>Ga0187893_10003635_pt1 | contig 30729 bp, 17 predicted proteins | sample MA1701074metaG_FD_139574 | JGI IMG/M metagenome (GOLD analysis project Ga0187893, IMG submission 139574) | White microbial mat communities from a basaltic lava cave in the Kipuka Kanohina Cave System on the Island of Hawaii, USA - MA170107-4 metaG ...
AATCATGGTTTGGTAAAACTTTCGCAGAAGTTTACTCCACTAGAAATTGAGCTGGCCGTCTGTCGATGGTAGGGTAAGAGAAGTATGATGACGAAATATAGTTCATAAAGTTGGCAGCTTAAAAAGCCGTTAAAAATAATTGAGATAGGGAGGGAGCCATGACTAAAACATTTTATCTTAGTTCTTTAGTCTTATTCTCAATCGTGGCAGGATTTAATTCACATTCGGTGATAGCTCAGGTCTACCATCGGGATCAAGTAGAGAACCAGCTCCAGGTAGTCGATGCAGATGAGCATGAACACGGCTATACAGGAAGTATTTCTACAGAGGGTCTGGGCAAAGTTGATTTTTCGCTTTCTTGCAATCAGAAGGCAGATGGCAAATTTAGCCGTGGACTAGCATTGCTCCATCACATGATGTACGAGCAGGCGGAGAAGGAATTTGTATCCGCTTCGGAAGCCGACCCCAACTGCGCCATGGCATACTGGGGCATCGCAATGACGATTTTCCATCCGCTTTGGCCCGGACAGCCCAGCCCTGAAGATTTGAACAAAGGTTTGGCTGCTGTAGAAAAAGCCAAGGCGCTTAAGCCTAAGACTGAGCGCGAGCAAGCCTATATTGATGCGGTCGAGGCGTTCTATAAGAACTCGGATAAGTTTGATTATAAAACCCGACTTATGGCATTTGAAGCCGGGATGAAAAGGGTTTACGAATCCTATACTGATGATACCGACGCCGCCGCTTTATATGCGCTCTCACATTTGGCAACAGCTTCCAAAACCGATAAGACGTTTTCTCACCAGAAAAAGGCTGGAGAGATTCTCGCAGTAATTTACAAGAAGGAGCCCTCGCACCCTGGGGCGATTCATTACACTATTCACGCATACGATGTCCCACCGCTGGCTAGCCGGGGAGTTGAGGCAGCTCGTGGCTACGATAAGATAGCTCCTGAAGTTCCGCATGCGCTGCACATGCCCTCTCATATCTTTGTAAGGCTCGGATACTGGCCGGAGACAGCCTCTTGGAACCTTCGTTCCGCAGATGCGGCATTGAAGCAGCCGATAAACGGGTCTATTTCTCTCCACTATTTGCACGCCATGGACTATGTAATGTACTCATACATGCAGGAAGGAATGGATAAGCTTGCAGAGGAATTGGTAACGGAGGTATTGGCGAAGGAGAACTATCAAAATAATTTCATCAGCGCCTACGCCCTGGCGGCTATCCCTGCGCGCTACCCGCTCGAACAGGGAGGCTGGAAAGAGGCTTCCACTCTGGAAGTGAGAGTTCCTGGTTTGCTTCCCTGGGAACAATACCCGGCGGCTGAAGCGATCATATATTTTGCGCGTGGAATAGGTGCAGCCAGAAACGGCGATCCCGCCTCCTCACAAAAGGCATTAAACAGTTTAGAACAACTCAAACAGGCAGCATTAAACTCTAAAGACGACTATTGGGCAACGCAGGTTGAGATACAACGCCTGTCAGTAGCGGCATGGGCTAGCTATGCACGAGGAAACAAGGATGAGGCATTCAAGCTCATGCAGTCCGCCGCCGACCTAGAAGATTCCACTGACAAACACCCAGTAACACCTGGAGCGGTATTGCCAGCCAGAGAACTACTTGGAGATATGTATATGGAATTAGGAAAACCCAATGAAGCGCTTGCGGCCTTTGAAGCCACATTAAAACTTTCCCCAAACCGCTTCAGGAGCACGTATGGAGCCGCCAGAGCAGCGAAACTTTCAGGGAACAATCAGAAAGCGGGGCTATATTATGCAAAGCTCTTAGCGCTAAATGGTCGTTCCGACAGCGAAAGACCTCAAGTCAAAGAAGCTAGGGAATTTATAGCTAAACAGGCGAAGGATAGTTAACTCCTTGATAATTCGAATCATCATTCCAACGGAAGTGGGGATGCAATAATGTAGAGACGCAACATTTTGCGTCTCTACGCAATTACTTGTGCCTCTCTGATTTCTTTTCGTAGTGAATGTGAATGACTGCCCAAAACTGCTTGTAAGGGAATCGGCAAGATGAAGCTACGGTAGTGTATAGTCTATAAAGCTAGGTACACATCAGGGCTGTTCTCTTTTTAAATGCGATCTCCATTAATTTTTCTATTTCTTCCTTGATTTGAGTTCCTTGTATTTCTGATATTCACAACTCTTTTATTCACCCTAGTCGGCAAGTATAATCCATGCTTAACAGATAAAATTCAGATATCAAGATGCCGGAGGCATTGAATAAATGTCAACCTCTAAACCTATACTCGTAACCGGAGACCGCCCCACTGGACGACTGCATTTGGGACACCTGGTTGGATCGCTGCAGAACAGGATTAAATTTCAAGACGATTACGACTGTTTCTTTCTAGTGGCCGACCTCCACATGCTCACTACACATTACGACAAGGTTGAGGAGGTTGAAAGGAACATACTGGATATGGTGATTGACTGGTTGAGTGTCGGGATGGACCCGAACCGTTCTACATTTTACATTCAATCACAAGTACCTGCCATTACACAGCTTTATACAGTACTGGCAATGCTCTGTCCGGTGCCGAGAGCAGAGCGCATTCCAACCCTAAAAGAAAAGGCTCATGATATGGATGTCGGCGAGAACTATTCGGTGGGCCTTCTCGGGTACCCAATATTGATGGCGGCGGATATTCTCATTTTCAAAGCTGCAAAAGTCCCTGTTGGAGACGACCAGCTCAGTCATCTTGAGATTACTCGTGAATTGGCGAGGAGGTTCAATTACTTATACGGTGAATTCTTTCCCGAACCGGAGGCCATAGTCAGCGAGACATCCCGCCTGGTCGGCACGGATGGAAATCGCAAGATGAGCAAGAGCCTCGACAACTGCATCTATCTTTCCGATGACGCTAAGACTGTGGAGAATCGAGTTCGGAGTATGTATACAGACCCGAACCGAATAAGGGCCGATATTCCGGGCACTGTGGAGGGCAATCCGGTTTTTATATACCACGATGCTTTTAATGAGGATAAAGAAGAAGTGGAGAACCTCAAAATCCGTTATCGTACCGGGAAGGTCGGCGACGTTGAGGTCAAGAAAAAACTGGCGCGTGCTATAAACGAGCTCATCGAACCTATAAGAGAGCGGCGGGGTTTCTATGAAAAAAGACCTGATGAAGTAAAGGATATTATTCGTCAAGGAAGTTTGAGAGCGAAGAACATCGCTGAGGAAAATGTCGAAGAGATTATGAGCAAGATGGGGTTATTCAAGCCTTGATAAAAAAGTTGAGAGCGAGTTTCAAGAATTGTTGGTTCCAAATACTCCATGCTTTTCTCTGAGCTCTTTCCGTTTTATCTTTCCGTTTGCGGTTTTAGGAATTGACTCAATAAACAATATTTCCCGGGGACACTTGTAGCTAGCGAGTCGCTTATGCGTATAATCTAAGAGTTCTTCTTTTACTTCCTCTCCTTTTTTGCCTTCTTTGAGAACTACAAAAGCCGTTGTTATTGTCTTGTCTTCTGCGGTGTTTGTTCCGGCAACGGCACACTCGTTGACTGCCGGGTGCTCACTTAAAACTCTTTCAACCTCGAATGGAGAAACTCGGTATCCAAAAGTCGTAATTATGTCGTCTTCTCTACCCATAACCCAGAAATAGCCTTCCTCATCTCTGTAAAAATAATCCCCACTCACAAACCAATTTCCCAGGAACATCTTTTCCGTATCTTCAGGTTTTCGCCAGTAGCCGAGCATGATGCCCGGGTCGTCTTTCGTTGTCGCCAACACACCGCTTTCTCCGACGCCGACTTCTTTTCCCTCTTCATCAATTAATATTGAGCGATGGCCTGGCTGAGGTTTACCAGGAGAACCAGGCTTTATCGGCATCCCCGGCATATTCGAAAGATAATAACTGAACTCACTCATCCCAAGCCCGTCGTAGAGTTCTACACCCAGCTTGTTTTTCCATGAAATGAATAATTCCTCACTTAGATGCTCACCGGCGCTGAGGGCATGGTTGAGACTCGAAAGATCGGGATTAATCTCGTCTGCAACGCGGAGCATCTGCCTGTAAACCGAAGGCACCGCCATAAATAAGTCTATTCTATATTTGTCTATCAGCTCAAAAAATTTCTTGGGTTTATGTTCTCCTCCATAAATTACCGTCGCGCAACCCATGCTCCACGGGTCAAGGCAGCCTGTTCCCAGCGTATATGTCCAGTTTAATTTCCCGGCGTGCATGACGGTATAATCCGGTTTTAATCCCTGCCAATATATTGCGGCGGGGTAGCGGCCTATCAAGGCTCGCTGTGCATGAGCCACGCCCTTGGGGAAACCCGTTGTCCCTGAAGTATAGCAAATATATGCTATGTCATTTGCTCTTGTTTCAACTATATCTAGATTCTCTGAGCTATTTTCGACTAAGTCCAGGAAGCAATCGCATCCTGAAGGTACCGGACTCCCAACTGTAAGGACGTTAGTAAAGTTTTTATGTACGCCTCTATTCTCTTCTACTGCTTCGTATAACTGAGGTGTGGTAACTACTCCTTTTGCGCCGCTGTCGTCGAGTATGAATCCGACCTCTTCAGCCGTCAGCATTGAACTGGTCGGAATCGGGACAGCGCCTATTTTAATCGCTCCGAGAAAAACTAATGGGAACTCAGGGAGGTTTGGCAGCCTTATCAGGAGACGGTCGCCTTTATGAAATCCGATGGACAGAAGTGTATTCCCTATTTTGTTCGTAAGTTGGGAAAGCTCTCTAAACGTGAATCTTTTCGTTTCTCCCTCTTCATTTTCCCAATATAATGCCACTTTATTTTTATGAGAGTCTCTTTTTGCATGTTTATCTGTACAATCACGGCCGATGTTAAAGTAGGTAGGGATCTTCCATTTCCATGAACGACATAGATTTTCGTAGTTGAATTTCATGCTAGCTTTCCACGGATTTTTTGTTTTAGAAAGCTACATCGATTATGGGGAATTTCAACAACCAGTCTAATTCAACGATCGGAGAAGGTTAAAGTCGTTTTAGACGAAAATCTATCTTAGTTGTCATGTATAGGGGTTGCTGCCAGCACTTCAATATTTTTTGTGTACATGTCGCCGGAGCCGGCTCCTATAACCGCCCCTTCTTTCAAATAGGTTCTCTTAGTATACGGAGGAACAACGACCGGCAAGATTCCGGTTACCCTGCTTACCTCTATTCCATCGTGAGAGTAATAACGTAATCTTACTTTAATCCTTTCATAGCTTGTACGGCTCTTATTCTCGATAGTAACATTATGAATTATGGCCACTCCAGTCGTTGCTACATGGAAGGACCAGTCCGTAATCCTAATGTCGGATGAATTGTTGCTGGCTTTCTTTTGTGTCGCGCTTTCTTTTTGCTGAAAGCCATTGGCAGCTGCATTTCCCACTACAGGTCCTAATATGCTGCGGTCAGAATTCCAAAGCTTAAATCTGATGCTATCCATACTCGATTGTTCTAAGTATTTAGCTATTAATTTGGTCTGAATTTGCATACCTTTTTCTTGGTTGATATTTATGTTTTCCTGTAGGATTTTCCTTTCCAAGTAGGTTTTCTCGAGTTTCTCACGGACTTGTGTTTTGCCGGATCGCAAAGCTCTTATTTTCCTCTTGTATTTATTCTCTTTTTTCATAGCCACCTTTACTATGGGAGTTTTAGATAATTGATTTGGCTCCGATTCTTCTTTTTTTCTTTTCTCATTTTCAAGTACCGTCGCATCGGGATTTACATCAGTTAGGTTAATGACTTCTCCCTCTTTAACTTCTTCTGAGCCTTTCGTACTGTCAGCCCGGGTCGCTCTAATACCGGCTTTTAGCGAAAACTCTTCATAATCCAGTTTGTCCGGGTCGGGATGCAATAGATCGTCTTTGATAAAATATGACTTGTTCCGGTTGGCATCTTTTCTATCATTAAAAGTAATCGTTTTTGATTCGACGCTAGAAGTATTGGGGCCAAAAACCTTATATAAAATACCGAGTGTGAGTGTCAGGGTCGCAAACACTACGACTGCCACCTTGATGAGTATCGGTTTTGTTTTTGGTTTTTTACAGAACGTCAATCTGTTTTTCTTTACAGTGGTCAAGGATTCGACTTTTCTTATTATTTCTTCATACTCGAATGGCTTTGCTATGAAATCATCTGCATAAGCTTCCGCAACCTTTGTTTTGTCGAATGTGGCAAAAACTGGAGCTAGCAAAAGGACAGGGGTGCTTTTGAGGCTATTTTTTATTTCTCTTGATACTTGATAGCCGCTTTTATCGGATAAATAGATATTGGTAATGACTATATCTGGTTTTATTTTCTTAGCTTTAACAACTGCATCTGCTCCGCGGGTCGTGCCTATGACTCTAAAGCCCATACTTTCGGTAAAGAGAAGGCGAATTATGTTTCTTATCCCAATGTCTCCATCAACAATAAGAATGGTTCTCATTTTGTTGCACTCCTATTTGATAATTCAACAGGCGCTCAAGCAATGACTAATCGCCGCGGCGCCGGTTGATGAAAAGTACTTAGCTGATGATTCTTTGTCATCAAAACTGCTATTTTCTCTTCAGATGCCTAGCTATTTTTTTCTTTTTTGTTTCTTCTCAGCATGTTAAGACCGATTGCAAACGCTGGGATTGGAAGAATGAAAAGGAATCCCTATGAGTTTTGCAATCAACAAAGAGGAACACATACCTTTTAGCCTCGTCATTTTAAGGTTAATCACGATATCTCCTCTTTTCCAAAGTTTTTAATTATCCATTGATGTGGACTTTTTGAAATTCAGCGAATGAATTTCCTTTCCATCTGTACATACGACTCACGCGCAGGTTTGGATTATAGCCATTTCTTCCTTATACGGATTGAAATATTACCTATGACATTATTTGGTAGTTCTAGGGGATTTGTTTGGGATGCCGTTTAGAAGTGTCGTAAGCGTTTCTGGGTACTTTGGTCAGGATGGATAGTATGTCATTGTTTAAACGTAGTCAGCTATGCAGAAAGGTCTGAAATTATGATCGTGGTGATGAGGTCATTCCCACGAAAATAAGCCAGCGCTGCATCCCGAGCTTGGGTTTAGGGACACAGCGCCGGTTAGGGTATGGAGAGTAAGGAGAGCAATATTAAAAAAACAATAATTGGGGTTGTTTTATTTCACTGAAAGCCAGTTTATAAACTCTTTGTAGGAATCGAAAGAGTAGCATCTTCCATCAGATGCCGCAATAAAGTTGACCGCTATTATTTCATTCTCAAGCTCTTGAATTACCGTTTTGGGTCTCAGATACTTGAATTCCGAGTTCCCCCAGGGTTTAAAAAGTCCTCCTTCTCCTCCTTTTACGTTTAGCTGTCCGCTAGAGGAGAGGGAAATGTAGTCGTTCATATTTCTAAAGTGGAAAAACGCTTTACCGTTACAGTTTTTTTGGGTGAGGAGCTTAACGATATGTTTGGGACTATAGTTATCCTCTCGAACATAGGGCCGCGATTCCGACAATACCGTCTCTCGGCGTATTAGTAACCTTCTCCTTATCCATCTGTACAATGACTTCAACTCTGAAGAAGCATAATCCATCTCTAAATATTGAATTATTGCCATAGGATTCCTCCTCATGCCTTATTATACGAATCTTTTGCAAATTTGGTTTCCGGGAAAGTATTCAAAATGTTTTGTCTTGCATAGACTATGAGCTGATATCTGTTGTCAATTTCTAGCTTTGTAAATATGTGAGTCAGGTGAGCTTTGACGGTCTTTTCCGCTATTGACAGTCTTCTTGCAATTTCATTGTTGGTATAACCGCTTGCGATCAACTGAGTTATTTTCGATTCCATAGTTGTGAGCTGGTAGTTTGTGTTTTTTTCACAGTTTGTCCTTAAGCCGTTGACAGTGTTTTTTCTTTTTATGGCTTCTACTAGTTCTCTGGAATCAGTTTTCTTTGTTATATAAATGATATTGAGGGAAGGGTCTGAGCGATAAATATAATCTGCGAATAATATAAGAGTGATATTTTGTCCCTTGTTATTAATTGAATTCAGAATCCAATCGGTGTCTGGCTTAAGAGTTCTATTATCGAGAAATAAAAAATCCGCTTTCCTTTGGTCTAGAAGTTCTTTAATCTCTTCGAGGCTGGATGCCTCGCCTGTTATCTCAATATTTTCCTCATCCTCTAGAACCTTTTGTATTCCCTCTATGAAGAATTTTGAAGTTGAAGCAAGTATCATTTGCACGGGTTTCATAGCTCTTATTTCCTTTCCGATGTCTTCTTTTGTTGGTCTTGCTAAAGTTTAGACGAAAAGTTCATAAAAATTCTCCGCGCCTTGATTAACAAAATGGGCATTAGTAAACCGAAGAAATACTTGAAAACTTGTATTGCAAAAGTTCTATCAAATCTGGCTGAAAATTGACTTTGTCATTCTTACCAGAAGACAGAGAATCCGGGTATTACTATATGCTTAACTCCGTTCAGCATAACGACCAAAACTCTTCTCGGAGTTTATTCAGAAATATCGAACGATTCAGCATGACCAACAGATAGTTGCGAGCGGGAGTTAAAATTAGTTAATGTTTAAGATAGGTTGGAATATCTCATTCCCTATTTTTTCTCTTAGGGGATGTTACTCATCTTCACTTCTCTTGGATATATCAGTGTCAAATGTTCCATTAAAAATTTCTCATCTGCCTCAAATTGGGTACAGGCGCTAAGGAAGGTATATCTCTAGGATCTATTTCAACGATGGCTCCCGTATTGCTAAAACGATAATTCCTGCCCGAAACCGGTCCATGCACGATCAAGCCGGTCTTGCCAACATACTCGAAATAAACTGCCGAACGGCCTCCGAGTCTCTGATGGGAGTATGTACTCTCAGAATTTTTATGATACTGATTGGTCTCTGTCGCTCGGTGGAACTCTGTCCTCTTTTTGCCGCAGCAAGACATCTTCGTTCTCCTTATATTCAAAGTATTTGGCTGGTGATACAGCGTGTCCAAAGTTTATAACGCGCTCTAGCATAAGCGCGCCTGCAGATAATGCCAGCCACAACAACAGCCGCTCCCTCCACGCTTCTCCGATAATAAGTGCTAAGGGAACGGCTGTCCAAAGACTTAGACAGTAAAAACAATCAAGCAGATTTCCCCAGAATCCCTTTCCTGCTCTTTTACGCAGTCGAACAATCATGTCCAACGGTCCATCCTCTGCGTTTAGCAAATGTGTAACGCGCCAGACACACAAGATTCCAATCACAAGCCAGTAAAAACGCATCGTCTTATTCCCACATTATCTTTTAAGCCTGGCGTACTCTGATTATCTTCACACTTAACTTCGACTTGCAGACTAACATCCAGCCCTTATGCCGGGACGCCCGCTTCTACGCAGCGAGCGTCCCGACTCTATATCCTGGCGGGCGATTATGCGTCCGCCTGCTCCTCAAGACAGAAGCCAACGCTGTCGGGGATGTGGTGTCCGACAGACTGACTATTAACTATAGTGCGGTCCCAAACAACCAAACGCACCACATAACCGCAAGCCTGCATTCCGGCAGTATTTAGACTCCAAGAGTTGCCGGGCGCAGGCGCGGTCTGAACCGTCCCCGATGACGGAGAAACCACTGCCTCACCGGGGTCGTTTACCACAGGCTCTACACCGAGGCTATAGCTGTCGAAATTTAAATCTCTGGCGACAAAATTGCCCGAAATCACAGAGCCGATTGGGAACTTGCCGCAGTCTCCGGCGCCGCTTGTAATGTTGATCGAAGCCTCCGGGTCGGTGTTATCAAGCTGTATTTTATGGGTGTCCGTGCCTTGCAAAACGCCGCCTCCGTCAAAAACGGACAGTTTCACTTCCCACTTTGTATCGCCTGATGTGCGCCAGATGGCAAGGAGATTATTTACGTTATTGGCTAAAGATTGATAATCGAACCGTAAAGTTGCAGGGTTGGCATTAACTTTATGAGTTGTGCCGTCTCCTTTAACGAGTTCAAGCTCCGTTACTATGATGGTGGGGGGTTCACTGGTATCTAGGTTTTTTACTTCCACTTTGTAGCTATATCCCGGAACTGGAAGCCCTTGCAAAGTTACTTTACCGCCGAATGGCGCGTCCAGTGGGACAAGGCTATTATTCAAAGCGAATTTAGGCGCCTCTCCTAGGCTGTTATTTTCCGTGCGGCCAGTAGTGTCGTTAATGTAAGAAACGGCGACACCGCCGAGTATCGCAATCTTGCCCGGTGAACTTTGGTCTGAAGAAGGTGCGATGTTGATCAGCGTCTCCTCGCGGTTGCCCCAAGTAGGCACTTTATTCGGTGTGTTACAGGCTACAGGAGTGTTCCACGATAGAATGGCGCGGATGCGCACGACCTTGGGCCCTTGCTTGCAGTCCTGGCGATACTTGCTCAAGTCAATCGGGAGTCTGACCGCGTAAAATATGCCGGACGACGGAACGTCCACGTCATAAACCCTGACATCCGCCGTGCCAAGGCAGGTCTCGAAACTGCCGTTGCCGTCGAAATCGCCCCAGAAAGTTACATATTCCCGGCTCCCATCGGTGCAGGGATCACCTGAATATCCTGCGGATTTTTTAACCTGAATCACGCCGACCAGAGTGTCAGGGAAATTCGGGTCTAACCCGATGCATTTAAGCTCTTCATAGCTGATGTCGCCGTCTGTCGGAAAAAGAAAGTCGCTGATTTTCGGGCTAATCTCTATTTTAAAATCTGCGAACTTCTTTGTGAACGCCTCGGCGCTTTCCGGGCTGCTGCCTAAGGCAAAAGACGTAAGCTCTGCGTGGGCGAACCGATGCACGGGCACACCCTTGTCCTTGTAAAGGCTTGCCAACTCGCCAAGTCCGAGGGTCTGTTTTTTAACCGCTATCGGGGTGTCGAGGTCGAGAATCTCCTTGAGTTCGGGCTTTATTTTGATTTTCGAGATTTCAAAAATATCATAGGGGAAGATGAAGCGGAAAGGTTCTATGAGAATATTCGACTCTCTCACGTTACCCCACACTGGATTCCAGTTTGGCTGGTTTGCAGGAGGCGGATTGTTCCAAGATAGAATCGCACGAACCCGAATCAGAAGTTTAGACTTGCAGAATTTACGGTTCGGTTTTATGGAGTGTGAAACCGCGTACTCAAGCCTCTTTCCTCCTTCGGTGCCTTGCGGGATGTTGTAGGCTTGAAAACCGGTCATTCCCGCATCTTCCCATGCTGCGCCGTTGTCGTAGGAAATATAAAAACGGACAAATTCCGGCGTTCCTGCACCGCAGATGTCCGTGCCATAGCCTGAGGGCTGGTAGATGTAAACAACGCCTTCGAGTTTTTGCTGCTGAGGGTGGTATCCCAGGCAAGCAAGCTCTTCATAGAAGGTGTTACCGGCAATCGGTATAGCAGGGTTGAACGGACTCTGTAACAAATTTCCGAAGTAGTTCGGATTAGAAAGAAGAAGCGACTTAAAAACAGCACGCTGCTCGGGGTAGCCCCCTTGCATAGCAGCCTGCGATTTTCTTACAGCTTTTTTTATTTCGTCATTCATGATATTAACCTCCTTTTTCCGGACCTTACGTGATCAGGAATTTATTTTATTTGTGTGTATATACGGCAAGCTTCGTGCCGTCTTTTAGGGAAGGATAGAAAAAGTAAAAAATCCAATAGTTTCAGTTAGAGATGGGAATGTCTTTCGGGACTCTGTAAAAGGAGTTTGGTAAATTTACCAAACTCCTTTGGTATTTTTACCAAGTTTTTATCTAACCTGGTTCAACGTCTGACCGTTTGCCAGGCTGATCGCGCTTGTCGCATGACTGCGCGACACGATCACCTCGTGCCAGTTGCTCAGAAGCGGTGCATCAGGCGATCAGAGATCTGCCAAGAGCTCCTTGAGACCGTCAATTACCACAACGTCTGTAGTGTTAGACTCTATAATTTCCTCATTTGGCATTGATATGATTTAAGACCTAAGAGGTTTGCCGAGTCATTGACTTTTGGCTGCTTTAAAGCTACTTCTATCAAGTATCGTGATTGGTGTCAAGAGAAATTTTCTGTGTCAACCGAGTTATGTAAATGCTCTTATTCAGTAGTCCTTTCATTATTTCACCGGTGCGTTAGGTCGCTTCCGTAACATGAACGTGAAACGGTATTCGCCATCCTCGAATTTCCACACTAGTGGATTCTTGAGACCGTCCAGCATCATGTCATTAACACCAAGAGCTGGCACCTCATTGAAGCGGCTGGGGTCGTTGGCACTAGAATCGTCTTCTTCAATGACCCGGATACCAACACCCTCGACGAACGTAATGGTAGGCTTACCGACAACGGGAGCCCATGACTTCTCATCTCGCGGCTCGTCACAGTCGAATTCTATTTCGCCACTGTTTGGTGCGCGTGTGTCAATTCCATCAACCGTAAACGTCGTGAAGATGTCATCTGATCCCAATTCCGGATTGGTCTCGTCCTCGCAGATAAGATTGAAGATGTCGAGCAAGCGTAAGCTCGTATCCATCAATGCACTCACCTTCACATCGGCACTCGTCGGTGCAGTCTGTTCGATGACCAAATAGCCGTTACTGCCGTCTCCCATCTTACTGACATAACTGCGGCTTTGCCCAACCTGTTGTTGTGATGGCGGGCTCATCCCATTCGTGTTCACAAAGCTCTGTAACGATGCCTTAAAGTTGTTAGAGTCAGGCAAACCATCAGCAGTGAGGGTAATGGTCTGATCGACACCGCTATCTGAGATTCCGGTCACATCGAATTGAAACCATGCTTGGTTCTGGGTGCCGAACGGATTTCCGGCTTTGGTTAACGTTGCCGACTGCTTCTGCCCCGGCTGCAAAATGCAGGCTTCAGCTTTTGACGAGCAGGTGTGACGTTTAATCCATAAGGCATAGTTGCCAGCGAATGAACGCGACGGGCCACTGGTACGAATATAGAATTCACGTGGGAGAACGAAAGTATCCACTACCATGCGCTGGTCACGAATGACAATCACTTGTGTCGTCTTGTTGTAGCGTGAAATAGGTGTTGTGAGGTCGTCGGGCGCGAAAACGTCAAGCAGCACCTTCGGGTTGGTACGGCCGATCGTGTACGTGCCTGCCTCCTCTTTCTTGACATGAAACCACTGCATGGCACCAGGCCATTTGATGCTTGTCACGTCCGTGCCTCCTTCGAGGTCGATCAGCGTTGATTCTGCTGGCGGATTGGCTGGATTGGATGCCTGCTGCAAATTGACTTCGTACGCAATCTGTGGATGACAGTGGAAGAAACCGATATTGAGATCGGCATGGACCATGTAATGATCACTTTCGAGGAGCTGGAAGTCGACCGGGATCGTCATATGTTGAACACAAACCGGACCCTCTAATTCGCCAGCTTCGTACCGTTGCGGGAAGCCAAGGACATAGTCAAGTCGGTCCTTGTCGTTGCCCTGAGTAATGCCGCGATCCTGCGGTGAAGTAGTACGCGCCCAGGCGTCATACAACGGTCGTGTGTAAAAACTGCCAGTAGTATCGAAAAGGCTTGTCCATTCTGCTACGCCAGACGACAGGACCGAGACGTTGAGATCTCCCATCATCAGCACGCGCTCTAGGCTCTGTTCGCGCTGCGACAGCGGTGCAAGAGTTGTTTCGATCATCTTGCGGATTTGCCTGAACTGCTTGTCACGCGTGTCGGTGTGAAACTCATTCTTGTCTGCATAATCGGCTTGCATGTGGGTGAAGACCACATTGTAGATGCGGTTGCTTGACAGGTGTTGCAAACGGACGAGACCAGCGCCCTTAGCAGAGAAACAGTCCGGGCTGCCACAGGAATTGAAGAGCGTGAAGGCAACCTCCGGCGTAGAGGCTTCAAGCGCTTGATCCGGGGATGTCCCCCATTTGAACGCAGGATCAGGAAGCGGAAGAAGGGCGAATTTACGATTCGCGAACAACATCAGGCCGCTATCTTCACCATTAATCTTTTCGATCGATACCCCGCCAAACAAAGCATCCAGCACCTTGGTTGGTTGTCCGGAGAGGATATCTTGAAGATCAGGACCGCGTAGTTGGATGAGGTCGGCATCGATCTTCCGCACAAAGTTTGGATATTCGTTACGCAGCCGCTGCACGAGAATAGATTTGGCATCCTCATCCCAGGCCTCGTTGATGGCAATAATGTCGAAACGGTCCGTATTCGCGAGGATGGTATCGGCCAGGTGATTGGCCCATTTCTCAGTCTCGCCGTTGATCTGCACCAGACAATCGACAAAGTTTGGATTGAAACATTTGAAGAAGGGCGACAGCAGAAAGGCGTTGTAGGTAGCCACGCGTATTGACTCGTTACGCGGGCGGTCATCGGGAGGAGGAGGGCAAGCAAGGACAAGACAGGCGAGACTGAGAACAATAGCGAATTTTAACATGGCGGCCTCATACCAAAACCAGTTCTGGCTCTTCGCGAATTTTGTCATAATTGCCTCCTAGAATCTTTTTGTTGATTATTTGGGCAATCTTCATGTCACGGGGAATAAATAAAATATTCAATTGTTGCAGAGAGATGTAACGGCTGGCTTGGAAATTGAAGAAGAAGAGTTTGGTAAATTTACCAAAGCTTTTATCTGAAGAAGGCATCTTTTTTGATTCCGTACTTCTTCATCTTCTGCGAGAAGTTCTTTAAGTCCATATCTGCATGTCTCGCCGCTTGAGAAAGGTTTCCATTGTAGACTTCCAAGAGTTTAGAGATATAAGCTTTCTCTAGATCTTCAATGACCCTAGTCTTAGTCACTTTGAAGCTTGATGGGAAATCAACAGAAGAGACGCCGTTGCCATTTTTCCTTAATAAGAGGTTTTCAATATCGTTAATTACCTCTTTTCTTTCTAAAACAACGGCTCTCTCGATAATGTTCCTGAGTTCTCTAACATTTCCAGGCCAGGAATAGCTGATTAGGCTATTCATCGCTTCCCCAGAGATCGATTTTATTGGCTTATTAAAGCTCTCTTTATATTTATCGAGGAAAGATCTTGCAAGAAGCGGGATGTCCTCTTTTCTTTCTCTAAGTGCTGGGAGTTCAATGGGAATAATATTCAGTCTATAGAAAAGGTCTTCTCTGAAATTCCCTTTTTTGACTTCAAGCTCTAGGTCCTTATTGGTTGCTGCAATGATTCTTACGTCAATATGCACGCTTTTTTCGCTGCCGAGACTCGCTACCTTCTTATCTTCGATTACCCTGAGAAGTTTTGATTGAGCCTTAATTGGTATTTCTGCTATTTCATCAAGTAATATAGTCCCGCCGTCAGACATCTGAAAAAGCCCTCTTCTATCTTCACACGCTCCAGTAAAGGTTCCTTTTTTAAAACCGAAGAGCTCACTTTCAAAAAGCTCGTCTGGAATAGCAGCACAGTTAATCCCAACAAAAGGCTTTTCTCTTCTAGGGCTGTTGAAGTGAATGGCATTGGCAAGGAGTTCCTTCCCGGTACCAGTTTCGCCATATATGAGAATAGTCGTGTCAAGTTTCAATATAGTGCTTATGAACTCAAAAATCTCTATCATTCTCTTACTCTGAGTGATGATATTACTGAACGAAACTGGCTTGCAGTACTCGCTTATTTGAAACCTATCTGGAAAGCTCGGCTCCCGTATTTTACAATATTCGTAGTCGCTAGCTTCTTTTCGTTTGTTAAAGGCATTCATAATTCCCACCCAGAGCAACTTGCGACAGGGACTGAATTCTCATTTTATCCTCCAAACCTTAACTCCCTGTCTGGTTTAGACGAAAAGTTCATAGAAATTCCCCCTTTTCATCGGTGGCATTAGGTATTAAAATCTCTGATAAAACTTGGGATGGTTGGAAACCTGCAAATTAGGTCGAGGCCGGCTTGCTAGGGAGTTTAAAACGGGCAAAATTGGCGTTTATCCCGGCATAATAGCGAATCCTCTCACTAAAAGGCATATATTTCAGAGCCATAAGATGGATAAAAAGACCCTGACGGATGAAGAGGCGCTGTTTGTTCGAGGTATTTGCAGGAAGGTTTTTGAGAGGAACAGCGACCTGGCTAACGACTGTTTCCTCTATGTTTGGGAGAAGCTCCATGAGGAGAATTCCCGCAGAATAAGGACTTTTAAGAAAGAGGCGAGCTTTCAGACTTTTCTCTACAGCGTTACAAACAGACTCGTCATTGATTTTAGGCGCACACAGTTTGGTTATAAGGTTTTACCCAAGTACTACTGGGTATTTGATGAGATTAACCGTCATATTTTCAGGCTCTTTTTCTACCAAAAACTAAGCCCTGAGTGGGCTGAGAATGCAATTGGAGTAGAATTTAAAATCTCTCGTGAAGAGGCCCAAGCGAGGGTTGACGAGGTTGAAAAAAGGATAAGAGAGAGTAGAGTGAGAATGGAAGCGCCTGAAGAGAGACAGTCTGTTCTCCTTGGAGAGGAAGTAGAAGTTCTCAGGTCAGAAGACAGCAGAGCAAATCCGGAGGAAAATATAATTACGAGAGAAATAGAGCGAAAGAGAGATGAGGTTTTAAAAGTACTAAAGGGGAAAGTAGAAAAACTCGAAGCCGAAGATGCACTAATAGTTAGGCTCTATTTTGAACGCGGCTTAACAGCAAAGGAGATAACAGGAGCAATTCCCGGAATTAAGCAAAAGAGCGTATATAAGAGGATAGATAGGATACTGAAAAACCTGAGAGGATATTTACAAGAGACTGGCGTAACGGAAGAGGATATAAAGGAAATATTTGAAAGTCTTTAGGGAAAGCATAATGCGTAATAATAAGGATTTGGTTGGTCGGACAGTGTTAGGGAAAGCCTCTTTCTCTGATAAGATTCCTAGCACCGTCATTCTGAGCCCCTTCGATCACACTCAGGGCAGGCTCCGGCGAAGAATCTCAGTATTATTAGATGCTTCACGGAGTTTACACTGAGTGTAACGAATGTGTTCAGCATGACAAACAAACCCTTCGATTCCTCAGGGTGACAATTGGGGGGTTGCAACTTCCTTAGTGAGTGGAACTTTACACCAGATTCTCTGTTATTTCCACCTGATGCGAACTGCGCATCAGATACTGCGTCCGTTTGTTTAAGTCTTGATTTGTACCCATGATGTGTTCCCTACTCAAGCTTCACTTTCAATAAACCGTTGCTGTAAAGAATTAAAACTACTCTGTCCCCCTTTTTAGCCTCTTTAAGGTCTTTAAGATTATCCTCTACGGATATATGTGAGACCTCAGCACCAGGGGGCAGCTCTTTAATAAGCTCGTTTTTTAACATTTTCTCATCGTCCCCCCTGATAGATGTTAATAGACCGGGGGTTAAGTCAATTTGCTTTAAGGAAACCAAATTTGGGCTTCTATATATCTCTTCGGAATTTTCTCTCAGTCCTTCCTGGGACTTTAAATAGATATTAATTGAGACTGTTAACAGGGCAAAGAATAAAACCGCAACGGGTGCCACGACAAGCGGACGAGGAAAAAAGGCATAGAGCCTTTCTATGAAATTCGGCTCTTTTGGAACTTCCATTGAATGAATCGGAATAGTTAGTCTCTCCAGGCAATCCTGGCAGGATACGAAATGAGTGATAAGTGCTTTTTTCTTGTCGTTATTGAGTCTTCTCTCTAAGTACAGTGCGAACTCTTCATCGGTAGGGCAAACACCTTGCTTGCCTTCCATCAAGCTGGCTGCGACTACGCCTAGCATTTCATCTTCTCTTCTTAATCTCATATTCTCTCCTCTCTACACGTTTCTGGTTTAAACTAAATACATATTAAATTAGACGAAAAATTCGTAGAGTTTCCCCAAATACAGTGAAGAGTTAGTAATTGTGGGAACAAATGCTCTTCACTCTTCTTCTACTGCCATTCTCCGAGCAGGATAAACGGCGCCCAGTAAAACGGCTGACCGTACCTGTCCGTCCTCTTCAACATCTCTACTTGCGCCTTCCTCAATGCGTTATAATCAAACTCTTTCTCGCTCTTCAAGTTTTTGTAAAAACTGGACATTAGCTCGTAAGTAGCCCTGTCATTCAACCTCCACAACGTAGCGATAACAGAGGGAGTTCCTACCATACTGAATGCAAGAGCTATGCTATTTAACTCCGCTCCGGTCGGATTACTTTCGTTACTCCCATTGTTCCTCATTACAGCCGCATCGCACGCGGATAGCACCACTAAGTGAGTATTCCTAGCAGGCGGCAGCCCTGTAATATCGGATAGTGTAAGACTCCCCGAACCAAGCGGAGCTAAAAGTATAGACGGCTCCTCCTGTATTAGTCCATGCGCCGCAACGTGAACTATCTCATGCCCTCCCCAATTGCTCTTAAAATTATCCTTTGTTGCGTCCTTCTCCAGGAATATTCTCGCGCTGGGGAAGGTCTTCTTTATAGTCAGAACCTCCTCTTTAGAGAAGGGTAGGGCAAGGTCAGGCTCACCCAGGTCGGGATTTCCAAACGCAACAACGGTGCCGATTCCCCTCTTCTTATTACCGTTCCGGAGTATCACATCCAGGTAGTTTGTAGAAGTGGATACGAGATATGCCAGCTTCTTCTTTTCTATGAAGAACTCTAAGCCACCGCCTCTTCCCTCTTTTGCCAAAGCGTGAAAGGGTAGGTAATGAAGGGAGCCGAAAGGGATTATAGCGATTGTATCTACATCTTTTATCTCCTCTTCAATCGGGTCTATTAGATAATGGTAAAGGAGGGTTGATAAGTCCTTCAAGGGCTGTATGTTACCTTTGTAACTTTCACTCCCGTCATCAAGCCAGTTATTTGTGGGCATAGACCTGTTCTTATCTATAAGCTCTCTAAAGAGCGCTACCAGTCCAATAAGTTCTTCTTTCTTTATGAAAACACTCTTTACGATCAGGTTCTTTCCTCTAATCAGGAATAAGTATGTCTCCTTATCCGTGATGAAATACTGCACGAAGGCTGTGTTTCGTGGTAGTTTTTTCTTCTTTGCAAGTTCGAGGAAGTTTCCTGGCTTTATGCTGAGGAGGTTATATAACTTGGGGTGCTCAGTTTTTAGATCAGAAGTTATCTGGCTAAACTCCTCTCTTGTCTTTCCTAGCGTCTTTACCAGGTTATCGATCTTCTCCGAGTTGGGTAGGGCTTTTGTCGTCTCTTTCACGAGTTCGTGGTTTATTGATGCCTCTTTTCGAGAGAGTTTGTCGAATCGGTTGAGTTGTCCCCTTGTCCTATCATCAAAGGAGGTAATGCCGCTCCTGAGGAGTGTATCGCGAAGGGTCTTGGACCTGCTTCTTTCGATGTACTCCAGGGCTTCTTCTTTCTTTCCCAGTCTCAGTAGGAGAGAAATCAGATTCTCGTAAATCTGCACGTTTACATCGCTGAAGAGTTGTTCCGCCTCTTCTCCACCGGCAAGGTCTTCTCTGATGGATTCAAACACCTTTATTGCCTCTTTGTAGTTATTCTCGGCAGAGATGAGGTCTCCTCTTTGCTCAGAGTAGAGTCCTCTGCCGAAGAGGGAGACGCGGATCCACTCTCTATCGTCTAGCTCTTTGTAGATAGCTATGGCTTTATCAAAGTTATCTATTGCTGAGTCGAAATCCCCCGTCTCGCCCCTCAGGTAGCCGATGTTGTTATGGCTACGAGCGATTCTGTCTTTAAAACCGAGCCTTTGAAATTCATTCAACGACGAGTTGTATAATCCCGCGGCCTCATCATACCTGCCTTGTTTGAGCTTTACATCTCCCAAGTAATTCAGGTTCACCGCAGTCATTAGTTTGTTGCTTGATTCCCGGCTTCTCTCAAGGGATTCGAGAATATGGCTGAGAGCCTCGTCATACATGCCTATTTCTTTATACAATTCCCCTATTATGCTCAAGTTTGTCAAAATGTCAGGTTCAGAATTGAGCTTTTTGTTAATTTTTAGCGCCCTCTGGTAATTATCCAGTGCCTTCTCATAGTCTTCCTGTTGACGATAAACCACGCCTCTTAAATTAAACGCCTCGGCTTTTAGTTTCTCTTCCTTTGTTTTATCGGCAATCTTAAGGGCGCGGTCTAATAACTCAATAGCTAGTTTGTAATTTCTCTGCCGAAACTTAATAGTGGCTTGGTTGATCAGGGTTTTCGCGGTCTGATTCGGGTCTTTGATCTCCTCACTAATAAGTAGAGCCTGGCTCAGAAGTTCTTTTGATTTCTGATAGTCGCCCAGGTAGCTATAAAGGTTGGCGACGTTGTTTAAGTTGTGCGCTATTCCGGCTCTGTCGTTTAATTCCTTTTGAATCTTTAAGGCGGAATTGAAATATTCTATGCCCTCCTCGTATTTTCCTGTGTCGGCGTAACTCTTCCCTATATAGCTGTAGTTGGTAACGAGGCCGGGTTTGTTATCCAAAGCTCTGTTTATTCCCAAAGATCGCTCATAGTAGGAAAGGGACTCACTGAACAGCTTTTTCTCAGAAAACGCATATCCAGCCCTGGATATTATTTCTGCCACTCTTATCTTGTCCTCAGTCGATTTAGCCTGCTTTTCGGCTTGGGAGAGTTTCTCCAGCGCTTCCTCGTAGTTTCCTTTATCGTATAGTTCTCCACCTTCCTTGATCAACTGGACTGCATTTTCATCTTTGATTCCTATATTTGGCTGCTTTAGTGCTATACATCCGCTTAGGGATAGAGTTAGGAGTAGTAAAATCAGTTTGATCGGATAACCTCTGATAATTCTATTGCGATCGTAGGGGCGACCCGCCGCGGTTGCAATGATAGATGGGAAAACTTGTTTGTTCGAGATTTTATCCCTGCCCAGTTCACAGTAATCCATAGTTCTTGAATTCTAAAAAGACTCGTTGACGAATCGTTTGAATTATTACATATTTAATAAAAATCAAACATCGTGATGTAGTTGCTAACACTCTAGCACAGGAAAGTGCCGTAATAAATCGAACACCTTTCTCATTCAGATTTTACACAAAAGCCTTAGATCAAGCCAACCCCGACTTTCTAATGTATTAGACGAAAAGTTGATGAAATTTCCCCGAATTAGCATCAGAATCTAGAGCCGTTCAATAATTCAAGTAACTGGCAACGATTTACCAACTTGTTAATCTTTAAAATTCGAGTATCAAGGAAATGGGCAGTTGTAAAAAGATTCAACAAATTTTTACTTGACATTGCGTACGATGTTTGATAGAAGGTAGTTCTAGAACCAAAGCAAAAAATCGGCTGCCCGATACAGGTTTTTGTTTCTAGAGCATAACGATGCCAAACGAGACAATTATAGATTCTAACGTTACCGACGTTGCGACAATTGACGGTCTTGAAGAACTATGGGCTGAGACCTTTGGCGACCCGCGCATTTGTGTTGCCATATTGGACGGTCCCGTTGACAAGTCCCATCCCAGTCTCGCAACCGCTAATCTTTTGCAGTTAGATACCCTTGTGTCGGCTGCTGCCGACCTGGGACCAGCTTCACAGCACGGTACCCATGTTGCCAGTGTGGTCTTTGGTCAGCATTACAGCCAAGTTAAGGGTATAGCTCCTGATTGTCGCGGCTTAATCGTGCCTGTCTTTAAGGATGGAGTAGACGGTTCGATTACCCCATGCTCACAGCTCGACCTTGCAAGGGCCATAACGCAAGCCGTTGAGAAAGGTGCACAGGTCATCAATATCAGCGGGGGCGAATTCTCTCCCTCCGGCTCCGTTCATCCATTTCTTTCCGACGCCGTTAATAACTGCGCCGCAAGAGGCGTCCTTATTGTTTCCGCCGCGGGCAACGAGGGCTGTGATTGTCTCAATATTCCCGGCGCCTTGCCTTCAGTTTTAGCTGTAGGCGCGATGAATTCACATGGCGAGCCAATGGATTTTAGCAACTGGGGCGAAGTATATAGAACTCAAGGAGTTCTTGCTCCAGGCGAAAATATACAGGGCGCAAGCCCCGAAGGCGGTACCGTGACAAACACCGGTACCAGCTATGCAACCCCGATTGTTTCTGGTATAGTCGCTCTCCTGCTTTGCATCCAGGTCAAGCACGGACTCAAGCCAGACCTGCAAGCTGTAAGGTCGGCTATAATTAACACCGCGGTTGGATGCGGCGAGCAGCCGTCGTCGGATTGCCGCCGCCTTCTAGCCGGGCGTCTCAACATCAAAGGGGCAATGTCTCAAGTTATAGGAGGAATAGATATTATGACTGATTCAATGAAACACATAGGGGTTGAAAACAAGGCAGCATACCGGGTCAAAACAAAGCCTGCGAGCCGGAATTCAGTTTATTCTAAAAGTGTAGCTCCCTCCGGCTGTGGTTGCGGCTGTTCGGAAGAGGGTCAATGTTCTTGTGAAAGCGGCGGGCAGCATCTGGTGTATGCTCTTGGAACGCTCGGCTACGACTTCGGAACCGAAGCCCGCAGGGATTCTATCATGCAGCACATGGAGCCAAGAGCTAATGACCCTTACAATACAAATCATTTGCTCATGCATCTGAACAAGAATTCTTCAGAAGCTGCGGCGATTATTTGGACTCTAAACTTGGACTCCGTGCCTATTTATGCTATAGAGGGTGCAGGTGCATTCGCGGGGGATGTTTACAGGCGGCTTCGGGAATTTCTCAAAGATCAAGCAGAGGAAAAAATAGAACGAGTGTCGATTCCGGGCTACGTCTCGGGGCATGCAACACTGTCCACCGGACAGGTGGTTCCTATCATCAGCCCGGAGCTGCGGGGAATGTGCAGTTGGGGTACCGATGTCTTGATAGATGAGGTGCTCAAGAAATTCAAGATGACGAAGGATAAGAAAAAGGTTGTTAACGAGGCAATTACAGCCATTCTTCTGCGTGTATATTATGAGTTCCGCAATTTGGGCGGCGCAGGCCAAGAGAGGGCGATCAACTACATATTCACAAACATTTTTTCGACCGCGGAGTCAATCATAGACGCCTTGGACGTTTTTAAAGACAGTTTGGCGCTCGACACCATTGAGGCAGTAGAGAGTCCAATCTGCCGCCACAGTTCAGAATGCTGGGAAGTGAAGCTCTATTTCTTCGACCCGGAAAACGTGCTTAGGCCCAGGAAGGTATATCTGATCACGGTGGACGTGAGCGACGTGGTTCCCGTGACGGTGGGTCCTGTGCGCTCCTGGTTTGTTCGGTAGGGAGCAATTGTTTATCAGTGGTCGTCTTGCGACTACTACGAATGTATAAATGTTTAAAGGAGGTTTGAAAGATGAGAATCCCAAATCAGTCACCGGGCGTAAACCGTGCTATCTCTGCAAAGTTTGCAGCTTCCAAGTCGGGTGGGATAGGAATTTATCCAAGCAGTCAATGCAGTAAATGCCCCAACTGGTGCTGGCAGTGTGCTGTACAGAATCACCAGAACCCTTACTATAAGCAAAAGTGCCATATTACCTGTCCAGCCAGATGCGGTATTACCCATTAATAGTGTGAGCCGGTCAGTAATATGCCACTTCAATCGAAAGTGGTTAAAGACGAAATGCCAAGGCTTACGGGACGTGAATTCGGTGTTCGGTGTAAGAGGCTATAACGATTCGGTTTAATTAAAGGGCAAGTTGTTACACCTTCACTCTGTAATGCCCGAATACTTTTATCGGACATCCATAATAAATACTGGATTCCCACTTTCGTGAGAATGACTAATCCGTGGATTCTCGCTAGATACCCGCTTACAAAGCGAGGGTACAAGCTACTGGAATGACAGCCTCAGACATCTTTTATATTTCGAACACAGTTTCAAGCTAGGTAGTTTCATGAATCTTTTGGCTTATGATTGCACGGTGTTATTCCTACACAAATCCATAAACCCTGAAATTTATGGATCAAGAAAACGTTTAGTGTGAGCTACATTTTAAGGCAACTCTGTTACGAATATTCCAACTGGAGTTAAAAGACCCGTCTTCTGCCCTCTTATAGTTATAACAGGAGTGTCGTTCAGATCACCCGTTTTTGTTCTGTCATTCTCATATACAACGATTGAGTTATCGTTATCAGAAGAGTTGGTCACAAATATCAAATCATACTGGGTATCCACAAATACCCCCCTCACCCCTGACAGCCCTGTATCCGGTCCTTTAATAGTCCTTATGGGGCTAATATTGAGGTCGCCAGTTCTTGTCCTGTCATTTTCATATACTGTGATTGCGTCACTAAAGAAATTGGCTACAAATATCTCGCCGTTTTCAGTGTCCACAAACACACTGTTCGGGCCGGAAAGCCCTGTATCCGGTCCTTTTAGTGTCCTCTTAGGGGAACTGTTCCCAGAACCTTCACTGTCATAGACGGTGATTGTGCTAGGGAATGGGTTGTCAAAAACAAAAAGGTTCGCAACAAATATTTCATTATTTTTGGAGTCTAAATATAGCCCTTGAGGAAATCCCAACCCGGTATTCGACCCGAATATGATTCTTTGAGGCGTGCCGTCCGTGGTTCTGAATGACCTTATCGAATCGGGCGGGCTGCCGGCCACGAATAATACATTATTCCCCGCGTCTACAGAGATTCCTCTTGGAGCTGTTACCCCTAGAGATATAGTTCTTAGAGGGGCAACGTTACCCTCGTCGGTAATGCCATACACCGTAATCAACTGACTTAGGGCGTTACTCACGAATATTTCACCATTCGTTGTTTCTACGTCTATCCACTCCGGTGCAAAAAGTCCGGTATTCGGGCCTATAACTCTAAGAGGATCGGCATCTCCCGCATCCGCGATTCGGTACACGCTAATCGTGTTATTCTGATTAACCACGAATATCTCCTCATTCTCCGTGTCTACGAATATCCCAGACGAGTTAAATCGATCTCCTGTAAAACCTGAACTGTTGAAGTCACGTATGAGCAGAGTCCTCGAGGGAGAAACATTCAAATCGCCGGTTTTTGTCGGGTCATTCTCATACACCGTAACCGTGTTGTTAAAAAAATTGACTGCAAATATCTCATTCCTTTGTGTGCTTACAAATATCCCCAGAGGATTGAAGAGACCGGTACTCGGCCCTCTTATGGTTCTTACAGGGGAAGGGGGAATTCCGGTGTCAGTATCTGCATCAGTCCTACGATACACTTTAATCGTGCTGCCGAGGTTTTCATTTTCTTGTACGGGAAAAGGCAGACCAAATTCATCTACTTCTATCCCGAAATCGACTATATACAGTTGGTCATTTTCCACGTCCAGGTAAACTGAGGTGGGGACGAATGGGAACCCTTCATCAGTCGTTTCCAGTATGGTTATCGTCCGTTTGGGACGGACTTCTTTCAAGGCAGCGTTGTCCCTCCTGTCGAATACCAGAATGTTTCCCACCCTGTCTTCGCCGTTAAAGTCGGCTACATATATCTCATTGTTATCAGTGTCTACGAATATACCTCTCGGAACCAAAAGCTCTGTAGTTCCTCCTGCTATGGTCCTTACAGGTGGGATGTTGACGTCTCCTGTTTTCGTCCCGTCGTTCTCATATACGGTGATCGAGCCGCCGTCGAAAGAAGAGTTAGCGACAAATACCTCACTATTTAAAGTGTCTACGAATACTGAGACCGGCGATGAAAGGTTTGTCAAATCTCCCCTGATAGTCCTTTTGGGGGGAATATCAATATTCCCCTCTTTTGTTCTATCATTGTCATATACAGTGACTGAGTTGTTCTCAGTATTTGCGACAAATATCTCATTATTGACGGTGTCTAAAAATATTCCCTGCGGCCTGGAAAGCCCTGTTTCCGCGCCGATAATCCTTTCCGGTGCAATATCTACTTCCCCATTCTGATTCGGTTCGGTGTTTAAAATCTGTTCCAGGTCAAAGACGGAGACTCTGTCCCCGCCTGAGTTTACGACGAATAGTTTTTGGCCTGTGGGAGCAGAGGAAGATTTACCTCCTCCGGTTCCATTACAACCTGTAAAAAGGGCAAGAGGCACTAAGAAGGCAATTAGAAAAGCTGAAAGTAAACAAAAAAGTCTTATTTTTACCAAATTTGATTTCATAGCAACCACTCTCGATTATCTAATGATTTTCGTTAAAGTTCTTTTTTCGTTTTAATAGGTATTGTCGCAATAACTGTGTTAGTTGAAGTATCCACCACGGATACCGTATTGCCGAAATAATTAGCAACATAAACCCTAGCTCCGTCATGTGTAGCATCAATTCCAAATGGTCTGTTCCCGACACCAATCGTATCTACAATGTTATTTCCGTCCCTATCTATTACTAACACTGTATCGCCGGGGTCGCTGACACTGATAACACCGATTGCTCCAAATCCTTCACTGACCCTGTCCAAGTTACTAACATAGATTCCAGAGACGTCTCCTGGCGTTATTGCAATGCCAGCAGGTCCGAAGCGCTCGGAACCCGAACCGATAGGCACTTGAGTAGCGGTGTTATTCATCAAATCTATTACAGAAACAGTGTTGCCCGCGTCGAAATCGTTTTGAGACTTGATCCTGCCGAAATTGGCAACGTATGCCTGAGATCCGTCAGGCGTTATCTCTATACCTATAGGCCCGCACGGTATCTTCCCTGAATCAGCATTTTCGCACTCCAGGTTCACTGTAGCAATAACAGTGTTCATTGCCGTATCTATCACCGACACCGTATTGCTCGCTTGGGAACCTGGCGGGTCATCAACGCCGCCTAAATTGGCAACATAAACTTTAGAGCCGTCCGGGGCTACTGCTATGCCTGCGGGTCCGGCTCCAACCGTGACTGTAGAAATAACAGTATCCGTTGATACGTTGATGACTGATACGGTGCTGCCGAGTAAATTTTTACTGCCAAAGTTAACCACATATGCTCTGAAACCATCTGGACTTACCGCTATATCTATGGGACCGGTTCCGACGGTTATTTCGTCGATAACCTTTTCATTCTCAACGTCTATTACGGATACTGAGTTACCTGGTTCCCTAATACTGCCGAAATTAGCGACATAGAGCTTAGAACCGTCCGGAGTTATTGCCATACCTGCGGGACCCAGTCCTACCGTTATTTCACCAACAACAGTGCCTAGTTCCGTGTCTATCACAGACACTGTGTTGCCTGGACTGTCGGGATTGTTAAAATTGCTCACATAAGCCTTGGTGTCATCCGGTGTTATTACTATGTCCGCAGGCCCGGAGCCGACGGGAATTGGGTCGATAACACCTGGCGTGGCGGGGTTTGTGTCTATAGCCGTATCGGTTGCAACATCTATTACTGAAACTGTACTGCTATTGGAATTAGGCACATAAACCTTAGAGCCGTCCGGGGTTATCGCCAGACCGAGGGGACCGAATCCCACTTCCACCTCGGCGATAACGCTGTTTGTTGCAACGTCTATCACCGATACCGTGTCGGGATTGACCGGGTCTGCTACGCCGCAATTACAGTTTCCCACATATGCTTTAAGACCGTTCGGAGTTATTCCTATCCCTATAGGTATATTCCCGACTGGGATTGTGGCGATAACCGCACCACCTGGGTCATTCACCGATTTTTGCACATCTATAACAGAGACATTATTACTGAGCAGATTGGTAACATAGACCTTAGAACCGTCTGGTGTTGTTGCTACAACGAGGGGTCTAGTACCGACATCAATTGCGGCAACAACCTCGTTTTTTGATAAATCTATAACAGACACCGTATCACTATCTGAATTTGCCACATAGCCTCTAGATCCCGCTATTGCTATGCCTGCTGGTTTAAACTGAGGATCATCTTGCTGGCCAACTCTAATTGTATTAGTGATTGTATCAATAACAGCATCGGTAGCAGTGTTTATCACAGTGAAGGTGCTGTCGAAGGAATTGGTTACATATACCCTGGAACCGTCTGAAGTTATTGCCAAGGCTCCTGGCCTAAGGCCAACGGTAATGGGGTCTATCTCCGGCGTTTGAGGGTTTACATCTATGACGCTATCAGTTTCAACGTCTATCACAGATACAGTATTATCGGGTACATCCTCACTGCCAAAGTTAGCCACGTAAAGCTTGGAGCCATCCGGGGTTATTGCCATGGCCCCCGGATTAAGGCCTACTGTAATGGGGTCTATCTCTGGTGTTGCAGGATTTACATCTATTGCAGTATCCATTTTGACGTCTATTACTGAAACAGAATTCTCCGGGATGAAAAGGTTGCCGGAGTTGCCAACATACGCCTTGGAGCAATCAGGCGTTATGGCTATGGCAAAAGGGTTTCGTCCTACGGGTATGGTTGCGATGACACTATCAGTTTTTGCGTCTATTACAGATACAGAATCGCTTCTTAGATTAGAGACATAAACCTTAGGGTCCATGTCACAACCATCCGGTGTTACTGCAGCAATCTGGGGTTCGGAGAGGTACCTCACCAGGGGATGACTCGAAGTTGTTACCAACTGTCTGGCTCCGGGAACAATAAATGCCGCTACGACAGGCAGACCGCCCGGTCCTCCAGATAAAAGCAAAGCCAAAAAGCCTCCGGCGCATGAAATGGTAAGAAATAATAAAAAAGTTAATTTGGTCTTCAAATCAAACCTGAAGTGAGCTCGAGTTGATATACTAACCACCTTGGCCTCCACTATATTCTAAAGGACAATTGAATCTTCGGTAGTGGGTTATTTATCCCGCAAGACAATCCGTAATTTGGTGTCTGCAAGGAGCAAGTGAGCCGAAGCACAGAGCAAAGAGAAGGGGACGAAGCAGGTTGTTGAGATTCCTCACATTCGTTCGGAATGACACCATGTGTCAGATTGCTTCACTTCACAGCAACAATTAGGGGAAATCTTATCCCTAACTATAGAACCTAATATCCTCTTCAAATTGCCCCACTACCGAATCTTCAGCTCAAAGTTTGAAGTCATGTTTAATATATTGGAGGAGTGAAAAGCAAAAGCTTACGAATAAAGCGCTAAAGCAGCAAATTTCTAAGAGATCCCGATTGCCACCATCCTCCTCGTCTCTATGGGAGATTTTGATTCTATATATGTAAGATGTTTGTGTCAAGGAAAGCAGTTGCGCATTCCTTTATCATTTTTAATTCTTCATCTTTAGGTTTTTCAGACGTTAACATTTATCTCATACTACAAGCCTATGGCTAATCAGCGCAACGGAATCCGGATGATAGACGATCTGAGATTTGCCCAGCCGTTTTGCAGCTAAAAGGGCGCTGTCGGCTTTTCTAAAAAACATATCAACGTCGTCCTCGCCGTTATATTGGCATATTCCCACGCTCAATGTGAGAGGTATTTCGCCATGACACGTTAACGATGGATGTTCACGGGTTACATGGCAAATGCGCTCCAGTATTTTTTCCGAACATTGCAAGTCTGAATCAAAAAGTGTCAACATGAATTCATCGCCGCCCCACCTTGCGAGGAGGTCGCCTTCGCGGATGTTGCTTCTTATGGTATTTACCAGGTGTTTTATACAAACATCTCCAGTATCATGACCATACCTGTCGTTGATAGACTTGAAATCATCGATGTCCAGCATAACCAGCGAGATTGCACCTCCGTTTCTCTGCACGCGGGAAATATCCTCTTTGAGCCTCTTTTCACCTGAATGACGGTTGTAAGCGCCGGTTAGGTGGTCGGTTATGGATGCTCTTTCGAGCGTTTTGATAAGGTCGTCTATGGTGCAGAGGGCATGCTGAACGTTTTTCATCAATCCGCCCAGTTCATCTGTGAAATGGGTAGGCAGGCTGGGCAGCTTTTTAAAGTTCACATAATCATGCAGATTTCGTGAAACCAGCTTTAGCGGAGATAAGAGCGTGTTCAGGGAGTAAATAGTAAAGCAGGTCCCAAATATTGATGCAGGGAGCATCAGAGACAGGATTTTGGTTGAAGGAATAATACCGGTCTGGTAAGTAGATATAAAATAGAACGCAGTGCCCAACATTGGAAGACACGTGCCGATAAAAATGACTAACATTATTTTCCCCGTAAAGCTCATCGGAAACGGAAGACGCGAAAGGAACTTGTAAAATTTATAAGATGATTCCTCGACGTCGACTGCGATTTCTCTTGCCTTATCACTCCTTTTTGCCTGGTCTCTATAGGTTTTGATATATGATATCTTGGGGTCTTGGCTCCGACTGGGGTTTAAAGTCGTTTTCCTCATACTTTTTGCTCCTTTTCCCAGGTTTAACTTATAATCACTTAGACGAAAAACAGCAGAAAATTCCCCCCAGCATATCAAAAAGCCCGATTGTATGCGGGATCCCAATAATTTTGGATAAGTGTAGATTTTTATCTGAAAGGTCGCTTTGGTCTCGGGTATTCGTAGCGAACGCATACCTGTCCTGAGCTTGGTCGAAGGATATGCGTTCCTTACAGCATTGACTTTATTACAAACCTGCTGTCTGTTTCGACAGCCACTCTAGTGCGTATTTAATTTCATCTGAACCCAGGTCATGTCCCCTGTCCTGCCAGTGGACAGATACATCAGCACGCGATTCCTGCAACAGAGTTGCAAGCTGTTCCGTTTGTTCTTGCGGAATTATTGAATCTGATAGCCCGGCAGAAATGAGCACCGGAATTTCGGATAGGTCGGGAGTGTTATCCGGAACTATTGGAACCATGGGACGAAACAGTATAGCTCCGGCAAGGAGTTCGGGTCGAAGCAGCAAAACACTGGCAGCGATGTTGGCTCCGTTGGAATATCCTACTGCAAACAATTTCTTAATATCGAAGTTGTAAGCATGAGACGCTTGTTCAACAAATTCTGCAAGCTCATGAGTGCGGAATACCAAGTCTTCCAGGTCAAACACTCCTTCGGCAAAGCGGCGGAAGAATCGCGGCATCCCGTTTTCTAATACCTTGCCTCGAGGGCTAAGTAGAGCAGAACCCGGAGCAATCGAGCGTCCCAAAGATAGAAGACTTTTCTCGTCTCCGCCTGTTCCGTGAAGC
>Ga0187893_10003636_pt1 | contig 30720 bp, 16 predicted proteins | sample MA1701074metaG_FD_139574 | JGI IMG/M metagenome (GOLD analysis project Ga0187893, IMG submission 139574) | White microbial mat communities from a basaltic lava cave in the Kipuka Kanohina Cave System on the Island of Hawaii, USA - MA170107-4 metaG ...
AACCTCCTGACGGGTACCGTCGTCATCCGGCCGAGTGCCGTGGTGACCATTGAGCCCGGGGCGCGGCTCTTGATGAACACCGCTTCCGTGCTCCGCGTTGAGGGCCATCTCGCCGTGACGGGGTCAGTTCTTGTTATTGACAACCTCCATCACCGTGAAGGCGCCACTCATTACCGTGAGCGATCAAGCGTGACGGGGTCAGTCCCGCATAACCGCATGTTTTGCATCGGCAATGCTCGACGCCGGTGGGACGACCGCCTACAGTTTATACCTTATACCACCTTCGGAAGCCCGCAGAGTGAAGACGGCCCTTGGGCCGATGATACTGTGACCTATTCGCACACCGCCAATCGACTGAGATCTGCCCTGAGTCTCACGCAACCCAGCGCCTCGGCCTGGGCGCAAAGCTACGCCTACGACGCCGCCAACCGCCTCTCCAGCCTCACTTCCCCGGCCGGGACGTTTGGGTATGAATACAAAGTAGGGCAGAGCGTCTCGCCTGCCTCCCTCATCAAGAAGCTGACTCTGCCGAACGGCTCATCGATCACAAACCTGTACGACGACCAAGCCCGCCACCTCGGCACCTGGCTGCGGAACAACTCAGGTACCCTGCTGAACCAGCACACTTACGACTACAACGATCTCGACCAGCGCACCAAACAAACCCGCACCGCCGGCGACTACGTGGACTACGGTTACGACGCCCTCGGCCAACTCGTCGATGCCACCGGCAAAGAATCGGGCGGAACAACGAATCGTTGGCAGGAACGCTTCTTCTACACGTATGACGCTGCTGGAAACCTGACCAAGCGGGTGCAAAACGTTCAGACCAACGTGTTCAATGTGGACAGCTTGAACCAACTGACCAGCGTCGTCCGCACGAACAACAGCGCCACTGTCGCCGGCGCCACGACCATCGATGCGAGCAGCGTGTCCGTCGCCGACAACGGCAACTCACCCGTGTCCGCCATCCGCTATGCCGACCGCACCTTCGCGCGAACGAACGTCACTCTGGTCAACGGCAACAACACCTTCGTGGCCGTGGCGACAGACAGCTTGAGCCGTGGCGATACGAACAGCGTGACGGTGAACCTGCCCGTGGCGGTGTCGTTCCTCTACGATCAGAACGGCAACCTGCGAACGAATGGCAGCGTCGTCATGGCCTACGATGACGAGAACCAATTGATCGCCGTCACAAATGCAGGAGCGTGGGCCAGCACCTTTGTTTACGACGGCAAGATGCGCTTGCGGATCAGCTGCGACTACGAATGGCGCAATGGCACCTGGGTGCAGACCAATGAAGTGCGCCGCGTTTATGACGGGATGCTCGTCCTGCAAGAACGCGATCCTTTCAATGTCTCGAAACTCACTTACACCCGCGGCAAAGACCTAAGCGATTCGTTAGAAGGCGCCGGCGGCATCGGCGGCCTGCTCGCCCTGACAGAAAACACCTCGGGCCTAGCGCCTAGCGCCTCAAGCCTCTTTTTCCACTCCGACGGCAACGGCAACGTGACCTGCCTCGTGGACACAAATCAAAACGTCGTGGCCCGCTACCTCTACGATCCCTTCGGCAACACCCTCTCCGCCACCGGCCCCAAAGCCGGTCTAAACAAATACCGCTTCAGCAGCAAGGAATGGCACGTGGCGTCCGGCTTAGTCAGTTACGCCTACCGCTGGTACGTCTCCGATTTGCAGCGGTGGCTCAATAGAGACCCCCTTGGCGAATCAGGATCTGAATTGAGTTCCCTGAAAGATAGCTCAGGCAGCGCCCGAATGGCAGAGGTTGTGGAAGGACCGAATCTTTACACCTTTGCTGGGAACCATCCGACATTCTCAGTCGATCCCGACGGACGGGCGGCGGTGATAGTCATCGGTGGCGGCGGCGTTGTCGTAATTGTCGGGATTGGCTGCTTGTTGTGCCCTCCATGTCGTGATGCACTTGGAAGGCTCTTGCAAGAACTGGCAAAAAAGGTATGTCGAGACAGAGACCCGCCGAGACCCTCACCGCTAAAGAAATGCTCGTATGTTTGTCCAGATGGATCGACGCCTGTTTACACCGAAGCATTTCCGGGACAGTTCAGTGGCGGTTGTCCGGAGGTGCGAGTAATTAACCCAAAAACAGGCAATCTTGAGAGATGCTCCGCGCTCGGCCCTTATTGAGAAGAGTTTTCATATGAGCCTGGGTAACTTCTTTTCAGTCGCGGGGATCAAATTCTCTGAACGTTTTGTTACCGAAATACGCTCGCGGTGGCAGGCGATAGTGCGAGATAATCCAGATGCCGTTGTGGACATTCAACGCACGAGGCGCTCAGGGGAGGTCGAGCCCGCTCACGATGAGTGGAGCGTTTATTTCCTCATGGGGAATATTTTCCGTTCCGAAGATGTTTACCTCCTTCAAGGAATACCGATTCACTTCACTCCCGAAGAACGAAATCTTTTGAAAGGTAAGTTGCTAGACTTTGAGAACCAGAAGATAGTCGTTCAATAGTCCAAAGAAACAACTCCATCGGCACCTAAAATGCATTGTGAAGGGTGAAGGGGGTCATGAAGGGGTCAGTCCCGGGTCAGTCCCGCAGATCCGCAGGTTTTTCGGCGTCGTGTTTTCCGGTTGACGGACGAGGGTGCCCGCTCGCAGCCGAAACGATGCAGTGGTGGGAACCGGCCACTGATTCGTTGTGGCGGGCATTCTTTAGTTCGACCGACCTGCTCTCAGGGCGTGACGAGCGAGCGGTAGAACCGGCGCGGACCGGTTGCGGGCGTGGGATCGGTGAATGGCAGCGTACCAGTGGTGTTGGTGAGCGTGGCCAAAGGAAACCACGCGGGCAGATTGGTGGAGGCTTCAACAGAGAACCGTTGGCCAGGCTTGCCTTGAAACGTGATTTGGAATTGCCGGCTTGCGTTCACGGCCGGCGCGACCATCAGCGGCGGACCGTCGTCATCGTTGATGACAATGTCCGCTTCAATGGTTGGACCGGGGCCGACGTTGAAGAAATCGGAGAGCGTAAGATGGATGGTTTCCTCAAGCTCTGGCGTGGAGTCGTTGAGGATGGTAACGGAGATGTCTTTGTTGGTCTGGCCGGGTTGGAATAGCAGGGTGACGCCAGAAACAGCGTTTGGATAATCCTGGCCCGGCGTCGCTGTGCCTCCGCCAATGGCATAGTCCACCGAGACGGCTTCGAAAAACGGCTTGCTCAAACGCACGCTCGCTCTCATCACGCCGACGGTTTCCGAAATCGAATACCGGCTGCTGGTGAAAAAGACGACCGGATTGTCATCGTCGAGGATGGTGAGTGTCGCGCTGGCTGGAGCGCCGAGAAACGCGTTGGTGGAATTGAAAAGGACCAGGTCGATCGTCTCTGACAGTTCATCCAGCGACTCATTGATGATCGGCACGGTGAAGGTCTGATTCGTCTCGCCGGGCGCAAAGAGGAGCAGTCCTTCCACGGGCGTGAAGTCGAGACCGGCAACCGCGACGCCATTGGTGGCGGCATACCGGATGGTGACGGGGAGACCTGACGCGGCGCTGAGCGCCACGGTGATAGTCGCGGCGCCACTGTCTTCGAAGGCGGTGAAGTTGGTCGAGGCGAATGTCACGGTGGCTGGATCGTCGTCGTGAATGGTGATTGTTCCCGGCGGTCCGGCGACGCCATTGGTGGCGTCGCTAAAAAGAATGAGCACGGTTTCGTTTATTTCTGACTGCGCATCATCGAGGATCGGAACGGAGAACGTGGCGGTGGTGACGTTCGACGGGAAAATCAGCAAGCCGTTGGTTGGCATGTAGTCAGAAGATGAGGTGGCAGTGCCGTTGGCGGTGGCGAAACGGATGGAGACTCGCTGCGAATAGGGATGGTCCAGAACCGCGCGCACCGTGGCGGTGCCAGCGGTTTCATCGACGTTGGTATTCACGAGACTCACGACCGGCAGCGCTCTGGTGTCGAGCTGGATACTGGCGTTGGCGTTTACCGACGTGTTGCTCGCGCTGTCGCGGAACTGCGCGGAGACGAGCTTTGATCGGTTGCCGGCGGAGAGCGTCCAGGTCTTGCTGGGACCAAACGGCTCCCAATCGCTCCAGTTCGTGCCCGCGTTGCTGAAACGCATGCTGGTTACGACGCCGCTGTTGTCCGCGGCGGAGAGCGTGAGGGTCACGACGGGATTGGTGGTGAAAGTGGCGTCGTTGTTGATCCGATTGGTGCCAGTTGGCGGGATGGTGTCCGTGAGGATAGTTTGGATGTTCGTGGAACCGTTCACAATCAGCGAGGCGTTGAAACGGCCAAAGGTGGTATAGCGGTAGATTGGACTGCGCCGGTTGCTGACGCCCAGCCCATCGCCAAAGTTCCATGACCACGAGGTGCCGCCGATGGACATGTCGATAAAGGATACGAAGAAGGGCGCGTTGCCGGCGTTGGTCGAAACGGCGAACCAGGCGAGGGCGGTTGGAGCGTTTGCCCACACGCCTAAAGGTCCATTGTAGCCGCGAGTGTTGCCTGTGCCGCTGGTCCAGGAAACCACTGAGTTTTGAATCATCAGATCCGTGGTAAAGCCGCTGTTCGCAAAACCGCCGCGCCAGCTTCCCAGCCGGGGATCATAGACTTGATAATCGACTCGCGGATTTACGCTCCATGCGACAATGCCACTGGCCGTCTGCAGGTCGAAGGTGCTGCCAGTGGTGGATGCACTGCCTGGGCGCCAGCCGTTGCGGGTCGGATCATAAACGTGAAAGTTCACCGTGTTCGCGCGGCTCCAGGTTACGACACCTCCGGCGTTGAGAAGGCGCGCTTCGGCGATAGGCCCGGTGCCACTGCCCGCGACCCAATTGCCGAGGACGGGATCATACACCCGGAAGAACACTCCGCTGCTGGTGCTCCACGCAACCACGCCGTCCGCCGTGCTCAGATCGAACGTCGGCCCTTGCGTCGTGGTCGCGCCGATCCACCTGCCTTTGGCCGGGTCGAAAACATAAGAATAGATCGTCGAGCCGCTGCTCCAGGCGACCACACCATTGGCGCTCACCAGGTCCTGGGCGGAAGGCGTGGCAATATTGGTGGGATTTTGTCCACCGAAGCTCAATGTCACCGCGCCGCCGGCAAAGGTGCCGGTGGTCGATCCTGCCACAGGATTGAAATCGAAAACGGCCCCGATGCAGGGAGAACTGGCCAGCGCGGCGCAAGCGAGGAACACAGCGATGGTGGTTTTCAGGGAGTGGGCGGGCGCGCCCGGGTCAAAGCAAAGGCCAGTTGGTTTGTGGATATGACACTTCACGGGAAAATTCCAGTTTTGTGGCTGGAAACCAATACTGGAGATCACCGTTTAGCGCAAGGGTGAGATTGGCCTTCCCTCACCGCGTTCCCTCATTATAAGTATCGGCCCGTGCGCATCCTTGCCCTTTTCTTGCTTTGCCTGCTCACCGCTTGTGTGCCCCGCCAGCCCCCTGGGAACTCCACTGCGCATGGGGCGGATGCTGCCTTCGCGCGGCTGGCCGATGAGTTTCTCTCGGGCTACCTGGCGTGGCGTCCGCAGACGGGAACAGCCCTTGGACTTCACGAATACGACGGCAAAATCACCGACTATCGCCGCGTGTCACTGGATGCCGAACTGGCGGGGCTAAAAAGCTTCGACCGGCGCCTCGACGGATTGAGTCCCACCGCTCTAAGCCCGCGCTCTTCCTACGATTACCGGATTTTGCGGGCCGCCATTCGCAAGGAGATTTTCAAGTTCGAGGAGCGTCAGGTGTTCACGCAGAACCCGATGACCTATGCCGGCGCCTTGAATGTGAACATCTACATCAAGCGCGATTTCGCGCCGCTTGCGGAACGGGTGCGGTCGATTGTCGCCATCCTGGATCAGGCCCCCAACCTTTTTGCCGCCGCCAAGGCCAATCTGGCCGGGGAACTGCCGAAGCCATTTGTGGAAACCGCCATCGAGGTTGCCCAAGGCTCCGTCGATTTTCTCAGGAAGGACCTGGCTGAAGCGTTGAAGGACTTCAAGGAAGAGCCGTTGCGCGCGCAGTTTAATGCGGCGAACGAGCGGGCGGTCGCCGAATTGCGCGATTACATTGCGTGGCTCAAGGAGCAGAAGCTGCCCAAGGCCCACCAACGCTATTCACTGGGGCGGGACCGTTACGCCCGGATGCTGCGCGAGGGCGAACTGATTACGCTCTCGCCGGAGCGCATTCTGGAAATCGGCCTGCGCGAGCTGAAGCGCGAGCAGCAGATTTTTGCCGAGACGGCGAAGAGGATCGATCCCACAAAGAAGCCCATTGACGTCTTCAGGGCGATTCAGAAGGATCATCCGACCGAAGAAAGTCTCATCCCCGACACACGGAAAAACCTCGAAGCCATCCGCCAATTCCTCATGGATCGGAACATCATCACCATACCGAGCGATGTGCGGGCGCGCGTGGAGGAAACGCCGCAGTTCGACCGCGCAACCAGCTTCGCCTCGATGGATACGCCAGGGCCTTTCGAGACGAAGGCAACGGAGGCGTACTACTACGTGACGCCGGTGGAGAAGTATTGGACACCGCAGCAGAAGGACGAGTGGCTAACGGCGTTTAACTACTACACGACTGACGTGGTTTCGATCCACGAAGCCTATCCCGGCCATTACTTGCAGTTCCTCTGCCTGAACGCCTCGCCGGCCACACGGCTGGAGAAGATTCTGGACAGCTACGCCTTCGTCGAAGGCTGGGCGCATTACACCGAGCAGATGATTCTCGACGAAGGCTTCGGCCCGAACATGCCATCGCGCGTTCAGCAGTCGGACGAGATCAAAACCGCAAAATACCGCCTGGCCCAATCCGATGAGGCGCTGCTGCGACTGTGCCGTCTCTGCGTTTCCATCCAGATGCATTGCCAGGGCATGACGGTGGAGCAGGGAACGAAGTTCTTTCAGGACAATTGTTACTACGAAGAGAAGCCGGCCCGTTCCGAGGCGACGCGCGGCAGCTATGATCCCGAATACCTCTACTACACGCTCGGCAAGTTGCAGATCCTGAAATTGCGCCGGGACTACGAGCGGCAAGAGGGGGCGGCGTATTCCTTGAAGAAGTTTCACGACGAGATGCTGCGCCATGGCATGCCGCCCATCCGCCTGCTGCGCGAAGTAATGCTCAAGGACAAGGCGACGTGGGATGAAGTGTTTTGAACCATCACCGATCAGGAACGCGGCTCGCCCGCAATGGCTGGGCCGGTCGGCGGTCGTCTTGATGCTGGCAGTCGCTCCCGGCATTGGGGGCGCACAGGATGAACCGGTCGTTAGCGTTCAGCCCGTGGCGGCGCCGCGCATGGATTACGGCTCCCTGCTCACTTACACCGTTGGCCTGCCGTCCTTGCCCGGAAAGACAAATGACAATCTTGCGCTCAAGGGAATGTGCATCCGAGTTGGCACTTCAAACGAGGCCGCGATTTGTTTCGACACGGATTTGCTCCGCTATTATGCGGGCTGGACGGACGGGTTCCTTGACGTTTCCAAAACACATCTCACCACTTCAAAAGGGAGCTGGCACGCAGTCATTCCGGGCAGTGTGAAATTCACCACCCGGCTCGGCCCCGGCTGGGCGAAGGGAGAGGATTTCACCGATCCGCGGCCCCTTGCTGCCGGCCCCTTGCCGCGCGAATGGGGGCGCTTCAAGGGCATCTATCGCCACGGCCAGCGCGTGGTGTTCAATTATCTGGTTGGAGAATGCGAGGTGTTCGAGACGCCAGATTCCGTGACGACGAACGGCCTCACGTTCTTCGTGCGGACGTTGCATGTCGCGCCAAGGAAGTCTCCACTGCTGTTGCGGGTGTGTGATGTCGGGGAAGAGGGCGGCAGTGTCATCGCGTCGAAAGACGGTACGATGGCTGGGCTGACTGGTGAACGCGCAACGTGGGTGCGGGTTATCGGCGGGGAGGGCAAAATCGAAACAACCTCGGAGGGTCGCATCCAATTACGGTTGCCGGCCTCGGAGGCGTCAGGCCAAGTGCAGGTGATCCTGTGGAACGGCGCCGCGGGGCTTGCGACGCCGAGGTCAGGAGATGTCCTGTCGGAGCTTCCGCAGCTCAATCCGATGGATTTCTGTCGGGGTGGACCTGCTCAATGGCCGCAGAAACTGGTGATGGGAGGCAGGCTAGGCTTCGGCGGAGCGTATGTGGTGGATACCGCGATCGTCCCGTTCGACAACCCGTGGCGTTCGTGGATGCGTCTCACGGCATTCGATTTCTTCTCCGATGGCCGCGCGGCGGTTTCGACATGGAACGGCGACGTCTGGCTGGTGTCTGGGCTGGATGACAAACTGGGTCGCGTGACGTGGAAGCGTTTCGCCGCCGGCCTGTTTGAACCGCTGGGCCTCCGGATCGTGAATGACGAAGTGTTCGTCCTGTGTCGCGATCAATTGATGCGCCTGCACGACCTGAACGGCGACGACGAGGCGGATTTCTACGAGTGCTTCAACAACGACACGTGGGTCAGCCCCAGTTACCACGCCTTCGCGTTCGATTTGCAGACGGATCGCGCCGGGAATTTCTACTACACCCGTTGTGGACAGCGGGTCGATCCCGCGCTGCCGCTCAATGGCGGGATGGTCAAAGTATCAAAAGATGGTTCACGTGCGGAGTTGATCGCGACGGGGCTCCGCGCGGCCAACGGCATGGGCATTGGGCCAAACGACGAAATTGTCTGCGGTGACAATCAGGGTAATTGGATTCCATCGAGCCGCATCAACTGGATCAAACCAGGCGGCTTTTATGGTTATCTGCCCCACGCACGCCGCGAGCCGCCGCCTGCCGATTATGAGAAGCCCATCTGCTGGCTGCCGATGAAAGCGGACAATTCCAGCGGCGGCCAGGCCTGGGTGACGAACGACCGCTGGGGGCCGCTCAAGGGACAGTTGCTTCACACTTCATACGGCCGAGGTACGCTGTTCCTCGTGCTGATGGAGGAAACAGGCGGTGTCAGGCAGGGCGGCGTGGTCCAGTTACCCCTCAAGTTCGATTCCGGCATCATGCGGGCCCGCTTTCATCCGCGCGACGGGCAGCTTTGGGTGTGCGGCTTGCAGGGCTGGCAGACAAGCGGCGGACGCGTCGGCGCGTTGCAGCGGGTGCGCTACACCGGAAAACCGGTGCATCTGCCCTCCGCGCTGCTCGTTACGAATAATGGCTTGAACATCACATTTACGTCAGAGCTGGACAGCGCATCAGCCAACGACGATCAGAATTACGCGGTCGAACAGTGGAACTATGAGTGGACGGACAAGTACGGCTCGCCGGATTTTTCAGTGATCGATCCGGGCAAGCAGGGCCGCGATCCGGTGACGATCACGCGGGCGAAACTTTCTCCGGATCGCAAAACCGTCTTCCTGGAGATCCCGGAGATCAAACCCGTGATGCAAATGCGAACCAGGTTTCGGCTCAAGGCTGCGGACGGCTCTTCAGTCGAGCACGAGATCTACAACACCATCAATCGCGTGCCGGGAAAGTAGGCGACTGCATTCCCGTTTCAGCTGGATCGCTGCCTGACGAGACTTTGCAGCGCGAGCAGGTCGGCGTGCATTTCAGCAGCGGTTTGGTAGCGCTCATTGGCGGCGGTTTCGCAGGCTTTGGAGATAACTTCATTCAACCGCCGCAGGAGGCCCTCGCTCGGCTCTTCCAGGACCGCAGTCGGCACCTCGGGGAAGAGCCGTCGGTCCCGGCCCATCGCAGCTTCGTAAAGGACCTTGCCCAACGCATAAACATCGGCCGAGGCGCTGCCCGGCCCTTCCGGTGCGATGTAGCCCTCCGTGCCGAGGAAGGAAACATCACGGCCGGCGCTGCGGATGTCGGTGACCAGCCCGATGTCGGCGAACTTCGGCGCGCCGTTCACGTAGATGATGTTCGATGGCTTGATGTCGCGATGGATCAGTTGATTCTGATGGAGATGTTCCAGTGCCAGGGTGAGGGCCAGGCCGAGTTGGAGAGCTTCTCCCGGCGTAATCTGGCCGCGCAATTCCAGTTCGGTGGTCAGGGTCTTGGGCGAATACTTTTCCGGATCGATGCGCTGGCCGGTGACCTGATCGTCGCCAGCCTCCATGACGCAAAAGAAGTAGCGCTCGTCGTCATTGCGTCCGACGTGAAGGATATGCACGAAACCCGGATGCGTGCGGGAGACGGGCATGAACTTCTGAATGCCGCGAAACTCGCGTTCGTACGGCTCATCCGCGGGGAAGCCGCGGCGTTGAACGATCTTGGCCGCGTGATAAACGCCGATGGCGTTGCGCGCCAGCCACACCTCGCCATAAGCGCCTTTGCCGATGCGTTTGACCAAGGCGTGGTCGGGAACCATCTGCGCGGGCTGCTTATGGGCCGTGGCCTTGGTGGCTTCGACGAGCTTGGTGGTTTCTTCGAGAGTGCGCGCAAGAACGTCCTTTTGAAATTTCAATAGCACGACCCGGCTTCCGACAGACCAAGTGAGTGCGCAGGGAAGTTGGACGAAAGCGATAATCGTCCATGAAAACCAAAAATGCTGCCGGCCCACCTGCAATGCCGCGGCGAGACAGATGAGGAAACAAAACAAAGCGACAGCGGCGGCGGGCCACGGGCGTAATTGGCTCAAGGCGACTCCGAGGAACAGCCCGGTGCAAGCCAACAAAAGGAGCTGAGTCAGCCGCGGCACCATCACCAGACCATTGTTGTGCAAAAGATTCAGGTAGGCGGTGGCAACAATCTCCACACCCGCAAAGTATTCACCGCCCCAAAGGCGATGCGGCGTGCGAAACAAATCCGCTTCTTCATAGGGCTTCAGGGTGGTGGGTCTAGCTCCGATGAAAACAATCTTGTCGCGAAACCTCCCCTTTATTTCCTTGGTTACGTCGCAATAGCTGAGGTACGGAATGGTCAAAGCCGGGCCGTAGTAGTTCAACCATGTATCCGGCTGGCGGGCGCCCGGCGCTCTGGCGATTTCCGCGCCGGTCAGTTGCGCCGCCATCCACGGTAGGCTCGGTTCGTCTTCCGTTCCACGGTGATATTGGCGGGCGGTCGCCCCCGGTGGCGACAGGACTGCAGCGATGCCGTGATGGACCCCCGCGTCCAGCAATTCGGGCCAAGGCAGAATGGGACCTCTGGTCTGAATTTGGGGACGGGCCTGTTGATCGATGCCGGCGACAACGGCTACCTTGCGGTTGCGCCGAATGGCGTTCGCGAAACGGGCTTTGGCCTCGGCGGGGGCCGGGTAGGTGAACAAAATGTCGAAGACAACCAGCTTCGCGCCATCGTCGGTCAAGTGGTCGAGGAGCTTGGCGTGTTGATTCGGATCCCATTCAGTGATTCCTGCCTGCCTGAGTTCATCGAGCGACCTGTCGTCCATGTAGGCGATGACGATGTCATCAACGTGGGCCTTTCCTCTAAAGAGAAACAGCAGGTCATAGCTCCAGAGCGCAAGCTCATGCCAGAACAGGAATGCGAGAAGACCGAGCGCAAAAGCAAGCGTGGCACCGCCAAGCGAGTGTTGCCATGACCTGCTGAGCTTGTCCCGCCACTGCTTCATTTTGATCGAGTGACGGCGAAGGTAAGCTGGGCTGCCCCGCTTAGACAGAAAGTTTTTTAACTGGCCTACGCTCAGCGCCGACCCTTGTCACAGTCCCGACAAAGTTCGGCAGGGTCGCGTTTGCAGGCAGGAATTCCAAACGGAAGAACGATTGGCCGCCAGGAAAAGCGAGGCTCCGGCGGGCGAGTTAGAAATTGAATCGCAGGCTGGTCACGATCTCCCGGCCGCGAGGAAGTTCGCTGGTCAGGTTGAGGGGGTTCAGGCGGTAGTCACGATCGGTCAGGTTGAGCAGGGCCACACGGGCCTCGAGGCGTCGGCGGAAGAAACGCCAGCCGGCCTCGACGTTGAATTGCCAGAAGTCGTCGCCGGGTTTATCCGGGGAATAGCCCTGGTTGCTTTGGAGATTCCAAATGGCGTTCGCGCCGCCAAAGAAGCCGGAGGAGTGATTGTAGATTGCGGATAAACGAACCTGCTGCAGCACCGCCTCCAGGTTCTGGTTCAACTGAAAGCCCGGCGCCAGCGCGGCTGAATCGGGTACGTCAGGAAAGCTATCTTCGAGATCGGCCTTGCTGATGCGATAGCTCGCGCCAATCGACCATTCGTCACTGAGCAGTTGGTTGAAGGTGAAGGCCAGCGACCGTTCGCGATAGTTGAGATGCTCTCGCGTGGTTTCCGTGAAGAGCGCCGGCCCCGGGACAGGCGGTGGACGAAACTCAATGACTCCGACCTTGCGTTTCACTTCGGACGAAAGGATTTCTCCGCTGATGCCGAGGAACGTGCCACGGCCAATCTTTTGTTCGAGGGAGAGCGCCCAGGTGTCGAAGGTCGGCGCGGAGTTGTCGCCAGCGACAGACTCGGGGATGAGGCTGCGGTAAGCCTGGTTGAAGCCCGCGACCTGCGAAGGTTCGAGGCGCACGCTCTGGTCGATGCTCACGCCCCCCAGGCTGCGGAACCAGGCCGCGCGCACCGTGGTTTCCTTGAATGGGGCGAAGACCATGCCGGCTTTTGGTGAAACCTGGTCACGGGTTTCCTCGGAGTCGGAGATGGGTCCATAGCGGAAGTTTTCCGGAAATTCCACCCGGTCGTAACTGACGCCGCCGACGAGGGTCAAGGTCGGCCAGAACTGCCATTGATCGTAGGCATAGTAGGTTTGGCGCTGAAGATCGGTTCGAAAGTCCTGATCGATTGGAAAAACGACGGGTGGGCCATAAGGCTGCTGCGCGTTTCGGGTCGTGTGTTCTCCGCTTTGGAACCTGCCCCCGGCCACGAAGGTGTGGTCCCGGAGTTGAAAGATTTGTTGTGCTTCGACGGCATAGAGTTCCTGGTTGTTGCGATACGATTGATCATAGGGCAGCAGGGCGACGGAGCTGATCGGGCCCAGGAGGCGGTTAAAAAAGAGAATTCCATTGGTGGGATTACTCGCGCGGAGCGTGTCATCGAAACGTCCGGCCAGCAGCAGCGTGTGAACGCCGGGCCGCCATTCGTGATGATAGCCGCCGATGACGAACGGCTCCTGGGTCTCGCGCAGGCGCAGGAGGGGATTGGCCTCGGAGCGCCGGTAGTATTGCGCCGGGTCGCCGGACTCCACGTTCTCGTAGCTGGCGCGGAAATAGACGCTGTCCTGAGGAGTGATCTGGTATTTGAGCGTTAGCCCGGTGAAGAACTGTTCCCATTCATTGTTCCGCCGCCAACCGTTGTCGCAATTGTAGAAGACGTCTTTCGCGAAGCTAAGATTGCCGTAGGTGCCAAACATCGCTCCCTGCTCAATCCATTGTCCGTGCGTGGCGTAGGTCGTGGCGTTGACGATGCCGAAACGATCCTGCTCGAAGAGCTTGGAGTATTCCTGCTGCGAGACGGTTTGCGAAAGCGCTCCGGCGCCGACCGGAGCGAGGAGATTTCCCACGAGATATTCGCTGAACCACGCGGTTTCGTAACGTTGGTTCACTCGCTTCGGATCGCGAAGCTCGTTGAAGCTGTTCGCAAGGAACAGGTGGGCCGAGTAGTTCGCGTAGTCCGCGCTCACGGCGCGGGCGGCTTCGCGCACGCTTACGTCGGTCATGCCCGCGTCGCGATAGAGGTTCGCGAGATTCGCGCCGCGCACGGCACGGTCCTGATCGATCAAGAGCCGGCTGCGGTAGAGCGCGCGGTTCTCGTTCAGTTCCTGCGATTGCTGCAAGTCTCGCACACCTTCGTTGATGCGGTTCTGCTGCTGAAGCAGCAGCGCGGAGTAGAGCAGGGGAGTGGGATCGCCGGCGTCGATGTCGCGCGCAAGGCGAAGCTCCTTTTCGGCGTGCCTGGCGTCACCGGCATTGCTGAAGGCCTTGCCGAGGTAGCTGCGCAGCAGCGAGCGCTGGGGTTCCATGGTCGCGGCGACTTGCAGGTCGAAACGGCCTTCCTCCGCGTGGCCCTGGCGGATGCGGCACAGGCCGCGCCCGAGCCATGCGTTGCCCAGCCCGCCATCGATCTCGATGGCTTGATCGAAGAGCGTCGCAGCTTCGCGAATCTTGTTCCGGGCGGCGAGAAGGAAGCCTTTCAGCGCGATGGCTTGGGCATTGCGCGGGGCCAGCGCGAGGCTCTTCTCCAGGGCCGCCATGGCTGGCTTGATGTGGCCCCGGCTGAACTCCAACTCAGCAACACGCGCCCAGCCGAAGGCGAATTGCGGAGATTTCTGAACAGCGAGCCTCGCGGAGACCAGCGCGTCGTCCAAATGTAGTTCGGACTGCTGGTGATAGGATTGCGCGAGAAGCTCGGTGGCCAGTGGCAGAGTGGAAAGTGAGGAGTGAGGAGTGAGGAGTGAGGAGACGGAACGGCGCTTCACAGTGGCGATGACGAGGCGGAGGGAACGGGACAACCGGGCAGGCTGCGAGGCGCTGGTGGCAGCACCTACGATCGTGTCCAGCAATGCCTCGGCTTGAGAAACCTGGCCCACGGCGAGCAGAAGCGCGGCGAGATAAACCTTCTCATTGTCGGCGGCCGGCGCTCGCTCCGCTGGATAAACGGACACCGCACGGAGCAAATCACCGGAGCGATAGGCGGCGATGGAAGCGGCGATGGGAATTTGTTCGGCAGGCGTGAGGTTGAGTTCATCGAAATCGAGCACGCCGGGATAGTAAAGGCACCATTGCACGACGTTTGTTGTGTCGATGACCGCCGTTTTGGTGGGTGCCTGCCCGGCAACGGCGATGCCTTGCTCGCCGCTGCCGATAATGACCGAATCGATGACATTGCTCAATTCCGCTTCGCCTTCCAGCACGGTGAGCACAGTACGCCCCGTGGCTTCGTCCACTTCGAGCGTGAACTCGGTGCCGCGTGTGGCGGCGGTGGCGGTTGGCGTGATGAAACGGTGTTTGCCGGGGCGGTCGCGATTCAGCAGGTAAAGTAACCCGCGAAAGAGGCTGAACTCGGCTTCGACCTTTGGATCGGGCAGCGGCTGAATTTCGAATTCACTGCGCTCGTTGATGTGCATCACGCTCAGATCGGAGAGGCGGACGCTGGTACGGCTGCGGATGCCGGTGCGCCCGCGATCCTTGGCCGAGAGAATCTGATTAGGGTAGGCCGACTCCCAGGTATTGGAGCGAAAGCGCTGGATGAAGACGTTGGTGCCTTCGACCGTGAGAACGATGGGAGGATTGGTGAGCGGCCGAGCGCGGTTTTCCTGGGCGGAGAGCCAGCAAGGAAGAAGCAGTGCCAACCCCAGTAACCAACGGAAGTTGCACGACTTCCATGTTGTGCCTGCGATATTCAAGAGGATGGTGTGTCCGGGTTACGGACCGCTGGGAGGCAAGGGTGCAGCGCGGAAGAAACGCTGCGGATCGGTTAGCGCGCCCAAATTTGTATAAAGCAGGATGAGACAGGGATCGGGATTGGTGGCGATTGGGAGCCACGATGCATTAAGATCCGTGGTCGTCTCCAGGACGAACGGTGTCGAGTTGCTCGCGTTGATGACGAAGCCGACATCGGTCCCATTCGTCGTCCACCAATGACTGAGCAGGAACGGCCCAGCCAGGGCAAGGTAGGCGACGTCGCGGGTGACGGTGCTGACGAAGTTGCTCACCCGAACCGAGTAAGTGCCGACCTTGCTCTCGCTAAAATTGTTCACCAGGAGCGTCGGACCGATTGCGCCGGGAATCTCCACTCCCTTGAAGAGCCACTGGCAGACGGGCAGCGGGAACCAATTCGTGGCGGGCATGCTGAGTTGAATACTCCCGCCGGGTGAGACGAAACAATACCGGAGCGCGTTGGTCAGCGGCGGGGCCAGACCCATGAGGCAGTTCAACTCGATGTTGCCGGTGGCCTGGAAGCCCTCGACTTCGATGAGGTAGTTGGAGCCTTGCCGGGCGTCGAACTCCACAATGACCGGCAAGCCATTGGATGCGCTGGTGAGATCGCAGACGATGGGCGGATTGGTCAGGTCGCTCAGCCCGCCCGTCATGTGGTAGATCGCGAGTCTTGCCGGGATTTCGCTGCCGATGGTGTGAATCTGGACGGGGCCGGTGTTGGTTGTGAAGAGGCCCTGCCACAAAGTGCCGAGGAACGCGCCACCGCACGGATTGGGATCGAACGGCTGGTGATTGGCCGGGGAAAAAAACTCGTTGGAAACAAGATTGCCGAGGCCGATAGCCATGTAGCCTGCGCCCAGCGAACCGCCCGCTGCCGCTTGAAAGCCGCCTCCGCCACCACCGGAACGATTCGCCAGGGCAAAGTAAACATTTTCCACTTTGTCCTGGGCGACCGGGAGGTTGAATGAACCAATCTGCAAGTTGACCGTTTCACTGAAGAGCACGCGTCGGAATTGGTTCATGATCCGGACGGCGTAAAGACCGACATGGGCGGACCGCGCGCTGACGACCGTGTAAGAACTTTCCGTGGCGCCGAGGATCGGGTTGCCATTGAAGAACCACTGGTATTGCACGTTCTGCGCATCGGTGATCACGCGAAATCTGGCGGCGCCTCCGGGCTTTACACTTTGAGAGGTTGGCTCTTCGAGAATGATGGGAATCAACTCGTCCGTCCGTTCCTGTTCCCAACAAACGGTGAACTCACCGCCAAACCCATTAAGACCGAATCCGTCGAGTTGAATCTGGTAGCGAGCGCCGCGCACGGCGTTGAACTTGAGCGAACTGGTGTAAAACCCGCCGCGGTCATCGTCTTTGGTCACCAGATCCAGACCGTCCACTTTAGTCCCCGTATAAACAGCCAACAACGTATCGAAGGTGCTGCCGCGCGCGGCGACCGTGACAATTCCACTCTCCAGCGCCTGCCACTCGAACCAGACACTCCTGCCGCCCCCATGTAGAACGGGTTCGCCCGTTTCAGTGCGCGCCTGCGCATTGTTGCCTTGAAGGACGCCTTGCAAGCCTTCTACCACCGGGCGGTCTTCAAATCGGTCGGACGGCGATGGACCGGTGGGCGCGCGAACCAGAAGCAGGGCAGGTCGCGTGGTAACCGCTTCGGCGTCGTTCCAGATGACAACCTGATAGTTGCCGCCGCTCTTCGCATCTACTTTGGGTAGCAGAAGGGTCGCATTCGTTTCGTTGGTCATCACCATGCCGTTGAGCGTCCATTGATAGCGAATGGGCGGCGTGCCGGCGGCGATCACGCGCAGTCGCACATCCACGCCCGGTTGCACGATCACGCTGGGCGGCGTCTCGATCACGACGAGCGGGCCGGCGACGTTCAAGCTGGCTTCATCGCTGAGCACCCCGTTGGGGCTGGCGGCGTTGGAAACCACCACCGAATAGAAACCGGCATGGTTGGACTGCACGTTGGGGATAGTGAGTGTGGGACCACCCTGGCCAAATGGAACGATCACCTGGCCGTTGCGCCGCCATTGGTAGCCGAACGGCGGTGTGCCAGCAACACCGACCCGAAACGTGGCTGTGCCGCCGGGTAGTATGGTTTGGTTGTCAGGCTGGTTGGTGATGATCGGAGGAGAAACGGCCACGTTCAAATTGAGATGCCATCCATTCCCTATGGCTCCGCCCCCGAACGTAGGAACATCATCCCCGACGAACAACCGCCAGGCGCCATTCGGATTGGTGCCATCAAACGCGGCCAGGTTCCCGGCAAACGGCGCGCCGGGCGCGGGGGCTGGGAACACATCGGCGGCCGCGGCATCGTAGTTAGTCGGGCGATAAATTCCTGGAACGATTCGATTGGAATCCGGCAGCACCGCGGTGGTGTTGTCTGAGAATCTCAACGTTACGGGGTTGATAAGCGCGTTGTCACCACCGGCATCAGACATGAGCAAGACCCTCTGGCCTTGGGGCCCCACCAGCAGGATATCCAGATCGTCGGGGAATGTGTGGGACAGATTGGACAGCGTAACCGAAACGTCGGCGATGACGCCGGGAAGATTCGACACTGTGATAATCGAGGGATATGGGTTCGCTCCCGGTGGTCCCCCTGCGGGATTGATCGAGATGGGGGTTTGGTTGACAAACGTCGCGCCGTAACCTGGTTGGAGGCCAAACAACACCGCGCCGCCAAACGCCAGAAGGCTCCGGCGCATCATCCCATGCCAATGAAAAGAAGGAGCCAAGTCGGTTTTCACGGAAAAAATCACGCGACATATACCGCAACCATGTTCAGAAATAAAGCCTCAAAGGGCCGCCCTTGCCGCTTATTCCGCGACTGATGGGAACACTGAAACTTCGTCCTTCCGCCCATGCGGAAACCTGAATCAGCGCCGTCTTTCGAGCCGAAGCCGGCCGAAGAAGCAACGGTGGGCAAAGTTCTGACCGACTTGCGGCCATGGCCTGACTCAGGGGAGTCAGCGTTAATACGGTGATGCTCATAACATTCCGACGTGTACAGAAGGAAACAAGGGGCGACTATTACACCATCCTTTGGCATTCGTGGCCTGTGCTGCCGGGATTTTTTACTCGAAGAAGACGGCGAAAACCTGATTGAAAACGCCGCCGTCCGCTGCCACGCGGCGCCCATAGGCAACTGCCCTCCCGTCCGAAGAAAAGACGCAAGCCTCAGGGCGCGGGGCTGAATCGTCTGCCACGCGCGGCGTGAGACGGGTGCTGAGCCCCGTCCGGGCGTCAATCCGGAAAAGGCTATTGTCCATTACGCAAGCAAGGTGTTTCCCGTCAGGACTCCAACTGAAGGCGGAGGCGATGCTCCAGGGATTGCGGGTGATTTGCTCCGGCGTGCCCCCGTTTGGTGAAACAGTCCAAAGTTGCACGATGCCGGCCTCATCACGCATGAGAAACGCGATGCGTGAACCGTCGGGTGAGCTTCTCAGCCAGTGGCGTGGTCCCTGGATGCCGGGGAACTTTCGTTTGGCTGTGAAGGTGAGGCGCCGTTGTGCCACGCCCTTTGGCGGCCGGGGCATCTGTCTTTCGGTTCCCGCCAGCGGCCCGTCGCCGGGCCGGGTCACGTCTTCCGGCAAGTCGGCAACAAAAACTTCAGAGATCGTTTCCTCGCGTTCGGTAACAACGTGTCCCTGGAAAGCAAGTGCCCGGCGCTGACGTTTGCCTTCGGAGTTCACATACCCGCTCGTCCCGATCCAACATTCCTCGTACGCTTTCTTGATCTCGTCCGAACCTGGCTTCGGATGGGCAACAGTGCGGGTCGCAAGAACAGAGAAGTAATCACCATCATGGTTCCGCGGATGCCCTTTGCTGGTGCGTACGGAGTGCCCCGGCACGCTGACGCCGATGTTGCGCAAATTCGCCTCATGATCCAGCCCCGCCTCGTTGACCTGGGCCAGCACATGATCCTCGTAGGTGAAACTCACCCATTCACCCGCCGCATCCCACACATGGACATGAGAGCCGCCCCGCAGCGCGCCGGCGGTGAAGGGCGGCGTGAGATCGCGCGCATCGAGATTGCGGGCCACGCCGGGCGTCGCGACATCCACCACGACACCCTGGCGATGAAACGCGTTGTAGGACCAATCCGGCGTCGGCTCCTCCGGCCCCAGGATGAAGGCCACCTTGTTCTCACGCGGATGAAACGTGGCCACCGCGCAATGGGCGCCGTTTCGGGATTCGTAGAGCACTCGTACCTCCCCCGTGCGCACGTGGACCATCTCAATGCGCGTGCCGTCGAAGACTTCACCGGCGGCGTCTGACCGAACATCGTAAACGATCCATTCGCCGTCGGGCGACCAAACTCCCGTGTTGGTAAGGATGTGACCGTGCGGCGCGCGGGTGACCTGCCGTTCGCGTTGCAATAATTCAGTCACAGGCATTGGATGAATATTGTTCGCCAACTCCCGCGGAGGGTGACATCCGCCGAGAACCAATGGCAGGAAAACACGCGCGAAGATGGCCGGTTTCATCAAGCCAGGGACGGGTCACAATGCCAGCGGCGCTCCGCGCGGGCGTTTCACTTGCCCGCCGGCCGGACGGGTTGGACAACGGGCGCGCTCGTCGCCGCTGGAGATGGCACCCTGACGCCCGGCGGCGCGGTGCTTCCTCCGGCGGGCGGGGCCAGATACTGGGGCAAATCGTAGCGGTACTTGTCGAGCACGGGCTGAAAGTCCCGGTGAGCTGCCGCGAAGGTCTGCAGGGAGACAATGAAATTCTTGATGTTTGGCTCCTTCTCCGCGAATTGCTTTTGCAAGCGCTGAATCACCGGCCGCGATTCAGTGACCTTCCCGCGCACCTGGCGCATTTGTTTGGCCAAAAACAAATTCAAGCTCAGGGCCAACACCAGCAGGGCGACAAAGGTGGCCATGAGCAGAGTCCGCAAGTCCTGGCACTGTTGATCCAACTCCGCGATCGTGATGGTCGGCAACGAAGTCGGGCGCTGCAGCGGTGGGTCAGGTTGCTGCTGCGGCAAATCCGGCTGTTGTTGATCGGAGGAGTCCATGCTTCAACGCGCAGGTTTGAGGGGCGGCTGAACAGAGGCGGGCGGTGTGGCCTGCCTGGGCTTGAGCTCGAATTGAACCAACACCGGGTCAATGGCGGGATTGCGCCGGCTGTATTCCATGGCGTCGTTGACCAATAACTGCATCGCGGCGGAGATGCGGTTCAATGACTGAACCTGGTATTCGATGGACTGAAGTTCCCTCGCGCCGAGAAACCACCAGAAGGAGCACCAACTACTGGCCAGCGCGGACAGGAACAACGCCGTGACCAGGATTACCGCCAGCGGATTGCTCTTAATCATCGGCAGCCACTCTAGCCAGCAGGTGAGGGACGGCCAAGGCTTTTTTGGAAACGGGCGCGGTCAAACTGGTAGCCCACGCCTCTGGCGTGGGAGTGCGCACGAGACGCGTGCGCTACTGCTGCGGTTTGGCCTTGGAAAGCTTCTTCATCAGCTTGTCGAGCTTGGGCCGGATCACGACCTGGCAGTATCCCGCGTTGGGATTGTTGTTATAGTAATTCTGATGATAACCCTCCGCCTTGTAAAACTTCGTCAACGCCACAATCTCGGTCACGATGGGATCGCGGAACTGTCCCGCCGCCGCTTTCTTCGACGCTTCGGCCAACTGCTTTTGTTTCTCATCATGATAGAGAATGATGGAACGGTATTGCGTTCCGCGGTCCGCGCCCTGCCGGTTGAGCGTGGTCGGATCGTGCGCCTGCCAGAAAACATCGAGCAGGTCGTTGAAGGAAATCTTCTTCGGGTCGTATTCGATCTGGATCACTTCGGCATGGCCAGTGTCGCCATTGCAGATTTCCTTGTAAGTCGGGTTTTCCGTTTTGCCGCCAGCGTAGCCGCTGACGACGGACTTCACGCCGTCGAGCCGCTGGAAAACCGCCTCTACGCACCAGAAGCAGCCGCCGCCGTAAGTGGCGAGTTCCGTTGTGTTGGTGCCTTTGGATGGATCGTTGGCGTTCATGTGCAAGGGAAGCCCCGTCGCCGATCCCGCGATCAACAAGCCGAGGCAGATTAAGCGGTTCCAGTTTCGTTTCATCGTTTGTTGCATCGGAGTCGAATATGCCCGGCCAGGCCTTACATGCAAGCGGCCTTTGCTTTGATGACACGGCCGGGGGGCAAATTCAACAAGACCGGAGCGAGGAAGCAAGCCCTGCTCGGCGCTCATTGCTCATGACATTTCGTCCCGCACCTTCTCCAGCAGCCGTTTCGTCGCCCGAATGCCTTCCGGCTCGCTGAGTTTCTCACCTTCGTATTCGACACCGAAGTAGCCGCGGTAGCCGGCATCCAGAACGATCTTCAACATGCGCCAATAATCCGTCTCAATGCAGTTGCCTTGCGCGTCGAAGTCGTGCGACTTGGCGCTGACCGCCTTGGCAAAAGGCATCATCTCGGCCACGGCCTTGTAACGATCGTAGTCCTCGAAGTTGCCAAAGTCGGGCAGCGTCCCGCAATTCGGCAGATTGACCTTTCTCATCACGGAAACCAGCCAGTCGCCACGAGAAGAGAGGCCGCCATGGTTCTCGACGATGACATTGAGGCCCAGCTTCGCCCCGAAGGTGGAGAGACGGTGCAGGCCGTCTGCCACTCGCTCGCGCTGTTCCTCCGGCGTGCCTTTGGAGTAGGCGTTGACCCGGATGGAATGGCAGCCGAAGAATTTCGCGGCCTCCACCCACTTGTAATGGTTCTCGACAGCTTGAGTGCGTTTCTTCGCGTCGGGATCGCCCAGCTCGCCCTCGTCATCGCACATGATGAGGAGAATTTTCACGCCTTCACCGTCGGCGCGCCTCTTGAACTCGGCAAGGTAAGCCTGATCCTTCGCCTTCTTCATCATGAACTGATTGACCAGTTCGACGGCGCCGATGCCGTAGTCCTGCCGGGCGGCTTTTGGAAAATCGAGATGGTTGAGCTTTCCACCGAAGAGCGCCTTGTTCAGCGACCACTCGGCCAGTGAGATGTCGAACAGCGGTTTCCTGCGACCGAGCGATGCGCAGCCGCCCAATGCAAGCGCGGCGGTGCCGAGCGCGGTTTGCTGAAGAAATGAACGGCGAGTTGTCTTCATGACCGGTCCTCGATTCAATGAGCGGGCGCCGCGACCCCGCCTGCCGCCGGTTGCGTTTTGGCCGGCGGACGGAAGAACAGCGCGAGCACCACGGTTGCGGCGAGTGCGGCGCCCATCGGAACGAGGAACAGGCCGTGAAAATCCACCACGCCGTTCTTCGTGTACACCGATTGGAGCAACCACGGGCAAACGGAGTTGGCCACGAGCGCGCCAACGCCGAGGATCATGACATTGAACAACCCCTGCGCGCTCGAACGCACATCCTTGGGGAAGTACTCGTCCACGAAGATGTAAACGGTGGCGAAGAAGAAAGCGTAGCAGATGCCATGAAGAACCTGCACTACAATGATGAGTTCCTTCTGCGGGAAAAATGCATAGACGGCGAAGCGCGCGGCGTGGCCGAGAATGCCGACGATCATGGTCGCACGCCAGCCGAGCTTCTTGAGGGTGACGCCGAGGATAAACATGGTGAGAATCTCGGCGATTTGCCCGATGCTCATCACCGGCATGATCCAGTTGCCAGGGATGCCAACCTGCGCGCTGCCGAGGAAAGTGCCAGTCCAGTTGAAGTAGCAGTTGTGGACGAAAGAATCCACAAAGGTCACAATCCAGAGCACGAGGACGAAGGGATGCTTGAGCAGCTTGGTGGCTTCGAGCCAGGCGAGGCTTTCGGCCGCGCCCGCGCCCGCTTTCTTCGGCGGCGTGTGGGGAAGGACCAGGCTGAACGCGGCGAGCAGCAGCGAAGCGACGCCTGCGACGACGAAGGTCCATTTCGTGGCGTCCTGCAGCGCCTGGCCAGTGAGTCCGTTGGCCAGCGCGGTGCCGATCCAGCCCACGATGCCCTCAGGGTTCGCGGCCTTCACCCTGTCCCAGTCCACCAGAATGAAGGCCAGAGGCCACGCGGCCAGAATCCATCCGATGGTCCCGCCCATGCGCACGATGCCAAATTCCTTCTGCGGGTCCTTCATGTTGGCGAAGGCGATGGAGTTGGTGATCGAGATGGTGGGCACGTAGAGCAGGCAGTGGATGAACATGAAACCGAAGAACGGCCAGAACGCCTTCGTGAAGGTGAGGCCGATCATCGCCAGCCCGCCGATCAGATGGCTGAAGGCGAGAAATTTTTCCGCGGCAAAATTGCGATCCGCAAACTGATTGCTGAAGAACATCCCGATGATGGAGGCAATGGGGAAGGCGTTGAGAATCCACGACTGTTGCGCCGGTGTGAATCCCAGGCTGGGCAGGTAGCCGAAGATGAGCGGCAGCCAGGCGCCCCAGATGAAGAATTCGAGCACCATCATCAGGAAGAGTTTGAAGCGGATTCCGTTGTTCATGCGTTTGTCGTGATTGTTGAGCGTTGACTGCGTCTCCGCGGCAAATGCCGGCACGCCGAAGGCCAGCCGAGGAACGGGCGCACGTTACGAATCGGCACGGAGCGAGGCAAGCACAGAGCTTGGCGGCGGGTGGGCCGCCACACCTTGAGATGGTTGGCTGATGATGAGAGCGCGGGCTGGGTCCGCCCTCTCCATAAACCGGAGCGCCGGCTTCCAGCACGGCGGGTGGAAGAAACCAAGGCTTCGAGCCGTGCTGGAAGCCGGCGCTCCTGGGCTCAGCGTCCTGCCAGTGCTTTGAGCTTCTTCGCCGCCTGGCCGCTGTCGATCAATTCAGCAGCCAGCTCCCACCCGTCCGTCAGTGACATCGTTTGTCCCGCGACAAACAACGCGGCGGCGGCGTTGAGCAGTACCGCGTCGCGCTTGGGCCCACGCTCGCCGCCGTCGAGCAATCGGCGCACAATAGCGGCATTGGCCTCGCGATCCCCGCCCGCGAGATCCGCCAGCGCCGCCGGTTGCAGCGGGAAGTTGTCGGGCAGCAGAACCGAGGTGGCAAATCCGCGATCCTGATAGAACTCCGCCACCGTGTTTTCGCCCAGCGTGGAATACTCATCGAGGTGGGCCACAGTTTCGTTGCCGTTAGACTCGGCACCCTGGATCTCGGACTTCACGCTCCCGCTCACCACCATTCCACGCCGCACGCCAAGCGACTGCAGCACGCGCGCCATCGGCTCGCACAGTTGCGGGCGCGGCACGCCGACGAGTTGCGCGCTTGGACGGGCCGGGTTCAGGAGCGGGCCGAGAAAGTTGAAGATGGTCCGCTGCCCGCGCTCAGCGCAGAGCTTGCGCGCCGGACCGATGTTCTTGAAGGCCGGGTGATATTTCTGGGCGAAGAAGAACGCGAAGTGCTGCTCGCGCAACGAGCGCGCCGCTTCCTCGGGTGTCAGGTCGATGCGGATACCGAGCGCCTCGAGCACATCGGCACTGCCAGCTTGTGAAGTAATGGCCCGATTGCCGTGCTTGGCCACGGTGACGCCTGCCGCCGCGCAAACGATAGCGACCGTGGTCGAGATGTTGAACGTGTTCAGCCGGTCGCCGCCCGTGCCGCAGACGTCCAGAATTTCCCGCGCGCGAGTCTCCGCGTCGAGCGGTGGTTGCACGGACAACTCCCGAAGCTGCTGGGCAAACGCCGCGATTTCCTCCGTGGTTTCCCCTTTCTGCGCCAGGGCCGTTAGAAACTCAGCTTTGGACTCAACGGAGGCGGCTTCGCCGGTCAACTGGCCGATGGCAGACCGGACTTGCTCGTCCGATAAATAGTCCCCACGGCGGAGTTGTTCGGTCAACGCATTCAGCATCGCGCGCAGTCTAGGAGTCCAAGGTCCAAAGTCCAAAGTCTAAATACGGAAGGGTGAGGCTCCCGCCGAACCCAATTCATGAATTAAGATTAGAAGTAGAGCACGACCGCTCAGGGGTCTCTCCCCAACGATGGGGTCGTCAGGAGCCTCACCCTCCCAAGTATTTTTCCCTGCCCAGCGGCGGGATTCGCGGGCAGATTTCAGGCGTGGCGCCCAAACGAGAAAGCCCGGTGGAAGTTCTGCCCACCCACACACCTGCGTTGTTCGACGCGGCGGTAAGGCGTAGCGTGGAATTGCTTCGCGCTGGCGACGTCGTTGCTTTGCCCACTGAGACCGTCTATGGACTCGCGGCGAACGCGCTCGATGCGGAGGCGGTCGCAAAAATCTATGAAGTCAAAGGTCGCCCGGCGCACAACCCCGTCATCGTCCATGTGGGGGACGTGGCCATGGCCCGCCGATGCGTGAGCGATTGGCCAAAAGCGGCGGACAAGCTGGCCGCTTCGTTCTGGCCGGGACCGCTGACCGTGGTGTTGCACAAGTCGAAGGAGATTCCAGCCATCGTCACGGCGGGCGGCGAGACGGTTGGAGTGCGCTGGCCCAGCCATCCGTTCATCCAGGCGGTCATTCGCGAGTGCGGCTTTCCGCTGGCCGCGCCGAGCGCGAACCTCTCCAACCGTGTGTCGCCGACCAGCACCATGCACGTTCGCGAAAGCCTCGGCGACAAGCTGCGGCTGATTGTCGATGGCGGCCAGTCCCAGGTCGGCATCGAATCGACCGTGATCGATCTGACGGTCCATCCGCCGCAAGTGCTTCGTCCGGGGATGATCCACGCCGAATCGTTGCGCGCGGTGCTTCATGGTTTGGATGGACGCGGAGACGGAGTTGAATCTCGCACCTCGCACCTCGCACCTCGCACCTCCGTCGGGCCGTTGCGCAGTCCCGGTCGATTGAAGAAACATTACTCGCCCAAAGCGAAGCTGGTCGTGCTCCGTTGGAATGACGACGCCAGTCTGCTCTCCCAACTCTCAACCCTCAACCCTCAACTCTCAACCATTCACGTCATTGCCCACTCGCACATTCCTTCCATCGCCGGGTTGGGTGGCGTGAGCATCATCCCGCACGATGCGGAAGCATACGCGCGGGCCATCTATGCCGAGTTGCACCGATGCGATGGGGAAGGAGCATCTTGCATTGTGGTAGAGGCGTTGCCCTCCGGGCCGGAGTGGCAGGCGATTGTCGATCGCCTCAACCGGGCGGCAAGCTGAGAGCCGTTATTTCAATTTCTCCGGGTTGAGCGGCCTGAGATCAGTAGGAATGAAGCGGCCATTTTTGCGGATAAGCTCGCCGTCGAACCAGATTTCGCCGCCGCCCCATTCGGGACGCTGGATGAGCACCATGTCCCAATGCACGGCGGAACGGTTCCCGTTGTCACATTCCTCGTAGGCCTGGCCCGGTGTGAAGTGCATCGAACCGGCAATCTTCTCGTCGAAGAGGATGTCGCACATCGGGCTCTGGATGTAAGGGTTAAAGCCCAGTGAGAACTCGCCGACGTAGCGCGCGCCGGCGTCGGTGTCCAGGATTTCATTGAGACGCTTGGTGTTGTTGGCCGTGGCTTTCACGATTTTGCCGTCGTTGAACTCCAGCCGCACGTTGTCGAAACGTGTGCCGGAATAAATCGTCGGCGTGTTGAACTGGATGTGGCCGTTCACGGAGTTCTTCACCGGACAGGAGAAGACTTCGCCGTCGGGAATGTTGCGGTCGCCCTTGCACATCTTCGCGCCAATGCCCTTGATGCTGAACGCGAGATCGGTGCCCGGCCCTTTGATGTGGACGCGGTCGGCCTTCTTCATGCGCTTCTCCAGTGGAACCATCGCACGGGTCATGCGGGGATAATTCATCGTGCAAACATCGAAATAAAAATCCTCGAACGCCTCGGTGCTCATGCCCGCCGCCTGCGCCATGCTTGGCGTGGGCCAGCGGAGAACAACCCAACGCGTCTTGTTGACCCGGTAGTTGAGCACGGGCCGAATGACGCGCGAGTAAAGCGCCATTCGGTCGCTGGGCACGTCGGAGGATTCGTTGATGTTCGCGCTCCCGCGGAGTGCGATGTAAGCCTGGACGCGCTTCATGCGGAACATCTCAATGTCACGGACCAGGGACGCGTGCTCGTTGCTCGTGCCGCGCAGCACTTCGCGCGTGACGCGGCCGTGGCGGACTTCTACCAGGGGCGTCGCACCGGCGCGTCGCACGATACGCATCAACTCGACGGTGAAATCATCCGGGATGTCGATGGCGTCGATGAGGACGCGGTCACTCCTTTTGAGGTGCGTCGAGTACTCGACGAGCAGTTTCGCGAGCTTCGTGTAACGCGGATCAGTCATAAATCAGGTGCGGGCGAGGCTACTGAGCAAAGCTCAAAGTTCAAAGCTCAAAGCCCAAAAGAAACAGTTTCAAATCCTCACGCCCACTGACGTTCTCTGTGAAAAGTCTGCTTGTAGGTTGGGCTTTGGAACTTTTTTGAACTTTGAATCCTTGAACTTCGGCTTCACGCCTACTCCAACTCCACTTGCCCGCCAATCACGCGAGCGTAATAGCCTTGCTTCGCCTTCAACTCCGCGGGCGAACCTTCCTCAATGAGCCTGCCGTCTTGCAGGACCAGAATCTTATCCACGCGGCTGATGGTGGTGAGGCGGTGGGCGACCATCAGCGTGGTGCGGCCTTTCATCAAATCGAAAAGGCTGGAGACGACCAATGCTTCGCTGTCGGCGTCAAGCGCGCTGGTGGGTTCGTCGAGCAGCAGAATGGGGGCGTCCTTCAGAAACGCGCGGGCGAGATTGAGCCGCTGCCGTTCGCCGACGCTGAGGCGTGCGCCGCCGTCGCCCACGACGGTGTCATAGCCGTTCGCCAGTTTTGCGATGAACTTGTCGGCATTGGCCGAACGTGCCGCCGCTTCAATCTCCACCCGGCTGGCGCTTGGGTTTCCGTAGGCGATGTTCTCGGCGATGCTGGCGGGCAGAAGGATGGGTTCCTGGAGGACCACAGCGATCTGCTGGCGCAGGTCTTTCAATCGAAGTTCGCGCAAGTCCACGCCATCGAGTTTCACTGCGCCCGCCGTCGGGTCAAAGAAGCGGGGAAGCAGATTCAGCAACGTCGTCTTGCCCACGCCGCTCGGCCCAATGATGGCGGCGGACTGCCCGGCACCGAGTCGGAAGCTGACCTCGCGCAGTACGGGCTGGTCCTTCTGGTAACTAAATGAGACGTCGGAGAACTCAATCGTGCCAGCGGCAAGAAGCGCACCTTGCGGGCCAGCAAAGGCGATGGCCTTGCGTGCGTTGATGACCGGCCGCGCGTTGGGCGCGTCCTTCACTTCCTCGGGCGTGTCGAGAATCTCAAACACGCGCTGGGTGCCGACGAGGGCGTTCGCGACCGTGGCGCCGACATGTGAAAGTTGGTTGAGCGGCTCGTAGAGTTGCGCGAGGTAGGCGAGGAAGATGAGCAGTTCGCCGATGGACAGCTTGTCGGCGAGCACTTGCCGGCTGCCCAGCCAGACAATGGCCGCGGCGCCCAACGCGAATACGGTCGAGATGGCCAGCCAGTAGAGCAGTTCCCAACCGTGTTGCGAGAGGCGTTTGGTCATGGCCGTCGCGGTGCGCGAAGTAAATGCGCTTTGCTCGTGTTCCTCGCGCGTGTAGCTCTGGATGAGCGGCAGCGCAGCGATGCTTTGCTGCACAAACGAGGTGACCTGGCTGTCGGCCTGTTGGGCGTCCGTGCCGCGCTCCGTCATGCGCCGGCCGAATTGGCGAATGACGATCAACAGCGCCGGAACGATGGCCACGGAAACCAGTGTCAGCAGCGCGTTCACCCGCCACATCACGACGACCATCAATATGAGCGACAGCGACGCGGTGCCGGCGGTAATCATGCCCTGTTGAAACAAGGTCTGGAACGAATAGGTATCCCAGGCAGCGCGATGAATAATGTCGCCGGTGCGAGTGCCCTGGTGGAAGCGAAGCGAGAGGCGCTGCAGGCAGGCGAACACTTCGTCCCGCACACGGCGCAATCCGCGCAGGCCGACCTGGATGGCGATGAAGTTCTGCGCGGACGACAATGCGCTGTGGCCGAGATGCAGGAGCAGTATAGCAGAGGCGAGCGCGAGCAGGAGGTTTTCCTTGTTGAGCGATCCGAGCGCCGAGTGCAGCCAGCCTGAAATCGGTTTCTCGCCGAGAACCGAATCAACGATGACCGCCAGCGGCCAGGGCTTGAGCAGGTTGGCGGCGATGCTCAGGAGCATCAAAGCGCCGACGATGAGCAGGCGTTTCGCGTCGGGTCGGAAGAATTGAAAGGGGCGGCCCAGTTTGTCCATCAGCGCGACGACGGTAACAGCGGCAAGCCGCAGCTTCAAAGTTCAAAACCGACTTTCATCACGAACCGATCGATGACGCGTGATCGGTCAGCCGTTACAACTTAAAACCTAAAAGCGCTTTAGCCCGAGTCGAGCATTTGCCGGACAAGGCGGAGCAGGTCCGGATTCTCAAACGGCTTGTGCAGGAAGGCCACGCCCGGCATCTGTCCGAAGCTTTCGTCGGGATCGTGGACGCCTCCGCTCAGCACGATGGCCTTGGCCTTGGGGTTAAGCTGGCGGATCCGGAGCAAAGCATCGTAGCCGTTCAACCGCGGCATGTGCATGTCCATCAGGACAAGATCAAATGAGTTTGGCGCAGCGGAATACTTTTCAATCGCGTCCACCCCATCCTCCGCTTCCACCATTTGATAACCGCGATAGGCCAGCACGGCTTTGGTGACCATGCGCACCAGTTCCTCATCATCCACCACGAGAATGCGCTCCTTGCCTTCCATCGCTTTCCCTTCGGGCAGGGGAACTTTTTTCGCAGCCGTGGCAGACTCAATGGAACGAGGGAGAACGATGGAGAAGCGTGTTCCCTTCCCCGGCTGGCTCTCGACTTCCATCCAACCGGAATGTTCGGCAACGACGGCTGAAGCGATGGACAGGCCCAGACCCGGACCGCGACTCGGATCCTTGGTGGTGAAGTACGGTTCAAAGATCCGGCTGGCGACTTCCGGCGTCATGCCGTGTCCGGTATCGGCGACGGTTAGTCGCACGAAGTCGCCAGCCTTTCGGGGCGGGCGCGCGTCATCCGCGGGCAAGCTGGCGTTCCCGATGTTGATGGTGAGGGTTCCGCCCTGGGGCATGGCATCGCGCGCGTTGATGCCCAGGTTGAGCAGCGCCTGCATGATTTGGTTGCTGTCCGCGCGGACCCTCCAGGCTTTGGCCGCGGGCTTTGAGAACTGAATGGTAATCTTTGGATCAACGCTTCGGCGCAACACGAAAACAACCTGCTCGATCATCTCCACTGGATCGACCGGCTCGAAGATAGGTTTGCTCTGGCGGCTGAACGCCTGGAGTTTGTTGACCAGTTCGGCTCCGCGCCGGGCGCTGGTTTGCGCGTAGATCAAATGCTCCTTGAGCAACGCGGGAAACTCCGGGGCGTGCAGCGCCAGGTCAATCTGGGAAATGACGGCGGCCAGGACGTTGTTGAAGTCGTGCGCGATGCCGCCCGCCAGCGCGCCGAGGGCCTGGGTCTTGCGTGCGTCATAAACCGCCTGCTCCATCTGGCGTTGG
>Ga0187893_10003639_pt1 | contig 30714 bp, 31 predicted proteins | sample MA1701074metaG_FD_139574 | JGI IMG/M metagenome (GOLD analysis project Ga0187893, IMG submission 139574) | White microbial mat communities from a basaltic lava cave in the Kipuka Kanohina Cave System on the Island of Hawaii, USA - MA170107-4 metaG ...
CCAGCCCTCGAGGCCCGAGCCGCCCTGGAAGAACGACACGCTCTGCCCGCTGGTGTAGCCCGAGGCGGTGACGCACACCGCGTACAGCGCGCCGGCGTCGATGTGGTGCTGGATCCGGTTGAAGTCGAGGTTGCGCTCCAGCATCTCGCGCAGCGGCGTGTTGTCGAGCAGCGAGACCGGGTTGCGGCGCGAGATCAGCATCATCGCGGCGAGCCAGCGCGCGCCGGTGCGCATGATGTGCCAGGGATCGGTGCGGTACACGTGCTCGCAGCGCATGTGCTCCCACACCTCGAGCAGATTCGCCACGCCGCGCGAGAAGTTGTCGGCGAACACCGCGAGGGTCGCGGCGTTGATCGCGCCCGCGGACGTGCCACAAACAATCGGGAACGGGTTCTTGACCGGGTTGCCGAGGATGTCGCGCACCGCCTTGACCACGCCCACCTGGTAGGCGGCGCGCGCGCCGCCGCCGGTCAGCACCAGACCCGCGCGCGGGCGCATCCGGCCGGCCGGGAAAGCCGCTACATTGGAGGTGGCCGGTTCCACGCTAGAAGAGATTCTCCTGGACCCGCGGCGCGTTGGCGTCGGCCACCGCGAGCGCGGTCATGTTCACCACCCGGCGCACGGTCGCCGAGGGCGTGAGGATGTGCACCGGGCGCGCCGCGCCGAGCAGCATCGGCCCGATGGTGACGCCGCCGCCCGCCGCGGTCTTGAGCAGGTTGAAGGAGATATTGGCGGCGTCGAGCGTCGGCATGACCAGCAGGTTGGCCTCGCCGCGCAGGCGCGTGCGCGGGAACACCCGCAGGCGGATGTCCTCGGAGAGCGCGGCGTCGCCGTGCATCTCTCCCTCGATCTCGAGCTCCGGCGCAAGACTCTGGACCAGCGCGAGCGCGCGCTGCATCTTGCGCGAGGAGGCGATCGGCACCGAGCCGAAGTTGGACGCCGAGCACAGCGCCACCCTGGGCGTGATGCCGAAGCGGCGCACCTCCTCGGCGGCGAGCAGCGTCATCTCGGCGAGGTGCTCGGCGTCGGGATCCTCGGTGACGTAGGTGTCGCAGATGAAGATGTTGCGCCCGGGCGTCATCACCGCGTTCATCGCCGCGTAGTGCCGCGCCCCGCTGCGCAGCCCGATCACCTGGTCGACGTAGCGCAGGTGCTCGGCGTGGGTGCCGAAGGTGCCGCACAGCATGCCGTCGGCCTCGCCCTTGTGCATCAGCATCGCGCCGATGAGCGTGTTGCGCCGGCGCATCTCGACGCGCGCGTACTCGGGCGAGACGCCCTTCCTCTCGGTGAGCTTGTGATAGGTCTTCCAGTATTCCCGGTAGCGCGGGTCGGACTCCGGGTTGACGAGCTCGAACCCGGCCCCCGGGCGCACGCGCAGGCCGAGCCGCTCGAGCCGCTGCCCGATCACCTGCGGCCGGCCGATGAGGATCGGCCGCGCCAGCCCCTCGTCGACCACGATCTGCACCGCGCGCAGCACCCGCTCGTCCTCGCCCTCGGCGTAGACGATCCTGCGCGGCTGCGCCTTCGCCGCGGTGAACAGCGGCTGCATGATGACGCCCGAGTGGTAGACGAACTGGCCGAGCGACTCGCGGTAGGCCTCGAGGTCGGCGAGCGGGCGCGTCGCGACGCCGGAATCCATCGCCGCCTTCGCCACCGCCGGCGCGACTCGCGCAATGAGCCTCGGGTCGAAAGGCTTCGGGATGATGTACTCGGGGCCGAAGCTGATCGACTCGATGCCGTAGGCGAGCGCCACCTGCTCCGAGGTCTCGGCCTGCGCCAGCTCCGCGATCGCCCGCACCGCGGCGAGCTCCATCTCGGCGTTGATGGTGGTCGCGCCGACGTCGAGCGCGCCGCGGAAGATGAACGGGAAGCAGAGGACGTTGTTCACCTGGTTGGGGTAGTCCGAGCGCCCGGTGGCGATCACGCAGTCGGGCCGCGCTGCTTTCGCCTCCTCGGGAGATATTTCCGGCTCCGGATTCGCCAAGGCGAGGATCAGCGGGCGCTCGGCCATTTTCAGCACCATGGCCGGCTTGAGCACGCCGCCGGCGGACAGGCCGAGAAACACGTCGGCGCCGGTGATCACCTCGTCCAGCGTGCGCGCGCGCGTCTCGACCGCGAAACGCTCCTTGTCCGGATCCATCTCATCGCGCCGGCCCTTGTAGACCACGCCCTTGATGTCGGCGACCACGATGTTCTCGCGCGGCAGCCCCATCCTGACCAGCAGCTCGAGGCAGGCGAGCGCCGCCGCCCCGGCGCCGGAGGCAACGAGCTTGGTTTTCTCAATTCGCTTTCCCACGACTTTTAGACCATTGAACACGGCCGCGCCCACGGTGATCGCGGTGCCGTGCTGGTCGTCGTGGAACACCGGGATCTTCATCCGCTTGCGCAGCGCGCGCTCGACGGTGAAGCATTCGGGGGCCTTGATGTCCTCGAGGTTGATGGCGCCGAAGGTCGGCTCGAGCGCCGCCACGATGTCGACCAGCCTCTGCGGGTCGCGCTCGTCGATCTCGATGTCGAAGCAGTCGATGCCGGCGAACTTCTTGAACAGCACGCTCTTGCCTTCCATCACCGGCTTCGCCGCGAGCGGGCCGATCGCGCCCAGGCCGAGCACCGCGGTGCCGTTGGTGATCACCGCAATGAGGTTCGCGCGCGCGGTGTAGTGCACCGCCTGCGCCGCGTCGCGCTGGATCTCGTCGCACGCCGCGGCGACGCCGGGCGAGTAGGCGAGCGCGAGGTCGCGCTGGTTGGTGAGCTGCTTGGTGGGAAGCACCGACACCTTGCCCGGCGGATGGCGCCGGTGGTATTCGAGTGCGTTCTTGCGCAGCTGCTCGTCCACGCGGCGATTCTATAATGATCCATGCGGACGGCGCGGCGCGCCGCGGAAATCGAGCCCTTCGAGGTGATGGACGTGCTCTCGCGCGCCCAGGCGCTCGAGCGCGCGGGCCGCCGCGTGGTGCACATGGAGATCGGCGAGCCCGACTTCACCGCGCCCGCGCCGGTGGTCGAAGCCGGCGTGCGCGCGCTGCGCGAGGGCCGCACCGCGTACACCGCGACGCTCGGCCTCGCTGCGCTGCGGGAGGCAATCGCGGGGCATTACAAGACCAGATTCAAAATCGAAGTTCCCGAGTCTCGTATCGCCATTTCTTCCGGCGCTTCGGGCGGCCTGCTGACGGTGACGGCGCTGTACGTCGACGCGGGCGACGAGATCCTGGTGCCCGACCCCGGCTATCCCGGCTACCGCCACTTCGTGCGCGCTTTCGAAGGCACGGCGAAGACGCTGCCGGTATCGGCGGCGGACAACTTCCAGCCGACGCTCGAGATGGTGCGCGCCGCCTGGGGACCGCGGACCAAGGGAATGCTCCTGGGATCGCCGTCCAATCCGACTGGAACGCTGATCTCGAAGAGCGAACTGGAAAAGATCGCCCGCTACATCTGCGAGCGCAAAGGCGTCTTGCTGGTGGACGAGATCTACCAGGGCCTGGTGTACGGCATGGAGCCCTGGAGCGCTTTCGGCCTGCCCGGGGTGGTGGTTCTGATCAACAGCTTCTCGAAGTACTTCTGCATGACCGGCTGGCGCCTGGGCTGGGTGGTGCTGCCGCAGGACGCGCTGCGCGGCTTCGAGAAGCTCGCGCAGCACCTGTTCATCAGCGCGCCCGCGGCCGCGCAGCACGCCGCGATCAGCGCATTTGATGAAGAAACGCTCAAGATTCTCGAAGCCAGGCGAAACGAGTTTGCCAGGCGACGCGATTTCCTGGTGCCGGCGCTGAAAAGGGCCGGCCTGTCGATTCCGGCCGAGCCTCACGGCGCGTTCTACGTCTACGCCGACTGCGGCGGCGATGCCAGGGCCTTTGCAAGGGCCCTTCTGGAAAAAGAGGCGGTGGCCGCGACGCCCGGAGTGGACTTCGGCGCCAACGGTACGCAGCGCTTCGTCCGCTTCGCCTACACGCGCAGCATGGACGACCTGGAGGAGGCCGCTAGACGGATTGCGCGGTTTGCTTCCGCGCCTTGAAGCGCAGGGCGTCGAGGCGCGCCTTCTCGGCGAACACCTTGGTTGCGTACTGCGAGGTCGGCTCGTCGAGCGCGCCGGCGTACATCTGCAGCGCGGTCTCGGTGTCGCCGAAGCGGCGCTGGTACTCGCGCAGGATCTGCGCGCCCACCTGGATGTTGACCTCGGGGTCGAGCACCGCGTGCTCGCCGCCGTGGTCGGTCAGCTTTTCCAGGTGGTATTTGGGGATCACCTGCATCAGGCCCTTCGCGCCCATGAAGCTCTCCGCCACCGGGTTGTAGCGCGACTCGATCGCCATGACCGCGAGCACCAGCAGCGGATCGACGCGGTGCTCCGCCCCGGCGCGATAGGCGATCGATACGAAGTGCGTGGCCGCGGCGTCCGCGATGCGGTAGCGCTTGGCGATGTATTCGCTTACCGCGCGCTGCTCGCGCTCGGCAGGGGACTCGGCGGCCGGCGCGGCGAGCGGCGCCTCGGTGGCGGCCGGGCCCGCGGGCTCGCCGGCAAAAGGCGCCAGGGTGGCCACGGAAACCCAGGCTTCCGGCTGCAACGGCAGTACGAAAAACGCCCCGAGGGCAGCAATGCCCAGGAGCGCGAACAGGCTTTTCAGTGCTGCATAGGCGCGGGCCAGATAGAGCGGCGTGCCGTTCATATCAACCTCCCTAGTACGGTGCTTCGTACGGCAGGAATGTTGCAGTGCAGCGTAGATCTTACCGTGGTAATTCTTACAGGGCAATCAATAACTTGTGAAAATTCGAAACCCCTGTTTCGACGGAATAAAATGGGGTTGGGTTTGCAGCAGGGAAGCCTGGCGGACCGGCCTAAGTCTCCGTTCTTGGGTCGAATGACCAAGCCGGTCCGCTGAGCTTCGGGCCGGGCGGGGGCTCGCGCCGCCGCCAGCTCCTTTTCGGTCCGGCCTACGGCCGGGAACCGGTGGGGAACGGCCATGCAGCCGCCGGATTCAGCGCGGTTCGCGCGCCGGGGGTCGCAGCGGTCGACGCAGGCGCGGCTGGCGCCATCGTCGTGTCTGCCGGGCTGGCCGGTGTAGCGGCGGGTCGCATCTTCTTCTTCGCTTTTTTCTTCTTGCCTGCCGCCTTCCTAAGTTTCAGGGACTTCTTTTTCTTTTTTGATGATGCTTTCTTTTTCTTCTTCTTCTTGCCGCCCTTTTTCGCCTTTTTCTTCGCCATGCTCAATCTCCTTGAAGGTTGTTGAACAACGAAGCACCCGGCGTGCAGCCCGGGCTATCCAACCGCCGGCGGCTCGACGCCGTCGGCGGGCTGAATCCGGTTCGCCTTCACGTCATGATAAAGAATATCCGCGTCGAGGCGAATGCCCCCTTCCCACGTCACGGTCGCGGTCTCGGGGTCGACGCTCACCTTCTCGAACTCGCGCACGTCGCGCCACAACTGGAAGGCGCCGATCTCGAGCAGGTTGCCGAGGAACACCCGGCCTTCCAGGCCGTCCTCGAAGCGCAGCCACAGCTTATAGTCTTCTTCGGCCTTGCACGCCGTAATTCGCATGGTATCGAGCTCCTCAAGCATGTTGCTCCCCCTCTGTTCTTTTGCCTTCAATCCCAGCTCAGCGCGCCGCCGGTCTGATACTCGATCACCCGGGTCTCGAAGAAGTTGCGCTCTTTCTTCAGGTCGATCATCTCGCTCATCCACGGGAACGGGTTGGCCGCCCCGGGGTAGAGCGCGTCGAGCCCGATCTGCAGGCAGCGCCGGTTGGCGATGAAGCGCAGGTACTCCTTGAACATCGGCGCGTTCAGCCCCAGCACGCCGCGCGGCATGGTGTCCTCGGCGTAGCGGTACTCGAGCTCGACCGCGCGCCGGAACAGGCCGCTCAATTCCTCGCGGAACGCCGCGGTCCACAGGTGCGGGTTCTCGAGCTTGATCTGGTTCACCAGGTCGATGCCGAAATTGCAGTGCATCGACTCGTCGCGCAGGATGTACATGTACTGCTCGGCCGAGCCGGTCATCTTGTTCTGCCGGCCGAGCGCCAGGATCTGGGCGAAGCCGACGTAGAAGAACAGCCCCTCCATCAGGCAGGAGAACACGATCAGGCTCCTGAGGAGCTGCTGGTCGGCATCCGGCGTCCCGGTTCTAAATCCCGGGTCGGTCAGGCAGTCGATGAACGGCAACAGGAAGTGGTCCTTGTCGCGGATCGACTGCACCTCGTGGTAGGCGTTGAAGATCTCGGACTCGTCGAGGTCCAGGCTCTCGACGATGTACTGGTAGGCGTGGGTGTGGATCGCCTCCTCGAACGCCTGTCTGAGCAGATACTGCCGGCACTCGGGCGCGGTGATGTGGCGGTAGGTGCCGAGCACGATGTTGTTGGCGGCGAGCGAGTCCGCGGTGACGAAGAACCCGAGGTTGCGCTTGACGATCCTGCGCTCGTCCTCGGTGAGCCCGCCGGGGTCCTTCCACAGCTGGATGTCGCGGCTCATGTTGATCTCCTGCGGCATCCAGTGGTTGGCGCAGGCCGCGAGGTACTTCTCCCAGGCCCACTTGTACTTGAAAGGCACGAGCTGGTTGACGTCGGCCTTGGAGTTGATGACCTTCTTGTCCTCGACCGTGACGCGGCGGAACGGGGTCTCGGCCTCGGCATCCTGGCGCCGGGGCGCCGGATACCCGCCGGCGGGCAGCGGGATGGTGTCGTCCTTGAAGCTGAGCATTTGTTATTCCTTGTTGTTCCGCATCGCCTGCGCGAGGAGCAGGGTCTTCAGGCTGGGCGCCTCGGGCGTAGTCATGGGCTTGAACTCGGGCCGGTATTCGCGCAGCAGCTCCTTGACGATCGCCTCGCGCTGCGCCTCCGAGGAGAACGACATCTCGCAGGTCGCGACGTAAAGGTTCCACTCGGTGCCGACGATGCGCAGCCACTCGCCGTACTTGGGATGCAGCTTGAGGAAATCCTTCGCCGAAAGGTCCGCGGCGTGGTTGAAATCGAGCGCGCGGAACGTCAGCAGCCGCCAGCCGGGCGCCATCACCGCGTAGACCGCCGCGCTCCTGGGCGGCCACCACAGCGGCGCCATGAACGGGCCGGAGAAGCTGCGGCTGCCCAGCGTGATCACTGGCATGCCTCGCAATCGGGCTTGTCGATCGCGCAGACCTTTGCGGGTTCGGGACTGTCCATCGACACGGCGTTCAGCTCGCTCGACTGGACGGTGGACTTCTCGGCGTGGGTGGCGCCGAGGGAGCGCAGGTAGTAGGTGGTCTTGAGGCCGCGGATCCAGGCGAGCTTGTAGGTGTCGTCGAGCTTCTTGCCCGAGGCGCCGGCCATGTAGATGTTGAGCGACTGCGACTGGTCGATCCATTTCTGGCGCCGCGCCCCGCACTCGACCAGCCACTTGGGCTCGACCTCGAAGGCGGTGGCGTACAGCCGCCGCAGCGCCGCCGGCGCCCGGTCGATGCGCGCGAGGTTGCCGTCGAAGTACTTGAGGTCGGCGATCATCACCTCGTCCCACAGCCCGGCGCGCTTGAGATCCGCCACCAGGTACTCGTTCACCACGGTGAACTCGCCCGACAGGTTCGACTTGACGAACAGGTTCTGGTAGGTCGGCTCGATCGATGCCGAGACGCCGACGATGTTGGCGATGGTCGCCGTGGGCGCGATCGCGAGGCAGTTGGAGTTGCGCATGCCGTGCTTCCGGATGCGCCCGCGCAGCGCGTCCCAGTCGAGCGCCGCCGAGCGGTCGAGCTCGACGTAGCCGCCGCGCTCGGCCGACAGGATGTCGAGCGTGTCCTGCGGCAGCACGCCGCGGTCCCACAGCGAGCCGGGGAAGGACTTGTAGCGGCCGCGCTCCTCGGCGAGCTCGGTAGATGCCCAGTAGGCCGCATACGCCACCATCTCCATCGAGCGGTCGGCGAACTCCACCGCCTCGTCCGACGCGTAGGCGAGGCGCAGGCGGTGCAGGCAGTCCTGGAATCCCATGATCCCCAGGCCCACCGGACGGTGACGCAGGTTGGAGTTGCGCGCCTTGTCGACAGCGTAGTAGTTGATGTCGATGACGTTGTCCAACATCCGCATCGCCGTGGAAATTGTTGTTTTTATTTTTATGAAATCGAGGCCGCGGTCGGTGAGATGTGCGAGGAGGTTGACCGACCCGAGGTTACAGACCGCGATTTCATCGTGAGACGTATTGAGGGTGATCTCGGTGCACAGGTTCGAGCTGTGCACCACGCCGGCGTGCTGCTGCGGGCTCCTCAGGTTGCACGGATCCTTGAACGTGATCCACGGATGCCCGGTCTCGAACAGCATCGAGAGCATCTTGCGCCACAGCTGCAGCGCGGGAATCTTCTTGAAGAGCTTGAGCTGGCCGCGCGCCGCCTTGTCCTCGTAGCGCAGGTAGGCTTCCTCGAACGCTTTGCCGAACTTGTCGTGCAGGTCGCGCACGTCGGAGGGGCTGAACAGCGTCCACTCCGCGCCCTGCATCACCCGCTTCATGAAGAGGTCGGGGATCCAGTTCGCGGTGTTCATGTCGTGGGTGCGGCGCCGGTCGTCGCCGGTGTTCTTGCGCAGCTCGAGGAACTCCTCGATGTCGAGGTGCCAGACCTCGAGGTACGAGCACACCGCGCCCTTGCGCTTGCCGCCCTGGTTCACCGCCACCGCGGTGTCGTTGACGACTTTCAGGAACGGCACCACGCCCTGCGACTTGCCGTTGGTGCCCTTGATGTGCGAGCCGAGCGCGCGCACCGGCGTCCAGTCGTTGCCCAGCCCGCCGGCGTACTTGGCGAGGAGAGCATTTTCCTTGATGGCGTCGTAGATGCCCTCGAGGTTGTCGGACACGGTAGTGAGGTAGCAGCTCGAGAGCTGCGAGCGCTGCGTGCCGGAATTGAACAGCGTCGGCGTCGAGCTCATGAAGTCGAAGCTGGAGAGCACGTCGTAGAACTCGATCGCCCTTGTTTCTCTGTCTTTTTCTCTAAGAGCCAACCCCATGGCTACGCGCATGAAGAACGCCTGCGGCAGCTCGATGCGCTGGCCGGCAGCGGTGTGCTGGAAGTAGCGGTCATAGAGCGTCTGCAGCCCGAGATAGCCGAACTGCAGATCGCGTCTTGCTTTCAGCGCTTTTCCAAGCTTCTGCAAGTCAAAACGAGCCAGCTCGGGGTCGAGAAGCTCGGCAGCGATGCCGCGCTCGACGAACTGCGGGAAATAGGTCGAGTAGCGCGTCTCCATGTCGGCCTGGCTCGCTTCCTCGCCGAGCACTTCCAGCCGGATCGTGTCGAGCAGCAGCCGCGCGGTGACGTAGCTGTAGGCCGGGTCCTTCTCGATCAGCGCGCGCGCCGCGAGCACCGCCGACTTTCTCACTTCCGGCATCGGCACGCCGTCGTAGAGGTCGCGCAGCGTGGCCTCGAGGATCGGCTGCGGCGCGGCGTCGGCCAGGCCCTCGCACGCGGCCTCGACCAGGCGCTCCAGGCGCGCGCGGTCGAGGGGTTTTCTCTGACCCTGGTCGACAACGTGGATCTCGTCCTTCTTCGAAACCTTTTCCTGGGCGCGTGCCTTTGCCCGCTCCTCGCGATAGAGCACGTAGGCGCGCGCCACGTCGTGCTCGCCCGAGCGCATCAGCGCCAGCTCGACCTGGTCCTGGATGTCCTCGATGTGGAAGGTGCCGCCCTGCGGCTGGCGCCGCAGCAGCGCGCCGACCACGCCGTCGGTCAGGCCGGCGACCAGCTCGCGGATGCGCGCCGAGGCCGCTCCCTGAGCGCCGTTGACGGCGAGGAACGCCTTGGTCATCGCCACCGAGATCTTGCCGGGCTCGAATCCCACCACCGCGCCGTTGCGCCGGATCACCCGGTAGTCGGCGTAGACGCCGCGCGCCGCGGTATTTGCCTGAGGAAGGGCGACGCCCAAGGCCGAAGCCGCCGTTGCGCCGCCCTGCGCGATCTGCATTGCCGCCTCCCGCCTGTTCTTGTTGACCGGGCCGTCACCCCGTGACGCCCACCCTGTACGCCCTACTACTCTTAGTGTCGACGGCCCTGCGGGGGCCTATATCTAGTCGTTTTTGGACGACGCCTGCAATCTACACCATAGGTTTTTGACTTTGCAACTATTCTGTCATGCTGCGGCGCAGCGTGGACACAATATATAGCGGTTTTTGTGACATTTCTCTACTAGATCTAGGCATGCGTGCACGCGTTACTACGGGTAGTGTCACAGGACCGGCTGAATCGGCTATCTAGTGGTGTTGCGCCGGCAACAGCGACGACAGCCGCCGCTAGGGTCGCGCGAGGTCGGCGAGCAGGCGCGCCCAGTCGAAGCGCGCGCCGGGATCGGTCTTGCGCCCGGGCGCCACGTCGCTGTGAGCGGCGATGTCCCGGATCGGGAGGGTGGTGCGGAGCTGCCTGATCAGCATTGCGAGGGAGGCGTACTGCGCGGGCGCGAACGCGTCCCCCTCGGTGCCCTCGAGCTCGATGCCGACCGAGAAGTCGTTGCAGGGGCCGCGGCCGCGCCAGGACGAGGCGCCGGCGTGCCAGGCGCGGCGCTCCACCGGAACGAACTGGACTACCTCGCCGTCGCGCCGGACCAGGAAGTGGGCGGACACTTTCAGGGCGCAGATCTCCCGGAAATAGGGATGCGCGGCCGGGTCGAGGCAGTTGGTGAACAGCCGCTCGATCGAGTCGCCGCCGTATTGGCCGGGCGGCAGGCTGATGGAATGGAGAATTACCAAAGTTACTTCGACCCCGGATGGACGCTCATCGCAGTTGGGCGAGTCAACGATTCTCATCCTTGATCCCCAACCGTTGCATCCGGTAGCGCAGCTGGCGGAAAGTGATGCCGAGCAGCCGCGCCGCCGCGGTGCGGTTGAACCCGGTCTTGCCGAGCGCCTGCAGGATCGCCTCGCGCTCCAGGCGGTCGAGGTATGCCGGCAACGGGGCGTCGATCGCCTCCGGCCGGGGTTCCCGCGGCACTTCCTCCTCCTCGGGAGCGATACGGTGCAGCGCCAGGTCCTGCGGCCCGAGCTCCTCGGCCTGCGACAGGGCGAGCGCCCGCTCCAGGATGTTCTCCAGCTCGCGCACGTTGCCCGGGAAGTCGTAGGCCATCAGCTCCTCCAGCGCGCTTGCCGACAGGCGCGGCGGCGCCACGGCGTTCTGCGCCGCGAGGCGCTGCAGGATCTGGACTGCGATGAGCGGGATGTCCTCGCGGCACTCGCGCAGCGGCGGCATCGTGAGGTCGACCACGTTCAGGCGGTAGTAGAGGTCGCGGCGGAAGCGCCCGGCCTCCACCATGCCGGCGAGGCTCTGGTTGGTGGCGCAGATGATGCGCACGTCCACCGCCTCCTCCTGCGTCGCGCCGACCTTGCGCACGCGCCGCTCCTGGATCGCGCGCAGCAGCAGCACCTGGGTGTGCAGCGGCAGCTCGGCGATCTCGTCGAGGAACAGGGTCCCGCCGTGCGCGGCCTGGAAGAAGCCGTCGCGGTCCTCGGTCGCGCCGGTGAACGCGCCCTTGCGGTAGCCGAACAGCTCGCTTTCCATCAGCGTTTCCGGGATGGCGCCGCAGTTCACCGGGACGAACGGCTGGCTGCGGCGCGCGCCGTTCTCGTGGATCAGGCGCGCGGCGAGCTCCTTGCCGCTGCCCGACTCGCCCGAGATGTGCACCGGCGCCTGGGTGCGGGCGAGCTTGCCGATCAGCGCGCGCACCTGCGCGAGGGGCGCGCTCGCGCCGAGGAGCTGCCGCCCGGAGGTCTCGGCCGCGCGGTCGGGCAGCGAAAGCGCGGATTTCACCAGCGCGCGCAGCTGCTCCAGGCCGACCGGCTTGGACACGTAGTCGAACGCGCCCGCCTTCAGCGCCGCGACCGCGTTCTCGGCGCTGCCGTAGGCGGTGATCACCGCGACCGGCAGGTCGGCGCCGAGCGTCGCGATGTGGCGCACGAGCTCGAGGCCCTCGCCGTCGGCGAGCCGCATGTCGGTGAGGCACAGGTCGTAGCGCTCGCCCTTCAGCCGCTCGCGCGCCTCGGCGATCGAGCCGACCGCGTCCACCCCGAGCCCCATCTTCGCCAGCGTGAGCTCGAGCAGCTCGCGGATGTCGGGCTCGTCGTCCACCACCAGCACCTGGGCCGGGCGCGCCGCCGCGGTGCGCCGTTCGCTGCGTTTCATGCCGCCTTCGCCTGGCGGCAGCGGATACGGAAATGCGCCCCCGGCAGGTCGTCCACGTAATCCAGCGCGGCGCGGTTCGCGGCGCACAGCTCGCGCGCGAGGTACAGGCCGAGGCCGGTGCCCTTCGCCTCGGTGGTGAAGAAGGGCTCGAACAGCTGTCCCTGGATCGCCTCGGGCACGCCGGGCCCGTTGTCGATCACCGACAGCTCGACCCGGTCGCCGTAGCCGTCGAGCAGGATGCGCACGCTGCCCGGCTCGGCGCGCGCGTAGCGCACCGCGTTGCGCAGCAGGTTCCACATCACCTGGTGCAGGTGCTCGCGGTCGAACTCGACCCACGACTCGCGCCGCGTCTCGAGCACGAAGCGCTCGGCCGGCAGCGCCTCCTGCAGGGCGAACTCGGCGACGAAGCCGCCGAGCCAGGGCTGCAGGCGCAGCGGCGCCGCCGACACGCGGTCGCGCCGGTTGAGGCTCATCACGTCGGACACCAGGCGGTCGAGGCGCCGCGTGTTGTCGTGGATGATGCGCGCCAGGCGCTCGCGGTCCTCGTCGCGCTTCTCCTCGCGCAAGAGCTCCACCGCGTGGCTGATCGCGGCGAGCGGGTTGCGGATCTCGTGCGCGATGTTCGCGGTCAGGCGGCCGAGCGCCGCGAGCTTGAGCTGCTGCGCCTGCTCGCGCGCCCGCGAGGTGTCCTCCACCAGCAGCACCGAGAATTCCTCGCCCGCGCCGCGGTCGAGCGGCCGCAGGCGGATGTCGCGGCCCGCGACCTCGAGCTCCGCGTCGCCGGCGAAGCCGGGGACCACGCCGCCGATGCTCGCGCCGAGCAGGCTCGGCGTGCCGAGCAGCTGCTGCGCCTGCGGGTTGTGCTGCATCACGCGCCCGCCGCGGTCGAGCACCAGCACGCCGTCGTGCATGTCCTCGATCACCAGCTGGTTGACGCGGGTCTGCGTCGCGAGCTCGCGCTCGCGCTGGCGCGCGAGGCGCTCGTTCGCCGCGACGCGGGCCGCGAGCCAGCTGGTGACCCCGCCGGTCGCGAAGTAGCCGATCGCCAGCAGCCCCGGCTGCAGGAAGCTCGAGCTGGGCGCGTCGTGCTCCAGCACCCAGTAGCCCTGCTCGAGGAGCAGCGCAATCGTGGCGAGCGCGGCGTAGAGGAAGGTGAGCCGCCGCGGTGCCACCAGCGCCGCGCCGATGAGCGAGATCAGCAGCATCACGCCGAGGCCGCTGCGCATCCCGCCGCTCGCGTACATGAGGAGCGCGATCGCCACGATGTCGAGGCCGGCGTGCAGCGTGATCTGCAGCTCGAACCTGTCGCGCAGGTCGCGCACCACGCAGTGCAGCACCACGCCGAGGAACAGGTACCCGGCGGCGACGTAACGGAACAGCGGCAGGTTGTGCGAGCCGAGGAGCGCGTCGTCGTACACCACCGTGGTGCCGAGGAACAGCCCGGCGAGCGCCATGCGGTAGAGGTTGAAGTAGCGCAGCGAGATCCAGAACGAGTCCGGGATGCGCTCTTCCGGCCGCAGGAACAGCTCGGGATAGCGGACCGAGGCTTCCATCAGGTCCCGCCCGCCCCGAGGCGCGCGTGCTCCTCGCCGCAATAGAGCCTGCCGTCGGCCTCGCGCGCCTCGCCGCGCGGCAGGTGCACCCCGCAGCGCGCGCAGCTGACAAGATCCTGTTGCACGGGACCTTCCTTCTGCACTACCCCGCCGGTCCGCGACGCGCGCAGCGCCCGCCGGATCAGCCAGACGGCGAGCACCACGACCAGGATCAGCACGATGAGGCGGCCCATCGCGCGATTATCTAACGGAAGGAAGCGGGTGGTCGGGGCGACTGGATTTGAACCAGCGACACCTGCGTCCCGAACGCAGTACTCTACCAGGCTGAGCTACGCCCCGACTTGGGTAGATGAGCGGGTGACGGCGAAGGACGCCAATTCTAGCAAAGACCGCTTGTATCCGGACTCGGGCAGGCCGGCGATCGCGCCTCTGGCGGCAGCGGCTTCGCGCTCGGCCGCGGCGCGCGCATAGTCGAGCGCGCCGCAGGCGCGGATCGCCTCGAGCACGCGGGCGAAGTCCCCGCGCCCGCCCTCCCGGATCGCCCGGCGCACCAGGGCGGCCTGCTCGGCGCTGCCGCGGTGCATGGCGTAGATCAGCGGCAGCGTCGGCTTGCCTTCGGCGAGGTCGTCGCCGAGGCTCTTGCCGAGCTCGCCGCCGTAGTCGAGGACGTCGTCGACCAGCTGGAACGCCGTGCCGACGTGCCGGCCGTAGGTCGCGAGGTTTTCCTCGTACAGGGTTTGCTTCGAAAGAACCGCGCCGAGCCGGGCCGCCGCCTCGAACAGCTTCGCGGTCTTGCGGCGGATCACGTCGAGGTAGCGCGCCTCGTCCACCTCGGGGTCGTGGCTGCCCATGAGCTGCAGCACCTCGCCCGCGGCGATGGTGTTGGTGGCCTCGGCGAGCACCTGCATCACGCGCATGTCCCCGATCTCCACCATCATCTGGAACGCGCGCGAGTAGAGAAAGTCGCCGACCAGCACCGCCGCGGCGTTGCCGAAGGCGGCGTTCGCGGTGTTGCGCCCGCGGCGCAGGTCCGAGGCGTCGACCACGTCGTCGTGCAAGAGCGTCGCGGTATGGATGAACTCGATGACGGCCGCCAAAGCCAGACGGGCTTCCGATTTACTTCCAACGGCTCCACAGGAGAGCAGCAGCAGCGCCGGGCGCAGGCGCTTGCCGCCGGCGGAAACGAGGTACTCGGCCACCTGCCGCACCAGCGGCACGTCCGAGTCGAGGCGGCCGCGGATCAGCGCGTCGACGCGCGCGATGTCCTCCGCGACCGGCGCCAGCGTGGACAGCAAACTCATGATTACCTTATAATTCCAGCCCTTTGCGGGCGCAAGACCTCAGGTAGGAAGACCTCCAATGTACGCAGTCATCAAGTCGGGCGGGAAGCAGTACCGCGTCGAAGCGGGCAAGCAGGTGCGCGTCGAGGCGCTGGCGGCGGACGTCGGTGCCGCGGTCGCTTTTGATGAGGTGCTGCTGGTCGGCAGCGGCGACGGCGTCAAGGTCGGCGCGCCGCTCGTCTCCGGCGCGAAAGTGAAGGCCACGGTGGTCTCGCACGGCCGCGGCGAGAAGGTGAAGATCTTCAAGATGCGCCGGCGCAAGCACCACCAGAAATCGCAGGGCCATCGGCAGAACTACACCGAGGTCCGCATCGACGATATCGTGCAGGGATAGCCAGATGGCACACAAGAAGGCAGGCGGCAGCTCGAGAAACGGCCGCGACTCGCAGGCCAAGCGGCTCGGCGTCAAGGTCTACGGCGGCGAGCGCGTCAACGCCGGGCAGATCCTGGTGCGCCAGCGCGGCACGCGCGTGCACCCGGGCGCGAACGTCGGCATCGGGCGCGACCACACGCTGTTCGCGCGCGTCACCGGGCAGGTGAAGTACGCGGTGAGCGGCGAAGAGCGGAAGAACACAGTGAGCGTAGTAAAGGAAAACTCGCCGGCTTAGCCGGCCCCTACCTCACAAAAGGGCCCTGTCGAGTTCGATGGGGCTTTTTTGTTTCCAGACCATGAAATTCATCGACGAGGCGAAGATCGAGGTGCACGCCGGCAAGGGCGGCGACGGCGCCGCGACCTTCCGGCGCGAGAAGTACATCCGCTACGGCGGGCCGAACGGCGGCGACGGCGGCAGCGGCGGCAGCGTCTGGGCGCGCGCCGACCGCAACATCAACACGCTGGTCGACTACCGCTTCGCGCGCATCCACCGCGCCGAGGACGGCGTGCGCGGCATGGGCTGGGACTGCGACGGCCGCGCCGGGCGGGACACCGAGCTGCGCATGCCGGTCGGCACCGTGATCCGCGACGAGGAGAGCGACGCGCTGGTGGCGGATCTCGCCCGCGACGGCGCGCGGGCGCTCCTTGCCCGCGGCGGCCAGGGCGGGCTCGGCAACGTGCACTTCAAGTCGAGCATCAATCGCGCGCCGCGCCAGTTCACCCGCGGCGAGCCCGGCGAGAGCCGCCGTCTCGCACTCGAGCTGCGCGTGCTCGCCGATGTCGGGCTGCTCGGCCTTCCGAACGCCGGCAAGTCGAGCTTCATCCGCGCGGTCTCGAGCGCGCGCCCGAAGGTGGCGGACTACCCCTTCACCACGCTCAACCCGTCGCTCGGCGTGGCGCGCGCGGGGAACGCGAGCTTCGTGCTGGCCGACATCCCCGGCCTGATCGAGGGCGCCTCCGAGGGCGCCGGGCTCGGGCACCAGTTCCTGCGCCACCTCGCGCGCACCCGTTTGCTGCTTCATGTCGTGGATTTGACTGAACCCCATCCTGTAACGGATATCCGCGTCATCGCCGGGGAGCTGAAGAAGCACGGCCAGGCGCTCGAGCGCAAGCCGCGCTGGCTCCTCTTCAACAAGATCGACCTCGTCGAGGATGCCGACGGCGCGATCCGCAGGGTTCTCTCCCGATTGCGCTGGAAGCGTCCCTGGTTCAAAGTCTCGGCGCTGACCGGGGAGGGTTGCAGCAACGTGACCAAGGCCGTGGCCCGCGAGCTCGCCAGGTGATCGGACAAGCGAAAACGCTGGTGGTGAAAGTCGGCTCGTCGCTCGTGACCAACGAAGGGCGCGGGCTCGACGCCGCCGCGGTCGCCCGCCTCGCCGCCCAGGTGGCCGAGCTGCACCAGGCCGGGAAGAAGACGGTGCTCGTGTCGAGCGGCGCGATCGCCGAGGGCATGCAGCGCCTCGGCTGGTCGAAGCGCCCGCACGCGATGCACGAGCTGCAGGCCGCGGCCGCGGTCGGCCAGATGGGGCTCGCGCAGTGCTACGAGAGCTGCTTCCGCAAGCATGGCCTGCACAGCGCGCAGGTGCTGCTCACCAACGCCGACATGGCCGACCGCCAGCGCTACCTCAACGCGCGCTCGACGCTGCGCACGCTGCTCGGGCTCGGGGTGATCCCGGTGATCAACGAGAACGACACCGTGGTCACCGACGAGATCAAGCTCGGCGACAACGACACCCTCGCCGCGCTGGTGACCAACCTGATCGAGGCCGACGCGCTGGTGATCCTCACCGATCAAGCCGGACTTTACGATGCGGACCCGCGGAAGAATTCACAAGCCAAGGTCATTCAGAAGGCGGACGCCAGCGACCCAAGGCTGGAGAAACTGGCCGGCGGCGCCGGCAGCGAGCTCGCCAGGGGCGGCATGCTCACCAAGGTGCTCGCCGCGCGCCGCGCCGCGCGCAGCGGCGCGCATACCGTGATCGCCTCGGGCGCCGAGCCCGAGGTGCTCGCGCGCCTGGCGCGCGGCGAGCGCATCGGCACGCTGCTCACCGCGCAGACCGTGCCGCTCGCGGCGCGCAAGCAATGGCTCGCCGACCACCTCGCGGTGAGCGGCCGCGTGCGCCTCGACGCCGGCGCGGTGAAGGCGCTGGTGCGCGACGGCAAGAGCCTGCTGCCGATCGGCGTCACCGAGGTGGCGGGCGACTTCCAGCGCGGCGAGGTGGTGGCCTGCCTCGACCCGGCGGGGCGCGAGGTGGCGCGCGGGCTGGCGAACTACTCCTCGGCGGAGGCGCGCCAGATCCTGCGCCGCCCGTCGGGCGAGATCGAGGCGATCCTCGGGTACGTGGACGAGCCCGAGCTCATCCACCGCGACAATCTGGTGCTGCTCTAGCGGCCGCGGTCGTGGCTGCCGAATTCCCTTCCCAGCGGATGGCCGCCGCGGCGCAGCGCGTCGGCGCCTTCGCGCGCGCTCGCGATCGGCGCCTTCTGCGGGCAGAAGTACTCGCGGTAAAGCGCGTTGTGCCAGCGCTGCACGCTGCGCGGCTGGATCGCGCGCCAGTCGCCGGGCTTCCCGCCCCAGCGGCCCTGCTGCCCCACGGCGTAGACGCGCACCTCGCCCGTGTTGCAGCGCATGCCCTCGAAGCTGACGTTCTCGGCGCCCGCGCCGCTGCGGGCGACCAGGACGTAGCGCACCACGCCGTCGGCGCCGACGCTGAGCGACGCGGCGTCGACGAAGAAGCGGAACTCGCTGGTCGCGGCGACGTAGAACTCGACCAGGTCCGCGCCCCGCGGGTACGGCGGCAGCGGCGCGGTTTCCTCGACGGGCAGCTTGCCCTCCTGCTGGCGCTCCCAGTCGCTCCTCGGGTTCTGGCCGCAGCCGGCGAGCGAAGCCGTTAGAACCAGACCCGCCCGAAGGAGCCAGCCCCTCAACGCAGATCGCCCAGCAGGGCGGCTCGCACTTCGGGCATGAGCTCGACGCTCGCGCGGTACTTGGGATGGTCGACGCCGACGCGCAGCGGCGCGCCGCGGCGCAGCGCTTCCCGGGCGCCGGCGTCGAGCTCGAAGCGCAGGAAATGCACCGACGAGGTCTTTTCCTCGGTCTCGCGCTCGAGGTCCTCGTCGGCGATGGCGTGGATGCGGCCGAGGTCGCCCACCTGCACCCACACCGCGCGCTCGATGCCTTTCAGCTCGCCGAGCATGCGGCGCCGCTCCTCCGCGTCGGGGTATTCGATCAGCATGGTCGCCTTCCAGTTGGCGCCGTCAGGAACCAGGGGGTTATAGGCGTCGAGCTCGCCGCGGATGCCCTCCTCCTCGAAGATGCGCTCGATGCGCAGCATCTCCTGCACCTGGTAGCGGATGGTGAGCTCGTCCTCGAACTGCAGCGTGACGTGGCCGCCGAGGCGGACCGTGCGGCGCTTCTTGTGCTCCATCACCTTCGCGCGGAACGCGCTGCGCTCTCTCGCGTAGGCCTCCAGCGAAAGCAATGAATCCCTGCTGATCACCGGATCGCGGCGCCGATCTCGGAGAAGGTGCGCGCCACCTCGCCGCCGGTGGCGACGGCGACGCCCAGCTGGCGCGCGATCTGCGACAGCGAGAAGATGCCGCGCACCATCGCGCGCCGCGCGGGCGGCGCCAGCGGCCGGCCCGACGGGATCTCGTCGAAATCGATCACCAGCGCGTGCTGGCGCCCGGCGCGGCGCAGCGTCTCGAGCACGTGCCCGACGCGCGCGCCCTCGACGTCGGCGAGCGCGATCACCTCGACGCGCTCGGCGGGAATCATGATGTCGGCCACGGTGAGCTCGTCGCGCCGCATGCCGCGCTCGGTCGCCGCCAGCATCGGCCGCTCGCCCAGGATGTCGGTGGCGGTAATGACGCCGAGCACGTCCTCGTGCTCGTCGACCACCAGCAGGAGGCGCACGCCGCGCGTGATCATGAACTGGTTGGCGCCGGCGAGCGGCGCCTGCGGCCGGATGGTGGCGGGCGTGGTGCGGCGCAGGTCGGTCATCACTTCCAGCGCCGGGGACTCGACCGAGACCTTGGCGGCCTGCGCCTGCGTCGGGCGGCGGAAGCCGGCGCCGGCACCGAGCTCGCGGATCGGCAACGCGTCGTAGTCGCGGTCCACGGGCTTTCAGCCGGCCACCGGCTGCGCGCGCTGCGCGCGGCCGCGGGGGTCGAAGGTCAGGTAGCGGTGCAGCTCGACCAGCGCCTGGCGGTAGACCTCGCGCTTGAAGTCGATCACCGCCTCGAGCGGCACCCAGTAGTCGTGCCAGCGCCAGGCGTCGAACTCCGGGCGCCCGCTGGCGCGCAGCCGGACGTCGCAGTCGCGCCCGACCATGCGCAGCAGGTACCAGATCTGCTTCTGGCCGCGGTACGCGGCGCCGGCCTTTGTTCCTTCCCTTCCCTCGCGCTGGCGGCGCGCCCAGCGCTCGGGGACTTCGTAGCGCAGCCACTCGCGGGTGCGGCCGAGGATGCGCACGTGCGGGCGCCCGAGCCCGATCTCCTCCTCGAGCTCGCGGTACATCGCCTGCAGCGGGGTCTCGCCCGGCTTGATGCCGCCCTGCGGAAACTGCCAGGCATGCTGGTGCACCCGCTTGCCCCAGAACACCTCGTTCCGCTGGTTGGCGAGGATGATGCCGACGTTCGGCCGATAGCCTTCCTTGTCGAGCATGTAGAATCCCTCGGACGATTTTTTCATAGGCCAGCGGCAATGACAATGCCGGCGCGGCCCGGATGAAGACCTCGAAGTTTTTTCTCTCGACTCAAAAGGAAGGCCCGGCCGAGGCCGAGGTCGTAAGCCACCGCCTGATGCTGCGCGCGGGCATCATCCGGCGGCTCTCGGCGGGCATCTACACCTGGCTGCCGCTGGGCGCGCGCGTGCTGCGCAAGGTCGAGGCCATCGTGCGCGAGGAGATGAACCGCGCCGGCGCGGTCGAGCTCGCGATGCCGGTGGTGCAGCCCGGCGAGCTGTGGCAGGAATCGGGGCGCTGGCAGGACTACGGGCCCGAGCTCCTGCGCTTCAAGGACCGGCACGAGCGCGACTTCGTGATCCAGCCGACCTCGGAGGAGGTGGTCACCGAGCTCGCGCGCGCGGAGCTCAAGAGCTACCGGCGCCTGCCGGTGCACTTCTACCAGATCCAGACCAAGTTCCGCGACGAGCGCCGCCCGCGCTTCGGCATCATGCGCGGCCGCGAGTTCGTGATGAAGGACGGCTATTCGTTCCATGCCGACACTGCGGACCTCGAGCGCGAGTACCGCAACATGCACGACACCTACACGCGCATCTTCACCCGGCTCGGCCTCAGGTTCCGCGCCGTGGCCGCCGACACCGGCGCCATCGGCGGCACCGGCTCGCACGAGTTCCACGTGCTCGCCGACTCGGGGGAGGACGCGATCGCGTTCTCGCCGCAGTCCGATTACGCGGCCAACGTGGAGCTCGCCGAGGCGGTGTCGCCCGGGCTGCGCAACACCGCGACGCTGAAGCTGCAGAAGGTGCCGACCCCCGGCAAGACCACGTGCGAGGACGTGGCCGCGCTTCTCAGGCTGCCGCTGGAGAAGACGGTCAAGGCGGTCGCGGTGATGCACGACGGGCAGCTCATCCTGCTCCTGGTGCGCGGCGACCACGCCCTCAATGAAGTGAAGACCCAGAAGCTCATCGGGACGTTTCGCTTCGCCACCGAGAAGGAGATCGAAGCGGCGTTGCGCTGCAAGGCGGGGTATATAGGACCTGCAAATGTTCAAACCCGCGTCGTCGCCGATCGCGCTGTCGCGGCGATGAGTGACTTCGTGTGCGGCGCCAACGAGGAAGGCTTCCACCTCGCCGGGGTGAACTGGGGGCGCGATCTTGCCGAGCCCCAGGTCGCGGACATCCGCAACGTGGTCCCCGGCGACCCGAGCCCGGACGGCAAGGGAAATCTCGAGATCGCGCGCGGCATCGAGGTCGGGCATATTTTCCAGCTGCGCACCAAGTACTCCCAGGCCATGAAGGCGACGTTCCTCGCGGAGGACGGGACCTCGAAGCCCTTTGAAATGGGCTGCTACGGCATCGGCGTGACCCGCATCGTGGCCGCGGCGATCGAGCAGAACCACGACGCGCGCGGCATCGTGTTCCCGGCGCCGATGGCGCCGTTCACGGCCTGCCTGGTGCCGATCGGCTACCACAAGAGCGCGCAGGTGCGCGAAGCGGCAGATCGGTTGTACAAGCAATTCCTTGATTCCGGGGTCGATGTCCTGATGGACGACCGCGACGAGCGCCCCGGGGTGCTGTTCGCCGACATGGAGCTGATCGGCATCCCGCACCGGGTCGTGCTGTCCGAGCGCGGCCTCGCCGCGGGCAACGCCGAGTACAAGGGCCGGCGTGACGAGAAGCCGCAGGACCTGCCGCTCGGGGAGGTGCTTCGTTTCCTGAAGGAGCGCCTCGGGCCGGGATGAGGGGGATCTTTCTGATCGGGCTTCTGGTCCCGAAGATCGTCCTGGCGGGAGCCCAGGTCTACGAGCCCCTCGCCGACAGCGTGCGCACCCGCCTTTCGGGCATGGTCTCGGACAAGGCCCCGCCGAGGATGCATTTCCGCTTTCCGGCCGACGGCCAGCGCTGGCTCTCGGAGATGGACCGGCGCCTGGAGAAGCGCATCCCGGACCGTAAGCAGCGGCTGGAGCTCCTGCGCACGGTGCAATACGAGGCGACGCGCTCCCGGCTCGATCCGCAGCTCGTGCTCGGGATAATCGAGGTGGAGAGCGCCTTCCGCAAGTACGCCGTGTCGCGCGCCGGCGCGCGCGGCTACATGCAGGTGATGCCCTTCTGGGTGAAGCTGATCGGGCAGCCGGGGCAGAATCTGTTCCACCTGAGGACCAACATCGCCTACGGCTGCGTCATCCTGCGCCACTATCTGGATATGGAGAACGGCGACTACTTCCGGGCGCTCGGCCGCTACAACGGCAGCCTGGGCCAGGCGCAGTACCCGAATCTCGTCCTCGCCGCCTGGCGAGGCCGCTGGAAATACGACGGCCCCACCGCTTGATCGAGCGCATCCTTCAGGCGAATCCGCGCCTCGCCAACTGGCTCTACGGCTACACGCCGCCCGAGCGCGGCACCGTGATCCTGGTGCACCGGCGCGTCTACATCGTGCCGACGCGCCTGGGCCTCATGTTCGCCGCGACGCTCGCGGTGCTGCTCATCGGCTCGATCAACTACTCGCTGTCGCTCGGCTTCGCCCTCACCTTCCTGCTCGCGGGCCTCGGGCTCGCCGGCATGGTGCACACGGCGCGCAACCTCGCGCGCATCGCCGTGAGCGCCGGGCGCGCCGAGCCGGTGTTCGCCGGCGAGTCGGCGCAGTTCCGTCTCTACCTCGACGGCCGCGGCGCGTTCGACCGGCCCTCGATCCTCGCGCGCCACGCGGCCTCGGGCGCGCAGCTGGTCGTGGACGTTCCCGCCGGCGGCGCCGCCGAGGTGGTGCTGCCGGTGCCCGCCGCGCGGCGCGGCTGGCTCGCGCTCGGCCGCGTGATGCTCGAGACGCGCTTCCCGCTCGGCCTGTTCCGCGCCTGGAGCTACCTCGAGCCCGAGGCGCGCTGCCTGGTGTACCCGCGGCCCGAGCGCTCGCCGCTGCCGCCCTACACCGGCGAGGCCGCCGCGGGCGTGCTGCACGCGCCGACCCCGGGGAGCGACGACTTCGCCGGCCTGCGCGGCTACCAGCGCTCCGACTCGCCGCGGCACGTGGCGTGGAAGGCAGTGGCGCGCTCGGACAAGCTGCTGACCAAGCAGTTCGCCGGCGACGCGGCCGCCGAGCTGTGGCTCGATGCGCGCCTGCTGCCGGCGGGGCTCGACCTCGAGGCCCGCCTGTCGCGCATGGCCGGCTGGGTGCTGGCTGCCGACCGTGCCGGCGCGCATTACGGCCTGCGACTGCCCGGCGTCGAGCTGCTCCCGTCGCGCGGCGACACGCACCGCGCGGCCTGCCTGCAGGCGCTCGCCCTGGTCCAGCCCGCATGACGCCGCTCCCCCACCCGCTCGCACCCGAGCAGCGTGCCGCGAGCGTGCGCGACCTGTCGTGGCTCATCGCGGCGCTCGTGCTGGTGATCGCGCCGCACGCGATGCGCGCGCCCTGGTGGCTCACCCTGCTGACCCTGTGCCTGTACGGCTGGCGTATGTACTTCGCGCTCAACCGCGCGCCGCTACCCTCGCGCTGGCTGGTGCTCGGCGTGACCGTGGTGGCGATGCTCGGCGTGTGGATCGAGTTCCGCACGCTGTTCGGCCGCCAGCCCGGCATCCTGCTGCTGATGCTGTTCTCGGGCCTGAAGCTGCTCGAGACCCGCAGCCACCGCGACGCGGCGATGACCGCGTTCCTCGGCTACTTCCTGGTGATCACCAACTTCCTCTACACCCAGACCATCCCGACCGCGCTGGCGATGGGCGCGGCGCTCTACCTGATCACCGCCACGCTGATCGGGTTCAGCGCGCCGCAGCGAGCGCCGCGCGCCAACCTGCGCACCGCCGCCCTGCTGCTCGCGCATGCCGCGCCGGCGGGGCTGGCCCTGTTCCTGCTCTTTCCGCGCGTGCACGGGCCGCTGTGGGGGCTGCCGCAGGACGCCTATGCCGCCATGACCGGGCTCTCGGACACCATGAGCCCCGGCAACATCGCGAGCCTCGCGCAGTCCGACGCGATCGCCTTCCGCGCCGAGTTCCAGGGCAGCTCGCCGCCCTCGGCGCAGCGCTACTGGCGCGGGCCGGTGCTGTGGGACTTCGACGGCCGCACCTGGAGTGTCGGCCCGGCTTTCATGGTCGAGTTCAACGAGCCGCGTGGCGGCCGCGCACGCTACCGCTACGAGGTAGTGCTCGAGCCGCACAACCGCCACTGGCTGTTCGCGCTCGAGACCGCCGCCAGCCTGCCCGAGCGCTCGCGCATGAGCTTCGACGGGCAGATCCTGGCGAGCGGGCCGGTGCGCGCCCGGATGCGCTACGAGCTCTCTTCGGTGATCGCGCCCGAGCCGCAGGTGACGGAGAACCCGGGCACGCTGCGCCGCGCCCTGCGCCTGCCGCAGGGCTTCAACCCGCGCGCGAGCGCCCTCGCCGCGCAGTGGCGTGCCGCCTCCGGCGATGACGCCGAGGTGCTGGCGCGGGCGATCGCCTTCCTCAGGCAGGGTGGCTTCGTCTACACCCTGGAGCCACCCCTCCTCGGCACGCACGCCGTCGATGAATTCCTGTTCACCACGAAGCAGGGGTTCTGCGAGAACTTCGCCGGCTCGTTCGCGTTTCTCATGCGCGCCGCCGGCATCCCGGCGCGCGTCGTCACCGGCTACCAGGGCGGCGACCTGAATTCGGTCGACAGCATCGTCACGGTGCGCCAGTCCGACGCCCACGCCTGGGTCGAAGCCTTCGTTTCAGGGCGCGGCTGGGTGCGGATCGACCCCACCGCCGCGGCGGTGCCCGGCCGCGTCGAGGCCGGGCTCGCGCGCGCCGTGCCGCAAACCAGCGCGCTGCCGCTGATGATGCGTCCCGAGCTCGAGTGGCTGCGCGCGGTGCGCGACCGCTGGGAGGCGATGGCGCACAAGTGGAACGTCTGGGTGCTCGGCTACAACCCCGACCGCCAGCGCGACCTGATGTCGAGCATCGGCTTCCGCGACGCCGACTGGCGCACGCTCACCGCGACGCTGTTCACCTTCCTCGGCGCGATGACGCTGGTGCTGCTCGCGTGGTCGCTCAGAAGGCTGTCGCGCCCGGACCCGGTGCAGCGCGCCTGGCGCGCCTTCTGCCGCAAGCTCGCGCGGCGCGGCCTGGAGCGCGCGCCGAACGAAGGCCCGCGCGACTATGCGACGCGCGCCGCGCGCGCCCTGCCCGCCGCGCGGCGCGGCATCCTGCGCATCGGCGCGCTGTACATCGGGCTGCGCTACGGCAGGCACGCCAGCGCAGCCGGCGTGGCGCGGTTGCGTCGCATGGTGCGCGAGCTGAGGCTGACGTGATACGAAAAGGGGTCAGAGCGATTTTTCGTCTTGTCGCTGTCACCCGCGGAAAAATTGCTCTGACCCCTTTTTTCCTCCTCCCGGCAATCGCCCATGCTTCCTACGCCGAGCGGCCCGAGGTGCAGGCGTTCGTGGACGACATGGCGAAGCGGCACGGCTTCGTGAGAAGCGAGCTCAGGCGCGTGTTCGCGCAGGCGCGCCGAGCCGAGCCGGTGTTGGAGGCGATCGCCCGGCCGGCCGAGCGCGTGCGCACCTGGGAGGAGTACCGCGCGCTGCTGGTCGGCGAGCGGCGCATCGCCGAAGGCGTGGAGTTCTGGAAGAAGTACCCGCGCACCCTCGAGCGCGCGGAGCGAAAGTACGGCGTGCCGCCCGAGTACGTGGTGGCGATCATCGGCGTCGAAACCTTCTACGGGCGCAACACCGGCAACTGGCGCGTGGTCGACGCCCTCACCACGCTCGCCTTCGACTACCCGCCGCGCGCGCGCTTCTTCCGCAGCGAGCTCGAGCAGTACCTGCTGTTCGCGCGCGCCGCCGGCATCGACGTGTTCTCGGTGCGCGGCTCCTACGCCGGCGCGATCGGCTTGCCGCAGTTCATGCCGAGCAGCACGCGCCAGTACGCCGTGGACTTCGACGGCAACGGCAAGATCGACCTGCAGAAGAGCCGCTCCGACGCGATCGGCAGCGTCGCCAATTTCCTCAAGGTGCACGGCTGGCAGCGCGATGCCGGCGTGCTGCTCGCGGCGCGCGTGAGCGGCGAAGCCTGGCGCGCCCTTGCCGATGGCGGCCTCGGGCCGCCGCGGCAATCGGCTGATGCGCTGCGCGAGGCGGGGGTCGAGTTCGAGCCGTCGCAGCCCCCCAACGCCAGCGTCATGCTGGTCGAGCTCGCGTCGCTCGAGCGGCCGAGCGACTTCCGCGTGGCCTTGCGCAATTTCTGGGTGATCACGCGCTACAACCGCAGCACGTTCTACGCCGCGGCGGTCGCCGACCTGGCGAAGGAGCTGCGCCGGAACTACGACCTGGGCAAGTAGAGCAGCGGGTCGACCGCCGCCGCGCCCTTGCGGATCTGGAAGTGCAGCTTCTCGCCCAGCTCGGCGATCTTCTGCCCGCGCGCGACCGCCTGCTGCTCCTTCACCAGGGTCTCGCGGTTGTTCGCGTACACCGTGATGTAGCCCTGGTCGTGCTTGATCACGACCAGCTTGCCGAGGCCGGGAATGCCGCTGCCGACGTAGGTGACGCGCCCCGCCGCCGCGGCGAGCACCGGGTCGCCCGCCCTGCCCTCGATGTCGATGCCCTTCTGGCGCGGCTCGGCGAAGCCGGCCGCGACCCTGCCCCTCACCGGCCATAGGAACTGCACCGGCTGCGTCTCGAGAAGCTTGGGCTCTTCACGAACCGCAGGTTTTTGCTCGGACGAGCCGAGCGGGCGCGATTCGATGCGGCCGGCGCTCGGCGCCGAGCCGATCTGCACCGGCCGCTGCGGCGGCGGCTTGACGCGCAGCATCTGCCCGACGCGCAGCTTGGCGGGATCGTCGAGCGAGTTCCACTGCGCCACCTCGCGGTAGTCATGGCCGTGCTCGAGCGCGATGCTGTAGAGCGTGTCGCCGCTCCGGACGACGTAGAACTCCGAGGGGACGCGCTGCGGGGTGGGCGCCGGCGGCGTCGGAGCCGGCTTCACCGTCGCGCGCGGCGGCGGCCTGCGGTCCTCGACCGGCGCCGCCCCGCGCTGCGGCGCGCAGGCCGCGCCCAGCAGGACCATCAGCAGAGCGATCGCTTTCACGCCTTGCCCGCCTCCATCGGCACGAAGCGCACCGCGTCGAGCTCGGATTCGAGGAAGCCGCGGCCGCTGCGCTCGACCAGCAGCAGCCGCTGCGCGCCGCCGCCTCTACCAGCCTGCGCGAGCGGCAGCACCATTCTGCCACCCGGCGCGAGCTGCCGTAGCAGCGCCTGCGGCATGCTCTTCGCCGCGGCCGCGACGATGATCGACTGGAACGGCGCGGCGCTTTCCAGCCCGGCGTAACCGTCGCCGTGCGCGAGCCGCAGGTTGGCAAGGCGCAGGCCGAGGAGGTTCGCCCGCGCCCGCTCGAGCAGGCCCTTGATGCGCTCGATCGAGTAGACCTCGGGGAAGACCTTCGCCAGCACCGCCGCCTGGTAGCCGCAGCCGGTGCCGATTTCGAGGGTTTTTCCCGGAGATTTCCCCGCAAGGAGGGCTTCCGCCATTCTCGCAACCACATAAGGCTGCGAGATCGTCTGGCCGAAGCCGATCGGCAGCGCCGTGTCCTCGTAGGCGCGGCTCGCGAGCGCCTCCTCGACGAAAACGTGCCGCGGCACCGCCGCCATCGCGGCGAGCACGCGCTCGTCGCGGATGCCCTGCTCGCGCAGCCGCTCCACCATGCGCGCGCGGGTGCGCTGCGAGGTCATGCCGATGCCGGCGGTGCTCTTCTTCACCGGGCGAGCCACTCCCTGGCCACCGCGAGCTGGGCGTTGTGCGTGAGGTCCATGCGCAGCGGCGTGACCGATACGCGCTGCGCCTCGACGGCGTAAAAATCGGTTCCCGGCCCTGCGTCCGCTGCGCCGCCCGCCGGGCCGATCCAGTACGCGGTCTCGCCGCGCGGCGTCTTGAGCTTCACCACCGGCTCGGCCTTGTGGCGCCTGCCGAGCCGGGTGATCTCGATGCCGCGCAGCTCGGCGGGCGCGAGGTCCGGCACGTTGACGTTGAGCAGCACCGGCTCGCCGAACGGCGCGCGCTTCAGCCGTTCCAGCAGCTCGAGCGCGACCCCGATCGCGCTCTCGAAGTGCTCGCCGGTCTTGCTGGCGAGCGAAAGCGCGATCGACGGGATGCCGAGCAGGTAGCCTTCGGCGGCGGCCGCGACGGTGCCGGAGTAGATGGTGTCGTCGCCCATGTTGGCGCCGAGGTTGACCCCCGACACCACCACGTCGGGCATGAACTCCAGCAGGCCGGTCACGGCGATGTGCACGCAGTCGGTCGGCGTGCCGTTCACCGAGTAGTAGCCGTTCGCCCCCTGGCGCACGGTCAGCGGGCGGTCGAGCGTGAGCGAGTTGGACGCGCCCGAGCGGTCGCGCTCCGGCGCCACTACCGTGACATCGCCGAGCCGGCGCAGGGCCTCGGCGAGCAGCGTGATCCCCGGTGCGAAGTAGCCGTCGTCGTTCGACACCAGGATTTTCATGCGGGCCGATTCTACAGCCCGCCCGGACTTCCTATCCCGGCTCCCGCGACAGCTCCTGCAGCAGCCAGCCGAGCGCCCGGCTCTGGCCGCGGAACGCGCGCACGTTCGCGCCCTGCTGCGCGGCGAGCACCTCGATGTACTGGTGCGAGGCGCGAACCTCCTCGGAGTCGGCGAGCAGCGCCACGCGCAGCTCCCGGTTCGCCGCGAGCTGCCTGAAATGATCCGAGATCCTGTACTGCTCGACCTTGAAGATCGGGCGCGAATTGCGCACCCAGATCAGGATGCGCGTCGCGCTCGCCGCGCGCGTCTGGGCGGCGAGCGCCTCGACGAAGCGCATCGTCTCTTCCACCGTCTGGCGGCCGAACAGCTCCGCGCGCAGGTGATCCCCCGTGTGCTCGAAAGTGAAGTGCATCCGGCGTGTTCTTGAGCCGGCGATTCTTGCACGCAACCCTTATAGCGCCGGCTTGTGAAACTCGGGTCGCGGAATGCACTACCCGCGCACGAACGGTGTGAACTGGGTCACTTCTTCAGCAGCGAGCGCAGCATCCAGGCGTTCTTCTCGTGCACCTGCATGCGCTGCGTGAGCAGATCGAGCGTCGGCTCGTCGTCCGCGCCGTCGGCGAGCGGCAGCACCTCGCGCGCGGTCTTCACCACCGCCTCCTGCCCGTCGATCAAGAGCTTCACCATCTGCTCGGCCTTGGGCGCTCCGGGCGTCTCCTTGACGCGCGAGAGCTCCAGGTACTCGCGGTAGGTCCCCGGCGCATAGTGCCCGAGCGAGCGGATGCGCTCGGCGATCAGGTCGATCGCGTTCCAGGCTTCCGTGTACTGGTCCATGAACATCTGGTGCAGCGTCTGGAACATCGGCCCTTCGACGTTCCAGTGGAAGTTATGCGTCTTCAGGTAGACGACGTACGTGTCGGCGAGCAGGCGCGACAGCCCCTTGGCGATCGCCGCGCGGTCTTTCGGTGAGATTCCGGTGTCCATGGCGGAATCGTAGACGGCCGCCACGCGATGCCGCCAATCGTATTTTCTGATCCGCCGGGTTGGCGGAAGCTATGAGGCGTGCCGTTAAACCGCAGCCGGAACCGCGCGGCGCACGGGCCGCGGTAGCTCAATCGTAGCGAAAAAGCTCCGTGGATATAGATAGTCCTCGCCCGACTCGTCGATCACTCGAATTTGCCGATGTCTGGCTGCACCGGGATCCGGCAAGACTTGGTAAATCTTTCGCAGTTCCAACAATTTCTTGGGCGTTTTCATTCGTCAATGTACCGTTTGATCTTGAGATCTCTGCGTGTGAGTGATCTCACCATCTCGAAATACATCAGACATCAATCCTCGCCTCGACAGGAAAGCCGAAACGGGCCGCGTGGCGGGGGACGACGCGATCTGACCTCATGCACCCTCAGCTGAGCTTGACGAACCCCTCCTGCAGCCCGATGAAAGGCCGCAGTGACTGCGCATCGGAGCCGAAGTTGGGCGCGCCGATCGACTGCTGCGCGGCGGCGATGCTGATGCCGCCAAGGCCCCGGTTCTTCGCGTACCAGTAAGCGAGGTCTCCGCCGAGCGCGAGGTCGTCCGCGCCCGAAAGATGGAACTGGAGCAGCGCATTGGTCACGTCCCAGCTCGTGAGGCCCGGGCTTGCTTTGCGCGCCTGGTCGAAAGTGCCCACCAGCCCCAGGAAGTCGAAGGTCTGCACCTGGCGGTTGTGCAGCGGGTCGGAGGAGTCGGGGTCGTAGTCGTCGAGCACGATCTGCAGGTTCATCACGCTGCGCTTGCCGCCGTACCAGTTCTTGAGCACCACCCGGTCGTCCTCGCCGGCGCTCACGATCAGGTCCTTGCCGCTGCGGGAAAGCCCAAGATCGCTGTAGCGGATGCCTCCGCCGAAGGAAAGCGTGTTGTTCCCTTCCCGATCGGCGATCAGGGTGTCGGAGCCGTCCCCCCGATTGAAGAGGATGACGTCGCTGCCTTGCCCTGTGCGGATGGTGTCGTTGCCGACCCCGCCGACGATCATGCTCGAGCCTTGGCCGCCGTAGATGAGGTCGTCACCCGAGCCGCCGTCGAGCAGGTTCTGCCCTTTGCCGCCGCGCAGGGTATCGGCGCCTTCCCCGCCCTGGAGCACGTCCTGCCCGGCGCCGCCCTTGAGGAGGTCGTCTCCCGCGCCGCCGAAAAGCGCGTCGTCGCCGCCCTTGGCAGTAAGGGTCTCGTTCCCGGAGCCCCCGTAGAGC
>Ga0187893_10003640_pt1 | contig 30714 bp, 23 predicted proteins | sample MA1701074metaG_FD_139574 | JGI IMG/M metagenome (GOLD analysis project Ga0187893, IMG submission 139574) | White microbial mat communities from a basaltic lava cave in the Kipuka Kanohina Cave System on the Island of Hawaii, USA - MA170107-4 metaG ...
GAGCTTTTTGAAATCGAGAGAATAGTTGAGCAAGATGTTCAGAGTTCACGCTTTAGCGTGCAGCAGCCTAAAGGCTGGACTCTGAACAAAAGCGCAATCTATGCCCGCGCGGAGTATAACAGCCGCGTGGCAGGTAGTCGAAAGAATGAATAATAGAGGACTGACTCTATTTCTGTTCCAAAGCCTTGAGGGGGGCCAATGTCGCTTTCGATGAGTCGCGTGCAGTCGGTCCTGACTACATTACCGATAAAAGCGTGGCCAGGGCTATATGTGATGCCGCACTCCTTGCTGCCAGTATCGCAGAGGGCCGAACGCAAGCCGATGTTTCGCCCTGCCACGCTACTGTTGCATAACACTACGAGTTTCAGACAGCTTATCCCGACATCACACAGGCCGGACTCCTCCGATTTTGATCCAGGCACAATGAGCAACGACCCGCGGGGAACGCTTTGTCTTCAGCCTGATCCGGTTAGCATCTGTTTTGCGGAAGGAATCACATTTTGGATGTCAGACTGAGCATGATTGGACGGGCGACCTGCTCTTGGCACGTCTATTGCCCTTAGTATTACTGTTAGAGGACGGCTGAAAAGCAGGTAACTTCCTGAATGTTGCAAGGGCGAAAAGATTGTAGACACGATTCCCTGATGACAAGCGGCCCTGACAGGGCCGAATAAGGATGATTCGATGGATATGACACACTGCTCTCAACAGAAAATTTCAGCCATTCCTTGAAGCAGTAAAGGGAGTAAATCTCCTGGTAAGGGTCTGGCGGGATCGCCCCTCGCTTGCTTGATGTCAGGCAATCGGTCCGCCAGTTGAGGATCAAGACCTTTTGCGTGTTACTGCCGTAAAAGGTCTTTTTTTATGTGACAGGGACGGACAAGTGTTGAAACAAATGCGGACAATAGCCGGGTATGCGTTAATCGCGGTTGGTTTGGCGGGGATGCCGCTCCCCATCTTTCCCGGCACTCCGTTCTTGTTGGCAGGGATCGCTCTGCTGGGCCGGGATCGCCCAATAGTCCTTTCATTGATAAAAGGTCTGGAGCGATTGCGACGATGGGCAGGCTGGAAGGGACAGGAGAAAAATAAGACACTGAAGGTGAATGAAAATGACAAATATTCTGATTGCCATGACTGAAGGCGCTTCGATGATGCGCAGCGATAATGCGTCGTTGTACATTTATACAATAACGATGGCGCTGGTAGTGCTATCGATATGCTTTGGCTTCTGGCTGTTTACTCGAAAGCAGTCTGAGATAACGGAGTATTCCATAAGACCGGAATCTCACAATTCGCATTAGAGAAATGATCTTGCAGTAAGACACCCATAACTATGGGGAAAGATATGAGGAAGACGAAAATGAACATACTGTCTTTGCTTTCGTGGCACAAGCACTATTGGGGCGTTCCCCACACTTGTCCTGCTGATAATCGGTTGATTCAAACCTGCTATGAGTGCGCAGCGGATCGCGAGGTTAAGGTCGAGTTGCGTTCGGTTCCGTCAGTAGTCGCCTTGCGCCCCGAAGAGTGGGCGAGCAAGGCTGCCTGATGGAATCGCATTTTCTTCTGAGTATCGATGAGCAAAGCGATCAGCGCGACGGTTAAAAGTCGAGTGAGAAGCAACAAACAAGCGTCCGTTCGGCGAGACACTTATTTGATCGGACACCCGGTCATAGTCTCGCCGATGCTCACCGACTCTGAATATGAATCGCTGTTTGTGAAAATCCGAACCCCCTGATCTTTCGACATTGCGTAAGGGATCAGCCTTGAACTCAGGTTTGAGTCGGCCAACACTTTTTGGCCGTAGATCACTTCTCAGATCGCATGATTCTTCCACATTTGCCCCGTATTACGTGAGCCACTTTCCCGTCGCCTCAGAGATCGAAGTGGTGTATGATTGCCCGTCGCCAACAGAAATTTTCAAATAAATAAGAAAAGGAGAATGCCGCCATGAAAAGGAGATATATTCAGGCAGCGATGATATTCGCGCTGGCAGCAGTTTTTTCCGCAGGCAAATGCAGTTTCTCGACCGCCAACATCAGAGAGGTGAAGATGGGGAAAGAGGTCAACGACAAATACGAAGTCCCCAATCCGACGACCACTTTTGATGCGAACGAAAAGGCGATACATTGCGTCGCCTACCTTGCGAACGCGCCTGAAGACACGAAGGTGAAAGCTCAGTGGGTCGCAGTAAACGCCGAGGGATACAAGCCCGGTGAAAAATTTGCGGAATCGAACCTCGATCTGGGAGGTTCTAAGAATGTCGCAATCTTTTCTTACACTCCGTCCGCCGCGGGGCTTGGCGCAGGCGAGTACAAAGTTGATCTCTTTCTCAATCCCGACCCCGCAAAGCCTGAGCCGCCAACGAAGAGCGTGTCGTTCACAGTCAAGGCAGCGCCTCTCGAAATAGTCAGGGCCTTCCTTGCGACGGATGAGGAGGGCAACGATAGAGTGACGGAGTTCCCTGCTGGCACGACTGCGTTTTACAGCTTCGTCCAGCTTAAAGGCAAGACGGCAGGCGCAAAGGTAGCAGCCATCTGGGTGGCTATCGAAGCAGAAGGCTTTGCTCCCGGCGGCGAGATGAAAAAAAGCGAGGTTGTATTGCAGGGAGAGCAAAACATAGCCTATTTCACTCTCACGCATTCCGGCGGTTTTCCTCCGGGCCGTTATCGCGTCGATATATTGCTCGGCAATTCTGTCTCTCCAGGCGAGAGCCTCACGTTTTCTGTAGCTGAGTGAAAATCAGCCGCTTTAGCTAAAGCCTGTGAGAAGCCCGGTCAACCGGACTGGAAGAAAATCTCTTGCCGATGTCCCAGCCATAAACGACTGGGCTAGAGAAAATAGAGCGAGCAGCATGAGGCTACTTCTTCAAGGCAAGGCTTTTGTCTGCCAGTCCCACTTCTAATCGCACCCGTGCGTGCTCCCCCGGAGAGCGAAATTTGATCGCGGCGCAAGGAGCGTGTTAAAATGCGAGCATCGCTGAAGGAGGACTGACATGAAAAAATCGATCATACGAATCCCGCTCGCGCTTCGCAGGAACCTCTTCGCCGATTAACTCTCCTGTCTTTACACCCTCGAAAATCGTCTCTTCATCCATAGGAATCGCTCTGAGTGGAGGTCTTTCACGAGACCTGCTCGCTCGAAAATGATGAGGAACTGAAAACTGAAAACTGTCATACACAGGAGGTGTTATGCCGACTCTTACTGAAACCAAGTTGCCCGAAATAAAAACTGCTCTGCCGGGGCCTAAGACAAAAGAACTGCTGGAAAAAGATGAAAGGTATATCTCGCCGAGCTATACGCGCAGCTATCCGCTGATGGCAAGGCGCGGATACGGAGCTCTGATCGAAGATGTCGATGGCAATACGTTTCTCGATTTCAACGCAGGAGTGGCCGTCTGCGCTCTCGGTCACGGTCACGCGGAAATCGCAGAAGTCATCGCTCGTCAGGCGCGCGAGTTCACGCATATCTCAGGCACGGATTATTACTACCCACATCAAACCGAGCTTGCCGAGAAGCTGAATGAAATCACGCCGGGTGACTTTTTGAAAAAGGTTCACTACGGCAATTCGGGCGCAGAGGCGATGGAAGCCGCGTTGAAGATGGCTATCTATGCGACGGGTCGCAACAAGTTCATAGCATTTCGCGGATCATTTCACGGGCGCACATTCGGCACGCTTTCGCTGACCTCATCGCGCTCGGCTCAACGACGCGGATTCGGCCCGCAGGCGTTGGATGTGACGCACGTGCCTTACGCCAATCCCATCAGATTCCCGCTCTCGCTTGGCGAACGAGAAAGCGTCGGGCGAAGAGTCGCGCGCTACATCGAAGAGACTATTTTCAGAACCACCGTCCCGCCTGAAGACTGCGCGGCGATCATCCTAGAGCCGGTTCAGGGCGAAGGCGGCTATGTAGTCCCGTCGCCGGATTTTCTGTCTGAGCTTCGCCGCATCTGCGACCAGCACGGGATACTTTTGATCGTCGATGAGGTTCAATCAGGGATGGGGCGCACGGGGCGATTCTGGGCGGTCGATCATTTCGGAGTCGTGCCGGACATTATGTGCATGGCGAAAGCCATCGGCGGAGGATTGCCCCTCGGAGTCACGCTTGCGCGCGAAGACCTGATGAGTTGGCACGTGGGCGCGCACGCTTCGACGTTTGGCGGAAACCCCGTCGCAATCGCCGCCGCTCTTAAAACGATTGAGATTCTGGAAAACGGTGTGATCGCAAACGCCGCCTCCGTAGGCGCGCACATGCTCGACCGTTTAAGCGAGCTTAAAGACAAATTCGATTGCATAATCGATGTACGCGGGCTTGGGCTTATGATCGGAGTCGAGATTGCGAAAGACGCGCGCACGCAGGAAGCGTGGACGGAATTGAGAGACCGCGTCGTCATAGACTTATTCCATCGCGGATTGGTGGTTCAGGGCGCGGGCGAATCCGCGATCAGATTCTCGCCCCCTTTGATAATCGACCGCGAGCAGGCCGATTTCGCCGTCGATCTTTTCGAAGAAGTTCTGAGGGATGCGTTGGAGTAAATTGAAAGGCGCAGGTTGACTCGTTCAGCCTGCGCTGTCTTTAATTTGAATCCTCTCGATTCTCACAGCCTTCCCGTTTTTTTCGTCTATCTCGACCACGACGCCGTTTAGTCGGGCGTCGCCTGTCGCGGGTTCGAGTCGCGTCGGAACATTGCGCAGAAATCTCGTCAGCACTCGTTCCGTTTCAACACCGATTATGCTGTCGTGCGGGCCAGTCATTCCGAGATCGGTTATGTAAGCAGTGCCGCCGCGGAGGATTTGTTCATCGGCGGTTTGAACATGAGTGTGCGTTCCCACCACGGCTGAAACGCGGCCATCGAGGTATCGCGCCATCGCCTGTTTTTCGGAAGTGGCTTCGGCGTGATGATCGACGAGGATGACCGAAGCGCGGCCTTTTAATTCCGAGATGATTCTGTCGGCAGTTCGGAATGGGCAATCGGTGGCGGGCATAAACACGCGGCCCTGAAGGTTTATCACGGCGACCGGCGTGCCTGAAGCCGAAGCGCCGATCCACAATCCGCGACCGGGCGAGTCGGGTGAGTAGTTAGCCGGACGCAGCAATCGCTTTTCCTGTTCGATGTAGGCGACGCCTTCTCTCTTGTCATAGATGTGATTGCCGGAAGTCATCACATCCGCGCCAGCGGCTAAAATTTCTTCTCCTATCTGAGAAGTGATGCCCGCTCCGGCAGCGGCGTTCTCGACATTGACGACGATGAATTCTGCTTCGTGTTCTTCTTTGAGACGACCGAGCGACCGGCAGAGTATGTCGCGACCGGGTTTTCCAACAACGTCTCCGATAATGATGACTTTCATCTTTCCTCCGATGAGCGTCCATTATAGCGGACAGGTTTGCAGGGAGGGCAAGACGGCAGCGAGGGCAACCGCTCAGCCGTGCGCATTTGCCAGCTTTAAACCTGTTGTTAAACAGGTGGGTGACCTGAGCCTGAGCATTTTGGCATCCCCGACATTGTGGGGCATCGCGCGTGCTCAGCTATGCCCGGCCCCCGTTTTGTCAATGTTGGTATAAAGCTAACAAACCATCACTAACTTTGCAGAAGCCCTCAACCGTTTTCGATATTAACGAACCCCTCAGTGAGGGTCAAGATAAGCCTTCTTCGCCGAGACTCAATTTCCATTTTTCTTTGGATTAATTGATGAGAAAAAAAATGAGGACGAGATCGCTGCACATCCAGTCCTCTCGTCCTCTACCATTCCGCTCACTTCAGGAATTGAGGAGGCACCTCAATTGCTGCTTTCAGTTGCCATATTTTTAACACAGCTTCGCGTTTTCGCGCAAGCAAAACTATCGATATGAGCGAAGGGCCACTTGACGGCCCTTCGCCTCTACGAAAAAACTCAAAAGTTTCTCACGTTGACGATACGAATCGCGCGTCCGTCCTTGCTCACAGTGCCAAAGCTGACGGACTGATTTTTGAGGTTCGCCTCAATCGTAGCCGGACTGGCCGATGTATTCGATGAGAGGAACAACGCCGCCGATCCTGCGACGTGGGGCGAGGCCATAGAGGTTCCTGACAATGTGGTTGTGCCGCCGCCCAGCCGGGTGGAGAGAACTCCAGATCCCGGAGCCCAGATGTCTACGCAGGAACCGAAGTTGCTGAAGCTCGATTCCTGGTTGCTGCTCGTTGTTGACGCGACCGTCGCTATCCCGTTGTTGGTTCCCGCTCCCGCGCGAGCAGGCGACGAATTGCAGGCATTCGTCGCGCTGTTTCCTGCCGCAACTGCGTAGAAGATTCCCGATGCCACTGATTGCCTCACCGCGTCATCGAGCGCCGTGCTTGCTCCCCCTCCGAGACTCATATTCGCGACAGCGAGGTTCGGAGCATTGGCCGTCACCCAGTCTATACCCTGGATTATGCGCGACGTAGCGCCGCTGCCGTTGCAACCCAGCACCTTGACTCCGGTGATGGGCGCTCCGGGAACTACGCCGACCACAGCAGTCGTGTTGTCTCTTGCGGCTATCGTTCCCGCCACATGCGTTCCATGTCCGTGGCAGTCGTTGTTGTTTCCGTCTCCGGCGAAATTCACGTGGCTGACACGGTTGAGGTCGGTGTGAGTGCCAACGCCTGTGTCGATGACGAAGATTCTGACGTTGGTGACAGAGCCGCTGCCGTTGCCCGCTAGGGTCGAACTGATGTCAGCGTCAATGCGATTGATCCCATACGGTAGCGTCTGCTGAAGTATCGTCATTATGCTGTCAGGCTCGACGTAGGCAATCGATGGATCATGTTCGAGGCTTTTTATCTGATCTGCCGTGAGCTCTGCCGAAAAACCTCGGATGGTCGCGCTGTAGACGTTTTTTGCGTTGAAGCCGTAATCTCTTTCGAAGGACTGCACGGCTCCGACGACATGGAGAGGATGATAAGCCCACACATCAGGCTCATCAGACAGTCGGGCGTCAGCCACGAAGCGATCAGAAAACTTTCCTCTTACTTCCTTGTCATTGAACCCGTCGTCATCGAATACGACGATGACGGGAAATCTGGCGGGTTGTTTCCCGGCCAGACTCATCGTAGCCGGAATGGTAATCAGCATTGACGCAAGCAGCAGCGTCAACATGGTTTTTTTGACTAACTTCATTCTTGTCTCCTCCGTTTTTTTTCAAGGGTTGTCAGACGACACAATTCATCAGCCCCAGTCGGCGCTTCCAGATACACGTCTACCCGGCGGATGAAGCCCAACATGAATTGGCCTGATGGTTGTAGTTTGGAAGTTTCCCCAGGGCGTGCGACCTTGCTGCTCTACAGATGCTACGTGTGGGAGCGATTTTTATAACACAAACTTAAAATCGATACAAGATGACATTCATCATCGCTTGATGAATTCCAGTCGTCCGTCCACAACCGTGCAGGTGACTTGGGTTGAAAGAATTTCTTTCGGAGCGATTCGCAGCAGATTTTTCGACAATACGGCGAGGTCTGCGAGTTTGCCTGTTTCTATCGAGCCTTTCGTCTTCTCTTCGAAATTCGCGTAAGCCGTGTTGTATGTGTAAGCGCGAATCGCATCTTCGATGCTGATTCGCTCGTCGGGAAACCAGCCGCCTGCGGGCTGTCCGTTCACCGTCTGACGTGTGACGGCGGCGTAAAGCCCAAGCATAGGATTGATCGGATACTCCGAGGCCGAAGTTCCCGGCCAGTCGGTTCCAAACGAGAGAACGGCTCCGCTGTCGCGGATGCTCTTGAAGGCATAAGCTCCGCGGCAACGATTGCGGCCTATGCGCTCTTCCATCCATCGCATATCGTCGCTGAGATGAAAGGGCTGCACTTCGGCGACCACGCCCAGCCTGCCCAATCGATTGAAATCGTCAGCCTTGATAACCTGCGCGTGAACCAATCGAAATCTTCGGTCGCGCTGTCCGTTTTGTCTGTTCAACTCTTCAAGGTAGTTGAGCAAAACATTATTCGCCTCGTCGCCTATCGCATGCACAGTCATCTGCAATCCTGCGCGGTCAGCATCGAGCATATACTTGAGAAATTTTCCTTCAACGAAGTTTCCTTTTTCATCGACCATCAGAGGCCGCCATCGACCGCGATTCGAAGGGTCGGTCAGGTAAGGTTCGAAAAATCGCGCGCTGCTCGTTCCCATGATTCCATCGATGTGTCCCTTGAGCGAGCCGAGTCGAATCCAGTCATCGCCCGATCCGATTTTGATTCCTCGATCAGCCAATTCTTTCCATCGATCAAGACCGGGGCGGAAATGCACTCTCACGGTAAGCTCGCCTTTTTCGCGAAGCTGGCGATAAATTTCCAACTGCTCGTCATCCGACATATCACTGACGTTCGTAACTCCGAACCGGCGAATCTCTGCCAGCGCGTTTTTCGTCTGCCATACTCTTCGCTCGCGCGAGAAGCGCCGCGGGATGATCGAAGAGAAAAGTCGCGTCACTCCCTTCCCTCGCATAACGCCGGTCAGCTTCCCCGTCCGGTCGCGTAGGAATTCGACATCCGCCGCTTTCGGATCGCTTGGATCGAGACCGGCGGCTTTCATCGCAACCGTGTTTGCCGCAAACTCCGAGTCGTCGAATTTGCGAATGAAGACGGGATAATCTCTGGTGATCGCTTCGACGAGCGGCATACGGGGAGCGAAAGGCTCGCGCTTCGATCCGCCCGCGCTGCCTGCGGCCCACTCGTCGTAAGCGCCCCAGTATCCGCCAAGCACCCATTCGCCTTTCGCCAGATGAGAGACGACTTCGCGCACGCGGCTGACGAATTCTTCCTGAGTCGATACGGCCATGATGTTGAATTCGAGAAATGCCGCCGCCGACTGAAAATGCACATGGTTATCGTTGAAACCGGGCGTGACGAACTGACCTTTCAAATCGATGATCTGCGTCTGCGGGCCGCGAAATTTCATCACCTCACCGTTCGTTCCGACGGCGATGAATTTCCCATCGGCAATGGCTACGGCCTCTGCGATGGAATTTTTCGCGTCAACGGTGTAGATGACTCCGTTGTGAAAAATCAGGCTGGCTCGTTGAGACGGCTGATTGCCGAATGCCTGCGGCAGAAACATAAGAACGAAGGCCAGTAAAGACGCAAGGCTTTTCAATCTCATAAGTTCACCTCTGATTCGTTTTCAGTCGGCTCTGATTTATCACGCCCGACCGCTGTTTGCAATCAGGACTGAGCAATGCTTGTTTTACACATCCCTGAATGTTAGATTGTCTTTGTCGGTTGAAACTCGGAACGAACCAATTCCTTTCAGCAGGCATCTACCCCCACCGAAGATTTTGAAAGGGAGTAGAACTCTTAAAGCGTTGGCAACAACTACGCGAAAACTCAAGACTGCGGCCATCAAAAAACCTGTGGCCCGCAAAAGCATTCTCCGTCGCATATTCTCACCGACCACCTTCATCGTACTCGGCTCTCTCCTTCTCATATTCGGCGGGATATTCACTTATTTTTACATCAAGTATTCGAATATGATCGATGCCCGACTTCAGGGCAATGTGCTGATCCGCACGACCGAAATTTATGCCGCGCCTCGTGTGATCCGCGTCGGTCAGGCCGTCACGATGGACGACATAAAAAGACAGCTTGATCGAAGCGGCTACGTCGAATCTACGAAAGAGGCCGACGCCAGTCGCGGGCGTTACCAGATCAAAGGAAACACGATTGAAATTCAAACCAGTTCCGAAGCCGTCACGGGCGACACTCGCCAGTTTCCCAATATAGCTGTCACCTTCGCCGCAAGCGGCAAGACGATCTCGAAGATAGTCGACACCCTAAGCAAACGACAACTCGACACGGCGCAGATCGAGCCGGAAGAGATAGCATCGATAGCCAACGACAAAGAGCGGCAGAAACAAAAACTCGTCTCCTTCAAAGACCTGCCTAAAGATTACCGCGACGCAGTTATCGCAATCGAAGACCGGCAGTTTTTCGAACACAGCGGCATAAACTTTCGCGGCATAACGCGCGCCCTCTGGCGCAATGTCGAAGAGAACGAAATCCAGCAGGGCGGCTCATCGATCACTCAACAACTGGTCAAAAATTTCTTCCTCTCTCCTGAACGTACCTGGAAGCGCAAACTTCAGGAGATGATGATGGCCGTCGTTTTGGAAACCAAACTGTCGAAGGAAGAGATATTTCAGCTTTACGCCAACGAAATTTACATGGGCCAGTCCGGGAGCTATTCCATTCACGGCGTGGGCGAAGCGGCAGCCACTTACTTCGGCAAGGATGTTGTAAATCTCACGCTGCCCGAAGCAGCTTTTCTCGCAGGGATGATTCGCGGGCCGAGCCTCTATTCGCCCTACCGCGATCCGGAACGCTCGAAGGCTCGTCGCAATCAGGTACTCGATTCGATGGTCGATGCCGGTCTCGTAACCCGCGATACGGCAGACAAGGCGAAAGCTACGGAACTGAAGATTCTGCCCAAACGCAGCGCGGTCAATTCCAACGCGCCATATTTTCTCGATTACCTCCAAGCTTCAGAATTAGCCTCGCGCGATTTAGGGCGCGAGCCGTATCGAGTCTACACGACAATCGATATGGAACTTCAGCGCGCGGCTGAAAAAGCGGTCAATGAAAATCTTGCACAACTCGATCCGATTTTTTCAAAGCGCAGAAAAAATCCGATCCCTCCCGGCACGCTTCAGGCGGCGATGGTTGCGATAAACGCGAAGACGGGCGAGGTGCTTGCTATGGTCGGAGGGCGCGATTATTCGGCGAGCCAGTTGAATCGCGCAGTCGAAGCCAATCGCCAGCCCGGTTCGGTCTTCAAACCCATCGTTTACGCCGCCGCGCTCAACACAGCATTCGAAGACGCCAGCGAAGACGTTCTCACCCCGGCCTCGCTCTTTCTCGATTCGCCTGAAACCTTTTACTACGGGCGCGGGCAGACATACTCGCCGGGAAACTTCGGCGACAAGTATTCGGACAAAGATGTAACGCTGCGCGATGCGCTCGTCAGTTCGCTCAACGTCGTGACGGTCAAGACGGCTGAAAAAGTCGGTTACGTTAAAGTCTCGCGGATGGCTGAAAAGCTCGGACTGCCGCGTCCACAGGCATTGCCTTCGACCGCGCTCGGAGCAGCCGAAGCGACTCCGCTTCAGGTAGCGCGCGCTTACACCGCATTCGCAAACGGCGGAGTGCTTGTAAGCGCCACGCAGATTCGCCGCATCACCAATTCGAACGGCGTCAATATCGCCGACACGAAACCCGACACACGGCCCGTCATCAAGCCTGAGATCGCGTGGCTTATGACATCGCTTATGCAGGACGTGATGAATCGCGGCACGGCAGCGCGAGCAAAATCTCTGGCCTCGATTGCGGCGGGCAAGACCGGCACTTCGCGCGACGGATGGTTCGCGGGCTACACATCGAACATAGTCTGCGTCGTGTGGGTGGGATTCGACGACAACTCTGAGCTTGGACTTGAGGGGTCGAAGTCCGCGCTTCCCATATGGCTCGCGTTTATGAATCACGCGCTCAAGCTCAGGCCCGATCTCGCAGGTAACGGATTCACCAGACCCGATGGAGTAGTCGAAGCGGAAATCGATCCGGCAACCGGACTGCTCGCGTCGCCTCAATGCCCGACCAGGAGAACCGAATATTTCATTCAGGGCACGGAGCCGCAGGAAACCTGCGCCGCGCCTCCCACTGATCACACCGCAGCAAACGCCCGCCCGAAATCGGAACAGAACGACGATTCACAACCCTCCGAACGTCCGAGAAGAGTCACGCCGGAAGATGCGGATGATGACAAGGACAAGAAAAAAGACGACAAAAAAGAAGACGCGAAAGACGATAAGAAAAAAGATAAAAAGGACGATAAGAAAGACGACAAGAAGGACAGCAAGAAGAAAGACGATTCATGACGGAATAAAAACCCCACATGCCGGGATGTACTTTTGTGCGATGAACAAAGCCGGATAAATATTTCAGATACTCCCAGCGGGCGCGATTGCGCCTCTTTTTTTTGCCGAAGTTGACCTCATCAATGCGCGCGCATAGAATAGGGAGCCTGCCGGTATTATCAGTGAACTTTTAACCCGCGTTCAGACGCGCTACAGGAGGGCGAGATGATCAAAGAGATAGAAGAAATCCTCGGCGACGAGGCGGAAGCGCTGCTCAGTTATCAAAGCAAAACGATTCCGAAGGAATCCCTGCATCTACCCGGCCCCGATCACATAGACAGCGTATGGGTCGGGTCGGATCGCAGGCCGACGGTTCTGCGCAACCTCAGCACGCTGTTCAATAACGGGCGGCTCGCGGGAACAGGCTATGTTTCCATACTGCCCGTCGATCAGGGCATAGAGCATTCAGCCGGAGCTTCATTCGCGCCCAACCCGATGTACTTCGATCCCGAAAACATCGTGCGGCTCGCAATCGAAGGCGGATGCAACGGGGTCGCATCGACGCTCGGCGTGCTGGGCGCGGTCTCGCGCAAGTACGCTCACAAGATTCCCTTCCTGCTCAAGATCAACCACAACGAATTCATCTCCTATCCGAACAAGTACGATCAGATAATGTTCGGCTCAATCGATCAGGCGTTCGAGCAGGGATGCGTCGGTGTGGGAGCCACGATCTATTTCGGATCGGAAGAATCCACGCGACAGATTCAGGAAGTGAGCGAGGCATTCTCTTATGCGCACGAGCTTGGAATGTTCACCGTGTTGTGGTGCTACCTGCGCAATCCGGCCTTCAAGACTGCTGAAGCGGATTATCATGTATCGGCAGACCTGACGGGACAGGGCAATCATCTGGGCGTCACTATTCAGGCCGACATCATCAAACAGAAACTGCCTGAAAACAACGGCGGCTATAACTATACCAAGCACGGCAAGACTCACAAGAAAGTCTACACGGAGCTTACGACCGATCACCCGATTGATCTGACTCGCTATCAGGTGGCGAACTGTTACATGGGCCGATGCGGTTTGATCAATTCAGGCGGCGCTTCGGGCGACAACGACCTCCGCGATGCCGCGCGCACTGCGGTCATCAACAAGCGCGCAGGCGGAATGGGATTGATATCGGGAAGGAAAGCTTTCCAAAAGCCTATCGCTGAGGGCGTCAGGCTTCTCAATCTGATTCAGGACATTTACCTCGCCCCGGAGATCACAGTGGCGTAGCCTTCTGGCGGGTGATGGATGATGGGTAATGGGTGATGGGGTTACAGAGTAGGCTCACTTCTTCACCCATGACCTAACACCTATCACCTATTCACTTCACTTCCTTGATGTTAGCGGGTTTGTTGAAAAGTTTGTCGGGGATTTGAGGATTGAATTCGACTGATTCGTAAGCGACGCGACCCGACTGCTGACCGCCGCGATAAAAATCCTGAAGCATAGGAAACTGAATCCCGCCCAAATCGACCCAGCGGAAAAAGCGCACCTGATTCTCGACTGTCTGGCCCTGAACGACCGTGGTGAATTCAGACATAATCGGCAGGCGCGAACGCATATCGAAGTGAAGCGTGACGGTTGAGCCGTCCTGAAACTCGATTCGCACAGCTTCGGAAAAAGTATTTTTCCACGCCTCTCGCCTGCCGATATAAATCAGCTTCGCGCCCGATTCCTGCCACCCTCGTCTCAAAATGTTATCGATATCGCGGCGGATTCCCTGCTGAAAATCCTTGACCTGATCTTCCGTCTGATCGCGGATCATTTTCTGAGGCGCGTCGTAAACCCAGTTTGCAGCCGTTGAGTTGGTTTGAATGAATTTCGTATCGCCCTTGCCGAACTCCGTGCGCTCGTTGTCCGGGTAGACGATGTAATCGATGAAGCTCTGCGGAATCCCCGACGCGCCTTTCTCAAAAATCGTGTACTGGCCTCGTCCGACGAGCGAGCGAATATTCATATAGGCGTTGCCGCCTCGCGCTTTTATCGATTCGCGAATGAGCGCGGCGGCTCGTGCGGGATCGTTTTCATCCTGATCCTGAAACGCGGATATCGATGAACAGAAAATGAGCAGAAGCAGAACGGATTTCAATCTCACCGGCAACCCTCCGAAATTTATTGTAAGAGCGTCGCCGTTATTATACCAAAACTGTTTTGATTCGAGTGGTAATCTGCGAGGCAGCCCCGCGGAGGCTGCCCCGACAGAAGAGGGGGAGAGTCTCACAGAGAGTTGAAAATCATCCAGGCCATTTCTCTTCGAGGAAATGCAGGCACAACCTCTCATAACCGTCCTTGCCCGCGAACCAGTCGCGCACATTCGCAAGAGAGGTGAAAGAACCGCTCCGCGCAGTCATTCTCACAAGATCGAATGAGTCAGGCACGGATTTAAGTCGCACCCGCGCCCCGTTAGGGCTGACGTTTTCAAGCACGCCTTTTTCCTTCGAGATGGTCTTTTGATTCTCGTCGAGAAATTCCAGCTTCACCTGCTCCGAAACAGCTTTGCGCTCCTCGCGTCGGCGTTCGACCCCATCCCAGTTTCGATTTCTGTACAACGATCCCGGCTTGTCCAGAAAACCCGGAGGCGGATGCTCACCTAAAAATTCCACGCCGACTTCGCGCACGCCATTCTTGAGAGGCTCGACTCGCCGGACAATCGCCCACACGCTGTAACTCGGATCCGAATAACCGTGCGCGCGAAGACGCACGGGAAGAGGGAGATTCAAATGCACGACCATGCCGCGACGAACCCGCGCGTGCATCGAAAAGGCCACTCCGAAGCGGCCCACATCTATCGTCTGCCCCATATCCTTCCACTTGCTTCCGTCTTTGTCATAGCCGCTCACCCGGACTGGAATCTTCAGTTTGAAGCGAGGACACTTGCGATGATCTCGCGGAGTGTCGACTCCAACGGCTTCGACATAAACTTCCTTGTGTGTGGCAAGCAGATTGAGAAGATTCAATTCTTCCTGAGCAGCGGGAGTCGCGTTCGGTTTCTGAGCAATGGAAGGCGCAGCATCGCTTGCGGGTTTGTCGGCTTCTATTCCGACCTGCGCGTGTGAAGGCGTCGCTTCCTCAACAGGCGAAGATGGTTGTTGATCTTGTTGAGCGGGTCTCGGAACAGGCGGCCCCTGCTTTTGAAAAGATTCGGGGTCGCGAACAGGAATAGGAGCGGCTGTTTTTCTTCGCAGCGAGTTATCGTATTCAACCCGTCTGCCATAGTTGGCAAGAGTATTGAATGCCTGAGAGACTTTTTCCAATGCCTTTTTGGTCTTCTCTTCCACGCTTTCCGGCAGACTTACGTTGACGCCGTACTTGGACGGATACAACAAAGTGACGGCTTCGCGGTAGGCGACCTGAATATCTTCGGTCGTTGCGGAGCGGTCGACTCCGAGCGATTGATAGTGATTGGCTGCGCTTTCCACGCGGTCGAGCAATCTTTCAAGTTCAAGGTAATAGGTGCTTACCTTTTCAGAGTATCGCTCGCGCTTTTGTAGATTCAGGTTGTTTTCGTGAAGCATTCCGCTCATAGGAGCGTCCTTTCGACTGTTTATTCTACCCGACGCAAATAACAGTTGCTCGATTCCGCTCTAAACCAAATCAGAGTGATTGCCGAATCGGGGGATTCGTCCTGAAAACTGCATTGAGGATCAAGGGAGACCGCGACCATTATTCAATGCCGGAAATTTATGTCAATACTTTTTTTCCGGGCAAAACGAAAGCGGCGCTCGATGACGCCGCTTCTCTTAGGTTCTCGGTGTTCGATCCATTTCAGTCCACGCTGATGGTAATTATTTCGTCGACCAAATCAGCGAGGAAGCGCGAGCCTTCCTTCCAGCGATTCGTCACGGGAAGCTTCACCAACTCGTCAATCGTCCGCTTGAGGAAACGCGCGCCGTAGGCCGGACTGAATCCTTTTTCGACCAGATGCACGATTGCCGCATCAGTTACGACAAGCTCTTTCCCGTGATTGCGCATCTGGCGGATTATCATCCCCGTGTAGAGTTCGGCTATCTCTTTCACTTCGTCTCTGGTCAGGGGAGTGAACACAACTATTTCATCTATGCGATTGCGGAATTCGGGCGAGAACCTCTCTTCAGCGGCTTTGATGACTTCGCGGTTTATCTGGCGAATGTCGGCGACAGTTTTGCTGCCGAACCCTAATGGCTTCATGTACTTTTTGAAATTATCCGAGCCGAGGTTCGACGTCATGATTATTATCGCGTCCGACAGATAAACTTTCTTACCTCTCCCGTCCGTGAGCCATCCTTCATCGAACGCCTGAAGGAAAAGATTGAGCAGATATGAAGACGCCTTTTCGATCTCGTCGAGCAGCAGCACGGTGTAGGGATTATCGCGCAGTCTTTCGGTCAGGATGCCGCCGCGTTCGCTTCCGACTATTCCGCGCGGCATCCCGATCAGTTTTTCAATAGCGATAGTGCCGTCCTGATATTCGGACATATCTATTCGCACCATCTTGTCATCATCGCCGAACATAAACTCAGCCACCGCTTTTGCAAGCTCGGTTTTTCCCACGCCTGTAGGGCCGAGAAAGAGCAGCACTCCATCGGGCTTGTAAAAATTTTCCTTCAACGGCCCTTTGTTCAGACGCAGCCGTTGGGCCACGGCGCGAATGGCGTCCCGCTGCCCGACGACCCGCTGTGAGAGAGCGTCTTCCATGTGAGCGAAGCGGTCTGTCGTGTCGCGGAAGATCATATCGCGCGGGATTCGCGATTCCTGGCTGATGACATCGATTATGTGTTCGGGGCGGACTTCGCCCATCTCAGGCTGATTGATCTCGACTTTGACGGCGGCGGTGTCGAGCCAGCCGATTACTTTATCCGGCAGATGGAGATTGCGAACATAGCGGGGAGCCATCTCAAGGGCCATTTCGATGGCTTCATCGCTTATCGTCACCGAATAATTGCGTTCGAGTCGCGGGCGCACTCCGACGATTATTTTCCGGGTGTCTTCGACCGATGGTTCATCGACTTTGACAAGGCGGAAGCGTCGGGCCAGAGCTTCATCCTCGGCGATATACTCTTTGTATTCGGTCATCGTCGTCGCGCCGATGATTCGGATTTCGCCGCGGGCGAGAGCCGACTTGAACATATTGGCCGCATCGGAACTGGCTCCCAGAGCCGATCCTGCGCCGATAATCGTATGAGCTTCGTCGATGAAAAGTATGAGATTATCGCGCTCTTTGACTTCGTTTATGATGCCCTGAATCCGCTCTTCGAACATGCCGCGCAGCATCGTGCCTGCGACTATGCCTGACATCTGAAGCTGAACGACGTGAGAGTTGCGAAGTCGCTGCGGCACGGTGTCAGGCTCCATCTCTATCCTTCGCGCAAGCCCTTCGACTACGGCGGTCTTTCCGACTCCCGCTTCGCCTACGAGCATCGGCGAGTTCGCGCGTTCGCGATGGCAGAGAATTTCAATCATTTGCCGGATTTCGTCATTGCGCCCGATCACGGGAGGGAGTTTGTCCTGACGCGCGAGTTTGTTGAGGCTCACTCCGAAGTGTTTCAGGTAGGGAGGAAGTTCGTAGCGGCGGCGATAGCGTTCTTCTTTCTCTTCGTGGCTGCGCACGCGGGTTTGAATCTTCTGCATGACCATCTCGCGGTCAGCGCCCAGTCGCCTGAGCAGTTCGACGGGGAATCCGTGCGCGTCTTTGAACAAGGCGACGAAGAGATCAGTCGATTCGATAAGTCTGCGATTGCGTTCGACTGCGTGCTTGAGAGCGTTTGAAAGCGCATGGCGCAGCGAGTCGCCCATCATTATTCGACGGCCAACATATGCGCGTTCCTGAAGCTTGGTTTCTACGGCCTGAAGCACGACCTGCGGATCGATGTTGAGGCTCTGCATGACTTCGTTGAAGAAGGGCCGCTCGACTTCGGCAATCGAGAGGAGCATATGTTCAGGAGTGATCTGATTGTGGTCGCGCGATCTTGCTTCATCATAAGCCTTGCGAATAATTCGGCGACCGCTTTCAGCTATTTTCTCGGTATAAATTTCAAGGTCCAGCATATTTTTTCTACTCTCTCTCGCCACTATCTAAACTGATGTCGAAGCTTTTGTCCTATTCATCGAACGCGCGTGTCATCAATCGCTTTCGAGTATATCAAAGAAGGAATACCCTCTCAAGAATACCCTTTTCAGTCCCAGTATGAAACACAATATCACAGGGCGGAAGCCGCCCGGTTTGACTGCCTGCGGCGCGTCGCGTATAGTTCGGAGTCACTCAAAATCGCCTCCAACATCCAATGCTATGAATCAATCTTGGAGATTCGTCCTGTCTCATCCGAAGAGCGTCATCGCTGCGACGCTGTTAATAACAATCGCTTTCGCGGCGGCGATATTCCATCGCGGCATCAGCTTCAACGGCTCGCCTGAAACGCTTTCGCGAAATGACAGTGCGCTCGCTTTCTTCAACGAAATTCGATCTTCATTCGGAGATGATCGCGTCATCCTGGTCGCCATCACCGCCGACGACGTTTTCACTCGCGCCTTTCTCTCTCGCCTCGAGCGATTGACCAATCGATTAGCCTTGATCGAGGGAGTGAGCAGCGTGTTGAGTCTGACGAACGCGCCCGGAATAAAAAGAGAGGGCGACGAAATAAAAATAGACCGCCTCATACCCCGCGCGGCTTCTCCCGCCGAACTTCAGTCGTTGAAAGAATCCATCACCCGCGATCCGCTCTACGCGCGGGTCTACGTTTCGACGGATGGCAAAACCACCTCGCTCAGTGTTTTTCTCAAGACGGTTGATGAAGAACGAAGTCAGGCGATCACGAAAGAAGTCGAGCGCATCGCCCGCGAGGAAGCCGCGGAGGATGAGCTGCTGCTCGCAGGCATACCTGTAATCGACGTGCGCGCAATCGATAGCATGATTCGCGACGTTCTCCTGATTTCGCCCGTCGCATTTCTGCTCACGTTTCTGGTTTTCCTTTTCTCATTTCGCTCGCTTTGGGGCGCGGTCATTCCGATGGCGGCCATGCTCATCGCCAGCACATGGACTGTCGGATTGATGTGTCTCTTGGGACGCCCCTTCACCTTCGCCACCGTCACGCTTCCAGCCGTGCTAATGGCGATAGGCAGCGCATACATTTTTCACGTTCTCAATCAGTATCGAATCTCGATGTCGAAGATAGATCCCGCATCGAGCAAAGGCGAAAAACTCGATGCGTGGATCGGGGGAATGAAGTTTATATGTCCGGCGGTGATAGTTTCGGCGACGACGACGATGGCCGGATTCGCCGCGCTCTCGTCGAGCCGAGTGCCTACGGCGCGCGATATGGGCATATTCGAAGCACTGGGAGTTTTCTTCCTGCTCCTGCTTTCTATATTTTTCATCCCCGCGGTTCTGGCGCTCGCGTCGCCGCGCTCGCTCTGTAGCGCGAGAGAGGGGAAAGATTACGCGACGTGGCTCAACGGTTTTCTTCGTCTGGTGACGGCGCTCGTGCTTTATCGTCGTCGAAGAGTACTCGCCTTGTCGATTTTGATAACAGTTGCGACAGGCGCAGGCATGTACTGGATCAGAGTCAACACGGACTATTTGAGAATCTTTCCCGAAAAGAGCGACACGGTTCAGCAGGTCATGAAGCTTCACGAACGGCTGGCAGGAGCGGCGTCTATTCAGATGGTCATCACTGGCGCGAGTGGCTCGGTCGTGGAGCCTGAGTTTCTCGCCGCGCTCTCCCGGTTCGAGGAATTCGCGCTCGCGCAACCGGGAGTAGACAGCGCGCTTTCGATAGCCGATGTTCTCAAAAGATTCAACACCGTCGTCGATCCCGATGCGAAGACTCCCTTTCCAGCGAGCAAAGAAAAAATTCAGGCGATCTTCGATGACTTTCTTTCGCAGGATGATCTTGTGTCGCGAGTCGTCGACCGAGACCGTTCGAGAGCCGTCATCGTGATGCGGATTCATCTCTATGGGTCGAACGAACTGCGCGCGTTGACCGAGAGGCTCGAAGAGTGGTCGCGCGTGAATCTGCCCGCGGGAGTCACGGCGCGAGCCACCGGATCATTCATACTGCTAAACGACGCTTCGGACGCGCTCGCCTCTTCGCAGACTTCGAGCATGGCGATTGCGATCGCCTCGATTTACCTGATGATGGTCATCCTTTTTCGCTCGCTTGCGACGGGGCTGCTGGCGTTGATTCCGAATCTGATGCCGATAATCTGTTACTACGGTTTTCTGGGATGGACGGGAATCACGCTCGACATCACGACCAGCCTCGTTGCAAGCGCGGCGCTTGGCATAGCCGTCGATAATGCGGTTCATATGATAAGGCGATATCGCCAATCTCTCGATGAACGCACGGGCGCGACGGAAAGCGATGAAGGATGGGCGATGTGGCTTTCGCTTCTGAGGACGGGAAAGCCGATGGTGCTTGGCAACCTTATGCTGGTTGGCGGAAATCTCCTTTTCATGGTTTCATCATTCACTCCCATTCGCATAGCCGGATTGCTTTGGGTGATAACGATACTAGCGTGCCTTGCGGCGGATTTGATTTTTCTGCCCGCGCTGATGAAAACGAAACTTTTCGACCGAACGGCGCGCGGCAAATCGGGAATGCAGACGGCGGCGCAGCCCGCTTACGTCGAATCCCATGGAGATGATTGATCCTCACAGGAAATGCTTATGATATTTTCATCAATCTTTCGAGCCGGGATTTTCGCGTCATCGCTGATGGCGGTGGCGTTCTTTTTCTCGGCGTGCAATAAAGAAACCGCAATACAGCCCGAAGAGAAAGCTCCGCCTGCGACTCCCGCGATCACAGTCGATGAATTGTTCAAGCGATACGAGGCGGGGGAGGGCTATAGCACGAGCGAAGTGAAATCGCGCGCCCGAATCACGGACACGGATGGAAGCTCGCAGCAGGTGGTGATGACCGTCTATCGAAAGCGCAATGATTCAGGCGAGCAGATGCTCGTCGAATTTGCATCCGCAGATCAACGCGACCGTTCGGGTCTCATATTGATAAGCCCGCAGGGAGAAATCGAAGGACTCCGCTATGCTCAAAGCAGCCGATCATTCGTCAGCACCCGGAACGTTATGGGCGAAGACTCTCTGTTCGGCATGTCGCTTCAGGAGCTTGCCGACGGGCAGCCCGAAAAATATGAATTCAAGCTTGCAGGCATCGAGCCGTTGGGCGAGCGTCGCAGCTACAAGCTCGACGGAAGGTTGAAGCCGGGGCAGGAATCGAAGTTTCAACGTCTGGTCGTGTTTCTGGCCGAAGATAGTTTCGCGCTCGCCGGAGCCGAGTTTTATTACAACGAAACGGAACTGGCCCGCCGCGTGACTGTCGAAAAATTGGAAAAGTCGGGACAGTACTGGACACGCATGCGATGGACGGTCGATAACCTGGCGCGACAGAAAAGAATCGAATTCGAAACTCTCAGCGTGAAATATGATCACAGCATCAATGATTCGATTTTCAGTCGCGAGAACCTGAAGAAAATTTCACTGCGGTGAAACGCCATCGGCCTGCGCTATGACCACAATCGATTTTGCCGAAGCGATCAAACGCGCCGACGAGCTTTACAATCAACGCTCAGTTGAAGGCGCAGTCGAAGAGTCGCTCGATCTCCTGATCGATCACGAGCGGTTCGAAACGGAGTGGCGGCTTGCGCGCGCATATTTCTTTTTAGGTCAGGAAGCGGCTTCGATAAAAACAAAACGCCAGCTTCACGCTTCAGGCATCGAGACCGGGCAAAAGGCCGCGCAGATTTCCGATGAAAGAGTCGAAGGTCATTTCTGGGCGGGCGTAAACCTCGCTCTTTTTGCTGAAGCCGTGGGAGGGTTGAAAGGCGCGCTCTCGTTGCTTCACGCTCGAAAAGAACTCGCTCGCGCCTCAGAGATCGCTGCCGATTATCACGGCGCAGGGCCGCTTCGCGTTTTGGGTCGGTTATATCACAAAGCGCCGCGACTCTTAGGCGGCAGCCTCTTGCGCAGCCGCGAGTGTTTTGATCGCGCTATCGAGATTGCGCCGACAAACAGCGTCACGTTGATCTACGCCGCAGAGCTTATGATAGATATAAAAGAGCCTGCTCGCGCAGTCGCTTTGCTCGAAAAAATAATCGCATCGCCCGTCGATCCTGCGTGGGAGTTCGAGAATCGCCGCGACAAAGCGCGCGCTGAGATTATGATCGAACGAATTTGAGAATCAATGAGACATCAACTTCACGGCGTAGCCAAATCATCCCCGATGACTTAGAATACAGGCCAACGAGCGGGACACGTTTCAAGGGAGGAGAAAGCAGATGTTAGATGTTAGATGTTAGATGTTAGTGCCGGACAGCGGAAGCGATGCAGTCTCTACTAACATCTTACCTCTAACATCTAACATCTTTTTCCGCGGACTCCAGACCGAAAGACTCTGGACTCCAGACTTTTTTCCGAGGAGCCTTTCTATGGATTTGAAGCGCGTTGTTGTGACCGGAATGGGAGCAGTCAGCCCGAATGGAACAGGGCGGGAAAATTACTGGAGAGCAACTGCGGCGGGAGTGAGCGGCACAGGCCCGATAACTCTCTTCGACGCTGACAAGCTTTCCTGCAAGGTCGCCGCCGAAGTCAAAGACTTCGACTTCGACCGCTACATTTCCAAAAAAGACAAAGACCGTGTGCAGCGCGCAGTGCCGATGGCTTTCTTCGCCGTCGATGAAGCCGCCGCGGACGCGGGACTGGATTTCGACGCGCTCTCCGACACCGAACGACAGCAGACAGGCGTCATCGTCGGCACAGGCGCGGGCGGAATAGAATTCGCCGAGCGGCAATACAAACAATATTATGACCGCAACGATCACGACGCGGCTTATCGTCGGGTCAGCCCCTATTCTATAGTCGCTTCGTTCGTCGGGATGCTGTCGAGCGAAATCAACATGCACTTCCGCATTCACGGATGCAGCCATGTGCTTTCGACCGGATGCACAAGCTCGACCGATGCGATGGGCTATGCGATGAACGCCATAAGGCTCGGCCAGATGCAGAGGGCCGTGACGGGCGGAATAGAAGCGTGCATAACATTCGGACTGATGACTGCTTTTTGCCGCATGGGAACGGTGACGACGAAGTGGAACCAGGACCCGGCGCGAGCGTCGCGTCCGTTCAATGCAGACCGCGACGGGTTCGTGCTGGGCGAAGGCGCGTGGATACTCATCTTCGAAGAGATGGAAGCGGCGATAAAACGCGGCGCGAAGATATATGCCGAAGTCGTGGGATATGCTTCGACCTGCGATGCATATCATCGGGTACAGATCGCGCCGACTGGCGCGGACGCTGCGCGTGCGATGAGGCAGGCCATTGAGAGCGCGGGGCTGACGACCGAAGAAATCGATTATCTGAATCTTCATGGCACGGCTACGAAAATCAACGACCGTGTGGAATCGGCTGCCGTGCGAATGGCATTCGGCGACCGGGCGACGAAGATACCGGCAAGCTCCACGAAATCGATGATAGGCCATCCGCAGGGAGCATCGGGCGCGGCAGGCGCGGTAGCGACGTTGATGGCCATGCAGCACAACTTCGCTCCGCCGACGATCAATGTCGAGATGCCTGATGCGGAGTGCGACCTCGATTATGTCGCGAACCGCGGGCGCGAGATGCGTATAGAGGCGGCTCTTTGCAACTGCATAGCATTCGGCTCGAAGAACTCTGCGCTGGTGTTCAGGAAATTTTCGAGGGCCGAAGCTTGATTCGATATGGCGAGAAAGGAAAACACGGTAGCCGAGCAGCGCAAGTACAGAGTGCTGAATGTTCGGGCAGCTAAAGAAGTAGCCGCGATATGGCTTGCGCAGGCACATCTGGAAAAAGCCGTCTGTTTCGGCCTGCCAGAAGTGGATGATCGGTATCACGTCTGGCGCGTGCCGCTGCTCAACAAGTCTTCGCGCGAGCGAATAGGCGAAGTCGTCATCGATGCGCACACATCTTTGATTCTGGAAAACAAATCCACCGTCCGCGATTTACTGGAAGCGCGATTGCTCGGAAGAAATCTTGCAGCGGCAAATAAATCAAATGTTCGCAATGGCAGCGGCCATGTTGTATCAAGCCTTCGCAACACCATAGCGCTTGGAGATTGCGAAGGAGAGCTTGGCGACTTGCCAGCAGCAAGCGTCGATCTTGTTTTCACATCTCCGCCTTATTACAACGCGCGCCCTGAGTATATGGATTTTGTAGCCTATGAAGAATACCTGTTGAAGTTGAGGAAAGTGATTCAGGGCGTCCATCGCGTTTTAGCTGAGGGGCGTTTTTTCGTCATCAACATTTCGCCTGTTCTCATACGACGTTCTAATCGCAACGAGGCATCGAGAAGAATCGCCGTTCCGTTCGATGTTCATCGTCTCTTCATCGAAGAAGGGTATGACTTCATCGATGACATCGTTTGGGAGAAGCCTGAAGGCGCGGGATGGGCTACAGGGCGAGGGCGGAGATTCGCAGCCGACCGCAATCCGCTTCAATACAAACCTGTGCCTGTGACCGAATACATTCTGGTTTATCGAAAGCAAACGGATAAATTGATCGATTGGAACATACGAGCGCACTGCAAACCCGAAATGGTCAAAGCCTCGCGCATCGATGGCGACTACGAGAGAACGAACATCTGGCGCATCAAGCCCGCTTACGACAAACGCCATCCGGCGATTTTTCCCCTTGAGATGGCTGAAAAAGTCATCAGTTATTATTCGTTCAAAGGCGATGTAGTGCTTGATCCCTTCGCGGGCATCGGCACAGTCGGCAGGGCGGCAGTAAAACTTGAGCGGCGTTTTGTCCTAATTGAGCAGAATCCCGAATATATCGCGGTGATTCGAGATGAAGTAAAGGAGTGGCTGGGCAAGGAAGCCGCTCAGGTATTGACTCTGAATTGCCCGCCAATCGAAGTAGATGACAGATTGTTTTAATCTCTCACATAAATGCCAAAGAAATCTAAAGCCAGTGAAATAACTTCTTTGAGCGAGATGTTGTCGCCGTCTGCGCTGAAATTGCTTACAGCCAGCGGAACTGATTTCGTTCGGCAACAATTGCGGCAGACGCCTCTGGAACAATTCATAGGACAACCGAGCAAATGACTCAATCTCCTGAAGAAGTAGTCAATGCGTGGCGCGAATCCGCCCGCTACTGGGAAAAACATCGCGCCACAATCCGACAGATGTTCGCGCCGGTGACTCGCGCTCTCGTCGAAGAAGCCGCGATGTGTGAAGGCCATAGCGTACTCGATGTCGCGGGCGGCGCAGGCGAGCCTTCGCTCACTATTGCTGAAACAGTCGGAGCGCAAGGGTCGGTCGTCTGCACTGACATCGTGATTGAAATGGTCGAAGCCGCCCGACGCGAATCGAAAAAACTCGGACTCACGAATATCTCATTTCAACGATGCGCGGCTGACCAACTCCCTTTCGAGAGCGAATCGTTTGATCATGCAGTCTCAAGATTCGGCGTGATGTTTTTCCCTGACCCAGTTGCTGGAATCCGCGAGATGCTTCGCATCATCAAACCCACGGGCAGAATCGCTTTCGCCGTCTGGCACAACCGGGAATTCAATCCATTTTTCGGCAGCGTCACCGAAGTCCTTTCACGCTACGTCGAATCTCTGCCCGAAGACCTCGACGCTCCCGGCGCGTTCCGCTTCGCCGAGTCAGGCAAGCTGGCCGCGCTACTCACACAAGCGCGAGCGACGGATGTGAAAGAAAGTCTTCTCAGATTTCACATCGAAGCGCCGATTCCATTTGAAGAGTTCTGGCCCCTGCGCTCAGAGATGAGCGACACGCTCAGAGACAAACTGAGTCGATTGCCTGCGGATCAGATTCTCTCTCTCGTGCGCGACTTGAAAGAAGCATCGCGAGATTTTTTCCCCGATCAAAAGATGAGCTTTCCCGCCGAAGCGATCATCGTCAGCGGGAAGAAATGAGTCGTTCATTCGCGACCTGATCGGCATCAATGAACCCCGTAGCGATATTTTCTCAAGAAGAGATCGAGTCCTGTGAAGGCTCTCCGACACAGCGCCGCGCCTACATCCCTGCGCATAATCTCAAGAGCCTCTTCGCGGGTTGACGCGCGGCGATAAGGGCGATCAGAAGTCAAAGCGTCATAAACATCAGCGACGGTCAGTATTCGCGCCGATGTAGAAATCGCGTCTCCTTCGAGACCCTGATAGTACCCTGTTCCATCTAATCGTTCGTGATGAGAAGCGGCAAGCGTGGCAATCTCGCTGAAGCAACTGACGCGAGCGAGAATTTCTCTGGTCTTGCGCGCGTGGCCTTTCATCTCGTTTCGTTCCTCTTCGGTCAGCGGGCCTGCCTTGTCGAGAATAAGATTCGATATGCCGAGTTTCCCTATGTCGTGAAGCAGCGCGGCGCGGCGGAGTTTGCGCAGTTCGTTTGCAGGCAGTGAGAGAACTTCGCCGATGCCGACGGCTATCTCGGCTACGTTTTCCGAATGGCGATATGTCCACGGAGATTTAGCATCGACGACTTTTGCGAATGCTTCGGCGATGCGGTCGACGCGCGCATCATCGGCTATCAGCACGCGGTCTTCCGGCTCAAGTCCTACGATCTGCTCCTGAAGGTCATCATATTTGAGTCGATCCCAGAAAGCCCGGTCAGCGCGCACGGGCAGAAAGGCATCGACGAGCGTTGGGTCGAACCACGTCCCGCGGCGTTCCTCCAACATATCGAAAGCTGCGTTCAGGCCATAGGTTGTAAAAAACACTTCCACCGTTTGCGCGAGGCCGAGTATGCGCGACAGCAGCGGAATGTCTTTACCTTTCAAGCCGTCCGGGTGTCCGTGTCCGTCCCAGTGTTCATCGAGCGAACGGATAGCTCGCGCCGTCTCTTCCGGCAGGTCCAGCATTCGAGCGATCTGCTCGCCACGCTCGCAACGAATCTGAACTATATCCTTCGCGGCTTTCTGTCCCTCGAATGCCAGTGACAGCATTCGAAGCGCGCGCTGCACGGGCGAAGCATTGGGAGAAACATTGCGCGCGACATATCCCAAAGACTGCGAGAAGCGCGACCAATCGACTGTCTTGAAATTGCGCTTGACGGTCAGATCATCCGCGCCGAAAAGCGAGCAGACTCTTCCGGCATTGCTCGAACATCCTGAGTCTTTCAACAGCAGCGCGTAGAAGAGCGCGGAAAGTTTGGCTGCGGGCAATCTGATCTCTGATGCGACTCGCATCCCGATGATGCAGCTTCTTATGGCGTGACCGGTAGGCTGACCCTCCGTCATATCGAGCGCGTAGGAGAGGGCTGAGATGACTTGCGACATCCTCACACTTGGCGCGCTGGCAGGCGAGTCTTTCTGGCTGACGTTTTGTTGAACGGGTTTGGGTTTCGCAGCAATATAGTGAACGGTCATTAGCTGAACCTCCTCATAGTGGCGCAAGACGAGCTTGCGTGGCTTCAAATCTCGTATTCTCAGGGCGCGCGATTCGAATCGTCTATTTCGCGGAATCGACTTCCCCATAAGGGTTCCGACTCATCGACGATTTTCTTCAGGGGCGCATCGGATGGCGACTCGCTGTATACGTTACATTCGGAACAGTTGGATTTCAGCCGTTGATTATCGTCGCGCCGCGCGAGCGTGCGCTGCGAAAAACTTCTGTGCTATACTTCCCGGCGTTGAGGCGAGCAAATCCTGACTTTCATTTGTTGATACCCTGAGGCGAGCATTTGAATAATCAACATCGAGACCCGAAAGGAGAATCAAGCTATGGCTATTCGTTTAGGCGACACCGCTCCTGACTTCACCGCTGAGACCACCGACGGCTCTGTTCAGTTCCACGAGTGGATAGGCAATAGTTGGGCAGTCCTGTTTTCTCACCCTAAGGATTTCACGCCCGTCTGCACGACGGAACTCGGCGAGGTCGCCCGTCTCAAATCCGAATTCGACCGTCGCAATGTCAAGGTCATCGGTCTGAGCGTCGACCCTTTGGAATCGCATAAAGGCTGGGTCGGAGATATCGCCGAGACTCAGGGACACGCGCTCAACTTCCCATTGATCGCCGACCCTGATCGCACAGTCTCTCAGCTTTACGATATGATCCACCCGAACGCCAGCGATAATTTCACCGTGCGTTCGGTCTTCGTCATCGGCCCGGACAAAAAAGTGAAACTCACGATCACTTATCCGGCAAGCACCGGGCGCAACTTCGAAGAAATTCTTCGCGTAATCGATTCGCTTCAACTCACAGCCCATCACCAGGTCGCAACGCCTGTCAACTGGCGGCATGGCGATGATTGCATCATCGTTCCGGCCCTGTCTGATGAACAAGCTAAGGAAAAATTTCCCGAAGGATGGAAGACTCTCAAACCTTACCTGCGCATCGTCAAGCAGCCGGGTAATTAGAAGCCCCGTAGGGGCGACCTGTTATCTCAATTCTATAGACAGGTCGCTCCTACGGAGCTACAGGATTATCAGTCATCATCGTTCTATAAACAGGTCGCTCCGATGGAGCTAAACAGACCTGTAAACTTCCATTCAAACGCACTGCCTTAACAAGTCAGATTCCGTTTTTTTGCCTTTCTTCACTTTCCATCTTTTTCAGCCGCAGCAGGCGCGGTCAGATCAGGCCGTGGGTCGCCGAATATATAATGACCGAACCACGCGAGGTTGTGCTGCATCACGGCTCGCATCGATTTCGGCTTCGTGATTCCATGACCATAGCCTTTGTAGACGACCATCTCGACCGCTACGCCGCGGTCTTCAAGCCCCTGCCTCAACTCGTATGCGTTCGGGATAGGCACCCTTCGGTCGAACTCTCCGTGCTGAATCAAAGTAGGCGTGCGGGCGCGCTTGATGTAAGTCATCGGCGAGGTCTTCAGATAAATCTCAGGATCATCAGCCGGATCGTCGCCGAGGTAATTGATCGTGAAAGGCGTGATGTCCGTGTTGTAGTAGTAAGTCGCCCAGTTCGAAATCCCCGCGCCGACCGATATCGCTTTGAAGCGATCAGATGATGTCGTCAAAAACGCGGAGATGTACCCGCCCTGACTCCATCCCATGCAACCGACTCTCGAAGCATCGACCCACCCTTTGCCTATGAGATGATCCACGCCCGATATCACGTCCCACGCATCGCCCACGCCGAGATTGCGAACATTGAGCTTGCGGAACTTTTCGCCATAGCCCGCGCTGCCTCGATAATTCACCTTCAACACGAGCGCGCCGCGCGCCGTCCACATATCCGCAGGATAGTAGCGCGCGTCGAGCAGAGTAGGTCGATCAATCCCCGTCGGGCCGCCGTGAATGATGCAAAGCAGCGGGTATTTTTTAGACGGATCGAAATCGGCAGGTTTTATCAGCACGCCTTCTATTTCCGCCCCGTCCTGACTCTTCCACGAAATAACTTCGCGCGTGGCGAGTACGAAATTCTTCACCTGATCTGTCATGTTCGTGAGCCTGCGGGGATTGAACGGCAGATCGGAGATGAAAACTTCATTGAGCGAGGTCGGAGAAACTGATGTGAACGCCATTCTCTTTCCGTCGCGCGTGAACGAAAATCCTCCGGCCATAATATTTTCAGGCGCGGTGACGCGAGTGATTGCAAGCGTCGAAGGATTGAGCTTGAAGAGATGCGATGCGGTCTTCTGAAGCGCAAAAAAATAAATCCCATCCGACTTCCATGCCACAAATCCCGCATTCTCGTCGAAGCCATCGGTCAGCGAACGAATCGTCCCGCCCTCCGAAGGGATCACGGCCAGTCGCGAGTTGCTGGCGAAGTAAGTCGGATTGCCCATGTAGGTTGAAAAGAGAATCTGTCGTCCGTCGGGCGACCACTGAGGATTACCATCAGGGCCGGGTTGGGAGACCAATTTTTTCACGCTGTCATCGGCGAGGCTTAAAACATAAACATCCGAGGTCGCGCCCTGAATCAGATCGGGATTCATCTGCGCGCTGAAAGCGATACGGCTTGAATCAGGCGACCACGAAAAACCGTTGACGGTGAAATCTTTCCCTTTCGTGCGCTGTTTTCCCGGCTGCGGTTCTTTCATCGCTTCCATCACATCGATAGTCCAGATGTGGGTGTGATTGTACTCCCTGCGCACAACTTCATAATCGCCGAGATACTCTTTGCGCTCTTTCATCGTTTTCGGCGCGGCGTCGGTCGTGCTGAAAGCGATGCTTCGGCCATCGGGCGACCACGCATATCCGCCGACTGCGGTTTCCGATTTCGTAAGTTGCGCGGCCTCGCCGCCCGCAGGATTGATGGCGAAGAGTTGATTTTTATCGCCTACGCGCGAACTCGTAAACGAGAGCCAGCGACCGTCGGGCGACCAGTCGAAGTTCGCAGAAGTTTTTTCCCCGCGCGTGAGTTGAAAAGTTCTTCCGGTCGCAGTGTCGGCGAGCCAGATTTGAGTGATGAACGCATCCTGTTTGAGATCGGTTTCGGTCACGGTGTAAGCGACCCACGCGCCGTCAGGCGAAATTCTCGCCCCTCCCGCCGATTTGACCATAATAAGATCATCGACCGTCGGCACTCGGCGCACGTCCGAAGCGAGCGATTGAAACGCGCCCACGCTCAAAAGGATGATCGCAAGAAACAAGGTTGCTCGTTTAGTCATAAATCCCCTTTCAGGAGTCAGGAGTCAGGAGTCAGAAGTCAGAAGTCAGGAGTCAGAAGTCAGAAGTCAGAAGTCAGGAGTCAGGAGTCAGGAGTCAGAAGTCAGGAGTCAGGAGTCAGGAGTCAGAATGAAAGCGGAGGCGTATGAGAGCGGCCACGCGAGAGAGCGGCCACGCGAGAGAGCGGCCACGCGAGAGAGCGGCCACGCGAGAGAGCGGCCACGCGAGAGAGCGGCCACGCGAGAGAGCGGCCACGC
>Ga0187893_10003641_pt1 | contig 30712 bp, 24 predicted proteins | sample MA1701074metaG_FD_139574 | JGI IMG/M metagenome (GOLD analysis project Ga0187893, IMG submission 139574) | White microbial mat communities from a basaltic lava cave in the Kipuka Kanohina Cave System on the Island of Hawaii, USA - MA170107-4 metaG ...
CCCGGCTCGAGGCCGGCCATGCGCGCTAGATCGACGGCGGCTTCCGTTTGTCCGGCCCGGACCAGCACACCTCCCTCGCGCGCCCGCAGCGGAAATACATGGCCGGGCCGCGCCAGGTCGTTGGGCCGCGTGTCGGGCCGCATAGCGACGCGAATGGTGAGGGCCCGGTCCGCCGCTGAAATTCCGGTCGTGACGCCTTCCCGCGCGTCGATCGCTTCACAGAATGCTGTTCCAAACTGCGACGTATTGGTGGCCGACATCAACGGCAGTTGGAGTTTATCGCAAATTCCAGGATCCAGGGCGAGACAGATCAATCCGCGGCCATGCTTGGCCATGAAGTTAATCATCTCGGGTGTAATGAGCTCCGCGGCGAGAGTGAGATCCCCTTCGTTTTCACGGTCTTCATCGTCGACCACCACCAGCATTCGCCCACTGCGAAAGTCTTCGAGAGCCTCAGGGATGGAGGCAAACGGCATCAGATCTCGCCCCAGATGGGAGTCAGATCGAGAACGAATCCTTCCACCGGGCCTTCGCCGTTAACAGATGAAGGATTTCTAAGAACTTCGGGATCCTGGTTGGGCCGGTAGATCGTAACCGTCCGGTGCTCGGGATCGATCAGCCAGCCCAGCAGAGACCCACCTTCGATCCATTCGATCATCTTATCGCGGAGCTTCTTGCGGCGGTCGGAAGGCGACTTTAGCACGATGACGAACTCCGGGCACAAGACAGGAAATCGGAGCTTAGAGCCACGAACACTCGCAAGTATTGAATGGCTCGCCCAGGCCGCGTCCGGCGACCGCCGGGCTCCGCTAGGCAAGAAGAAACCGGTACTGGAATCAAATGCCCGGCCACCGCCGTCCATTGCAGCCCAGTTCCCAAGCTGACGCATGATTTCGCCATTTCGAAAACCCGTGTTGCTGTCGGTCGGCGGCATGATAATAATGTCTCCCTCGGAGGTGTACTCGATTTGGTAATCGGGGAAGCGCTCGCAGAACGCAAGGAACGCTTCTTCCGTCATGCCCGGCGAGTACAACGAAACGGGGGCGTAGGTTTCGAGGTCTTCGACCGCGAGCTGCATAGGCCTGATTTCATTGTAGACACGACATCGCGGACTTCGCGCGTATCATGACTCAGCCAGTTGGCACCGTTCTCATCCCAAAAATCACCCGGTGGAACTTCTCGATCTTCGGTAGGAACCACTTGATGAAGTCGTCTGTCTTGGTTAGGATTGTGTCCTTGGTTGCCATCCCGTCATTCTTCCTCAAAAAAATCGGCAGGGCTCCGCCCTGCACCCAGTCTTATCCCGAAGACCGAGTGAAAAGTGTAAGAGGAAAAAGGATAGAGGATAAGGATCATATCCTGGCGCAACGAAACCCGATGAGGTCGACACGATCCTCCGGGTAGATGAACTCGCGGTAGCCGCAGGCGGCGACGCCATGGTAGTTGTCCCACGAGCCCCCGCGCAGCACTCTGTAATCGCTGCGATCATCATACAGACTCTCAGTCCACTCCCACACGTTGCCCGCCATGTCCTCACATTCATACTGGCTTCGCCCGGAGGGATAACTACCCACCGGAGTTGTCTTTCTCTTGCCGCCCTCCCAAGTGTTGCATCGCGCTTCCTCGAATTTATCGCCCCATGGATAAGCGTGGCCTTCCGCCCCTTAAAGATTGGTCACATCCAAGAAGGCACCCAGTTCCTATAGTTTGCTTCGTTTACGCCATCTTTCACACACCAAACCAGCATAAACGCCGGCTTGAAGCCGGCGGCAAGCTGAAAGCCCGCCCCACCCGATGTCATAATAACTTACTGGGCTCGCCCCTATGCATCAGCACCGGCTGGAGCTCGCGACCGAATCAACCCCGCACCAGGAACGAATGGAGCGAATCCGCTATTTCGGATTCGCAGCCGTCGTGGGCTTCCTGCTGCTGCTAAACCTGACCGGGGTTTTCAGGACCATCGGCGGGATCGACACGGCCGCCCTTCTGACCGTGGCTGCCGGTTACCGTACCTTCTACAACGCCATTCACGGCCTATTGGAGAAGACAATCTCGGCCGATCTCGCCATCTGCATCGCCGTCATTGCGGCGCTTTCGGTGGGCGAGTATCTCGCCGCCGCCGAAGCCATGTTCATCATGCTGATCGGCGAGGGCCTGGAAGGCTACGCCACGAAACGAACATCGTCCGCCATCCGCCGCTTTGTCGAGCAGATGCCCAGGCGGGCCCGTTTGCTGCGGGATGGCGAGGAAATAGATGTGGAGGCTTCGACGCTGCTCGAGGGCGATCAGATCCTGGTCCGTGCCGGCGAGAGAATCCCGGCCGACGGCGTCATCGCGCAAGGCGCCTCGTCGATCGACGAATCTACGATCACAGGCGAGCCCGTTCCGCGCGACAAGCAGGAGAACGACGAGGTCTTTTCAGGGACCCTTAACGGGCACGGATTGCTTCGCATTCGTGTTACTCGGGCCGGTCAGGAGACGACTCTGGCGCGGGTGATCCGGCTTGTCGAGCAAGCGCGGGAGAGGAAAGCGTCAGTCGAGCGGCTCGCCGACAAGTGGGCCAAGTACTTCGTCCCTGCCCTTTTGCTCGCCGGCGCGGGAACCTACTACTTCACACGCGATTGGTTGCGCACAGTCGCAGTTCTGATCGTCGGTTGTCCCTGCGCGCTAATTCTCGCTACGCCAACCGCCATGGTGGCCGCCATCGGCGGCTTGGCGCGCCGCGGAATCCTCGTCCGCAGCGGCACGATTCTTCAAGAAGCCGCTAAGATCGACACCATCGTCTTCGATAAGACGGGAACCGTCACCGAGGGCAAGTTCGAGATCCTTAAGATTCTGCCGGTTCAGGGATCGGAGGAAGAGGTCTTATCGCTGGCCGCGGCCGCGGAGTCCGGCAGCGACCACACCCTCGCCCGCGTGATTGTGGACTCAGCTCGCGCGCAGCAATTGCCTGTGCCTGCCGTCGAATCCGCGCGCATCCTTCCGGGCCGTGGCGCGGAAGCACTCTTGGGTACGCAAACCCTTCGCGCCGGCAACGCTGCGTTTCTCCACGAGCATGGCATCGGCGGCTTCGACGGCATTCTCGAGGAAGCGGATCGCACTGGGTCGACCATCGTCCTGCTGGCGCGGGACCTGGAGCTGCTCGGCGGGATCCTCCTGCGCGACCGTATCCGCACCGGCATCCGCGAAGCCGCCCACGAACTCGAACACCTGGAAATCCCCAATCAGTATTTGCTTACAGGGGATCGCCGCAGACCTGCCGAGGTGATCGCGCGCGAAGTCGAGATCCCGAACGTCGAAGCTGAGCTGCTGCCAGAGCAAAAGCTCGACCGCATCCGGCAGCTCATCGGGCAAGGCAAACGCGTCGCCATGGTCGGCGACGGAGTCAACGACGCGCCCGCGCTCGCGGCAGCACATGTCGGGATTGCGGTCTCGGGGGCGAGCGATATTACGGCGGAAGCCGCCGACGTCGTCTATCTCGGCCGGTCGCTTGAAAAGCTTCCCAAGTTGTTCGAGGTTTCGAGGAAAGCGATCGCAACTGCCTGGCAAAACATCATCGTGTTTGCCGTGATCGTCAACGTGGCGGCGATCGGTCTTGCCTCCAGCGGCATCATGGGACCCTTGGGTGCGGCCTTCACGCACCAGATCGCGTCGTTCCTGGTCATGCTCAACTCAGTTCGGTTGCTTACGATCGAGAAACCCGCCCGGCAGACAAAGCGGCGGGAATGGATGATCCGTACGCAGCGGACGTTCCGCCTTTGGATCTCGCGGGTCGAACCTCAGGAGTGGTTCTACTGGCTGGTCGAGAACAGGCGACAGCTCTACCGGCCCGCGCTCTACACAGGGGCGGCGTTACTGGTTCTCAACGGCATCTACATACTTCAACCTGGCGAATTCGGTGTGATCGAGCGATTCGGCCGGAAGGTGCTGCCCTATCGTGAGTCGGGGCTGCATTATAAGCTTCCATGGCCTATCGAGACGCTGACCCGAGTTCCGCGGCAGGTTCGCATCGTCGAGATCGGGTTCAGATCCGTGCCCTCACCATCAGAAGCAGAGCCTGCGACCTACGAATGGAACGTCCAGCATCGCGGCGGGCGGTTCCAACGAAAGCCGGAAGAGTCGCTGATGGTGTCCGGCGACCAGAACATGACCGAGCTGACGGCAGTGGTTCACTATCGCATCACCAAGCCGGACAATTATTTGTTCCTTCACGCCGATGGAGAATCAACGATTCGGGTTTCGACCGAGTCCGTTCTGCAATCCGTTATCACAGCTACGCCTCTGGATGAAGCTCTCACGACCAATCGCAAGTGGGTGGAAGCGCAAACGCGAGGCCTATTGCAGCAGCGGCTGGACCGGTATCAGACCGGCGTTGAGATTCTATACGTCAAGTTGCTCGATGTGCACCCGTCACTGGAAGTGGTCGATGCTTTCCGCGACGTCAGCGGAGCATTCGAAGAGAAGAACCGGCTCATCAATGAAGCGCAGGGCTATGCCAATGACGTCGTGCCCAAAGCGCGTGGAGAAGCCGTTGCACGCTTGAAAACCGCCAAGGGATACACGACTGGCCGAAAGAATCGCGCCGACGGGGACGCCTCGCGCTTCAATCTAGCCGAGGCGGCGTTCCGATCCGCACCCGGGCCGACCGAGACGCGACTGTATCTGGAAACGATGGAGCAGATTCTGCCCGGCCGCAAGAAGATGATTGTCGACTCGAGCAAGGGCCGGCGTCATCTGCTTCTGGTCGAAGACGGGCTCGAGATCGGACCTGCTACGGCTCCCCTATTGACCGGGCCCCCGCCACGACGCGGGACGCCCGAGGAACAGGATTGAGGTTCGCGAAGATGCATTTACACGCCCACGATCACCATCATCACCACAGCCACGGCAACGGGCATGACCACGACCATCCAGACGACTCGGGTCCGCCGCGCTACTGGAGTAAGCTCAAGCCCGTGCTGTATGCCGTAGTCGGGCTAGTCTTGCTCTATCGCAGCTTCCTCACTGTCCGTGAAACGGAATTCGTGCTGATTACACAGTTCGGCAAGCCGGTTTACACCATCAATAGCGCCGGGCTGCATCCCAAGTGGTTCTTCCAAAGCACGACGTGGTTTGACCGGCGCATGCGTATCTACAATCCCCGCCCCAGCGAATTCCTTACCCGCGACAAGAAAAATCTGGTGATCGAATCGTACGTTGCCTGGCGGATCGAAGATCCGCAACGCTTCGTCGAGACGGTGGGGGACGCCATCGCGGCCGAGATGCGTCTCCACGACATCGTCTGGAGCGGCTTGGCCGCCGCCCTCGGCAACCAGGACCTGGAATCAATCATTTCGCCCAATCCACAAGCGGCGAAGGCAGGGGAGATGCTCGACAGACTCGCCGACCTCACGGACCGCAATGCGCTCCAGCAGTATGGGATTCGCGTAGTGGACGTTCGCATTAAGAGACTGAATCTACCCGAGCAGAATAAACAGAGCGTATTCGCGCGCATGCGAGCTGAACGAGAGCGTATCGCACGCCAGTACCGCGCCGAGGGCGAAGAGCAAGCCCTCAGCATCCGCGCCGACGCGGACCGCCAGCGGGAGGAGATCCTTTCGGCAGCCTACAAGGAAGCCGAGAAAATCAAGGGCGAGGGCGATGCCGATTCGACGCGAACCTACAGCCAGGCGTATTCGAAGAATCCGCGATTCTACAAGCTTCTGCGCACGCTCGAGTCGTACAAGAAGATCTTCGACGATAAAACCACCGCCATCCTCAGCTCGGACTCCGAGCTGCTGAAAGTATTGATGAGAGGAGAATCGGCTCAGTGAGCCTTCTCAATCAGCCACTGTCGAAAGTCGAACCAGTCCCGGAGGCACCGCCCGAGCAGCCGCCGGCGCAGCCTCACTGGACCGAGTGGAGGAAATGGGACCGGCGGCGTGTGGGGATGGCGGTCGCCGCGTTATGGCTGCTCCCTGGGATCTACATCGTCCCCACCGATCAGCAGGCCGTCGTCACTCGTTTCGGGAGGATCGTCGAGCCGCGGGTACTGCCGGGTATCCACTATTCTCTGCCCTGGCCCGTCGATTCAGTCACCAGGCTCAAGGTGCAGCAACTCCAGCGATTCGTCGTGGGCGGGGGCGTTTCCGACACCGTACTCGGGCGCACGCAACCGTTGGTATCACAGTTCCTCACTGGCGACCAGAACATCATCCACCTGCGCGTCGCTATTCAGCATTCAGTGGGTGTACCGGCCGAGTATTTGTTTGCGGCCGAAGACATGCCCAAGCTCATCAGCTCGGTGGTGGAATCGGAGCTTGCCCGTCGCGTCGCCGGCCGCACGGTCGATGCCGTTCTCACGACCGAAAAGGTGGCGATTCAGGAAGAAGTCCGTGGAGAAGCGCAGAAGCTGATCAACAGCTACCGCCTCGGCGTTCAGCTTGCCAATGTCAACATCGAATCCGCGCAGCCGCCGCCGGAAGCGCGCGATGCCTTCAACGACGTAGCCAGCGCCCGTGCCGACTCTACCCGTATCGTCAATGAATCGCAGGGCTACGCCAACGACGTGATTCCCAAGGCGCGCGGCGAAGCGCAGCAGATGCTGGAAGCGGCGCAGGCTTATAAGCAACGCAAGATCGATGAGGCGCAGGGCGACGCGTCTCGATTCAACCAGGTGGCCGTCGAGTATGCGCGCGCCGCCGAAGTCAACGGACGCCGCCTCTATGCGGAGACGATGGAACAGATCCTGCCGCGAATCAAGAAAATGATCGTCGATAGCCGCGGCAACCTCGATCTCACCATTATCCGCAAGGGCGACGATCCCAGCGCCGCAAGGAAATGAGCGTACAACGGCGCGCACGGGTGCTCACGGCGGTGCTGATCGCCGGAATCGGGCTGTTTCTTTTTGCCCGGCAAACCGGATGGAATCCTTCCGCGGCGAGTTTACGCGAAATGCTCCCAGCCACGCAGCCCAAGCCCGACCCCACGCCGCAGGACGCCATCTATGCAATGCTCGATTCCGCCCGAGTGGGAGATATCAGAACGTATCTCTCCTACTACACCGGCTCTATGGGAGTGTCCCTCCAGTCTTCGATCGCCGAGCAGGGCGAGTCAAACTTCGCCAGGTACCTGCGCGAAACCAACGCTCCCATTAAAGGCATCGCGATCACCGAACCACAGATACTCAGCGATCGGGAAGCGAAAGTCCGTGTTGAGTACGTCTATCAGGACCGGAACGAAGTCCAGTACTTCTATCTTGAGAAGCAAGGGAAGGATTGGAAGATTGCTCGTCTGGATACGGCCGAGCGTGTCAAGACTTTGGTGCCTTACGGGACTCCGGTGCAGTGAAGGTGCGCAGACCTCCCGGCTTGCGCTTGGCGAGAAGGAGTCTTGCGGCACTCATTCGCCGCTCATTCCCGCAGCCGGCGGTCCAGATCCAACGTGACCTGCTCCAATCCCTCGGGCGACTGCAACAGAGAACGCACGCCGTCGGATCCGTAGTGCGTAAAGAGCAGCTCCACTGCCATGGCCGCGGCTGTGTATGAAACGTCGGCGTGTCTGCCACTGAGGCGCGACCATGTCTGGCCCATGCTCCCGAGCGAAGGCATCGCCTTCGATCGAATCATCTCCGCCACCGCCGCGCGGCTCTGCGGCGAGATGGCTTCTCCGGAGAGGTGCTGCGCCAGCCCTTCATGCAGCCAAGCCGGCCAATTTCCCAGCCGTGCCAGGCACGCGTGCACGATCTCATGCGCGAATGCTTTCCGGGTGCGCTCGCCAGGAGCCGGTTCGAGCAATGCAATGCGAATGCGGCCGTCGTACTGCCCGGCGCTCCACTCCGCAGCGCCCGTCGTGCGCATGTACGCGTCGCGGCTTTGAATCACCACCGTCAATCGTTCCTCCACGCGGCACCCCAACTGCTCCGAAATGCGCGCGTACTCGTTGTCGAGCACCGGGATCAAGCCGCGTGCTTGATCCGGTGGAATGTCCTGATCGTCGTAGCGGAACTGAAACCGGATGCCGATCAAACGCTGCGAGCTCCGATCCGCTTCCAACTCCCGCTCAGCCTTACGAAGCATCTTTTCGACCGGCGGATTCGGCGCCAGCGACACCACTTGCTTCCACCAATCCACTGCATCCGCTACGCGATCGCTCTGGTAAGCGGCCATGCCCGCCATCGCCAACAGATTCGGGTCGCGAGCGTCCTCTCGCATCGCTTGTTCGAGCAGCTCCAGTGCTTGTTGCGGCTGGTTGCCGCTCAACAGGCGCGACGCCCGCATCATCAGGCTATCCTTGCCAGAGCCTGTTGCCTCCGGCGGCTTGGATTTCTGGCTGGGAGCCGGTTCCGATCGCGCGGCGTTGGTCGCCGGCGCCTGCTGCCGTTGTTTTTCAAATATTTCGGCCGAGAGATCACTGGCGGGTAGATAACCTTCGATCGCGCGACCACCAATGTTAACGCTAACCTTGTAGCACCGGCCGAGTTCTCCATTCAGCGCGAATCGAATCTCCGCTGCCTCGCCACGTCGTACCTGACCCAACACCGTTGCATCCGGATGACACGACGAACGAACGTTTCCGGTATCGGGAAGTACCAGTGCGCTTGCCCATGCCAGGACCCAATACAGTCCCATGACCCCACTTTATAGACAAGCTGCCCCTGCGTCTCTCGGGTAAAACCCCTACGGAGGCCTGATCAGAAAGTGGGACTGGCAGCGCTTGGCGTGGCTGAATCGCCGTTCACCAAGTCCTTCAACTCTTTGCTGGGCTTGAAATAAGGGATTCTCTTCGCCGGAACATCCACTCGGCTTCCGGTCTTGGGATTGCGGCCGATCCGGGCTTGGCGCTGGCGCGTCCGAAAACTCCCAAATCCTCGGATTTCAATTTTATCCCCGCCTCGAAGGGATCGAACGACGCTGTCGAAGATCGCCTCCACGATGACCTCGGAATCCTTTCGGGTCATCTCGACGACACGGCTTACTTCTTCGATCAGGTCGGCTTTGGTCATCGTAGGCACGTCTCCCTCGCGACTTAAATCCTTATGCTACCACGATCTGCGTTGGCCCACGCATCTGACGTAGGTCTTGGTTACCGTGCATGGATGAGCGGGCATTGATTCGCGCATGGATGAATGATTAGCGATCCCGGTCACTCTTGAATTGAATGACCTCTTCAATGGTCATCGTTGCCGCTGCCGCCTGACGGTGGTAATCCTCCAGCCGGGACCGTTCCTCGTCATCAGCAATCGCTTTCACGCTCAATCCGATCTTCCGTTCCGATTCAATCATCTTGATGATTTTGAAGTCCATTTCCGCTCCAACCGGCAGGGCGGGCTCCTCTTTGGGACGGTCCGGACCGTAAGGGACTTCTGACTGATGGCACAGACCCTCTACTCCGGGCGCCAATTCCACAAACACTCCAAAACTGGCAGCCCTGGTCACGCGGCCTCGAACCATGTCTCCCGGGTTGTGGGAATGGAAGAAGGTTTCCCACGAATCGGGCTGCAACTGTTTGATTCCGAGCGATAAACGGCGGTTGCTCGGGTCCATCGCCAGTATCACGGCCTGCGTCACCTGTCCCTTCTTCAAAATCTCGGAGGGAGTCTTCACCCGCTTGGTCCAACTCATGTCCGACACATGGATCAAGCCGTCGATCCCTTCTTCGATTTCGACGAAAGCGCCGAACTCGGTCAGCTTGCGGACTCGGCCTTCCACCACGGAGCCAACTGAGTACCGGGCCGCAACGGTCGTCCACGGATCCGCTTCGAGTTGCTTGATCCCCAGGGAAATCCTGTGTGCTTCCGGCTTCACCTCCAGCACCACCGCCTCCACCTGATCGCTCACCTTCACTACTTTGGATGGATGTTTCATCCGGCGCGACCACGTCATTTCCGTGATGTGAATCAGTCCTTCCACTCCAGCTTCCATTTCCACGAAGGCGCCGTAATCGGTGATCGAGACGACCCGGCCGATGACCCGCAGGCCTGGCGGATACCGGTCCACAGCAGTGCTCCACGGATCCGGATTCACCTGTTTCATTCCGAGAGAGATCCGCTCCTTCTCCGGATCGCACTTGAGCACCTTGACCGTGATCTCTTCCCCTAGGTGCAGGACTTCCGACGGATGCGTCACACGACCGTAACTCAGGTCGCTTACGTGGAGGAGGCCATCGATTCCGCCTAAATCCACAAAAGCTCCGTATTCGGTGAGACTCTTCACTACCCCGGTGACAATCGTCCCTTCCGACAGACCCGACAATACGGCTGACTTGCGCGCGTTGTATTCTTCCTCGACGGCCGCTTTTCTGGATACCACCACGTTCCCCCGCCGCCGGTTGAGCTTCACGATCTTCACTGGGATGTCCTGGCCGAGGAAAGCTTCCAGGTAATGGGTGGGCCGCACATCCACCTGCGAGCCTGGCATGAATGCCACCACGCCGACGTCCACCGACAAGCCGCCCTTCACGCGCCCCAGAACCCGCCCCAGCACCGGCAATCCTTCGCGCTGCGCGGTCTCCAACGTGTCCCAGTTCTTTAACCGTGCCGCACGTTCGTGCGAAAGCATGATATAGCCTTCGACAGGCTCGGCATGGCGGTCGAGCATTACATCCACGATGTCGCCTGCCCGAACGCTCACCGATCCGTCAGGCTGCTGGAAATGAGAAAGAGGAACCAAACCTTCTGACTTCAGGCCGACGTCGATGATGACTTCTTTGGGTGTGATCTTCAAAACGGTGCCCCGCATCAATTCGCCGTCAGACGGCATGGCGAAATGCGCGTTTTCCTCCAACAGATGCTCGAAGTCTTCGGCATCTGAGGCGGGTTGTCCGGGTTTCAGATCTTCCACGTTGCTCGACATCGCCGAGTTTCCCACGACTTCCGATCAATCGATCGCCGGGAGGCACACAACTTCTGACAAATCATTGATAGATCGGTACTTCAGAACTATAACCAACCGTCCGGTGGAAGTCAACCAAGGTACTGACCTTAGCAGGTTGCGCGAATCACCCGCGTCCCCAACCGCTTGCTGCGCGCGCCTCAGCGAAAGCCGGCGCGCACGAACATTTTGTCCGACTCGCCGGACAAAACTTCCGCGGCTGCTCCGGAGAGATTTTACGATGGTCTTTTGTTTCAATTGAGTAGAGTTTGGACTCCCAGGTGCATTTATATGTGCATCGAGAAGACGATCCACCGAGTGGATCGCTGGTTTTGGAGAAGCGCTAATCGAGGTCAGTCAGCGTAAAAACCGTCGTTGGCTTAGGAGGAAAGAGCCCTGTTGATCGAATAACGGAGGAAGGAGCGGTCTCCCTTGAAAGCGCGGTGAAGACCACGCTTTCGATTGTGCACCCGCACCTGGACGTCCCGCCGGTCTGCCCAGAACCGGTTTCCAGGTGCGGGTATTTTTTTATCGCATGTCCTTTCCTACGAGCCGCAAACGCCCGAACGCCCGCGGAGTGTGGTAAGAGGGCGAATGGACCGCTTGCCAAGCCATATACTTGCGTCCCGGATCCGATCCTTCAATCCGGTATGCGTTCATCCGGAACTCAGTTCGTTCGATGGGAATCTTCGGTGCGATCGCCTCCCAGGGAATCTGCATCTCGCAGACCCAAACTTTCGCGGTGCGATCCACGCCGTTCTTAAATCGAAAATTGGAATTCCAAAGCCAGTCGATTTCCTTCCCTTTTCGCTCGCGGTCCACCTCGAGGTCGACCCATTCGTCTTGCGGTGAAACTTCGAATTCCTTATACAAATGGATCTTTTCGAGGTCATGCCCGATGAATATTTCCACTACATCGAAATCCCAGAGCCCCCAGGTCTCTTTGGCGGAGGAAGGCTTTTCGGTGAGGCGCATGCTCTCGAACCGGCTACGGAACAGGAAATAGAGGTTGCGATTGGTCCAGCGGCTCCGAATCTCTGTAGCAGATCCAGCCACCGGCTTCCCATACCGGTCCGTGGAAGCGAAGACCACGGGTGCTTCCTTCCAATAGGGCGCATCCGGATCGGCGGTAAGGATTGGATCCGAGTCGAGCTTCCAGCTCAAGAACAGACCGCTCTGCCCTACGGCTGGCCCGATGAGCTCGGTCGACGTGATCAGCGTGGCCAATACAAGGGAGCGCACGCCTTATTGTTACAGAATCAGGAACCCGCTTTCGCGTCGTCCGTCAACGATCCGGTTCCAGATAACCCGTGCCGTGCCAGCCGCCGCGGAGTGGCGAAATATGACGCGCGTCCCGGTCTCGATCCGGTTTGAGCTGTGCGCCGCGCGAAATCCGCTTGCGCTGGTATCCAGGAGACGAGCCTGAATCAGCTCCGGTATGTTTCCCTCTGGAGCGAGCACAACCTGGCCCTCGGCAGGTTTGCGGAGCTCAGTCCGCCGGTCCCAACTGGACGGATAGGAAAGTTTATGAAGTGACATTTCCATGCAATTCACCCCCGCCACCTGCGAGCGGTGTGACTCCCTGCGCCCGGAAACCGTAAATCCTCATCTTGCGGCGCAAGGTCCGGGAAGAGATCCCGAGCAGATGCGCTGCCCGCTCCTGGTGCTGACCTGATTGCGCCAGAGCCCTGGCGATGGCCTGGCGTTCCAGCTCTTCCAGATTCAGTGGAGGAGCTTCCCCGCCATTTTGATTCCTACTTGCGCTCTCGAGCGTCAGTTCTGCCTGGCTGACGAAGTTACCGAGCGCCGACAAGGCGGCCGTGATCATCGCGTTTCGTAGCTCCCGGACGTTTCCCGGCCATTCGTATTGATGCATGCTGGCCACCGCCGACTTGGTCAAGTGCAAGTCCGGATTCTGCTGCGCCAGAAAATACTCCGCCAGCGGTACGATATCGTCCTGCCTTTCCCGCAGTGGCGGCACCCGCATTTTCACCTGGCCGATGCGATGGAACAAGTCCTCGCGAAATCGCCCGGCCTGAATCGCAGCGGCCAAATCCTGATTCGTGGCCGCAATGATGCGAACATCCACATGAATCTTGTGCCGGCCTCCCAACCGGTAATACGGCGAGTTGTCCAGGACCCGCAGTAGTTTCGTCTGCAGCCGCAGATCAAGCTCGCCGATTTCGTCCAGGAACAGTGTCCCCTTGTCCGCCAGCTCGAACAGGCCCGGCTTGGCCGTCATTGCGCCGCTGAAGGCGCCTTTTTCATAGCCGAATAACTCGCTTTCCACCAAGTGCTCCGGCAAGGCCCCGCAATTCACATCCACCCAGGCTTGGGCGGCGCGGGGCGAATAGTGATGGATCGCCCGCGCCAGGATTTCTTTCCCGCTCCCGCTTTCCCCGGTTATGAGTACGGCGGCTCGGGACTGTCCCACGCGCTCCGCTTGATCCAGCAACTCCTGCATGGCGGCACTCGCAACCACAGCCGGCGCACCGAGAAACTCACGTCTTTCGGTACATGGTTTGCCTTCGACGTTATTCAGAGCGGAGCGCATAGACACGAAGGTGCCAAGTGTTTCATCGGCTGGACTCCCGATAAACAGACGCCGACTGATCCCCTTACCGGTCATAGGGAATTCACCTGAGGTAAAACTGCCGGATACGATCCACGACCTCGAGCACCTGGTTCTCCACCATGAACGGCCACAAGGGCAAGCTGACAATCTCGCGACACGCCTTTTCAGAGTTCGGCAAATCACCGCGCCGCAAACCCGTCTCGCGAAATGCCGGCATCAGGTGGAGCGGTACGGGATAGTGAACGCCAGTGCCGATTTCATGTTTGGCCAGGTGTTCGCGAAGCCGGTCACGGCGATCGGCGCGGATCACAAACAGGTGATGGACCGAGTCCTCGCTTTCCTTCAAGAGCCGAATACCGCCGCAATCGGCAAGGTATTTTCGGTACAACGCCGCTATCTCCCGGCGCGACTGGTTCCATTCCCATAGCTTCGGCAGGAATGCCCGCAAGAAGCATGCCTGCAACTCATCCAGCCGGGAGTTGGTCCCTTTCCTGTGGGCGACCTGGTCGCTTTGGCGTCCTCCATCGCGCAAGCTTCGTAATCGTCTCGCCACCTTTTGACTCGATGTTGCAATTGCGCCGCCGTCCCCTAAGGCTCCCAGGTTCTTCGTGGGATAGAAGCTATAGGCGACGTGACTGGAAAACTTCGTGAACGGCAGGCCGCCCAAGGCGGCGCCGTGCGCCTGGCAGGCATCTTGGATCAAGATCGCCCTAAAAGATCGCGCCAGTTTATTGAGTTTTTTCAAGTTACACGGCTGTCCGTAGAGGTGCACGGGGACTAGCGCCGCTGTGCGTTTGGTCATGCGATTCCCCGCATCGTCCGGGTCAACGAGCAGCGTCTCCGGATCGACGTCGGCCAGTCGCAACCGGCATCCAGCCGTCACAATCCCTATTCCGGTAAATGGCGCCGTCAACGCGGATGTGAGGACTTCCTGCTTGGGAGAGTCAATGCCGGCCTCCCGCAGACACAATTCGATGGCCGCTGTTCCGGACCCCACGCCGACCACCTCTCTTGCTTGGAATGTGGCGGCCAGCTCTTTTTCAAAGGCCGCCACTTGCGGACCGAGGATAAACTGCCGGCGATCGAAGAACTCCCTTAGGTATTCGCGCCACTCTCTTTCTGTCGCTTCCAACAGAGGCTGGAAGTTTATGATCGGGATCTTCATCGCAGCCGGGCCAGGTAGATACTGCCTCGTGTTTCGGCCAACTCGTATGCCATTCGGTCGCCGCGAGGCGACCAATCAGGGTAGCGCACAAAAACTCGTAATGATGTAATGTGCGGCTACCAGCGGATCTGCCAGTCCCGGCGATTACCCGCTCAAACAAGCACCGCCCCCGTTTGGGCCGTGTCATACCCGGCGAGAACTTCGAGTTTCCGGCGAAGGCTGGCCCGTTGCAAAACATCAACAAACGCCTGCGCAGCCGGCATTTCGAGTGTGCGTTTGCGCATCACAAGGTCATAACGTTCCGTGTGCTGCGGGATGAAATCGAGACCAAAAGTCTGGGCGGCAGAGCGCGTGGCCAAGCAACAATCCACGTCGCCCGATACTACGGCATAGGCTGCCGCCAGATGACCGTACGCCGTGCGCTCGTAGCCATTCACCCTCTTTGCGGGGACGCCTGCTTCCGCGAGCAACCGGTCGAGTAATGCACGGCTCCCTGAGCCCTCCTCACGGTTGATAAACCGTACCGATTTCTTAGCCAGATCCTTGATTCCATGAATGCCCTTCGGGTTCCCATCGGCAATGACCAATCCTTCTTCCCAACGCGCGAACGTGACAACGGTAAAGTCCTCCTGGGATAGTTCTCGCCGGATATAGGGCAGGTTGAACTCACCCGTCTCCGCATCTTCGAGATGGGAGCCTGCGATGTGAACCTTCCCAGCCTTCAGCCAATTCAAGGCCAGTGCGCTTGAAGCCGCCGCCGAGACAATCTCGACACCGCTGACCTTCTCGACCATGTGCGCAAGTAGACTGGTCGCCGGATCGCACCCGGCAAGAATGAGGCGTTTTTGGAAGGATTCCTCTTTGGCGAAGACGACCAGATCCGCTCTCCCCGGCGTGCGTCCGAGTTTCGATATGACGCCATCTGCTTCCGGCAGATAGTAGGGCGAAGCGCTCACCGGAACGCTAACCCAACGCGATCCGATCTGACAAATCCGGACGGGCTGGCCCTTCGCGCTGGCGGTTGCGCTCAAGACCTCTGAACTCAATGAATCTGGCTTCTTCGGCATCTCACTCGCGAGCGAAAACAACTCCTCAACCGAGACCTCCAACTCGCGGGCAAGGCTCAAAGTGACCTCAGTGTTCGGAACATACGTTCCTGTTTCGATTGCGTAGATGGTTTGACGGCTGACCCCGACCCGGCGCGCAAGTTCCGTGGCGCCCAATCCGCGCGACTTCCGAACGGTAGCCAACTGATTTTGCACTCGAGCTTGCATTGTATTGTCTTGCTATTTCTGACCTGGTCTACACCTCAGAACTGCAATTTCAACACGAACTCGAACACCCGTGGGTCGAGAGCCGTTGTGATTGTGCCGAAGGCGGCATTGCCGAAGCTTCCGTTCGGACTTCCTAGCGGAGGTGTGTTGGTCAAGTTGAAGGCTTCCGCGCGAAACTCGGTTCGCCACCGCTCGGTGATTGCGAACGTTTTGCCGAGCATCAGATCCGCAGTTTTGTACCCGGGACCGACAACCGGATTGCGGGAGCTGTTGCCAATGGTGAACTGGGGAGCCTGCGCGAAAGCAGCCGTATTGAACCATCGGCCCGTGGTCCGTTGTTCGGCGGGCAGCGCTGGGTTGGTGATGCGATTCGGGCGCTGAATACCAAAGCCCGCGAAAGCGTTCAGATTGGTGGCTTGGGTGACTGCCACTGCACTGCCCGATTGAGCGCGAATGATTCCCGCGATTTGCCAACCGCCGGCAAGAAGATCGCGCCAGCCGCTCAATCCATGCGGTCTGCCCCTACCGAACGGTAGTTCGTAGACGAAGCCAGTGGAAAGAATGTGCGGCACACTTCCAGTCGAGACGTCCTTTTCCAAGCGCTTGTTGAAGCTATCCGCCGCCTGGAAGTTCGTCACAGGTCCAGTGAGGACCGCCGAATCGAAAACCGCGCCGGCGTCGTCAATCAGGCGCGAGAAGGTATACGCGACGGTGAACGTCAATCCCCGCGAGAATCGCTTTTCCAGGCGCGACTGGAAGGAGTGGTACGTCGAGTGACCGATGTTGTTGCGGTACAGGGTCACCGTCGTGAACTGCGGGTACGGCCGCAACAACTGGCCCCGCGCTATCGTCGACGTTCCGAGAGACGTATTGGCCGGAATCTCGCCAAAGAACGGATTCTGCACTTGCTGGATAAGCTGAGGTCCCAAGGCGAGCTGGTTCAGCGTGAGCTGATTCAGGTTCACGTCAGGTACTCCCAGCCGCGTCAGCTTCGAACCCAGATAGCCGGCTTCCACGCTCCAGTTCTCTCCAAGCGTCTTCTGTAGCGTGAAATTCCATTGCTGTGCATATCCGCTCCCGTTATTGCGCTGGACGGCAAAGACACCCTGGCCGAGTCCGGAGTCCGGGCCGGGACTCTGGAGACGCACTGTTGGCCCGTGGGAAAGCACAAAGGCCGGATTGATGTTATCGAGCGACTGCTGCCCCAGCGTCTGAATGAATGGGAATAGCGGCGTCGTAAATGGGGTTGTGATGCCTGCTTGCTCAATCCATGTCAGGCCGTAGCCGGATCGGAGTACAAACGAATCGGTCACCTTGAAGGCAAGGCCGGCCCGCGGTGCGAGGTTAGTCTTCTCCAGGTCTCGCACACTCCGCGGGAATCCGTTTTTACCCAAGAAGTCGAGCTGCTGGCTTCGAAGGTTGAAAACGGCTCCCCGGTTGTCGATGACCGTGGAAGGGAAGTTCAGAGTGTAGCGGACACCCAAGTTGAGAGAGAGCCTGCGGGTCATGCGCCAGTCGTCCTGCACGAAGAGCTCGGTGATCGTTGCCCGAGGCTTCAACACCTCCGGCTGGGCATCGATGCTGAAACGGCCGACCTGACCGAGCAGAAATGATGCGAAGCTGTTGCCGGTGTTCGCCACTGGCGTGCCGGCAGCGTTCAGGCCGCTAGTAAAGATATTAGTGAACTGAAACTGCCCGGCCGGACTCGGTGGCTGCAGTACGTCCAGGTGCTGCCAGCGGGTGTCCGTTCCGAACTTCAGGCTATGTTTGCCGCGTACCCACGAAAAAGCGTCGATGAGCTGTGTAACTGAAGTCGTGAAGCTGGCGTTTCCGCTCGCAGGAGGACCGAGTTGCTGCAGGCCAACGACATCGTAAATCGGGAGGGCGTCCGAAAACGAAGATAGAGGGATGTTGGGGATCAAGGAAACCTCGCCAGCAGGTCGTCCCGTCCGTAGCGAACTACGATCGAACTTGCGTCGCGTATGGCCGAACCGAATTTGGTTGACCGACGTTGGCTTGAGGTTCCAGCTATGCTCCGCGGCGATGCTGTCCGCGCGTGTCACCGTGCCACCGATCACACCGGAGGTGATATTTCCACTTCCATCAGACAGCGGTGTTGTGGGCCTCGAATCATCCCGCAAGAAAGCGTAGCGCCCAAAGATCCTGTGGCGTGCCCCGAAATACCCGTCGATACGCCCATCGAACTGATCCTGCGCGGTCTCATCGTTCCCGACACGTCGGTAGTTGTTCGCAGTTGCCTCCCGGCCGCCGGAAAACACATTCGGCGCAGGGTAGCGGTCGAATACGGCGCGAGTCGCGCGGTCGAATCGTTCAACTGGAATCGTGTTATTCGGGAGCGGTGAGCGAACATAGCCGGCATCCGTGCGCTGTGTTGACGCCGGATCGAAAATCGGTGTCGCGAATACACCGCGTATTTGGTCCCTGGTGGGAACGGTGCTCGTTCGAACAACGCCGGTGTTCAGTTTCGTCGCCTGCCAATCGGCAAAAAAGAAGGTCTTGTTTTTCTGGATCGGGCCGCCCACGACCAGCCCATATTGGTTGCGGCGGAACCGCGGCCTCGGCCCAGTGGTGGCGAACAGATTCCGGGCATTCAGTTTCTCATTCCGGAAAAACTCGAAAATTGTTCCGTGCAGATCGTTGGAGCCGGACTTCTGGTTCACCATGATGACGCCGCCATTCGATCGCCCGTACTCGGCCGAGTAGCTGTTCACGTCGACGCGGAACTCCTCGATCGCATCGATGATCGGATAGAAGGCGACTTGTCCCGGCTCGGGCTGCAAGACGCTGACTCCATCGTAGATGTACTCGCTTACGCGTGGCCGGCTGCCATTGATTCGGGGCAGGAAATTTCCCGGCGGAAGATTGACCCCCGGCGAAAGAGCGATCAGCGGTACGAAATTGCGCCCGTCTAACGGTAGCGACACGACCCTTTTTTGCTCGACGACGAAACTGACCATGCCTCGATTTGATTGAAGAAGCGGAGCCGCCGCCGTAACCTCTACCGATTGGCTCACCTCACCGACCTGAAGGCGAAGATCCAAGGTGATTTGGTCGCCTACGCGCAGTACGATGCCGTCTCGTTTCAGAGTGGCGAAATTTTCTTTCGCGACCCGGATCTGATAACGTCCAGCCGGCAAGGCCGAAAAGTGGTAGTCGCCGTTCCAAGCGCTGACAACGGACCGAGTGACATCGGTGCCGCTATTCACCAGCTCGACCTTGGCGGATTGCACCGGCAGACCGGTCGAGTCGCAGATAACGCCGAAGATCTCCGCCTTGGTCGATTGGGCGGCGGCCTCGGAAACCAGGCAGATCAGGGTGGCAACGACAAAACATGGTTGTTTTGTTAACAAGACTAAGTTATTTTACCACGACAACGCCCGCCGTGACGCTAGGAGGCGGCAGACATCATATCTCTTGGCCGGGGGGATTGACCGCGCCAGTCATTTTTCAGATGATGCTCAGCAAGGAGTCTCACATCACATGCCCAGAAAAGGGATCTCGATAGTGCTTTCCGTGTGGCTGCTGGCGGCTTCGGCCGCTGCTCAGACGATTAGCGGTGAAATCAGCGGCACCGTGCTCGACGAGTCCGGCGCGGTAGTGCCCGCGGCCGCGGTGTCGCTTGTGAACCAGAACACGGGCGCCACGCGGGACGCCACGAGCAACGAGATGGGCCTGTTCGTTTTCCCGGTCCTTCAGCCAGGATCCTATACCGTAAAAGTGACCAACCGTGGGTTTAGGACGTTCGAGCGGACCGGCATCGTGCTCAGCGCCAACGATCGCGTCTCCCTCGGCGACATCCGCCTGAAGATCGGCGAGACGACGGAGACAGTTACGGTTCACTCCACCGGCGAACTGCTCCAAACCGAGAGCGCGCAAACAAGCGCTCTGCTTACTTCGCAGCAACTGGAGAGGATCGTCGTCCGCGGCCGCGACGTGATCAACCTGGTTAAGTTGTTGCCGGGCGTTTCGCAAGGCAGCTACCGTGACGGTACCGAACGCATCGAAACCGAGCGGGGCACAGGCAACGACCTCGGCGGCCAGTTCGGGACCTTCACGCCGAACATCTCAGGAGCGCGTTCCTACTGGAACACGGTGACGCTGGACGGACAGATGGGCAGCGATGCGCATCTGGTGTCGCTGTTCAACGAGGTAACCAGCGTGGACGCCATCGAGGAAGTGAAGGTCGTGCTGACCAACTACCAGGCCGAATATGGGCGGAACTCGGGTCCGCAGATCAACCTGGTCTCCAAGAGCGGCACCCGGGAGTTTCACGGCTCACTCTACTGGTTCAAGCGCCACGAGATGTTCAACGCGAAGGACTTCTTTAACAACCGCGACGGACTGCCCAAGCCGCTGTTCCGGTACAGCACGTTCGGCGGGACAATCGGCGGCCCGATCTACATCCCGGGGAAATTCAATAAGGATCGGGACAAGCTGTTCTTTTTCTTCTCGCGTGAGGAATGGCGCAACAAGGAGCCGGTGGGCCTAGGCCGTAACACCGTGCCCTCGGCGCTCGAGCGGCTGGGCGATTTCTCGCAGACGTTGGATGTCAGTGGCCGGCTGATTCCGATTCGCGACCCTCTGTCCAATGCATCGTTCCCGGGCAATATCATCCCGGCGAGCCGGATCAACCGCAACGGCCAGATCATCCTGAACCTCTTCCCGCAGCCCAACATCACCGATCGGAGCATCACGGCCGGCAACTACAACTACCAGCACGAGGAAATTAAAGAGACCCCGAAGAACACCAGTCTCCTCAAGATCGATTGGGCGGCCTCTAAGAACGACAACATCACGGTGCGGGCGCGGAACTATTGGTCCGACGCGCGGGCCTCTCAGGGGATCGCGGCTGTGAATTCCAACTGGCCGCAGTTTCGCCATCACTACCTGTTCACGGAGGACAGCGGAAAGGTTGGTTGGACGCGCGTCATCAATCCAGCGACGGTGAACGAGTTCAGCTCGGGCTTTCGCGATCTGGGTGAGCGTGGGGCCGGCTCGCGCGAGCCCGGCGGCTTCGCGCCCATCATCAAGGCCACTTATAACATGACGCTTGGCCAGTTCCGTCCCGAGGTCAACACAAACAGCTTCATTCCCGCCGTCTCGTTCGGCGGTGTCCCCAGCGCCGTCAACATCACTTTTGACAACCGGATTCCAATCAACGCCGGCGACCAGCGCTGGGATCTGGTCAACAATCTGAGCTGGGTGCGGGGAAGCCACTCGTTCAAGTTCGGCGTTTACCTGGAGTACAACTGGGTAGCCGAGGGCCCGCGCGCGACAAACTTCTCCGGCAACTTCGATTTCGGACGTGACCCGAACAATCCCTTCGATACCAACTGGGCGTTCTCCAATGCGCTCCTGGGAAATTTCCGCTCCTACACGGAGCCGACCGTCCGCATCCGCGGATGGGGCAAGAACTTTCTGGCTGAATGGTTTGCCCAGGATACCTGGAAAGCAACGCGCAAGCTGACCCTCAGCTACGGCTTGCGGTTTGGCTGGGCGACGCCGTGGCAGATGCGCGAGCCCGAACGCGAAGGTTCGCTCTTTTCCTTGAGCCGTTTTGACCGCGCGAAGGCGTCGCGATTCTACCAGCCTGCCTTGAATCCTGCGGGCGCGCGAGTTGCCCGGAACCCTGTGACGGGCGGATTCGAGCCAGCGGTGCTGATCGGCGCGTTCGTGCCCAACACAGGTGATCCCGTCAACGGGATGGTGACCGCCAGTGATCCAAGCCTTCCGGCTGGATTCATGGTGCGCGAGCCGATCCAGGTGGCGCCCCGCTTTGGTCTCGCATACGACTTGTTCGGCAACGGCAAGACAGCCATCCGCGCGGGCTTCGGAATCACCAAGCAGACACTGCCGAGCAACGACTATATCAACCTCATGTCGGAGCTGCCGCCCATCTCATTCAGCCCGACGATCTTCTACAGCACGATGGACACGTTCCTGCAGGCACAGGGCGTGCTGTTCCCGAGCTCAGTGAACTCTTTTGACTCGGACCCCGTCACGCCCAGCGTCTATAACTACAGCTTCGGCGTTCAGCAGGCCGTCGGCTTCAACGCGGTCCTGGATGTGTCCTACGTCGGCAACGTGGGACGGCATCTGATCCAGCGCCGCAATCTGAACATCGTGCCCTACGGCGCGCGCTTTCAGGCCGCCAACGCCGATCCGACCAATCCACGAATCGCCTTGCCGGACAATTTTTTCCGGCCCTTTCCTGGCTATGGAAACCTGAACTACCAGGAGAACTCGGGTACCTCGAATTACAACGGCCTGCATGTCGCGCTCAACCGGCGGTTTACGTCTGGTGTCCAATTCGGCGTGGCCTACACTTGGTCGAAGACGATGGGGCTCACCGATAGCGACCAGCAGAACCTACCCACCTACCGGCCTTATCGAATCTGGAGCTACGGGCGCCTCGGGTTCGATCAGACGCACAAGCTGATCCTGAGTTATCTCTGGGAGTTGCCCAAGCTGAGCCGCGTACTGCCGAATCCGGTGGTGCGTCACGTCTTCGATAATTGGGAATGGAATGGGATCACGACGTTCTCGAGCGGGCCGCCGTCGGGCATCGGGCTCAGCACCGTCGATAATGCCGATCTCACGGGCGGAGGTGACGGCTCGCGCGTAGTCGTTATTGCTAAGCCGGAGCTTCCCAAGAGCGAGAGGACCTTCGCCCGCCGCTTCAACACCGCCGCTTTCGCGCGGCCGGCGCAAGGCGATTTCGGCAACGCGCCCAAGGACGTGTTCCGGCTGCCCGGCATCAATAACTGGGATTTTACATTGATGAAGAAGATCCCCATCAGCGGCGAGCGGCGTTACGTGCAGTTCCGCTGGGAGCTGTACAACGCCTTCAACCATGCGCAATTCCGCGGCGTGGACACCGGCGCCCGTTTCGACGTCAACGGCAACCAGGTAAACGCGCGCTTCGGGCAGGTGACCTCGACGCGCTTTCCACGCATCATGCAGGCGGCCTTGCATTTGTACTTCTGACGAGGTGCGCCCCGTCACCGCCGCTGCCGCCATTCTGAATCGATCCTACTGTGGAATTTGCCGCGTGTGCGCCTCGAACGACCGGGCGAACAATCTGTTAAATCACGCGGAAGTCGTCGCCGGTGGCGGAGATCCACTTCTTGAGCAGCCCGCGATGCTCATCCAGCCGCGGTGCGCCGTCCGGCCGCTGGGCGAGATTGAAGGTTTCACCGGGGTCGGTCTGCAGATCGAAGAACTGCTCGCGACGGGCGCCGCTCGCAAACACGACATATTTGTGGCGTGCGGTGCGGAGCATGCGACCTTCTCGGCCAGGCTCGGCGTAGCGCAGTTCGGAAACGATGAAATCGCGCTCCAGCCGATGATGACCCTCGAGCGCAGGACGCAGGGTCTTTCCCACGGCGTCTTTGGGTGCGGCTAGTCCGGCGTAGTCGCAGAAGGTGGGGAAGATGTCGGCGAGCGAGGTCAGGTTGTGGCGGTCGACGGCTCCGGGCTGCAGGATGGCTGGACCGGAGAAGATCAGGGGCACATGGGCAGACTCTTCATAGAACGCCGCCTTTTGTACCCAACGGTGCGCGCCCATGCCTTCCCCGTGGTCCGAGGCAAAGGCGATGAGCGTGTTGCGGTCGAGTCCGGTTTCGCGCAGCGCGGCGAGGAGCTTCGCAATTTCGGCATCCACCGCCTCCACCATGCGGTAGTAGTCGTGCAGGTAGAAGCGAACGTCGAAGGGTTTCCATTCCGACGCAATCCCGACTGCCTGTGACATGCTGTCGTATCCAGCTGAGCGATGGTAGGCCATGCATTCAGGCTCGCTCGGGTCATGTGCCATGTTTCCTGGCGCGGGCGGAAACACGTCGGGATTCGGGTATTCTCGTGCACCGCGGTGCTGGCGGATCCACTCGCAGATGTCGTGCGGATTCATGAACGATGCCACCATCAGAAACGGACCCTTCGGATTCGTGCGGATCCATTCCGAACAGGTGTTCGCGAGAGGCGTATCCATGTCCTTGCCTTGCGAGCTGCCACCGATCAGCTTGGTGAAACCGGTCATACCGTCGAAGCTTCGCGGCAGATGCCATTTGCCGCCGTAGACCGTGTCGTAGCCGGCTGCACGGAAGGTGTCGCCCATCGTGGCCATGCCGGCTGCGATGGGTCTTCCGTTGACGCGCACGCCGGTTTGGTGCGGCATGCGGCTGGTGAAGACGGTGGAGCGCGAAGGCGAGCATACCGGATAGTTGCAATACGCTTCAGCAAAACGGCGGCCGCGCGCGGCGAGTGAATCCATCGCGGGTGTTTTCAACCAAGGATTGCCGGCGCAAGAGAGAGCTGTATGCGTTTGCTGATCGGTGAGGATCAGCAAGAGATTGGGCTTTCCACCGGGTTGTTGGCTGTCTTGGGCGAGGGCAGCTCCACCAAGCGCGCCCAAAAAGCTTCGCCGTTGTATTCGATACCGCATTTGGAAGCCTCCTTACGGGATGAACTGGCGCAGGTAGCGCCCGCTTTGAACCAGCGCGGCCTTGCGGCTCTCGAGAGACCCTTCAAAGGCGCGATCCTCCACTTCGATACACACCGGACCGTCATAAACTTCGGTCAGCACCGAAAGGAACCGTCCCCAATCCACGTCGCCGAGGCCCGGCAACTTCGGCGTGTGGTAGAGATTCGGATACGCGAGAGTGCCAACGTCGTCGAGCTTGTCGGCGTCGATCCGTGCGTCTTTAGCATGAACATGGAACAGCCGGCTCTTGAATTCGCGAAGAGGTTTCAGATAATCCATGCGCTGCCAGATCATGTGCGACGGATCATAGTTGAGGCCGAAGTTTGGAGCCGGAATATCCTCGAACATCCTCCGCCAGATTGCCGGCGTGCTGGCCAGGTTCTTTCCGCCCGGCCACTCATCGCGCGTGAACGACATGGGACAGTTTTCAATGCCGATCTTGATTCCCTGATCGGCCGCGAATTGAATCAGCGGGCTCCAGGTCGAGAGGAATCGAGGCCAGTTGTCGTCGATCGACTTGCACCAGTCGCGTCCAACGAAGCTGTTGACCACGCCCACGCCAAGCAGCTTCGCCGCTTCAATCACCTTGCGGATGTGAGCGGCGTATACATCTGCTTCGACCTGGTCCGGCGTAAGCGGATTCGGGTAGTATCCGAGCCCGCTGATGGCCAGGTTCCTGGAAGCGAATAGATCGCGGACGCGTGCCGCCGCATCGGTCGTGAGACTCACCGCGTCAATGTGAGTCACGCCCGCATAGCGCCGCTCGGCTTTGCCTTTGGGCCAGCACATGAGTTCGATGCAGTCGAAGCCGGCTGAGGAGGCGAAGTCGGCTACTTGTTCCAGTGTGAGGTCGGGCAAGATCGCGCTGACAAAGCCGAGTTTGATCATCTGATACTTCGTGATACTACCAGAGCACGACGTGGCGCGGATACTCTCCACGAAGCACAGCCAGGAACGCTTCGTTCCGCCATGGACGGGGCGATTCTCCGCAGGAGGCGGCATGCCGCCCCGCCAGGGGCTCGTGTCTGCCGCGCCCCGACTCATCGGGGCGCCAGTCGTGGACTTCAGTCCTGCGCCCTCGCACCTGTTGACATCCGACCCAAGGTTGCGCCTAATCATGTCGGATGCCGACCTCACAAGCCGGCCAATTGGAGGCATGACTTATGTTTTGGCGCCGGAAACGCTCCCCTAGTGACTTCAAGGAAGAAATTCAGTCGCACCTAAGTTCACCTCAATCATCTAAAACGACGGCTCCAGTTTGCCTGTGACGAGAAGGGTAAACGACCCTTGTACACGACGTCACTTTGGTGAACACTCTGGGGACACTGTGCACGGCAACGCTTGTCAGGGCTAGTCAACTCTGTCAACTGATTCAGCGTTAACCGTCTTGAGAATCAAACAAATAACCGTGAAATCAGGTGCTTGCGAATAAAAGGCGAAGCGACCCTTGGCGGGATTTTAAGTCATTTGCTTGTGCTCACATCATATTGAATACTAAAGTGTTATTGTTTTTGGACCGTGAAACTGTGTAAGTATATGTGAAAGTTTCACGGTTTTCCAGGCTCCATTCGGAGAGCCCACATGCGCCTATTTTATGCGGAGCGCAGGTACGGGGCTCACTGTCGCTTCGAGCGCCTTGTAAAAAGCGGAGAGTCGTCTTGTGGTAGCGGTCCAGCCAGCGATACTTTCTCTGGATAGATGCTTGACCGGCGAACATCTGTAGCTTTTGATCGATGAAGGTGCGATGTTTGCGGAGGAAGTCCGGGTACACTGCGGGATCGTCAAATTCTCCGCGCAGGCCCTTGAGATACTCAACGAACAACATGCCGTCCTTGTCGTCCCTGCGGGTGATCTCGCGCAGATAGCGCCTGTCGGCGCTCTCGCCATTGTGCCACGCATGTGGGATGCCGTGGAGCGTCTTGAAGATCAGATCGTCAATCACGATACGCGGGTATTTCGCTTGGTCGCGTTCGAGTTCGTATGCCCGCACAACAGCGGGACCATAGATCTGCCGCCAGCTCTTTACGACTTGCCCGATTGTGATCGCGCCTCGAATGGCGATACCTTCATCGGCCATCAGCGAGGATTGCGCGAACATCAGCCGCATGAGCTGCGAGAAGAGCTGCAGACCTGGTGCGACGCGCGCTTTTTCGAGCGGGGTTGCGATCACGATCAGGTCGGAGAAGTTGACGAATTCATCGTCCGGCAGGGCCTTGAGTCTGGTCTTGTGGCGGGCAGGGCGCAACGTCTCCTTAAAGATGCGGATGATGCGGGAGATGTCCCCGGCGGACCTAGTTGCGATCAGATCCTTGAAGCCGAGGATGTCGATATAGGTGACCAGCGAAATCGAATAGGATACGTGCGCCATTCTTGCCCTTCAGCAACGATGATCCGCCATATTAGCGCGGGTAAACAACCAGTACGGGAGCGAAGCGAATGGAGCGCAGCGCCGTTGACGGGACGCCGCGCGCGGCCCATGGTCGCGGCATGTTTACGGGAAACGGGGGAAGAGGGGACGGGAAAGAACACACGGGAGGCAGACAGAAAACGGTAACACGGAAAGCACCAGGCCATCGCCAAGTCCAGGGCAAGCTTGCACCGAACTTGACCGGACACCGGGCGACCCATACGCTGGTTAAGATCTGGCCATCAAAACGGAATAGAGAATGTACGATCTCCATAAGCTGGGCTGGAGAGACTTTCAGCACCTTTGCTTGACCATCGCGAGGGAAATCCTCGGGCAGACGGTGGAATCGTTCCTCGACTCGAATGATGGCGGGCGCGACGGCGCTTTCGCAGGAACATGGAGGAAGACGTCTAGTGAAGAGTTGAGCGGACAATTCGTCATCCAGTGCAAGTTTACAAGCCGCGCTGGTGATCGCCTCAAGGCATCGGATCTGCAGGACGAGGTGGAGAAAGCGAAGCGGCTGGTCGCGGCGGGGCGCTGCGATTGTTACGTGCTGATGACAATCGCTGGGATCTCGGGACGCGAAGCGGAGCGGATCGGAACTCTGTTCAAAAACGCCGGTGTCAAGCATGTTGTGCAGCATGGCTCGTCATGGATCTGCCAGCAAATTCGCGAGAACAAGCGCCTTCGGATGATGGTTCCGCGGGTCTACGGGCTGGGCGATCTGGGGCAAATTCTGGATGAGCGCGCGTATGGGCAGGCGCGAGAGCTGCTGGCAACCTTGCGGGAGGATATGGCCAAGGTTGTCGTTACAGGCGCGTACCAGAAGGCGGCGACGGCGCTCGATGAGTACGGCTTTGTACTCTTGATCGGCGAACCGGCTGCCGGCAAGACGAGGATTGCCTCGCTACTAGCAATGGCAGCGCTCGATCAGTGGGGCGCCTCCACGCTAAAGCTCGACCATCCCGGAAAAGTCATCGAACACTGGAACCCGGAAGAGCGGTCGCAGTTCTTCTGGGTTGATGACGCCTTCGGCGTGCAGCAGTACGAGTCCGACCTTGTCCATGGCTGGAACCACGCCCTGCCACAGGTCAAAGCGATGCTGCGCCAAGGCCATAAGATCGTGATGACGTCGCGCGATTACATCTTCAGGCGCGCGCGGCGGGACCTGAAGGAAAGCGCCTTTCCACTGCTGCGCGAGAGTCAGGTCGTCATCGACGTACGGGACCTGACCGGGGATGAGAAGAAGCAGATCCTCTATAACCACATCAAGCTCGGGCGGCAGCCAAAGGAATTCCGCCAAGCGATCAAGCCCCATCTGGATGGCGTGGCCGCGCATCCGCGCTTCATCCCGGAGACGGCGCGGCGGCTTGGCGATCCCCCCTTCACCGGCGGGCTGTCGCTGACCTCCTGGGGAGTTCCGTATTTCGTGAAGAAGCAGGAGCAGTTCCTGCAGGACGTGATCCGTGGTCTTGACGGCGACAGCAAAGCGGCGCTCGCGCTGATCTACATGCGGAACGGCGGTCTTGAAAGTCCGATCGAACCCCAACCGTCCGAGGGCAAGGCCATCGAGAGGCTTGGGAGCACGCTGGGCGGCTGCACGGCAGCCCTCGAAGCAATGGAGGGAGGCCTAGTGCAGCATGTCCATGCGGAAGGAGGGGCGTTCTGGCGTTTCAAGCACCCGACGATCGGCGACGCCTTCGCCGCCCTGATCGTTCAAAGCCCCGAGTTGCTCGGAATATATCTCCAAGGCACGCCGCCCGAGGACATGGTCGGCCAAATCACCTGTGGGGATGTGGGCATCGAGCGCGCGGTCCTGATTCCAAAGGCGCTTTTTCCTGTCGTGATCGCCAGGCTCGATGAATTCTCGGCACACAGCGCGTACAAATCGCCGGTATTTGCAGAGTGGGGAGCGCAAAGCGGCGTACGCCGGTTTCTGGCGCACCGCTGCTCGTCGGAGTTCCTCGGGGAGTATGTGGAGAAACACCCGGAGCTTCTGAGCGGCGTGGCCCAGCCAGGTCTGTTCCTGGATTCGGTCCCCGAAGTGATACTGGCGGTAAAGCTGCATGAATGCGGACTTCTCCCGGAGGACAAGCGGAAGATGTTCGTAGCGACTGTGACCGAGTACGCAGTCGAGGGTCAGGATCTCCAGGGCTTGAAAATCCCTACGTACGAGAGGTGTTCACGGAGGAGGAATTTGACGAGATGCGCTCTCGCGTCCGCGTGGAGGTGCTGCCCCGGCTCGCCGATATACGCCTTGACTGGGAGTTAAATGGCGGCGGCGATCAGTCGCCGAATGAATACATGCAGCCGCTGCTGGATTCATTCGAGATCCTGAAACGTGAGTTCGGGCATGATGACGAAGCGGTGGCCGCGATCGAACGGCAGATCGAGCATGTGAATGTCTGGGTCGGGGAACGCATGCCCGAGGAGCTTGACGACGACGGGGGCGAGCGCAGGCTCGGAAGCGTGAAGACGACCGATGCATCGAATTCGGGTCGCAGCGTGTTTGATGATGTTGATGCTTGAAATCCGCCCGGCCTGAGGAGCCCAGCCTTCAAGAAAACTTCGCGACCTTACCGTCGGTGACCGCCAGGACTTCTTGACCATGTGGCCCGTTTATTATGCCTAGAATTTCAGACTGCGTTTGGTCCTTTGCTTGGCCAATTGAGTGAGCGGCAATCGCAGGAATGGGGAAGAAATAATCTGGTTGAATACACAAGATCGAAGGTCCAGCCGACCGGATTCGCAGAAGCCTCCGCAATAGAGGCCGCTTGGAGATTCTTGTATCTCCGAACAGAACACGACGAGCTATCGTCAAAGTTTGTTGCTTCAGCGTCTCCAGCGAAGCGGACGGGATTATAGACAACCACGTACGATGTTCTCTAATCACATCCGCATATCTGATTACGAAAGTGACCTCGTCAACATTGATCTGAGGGGGTTCGTTGCGGGGTGTTGGAACGTTTCGGTCAACGAAAAGGGGTCGCAGGATGCTTATGCTGTCGAAGGGTTTGAGAGCAAATGCTATATTCCACCAGCCATTCTTGCGCTGCTTCATCGGTTGAAAATTTCGCATTCAGCCCCTCTGGCGGCTCGAAGGGAAGATCCTTGTCGGGCATGAATTTTGCTGGCAGGCGGAAGTGTATGAAGACATCAGGCACTGCGTGCTTCCTGTGGTTTACCAGAGTGAGGGGCAGGAATAGCATTCTTGGTCTGTTGCGGTCGGGTACTCCAAACGATATCAAGACAGGCATCTCCAACATGAAGGGATTTGCTCGTTGAGGCGGCGTGAGGTTCCCAACCTGGAAAGACTTGGCGTAGCGCGTTAGCGGCTGTCCCTGTATTCGTCGCTGCACCGGATCAGAAACCGTGAGCAAGACCGCCGATTTCCGGAAGGCACCCTGTTTGGCAGCGATGTGGTAACTGGCCAAGATCGCCAGTACGCCGAGGAATACACCGAGTATTAAGAACAGCGCGTCCATCTGTCGATTGTCATTTCCCAAAGGGATCGCTTGCCGCACCGTTGATTGTAGCTCACGTCGTAGCAGACTCGATTGGTCGGTAGCGCTCACACCGTTCGGATTTGTAACGGATACGGCGAAAATAGGCCGGACGCCCCGGACGCAGATTCAAGTGCACATGTGAGATCGGGACAGCCGAGAAGGTACGGTGTCGATTCTGTGTTGGGCCGTTAAGGGTGGCAGGCAGTCTTTTTGGCTTCGAAGAGGGCAAACGGAAGCTGGTGCGGGCGGAGGGACTTGAACCCTCACGGACCTTGCGGTCCAACGGATTTTGTAAGCGTCTCGTAAACCGCCGGGGATGGTCCTGGATGTGAGGTATTGGCGGATTTCCTCTAAGGCTGGGCTGGGGAAGTCGTGGGCGTCCAGTTGTGGGGAAGCAATTCACTGAGCCGGGTGATGGAGTGCGCGGGGATGCGC
>Ga0187893_10003642_pt1 | contig 30707 bp, 31 predicted proteins | sample MA1701074metaG_FD_139574 | JGI IMG/M metagenome (GOLD analysis project Ga0187893, IMG submission 139574) | White microbial mat communities from a basaltic lava cave in the Kipuka Kanohina Cave System on the Island of Hawaii, USA - MA170107-4 metaG ...
GCAAAGAAGGAGAAGCTGATTTTATTTTTCCTATTGGTACAGGCGCTATTTTAAAAAGAGCTGCCATCAGCGGTATGAGCGGAGGCAGTCCATCCACGGTTTTTACCGCCGAATACAAACCAGTGACACCACCAAACCCAACTTCATTAGCGGCACCACTTGTAGAAATTTCTGGAAAAGAATATTGGGGCATTAACCGGAGTGGGAGCGGAGATGTATATGTGCAGGTAGAATTCACAGCAACCGATTATCCTGCTGCGGCAGGAAATGAAACAGCACTAAGCCTGGCTCATTATAATAGCAGCAATGAGTGGCAAAGTGAAGGGACCTATGATGCGTTTACTTTTCCTTCGGTAAAAAGTTCAAAACCGGTTTCGTCCTTTCTTCCTTCTTTTACTATTGGGAGTATTAAGTCAGGACTTTTGTCCGAAATCGTTGCACAAAGAGGAAGTAATTACAGTAAATATGTGAATGCCTTTTCAAATCAGAATGACTCCTTTAATTTGATTACTGTATACCCTACAATAGTTACTTCCATCATTAACATTACTGCAAAAGGGGATTTAAAATTGAAGAGCTATTCCATTATTGATCTGGCCGGAAGAATCGTGGAAGTGAAAGCCGTGAGGAATACAAGTAGTCAACAGGTGAATGTAAGCAGACTTCCTGCGGGAAATTATTTTATTTACCTGCAGACTGATAAAGACAATAAAGTATTTTCTTTCGTAAAGCAATGATCTGGCTGGTTAAGTTTCTTGTGTAGAGGAAGTTGATGATAAAAGTCATCATTGCACATCCTAAAGCAATGCCCGCACTACATATTTATGCAGTTGTTATCAGTTTTTGTTTGATACATATTTGAATCGTAAAAATCATAAACCAAAAAATAAACATGAAAAAGTTCCTTCTTCTTTTATCAGTTCTTTACTCATATGTACAGGTACATGCAGGTATGAACGCTTTCGATCAGGCCGATACAATTGTTGGAATTACAGTTACCACGATTGGTCCATTTTGTCCTAAAAGACTGGTAGCAGGCGATAGGGATTTTGCGGGTCGTGGCCCTGAGATATGGGCCAGTGCAGCTATTACATTCAGCAGAAGCGCAGTTATCGCTACCGTACAATTAAGAGCGAAGGAAACGAAAGGGGGAGATAATAGTGAGACAAGCGGCACCACCTTAAAAGCACTGTATAATGCCCCGAGAGGTTATTACATTACTGAAGTGCTTGGAGGAAAATCTGCAGAGGTACATTATGTAAGCAAGCCCGGTGTCACATCATTTAATGCCGGCGGTTTGGCAAGGGCATTAAACAGTAGTGCAGGTTCAATGATTGCCGATAAAAATGACGGCCTTCTACAAAGCTGGGAAATTATTGGCGATACAAATGGGGAAGATATAAGTAATGATGATAATTGTGATGATAATACCAGCATTAAAGTAGTATTAAACAAGCTTAGAGTGAGAATGCGAAAGACGGATGCATCGCTGGGCATTTCAACGGTTAAACCTGAAGATATAACGGAATGGCTTTGCCCTAAAAGCTTGAACCGTGGCGACAGGGAATTTGACGGACATGGCCCCCGTGTAAAAAGCGAAGTGAAACTAAGAATCGGTCCGGGCGGCACATCATTGCTGGCTGATATTACTTTTTGGGCACAGGAAACCGTTCATGATTTCAGTACAACAGAAGGTAAGTGGACCCGAACAGTATATGAAGCTCCTTATGGCAAGAAGATAACTGAAATAATTTCGGATAAGGCATCCCGTACGCAGTTTATCAGCCCGCCGGGTGGTTTTCAGGTGTTGGTGCCGGGGCAGGATTTAGCCAAAGCATTAAACACTTTTTTGGATGCAACAGATATTCAGGCTGGTGTATTACAGGCATTTGGTGTTAAGCCTGAAGAAAAAGGTGTGTTGCAGGCATTAATAAAAGGAACTTTAGAGAATGGAAATACAGTGATACAGGTCCCGCCGGTAGAAGGTGCTCTTGTAAAATTCTTCCATATCGTTGGAGACACGGGCGGCCCCGACATTAGTAACGATGATAATTGCAATGATGATACCCGAATAGCAAAGATTGAGTTCTTTCCCGTGAAAGTAAAAATGGTTGATGCCAGGTAAGTGAAATTGAAGTTTTCAATATTTTAAACCGGGATCGTTATAAAAAAGAAAAAGATGAAAAAAGAAACTGCTGGATCTCAAAGACGTACAAAGAAGATGCTGCAAAATTCTATACGTTTAATCAAATGTCTTTGATATGAAACATATTCTAAGATTAGCGCTTACGCCTATCGTTGCTCTGACGATTTGCTTAACAGTACAGGCGCAAAAGGATACAACAAAAAAAATAGTACCGGTAAAACAGGTAATAAAAACCGTTGATCCTAAGATCAGTCAGAAACCTGTTACGCAGAAACCAGCAACTCAAAAACCGGCTACAGAGAAACCGGCAACAGTAACAACCCCTGGCAAAGATATAATCTATGTAAAGCGGGATGCCACCGGCTCCAATAACGGCACTTCCTGGATCAATGCTTATACCAATTTGCAGGATGCATTGACGGGGGCAACGGCAGGCAAAACTATTTGGGTGGCAAGAGGCACTTATAAACCTACAACTTCGCTTGATCGCAATGCCAATTTTAAAATAAAGAATAACGTAAGCATGTATGGAGGCTTTGCAGGTACGGAAACAAGTTTGGCTGCACGAAACATTGCAATGAACCCCACAATTCTTGATGGCGATATTGGTATGGCCGGTAATCATAATGATAACTCCTACAATGTTCTTTATGCAAAAGGAGTTGGCGCTGCAACCGTGATTAGCGGCTTTATTATTCAAAATGCAAATGCCAGCCAGGTAACACAAATAAAAGTGGGCTCATCAGGCGGAGGTATTTATATTGAAGGTTCATTGGCTGGCACAAGTCCTGTGTTCAAACATTGCACTATTAATGATAATCGTGCAACATGGGGCGGGGGAGTGGTTATTACATGCAATCAGGTACGTAGCCCCGATAATGGCGGCGGTAATCCCAGGTTTGATACCTGCAGGTTCCGGAATAACCGCGGGAATAATATGGGCGGAGCTGTTTTTATTGATTCTTACTGGCAGCCTTTTAACCCGGTATTTAACGGTTGCACTTTCGATAGAAATTCTTCTGCCGAAGGCGGCGCCGTTTATCATAGAGTAACTATGGCCAATAGTTCACCGGTTTATGAAAACTGTCTTTTTTCTTACAATTCAGTAACCGGCAGAAGAGGCGCAGCAGTGGCAAATATATTCGGTACTGATGATAGCCGGATTACTTCCGGAGAAGCCAGACCAGTGTACCAGGGATGCATTTTTCAAAATAACGACGCTTCAGCTTTTGGTGAAGGAATGATATATAACGGTGTGTATGGAAGAATCTATACCATTGAAATAAAAAATTGTGTTTTTGAGACAACCGGTTCTGCATCCACGCCTACACGATTAAGTCATACAGGTGGTGCATTCAATAATCACAGTCTGCAGCGGGGAAGCCTTGTATTAAATGTTTCAAATTCCGTTTTCAATAAATTGAAATGCGGCGGTAAGGGTGGAGTGATTCATAACTATAGCCGCGGCGGAACCAGCATTACTTCCAATTTTACCAATTGCCTGTTTTCAGAAAACCTGGGTTGCGATGGTGGTGTTTTATATGGAATGACAGAAGATGCAGGCAGTTTGAACAGAAATAATTTTTACAATTGCATTTTTTGGTACAATTATTTTCAACCGGGCAGATCAGGAAGCTGCGGACGGGGTGAAGATATTTTTTTGGCATCAGCGGGAACAACCGCTTATCTTTTTAACTGTCTTACCAATAAAAGTGATTGTGAAGTGATGAAGTATGGCCCCGGCGCAATGAGCTGTTCGGGTTTAGTTTTTGCCACCGATCCTTTGTTTACGGATTTTACTGCAGGCAATTTTATTCCCCAATCAAGTTCCCCGGTTATTGATGCAGGAAATGATACTTATGTGAGCAGTATAACGAGAGACTTGCGGGGCAATACCCGCAGGCAGGGAACCCATGTTGATATCGGGCCTTATGAAATAAGATAGTTGAATATGAAATTTTTTCTTCTTTAAAACAATAAGTCAAGAAGAACTGTAATAAAAAGCTGCAAGTATTAATTGCAGCTTTTTATGTATGTTGTCTCAAAATAATTCTATCCCATGTTATGAAACACCTTCTGCACATCTTCATCCTGCTCTAACTTCTCAATCAATTTACTTACATCCGCAGCTTGTTCATCATTAACGGGTACTGTGGTGGAAGGAATCCATTCCAGTTCAGCGCTGATCGGCGTGATGCTTTTATCCTCGAGTGCTTTTTGCATATTACCGAAATCAGTAAAACCAACACGAACGACCAATATATCTTCACCATTTTCACCGGTGCTTTCTCCCAATTCTTCTAATCCAAAATCAATTAATTCCAGTTCCATATCCTCTGCATTCAATCCTTCCGGCTTTAATTTAAAAACTCCCATTTTTTTAAACTGGAAAGCAACACTACCGCTATTGCCCAAAGTGCCGCCGCCTTTGTTGAAATGACTTTTTACATTGGCTACTGTTCTTACATGATTATCGGTTGCTGTTTCCACTAATATAGCCACACCATGCGGAGCATATCCTTCATACAGAATCTCATCGTAGTTTTCCATTTCCTTGCCCTGTGCTCTTTTGATGGCTGCTTCCACACGGTCTTTGGGCATGTTAACTGCCTTGGCATTTTGAAAGCATCGACGCAATGCGGGATTAGTAGAAGGATCAGGCCCCCCGGATTTTACAGCAATTGCAATCTCTTTGCCGATACGGGTAAATTGTTTGGCCATTCTGTCCCAGCGGGCAAACATGGTTGACTTACGTACTTCAAAAATCCTTCCCATCGTGTAAGTTTATAGAGTGTTGTTTAACGTTAATGTGGGCTGCAAATTTAGGATAATGGCCGAAAAGGAAAAATTTGCAGGTGACGTGTTATTTCACGGCTATTTTGTCCAAATGGTTCCATCCTAAAACCTGGTGGCCTTTGTATGTATAATTTTCATCACCGCCATATATGCAGATACTCTTTATTTTCTTTTTATCTAATCCAATAAAATAATTCAACCCTTTAAAGAAAGAATCATTTATCGTTTTGCCTGCTTTGATTTCTGCTGCGTAAGTAAAGCCTGACTGATCAATCAGCAGATCTACTTCATTGCCATTACTGTCCCTGAAAAAAAAGAAAGGTGGCTGCACACGATTGTTATAACAGTTTTTCATCAGCTCATTGATGATAAAATTTTCATACAAGGCACCCCTGGCAAAATGATTTTTCAGGTCATTGGTGCTTCTTATGTTTAATAAAAATGACGCAATGCCTGTATCATAGAAATATAGTTTAGGTGTTTTTAATACCCGTTTATTAAAATTTTCATAGAATGGCGGCAACAAGTAAATGATATAGCTGCTTTCCAGGACGCCCAGCCACTGCCTCACTGTTTTATTATCAACTCCAAGATTGTTTCCAATATCATTCATGTTCAGCAATTGGCCGATTCGGCCGGCACAAAGGCTCATAAACCTTCTGAATAAAGCCAGGTCTTTAATGTTCATGATTTGCCGTGTATCTCTTTCTATATACGTTGTGATGTAATCGGGATAAAATAATTCCGGTTTTATTTTTTGATGATGTAAGCGGGGATACATTCCTTTCCAGCAAAGTTCTTCCCAGCTTTTTGTTAATTGAATATCCCGCAGTTCTTCCAGTGAAAAAGGCAGCAGGGTGCAAAGGGCAGTTCTGCCTGCCAGGCTTTGGCTTATTTTTTCAAACAATTGAAAATTTTGGGAACCGGTCAATATATATAAGCCGTTTTTTCCTATTTTATCGGTATGCACCTGCAATTGGGAAATAAGTTCCGGCGCATTTTGCACTTCATCCAGGATTACATTTTTATTATATCGCTCAATAAATCCTTTGGGATCATTGATAGCAAACCGGCGGTGATCAATATCTTCCAGGTTGATGTATTCAAAATCCGGTTTTAGCATCCGGGCAAAAGTGGATTTTCCCGATTGCCGCGGGCCTGTCACTGTCAAAAGCGGATATTTTCGCAGCAGCAGGGAAGCTACAGATGCTATTTTTCTTGGAATTATTCTGCTTGCCATGTTATGTAATTTAGGAGTTGCAGTCCAAAATTACATAAAGTATTTGCAAATTTTTTTGATTTGGTTTATGCAATTTAGGAGTCTGACTCCCAAATTGCATAATGCTCACTCAATGGAAAAATAAAAAACCGCCTCAAATGAGACGGTTTGAAATAGTTCGACCTGAAATTTATTTTTTAAATAACCTTGATACGAATAACAAAAGATGCAGACCCGCGAAGATCAACGAGAAATAAAACAGTCCCGAATCAGTTCCGCCGGTTTGATCATGATGAATAAAGGCAACCACAGCCAGTACAGCTGACAATACCAAACCTGAAATACCAACCACTTTATTCCCCTGCGACAGTGTTGTAGGCTGATTGCCTGATAACTTACTGTGATAAACGCCGTACCACAGATAAACATCAAATCCAATGATCATCCACACTATTAATCGAATCCATGTATCTAATGGCAGGAAAGCCATCATAAAGAAACAGGTGAAGACACCAAGAATGGGGATCAATGGAACCAGTGGCGTTTTAAATGCACGGGGAGCATCAGGCATATTTTTACGCATTACAATGATGCCTAAGCAAACAAGAATAAAGGCAAACAATGTTCCGATACTCGTCATTTCTCCTACTACTCTCGCAGGCACAAAGGCAGCAAATAAACTTACAAAAAGCATGAACATCATATTGCTTTTTGCGGGTGTTTGAAATCTTGGATGTACGCTGGAAAATACTCTTGGAAGCAACCCATCTTTACTCATGCTGAAGAACACACGGCTTTGTCCCATCAGCATCACTAATATTACTGATGAATAACCGGCAAGAATAGCAACAATAATAGCACGGTTCAGCCAGGGATAATCAGGATGAATAAGACCGGCTGCATCAGGTTTGCCCATGTGTTCAATGGCAACGGCTACAGGAGCAATACCATCCTGTCCTTTAAACGAAGTGTAATTAGTAACACCCGTCATCACATGTGCAAACAGGATATACAATATAGTACAGATAGCCAGTGAACCAAGAATACCAATCGGCATGTGCTTTCTTGGATTCTTTGCTTCCTGCGCCGCAGTGCTTACTGCATCAAAGCCAATATATGCAAAGAATACAATAGCTGCCGCACGAATAATACCGCTGAATCCATATTCACCAAATTTGCCTGTGTTGTCCGGAATGTAAGGTGTGTAGTTGTCGTTGTTTATATATTTCCATCCCAGGAAAATGAATATCAAAACCACTGTAACTTTTAATGCCACAATAATCCCGTTAACAAAAGCACTTTCTTTTGTTCCTTTTATCAACAGGAGACTCATGAGTACAACAATAAATACGGCTGGGAGATTGATCATTCCGCCATCCCATGGACCCACTGCCAGTTCCTGCGGAAGATGTACATTCAAACCTTCCAGAAATTTTACAAGATACCGGCTCCAGCTAATGCTTACTGTTGCCGCTCCTACAGCATATTCCAACACAAGATCCCAACCAATGATCCATGCAATGAATTCACCCATGGTGGCATAACTATAAGTGTATGCGCTACCCGCTACCGGGATCATAGAGGCAAATTCTGCATAACATAGACCAGCAAAAGCACATCCCAGTGCCGCTACAATAAAAGAAATAGTAATAGCGGGCCCGGCCTGGTTGGCTGCCGCACCACCTGTTATAGAAAACAAGCCGGCGCCAATGATAGCTCCGATTCCCAGGGCTACCAATCCCCAGGCACCCAAAGTTTTTTTCAAAGTATGCTCACCGCTTTCCTTCGATTCTGCAATAAGCCCGGCTAAAGGTTTCTTTACAAATAAACTCATAAGTAATTTTTGATGTGGTTTAGTATTCCGATGTGATTGTTGTAAATGACCCGGAAAAATAGTGATTTTGACCAAAAACCGATAAAAAGATTTATTAACGGCCACTGTGCATCGTTTTTCTCTATTTAATCCTGAATTTGGAAGTAAACCTTTAGTTTTGACGCTTTACTAAATCTGTATGGATAAACGCAATGCAGGGAAACTTTCTCTTCTTTTATTTACAATTGTAGCGCTTCTTCATGTTTTAGATTGGTATAATATCATTGCCATACCTTCTGTGGTATTGGCTACTAGTCGTTGGATATTTATTGCCGGCCTGGTTGTTTACGCATGGTTTAAAAAATCACTCACAGCCTGGATCATGGTTTCGATGGTGCTCGGTATTCTTATTGGCTATGAGTACCGTGAATTTTCTCAAAACCTGTTTTTTCTCCGGCAAATATTTCTAAATCTTGTAAAAGCAATTGTTGCTCCTTTATTATTTTCTACGCTTGTAGTAGGCATTGCCGGTCATTCAAATTTAAACCAGGTCGGAAGGCTTGGCTGGAAATCCTTGTTGTATTTCGAGATCGTAACCACTGTTGCGCTGGCAATTGGATTGATCGCAATTAACATGTCACAGGCAGGTGTAGGCATTGTAAAACCGGAAGTATTAGAAAAGCTTCCCGAAACCAAACCGCTTACCTGGGCTGAACATATCATAGATATTTTTCCCGTCAATTTTATAAAAGCTATTTATGATGGCAAAGTGTTGCAGATTGTTGTATTCTCCGTTTTGTTTGCCATTGGTCTTGCTATGCTGAAAGAAGAAAAGAAAAGACCCATGCTGAGAGCCTGTGAAAGCTTATCTGAAGCAATGTTCAAGTTCACCAATATCATCATGTATTTTGCGCCTGTTGGTATTGGTGCGGCAATGGCGGTTACGGTAGGTCATTTGGGTATCGCTGTGTTGGAAAATTTATTGAAACTGGTGCTCACTTTATATGCGGCACTGATTGTTTTTCTTTTTGGCGTATTGTTGCCAGTTGCTTTGATAATTAAGATTCCGATCAAAAAGTTTGTGCAGGCTATCAGGGAGCCCGTATCTATTGCATTTGCCACTACAAGTTCCGATTCGGCTTTGCCAAAAGCATTGGAGAATATGGAAAAATTTGGTGTGCCAAGAAAGATTGTATCGTTTGTAATACCGACCGGTTATACATTTAATTTGGACGGAACCACTTTATATCTTTCACTTGCTTCTGTGTTTGTAGCGCAGGCAGCCGATATACACATGAGCATTGGCAGCCAGATCACAATGGGATTAATATTAATGCTCACGAGCAAAGGCGTAGCCGCAGTGCCAAGAGCTTCATTGGTTATATTAATTGCTACCGCTGATCAGTTTCATTTGCCACTATGGCCCATTGCTGCTATTTTCGGTATTGACGAGCTAATGGACATGGCCCGCACTTCCGTAAATGTGATTGGAAACACATTAGCCAGTTGTGTGGTCGCAAGATGGGAAGGAGAATTTGATGATGCAAAGGCATTAGCCTTTAATGAAAAAGAAGCTGACGCTATAATTGAAAAATAAAAGAATAAATTTTTTTATGACAGAGATGATGGATATTTACTTATTATCAGGCGGGTTTATTGACCGTTTTATCAATTGGATCATTGATTACGGAGGCTTTTATATTCTTTTATTGGTTGTGTTTGCCGAGACCGGTTTATTCATTGGCTTTTTCTTTCCCGGCGATTCATTGTTATTTGCAGCCGGAGTGTATATGAACAAACTTACCAATGAGCTATTCAATACAAATATTCCTGAAAATGCATCAGTGCCTGTTCATCAATGGATGATCATTGTCATATTGGTAATGCTTGCGTCCGTATTAGGAAACGTTGCCGGTTATTGGTTTGGTAAAAAAGCAGGGCCGCTACTTTTTGAACGAAGGGATACCTGGATATTCAAAAAAAAGCATTTGATAAGGGCAAAAGAATTTTACGACAGGTATGGAAAAGCAACAATTTTCCTGGCCAAGTTTCTTCCCATTATCCGCACATTTGCGCCCATTGTCGCCGGTATTGTAAGAATGAACCCTGCTCATTTTATTTTCTACAATATTGTTGGAAGCGTTGCATGGGTTTCGTCAATGATGCTGGGCGGATATTTTCTGAACGGCTGGGTACTGAGAGAATTTGGTTTCAGCCTGCAGGACTATATCGAACCTATCACCATCGTTATTATTCTTGTTACTACTTTGCCTGTATTGTATAAATTGTTTTTTGCCAAAAAACCTGTTGTTCCCACACCAACCGATACCAATGTAAATTCCTAACGAATTATGCAGCCTGCCAAAACCGGTTCTGTATTTAACATAGCAGTGATAGTAGCTGCTTTGGGTTATTTTGTTGATATATACGATCTGTTGTTGTTTACCATTGTAAGAGAGCCCAGTCTTGCTGACTTAGGTGTTAATATGAAGGATGGCAAAGCGGTATTAGCAGCCAGCGCAAAAATCATTAACTGGCAAATGGTAGGTTTGTTGATTGGCGGGATAGTATGGGGCATCATGGGTGATAAAAAAGGAAGATTATCTGTTTTGTTTGGATCAATTATTCTGTATTCAGTCGCAAATTTTATTACAGGCTTTGTTCAGGATACAGATCAATATGCTTATGCAAGATTTGTTGCGGGCATTGGTTTGGCCGGTGAACTGGGAGCAGGTATTACTCTTGTCAGCGAGTTGTTACCAAAAACAAAAAGAGGCATTGGTACTTCTTTGGTAGCTGGCATAGGTTTATTCGGGGCGGTCTTTGCCTATTTTACTTTTAAGTTTACAGAAGACTGGCGTTTGTGTTATAAAATTGGTGGTGGTTTGGGTATTGCATTATTATTTCTTCGTATTAGTGTTGCAGAAAGCGGGATGTTCAAGCAGGTAAGAGAACAAAACGTATCACGAGGTAATTTGTTAATGTTTTTTACCAACGCTCAACGTTTCAAAAAATATATGCTGGCTATTCTTATCGGTTTGCCTACCTGGTATGTGATAGGTATATTGGTCAATTACAGCAATCGCTTTGCTACTGCATTTTACGGGGAAAATAAAATTGAATCGGGCCGTGCCATTATGTATGCTTATGCTGCTATTGCTATTGGTGATATATTGGTGGGTTTGGTTAGCCAATACTTTAAAAGCAGGAAAAAAGCTTTATATCTTTTTTACGGGTTTACTATTTTATCAGGCATTCTTTTTTTTAGCGGAGCCGTGCAATCGGATACTATGATGTATATCGCTTGTGCAGCGTTGGGCTTTAGCACTGGTTTTTGGGCAATTTTTGTAACGATGGGTGCAGAACAATTTGGGACTAATCTAAGAGCCACAGCCGCTACTACGATTCCTAATATGGTACGAGGCGCTTTGCCTTTAATTAATATGATGTTTCTCGATCTGTTTCAAAAAAGCTGGAGTTGGGATATTGCAAGAAGCGGTATTGTCACTGGTGTTATTGTAATGATCATAACACTGATTGCTGCTTACTTTACCGAAGAGACTTTTCACAAAGACCTTAATTATACAGAGGAATAATTTTCTCTTTCAGTCTTTAATAAGCAATAAGATCCTTTCTAAAATCTTTTCTTCCGCTAAGTGCTTCATACAGGCATGATCGCCGCGATAGCAGGGTTTATTGCCAAATACAGAACAGGGCCGGCAATACAGATCAATTTGAACAGCATTATCCATTGATTGATTCCATCCATAAAAACCTGCATAAGGATGCGTAGCTCCCCAAACAGACACTACCGGCACACCAAACAATGAAGCCAGGTGCATGTTAGCAGAATCCATGCTTACAACAAGATCCATATTGCTAATGATCGCCTGTTCTTCTTTAAAAGAAAATTTTCCTGCAAGATTGATAACGCCTGTAAATTCTTTTTCCCATTCACTTAATGATTCAGTTTCATTTTTTCCGCCGCCTAATAAAAAAATTTGCACTTGATCATTCTTCAGCAGTTCTTGTATCACTCTTTTCATTTTATCGGGCGGATACATTTTCTCCCTATGTTTTGCAAATGGTGCAATAAGAATATTTTTTTTTGTTAGGGAAATTAAATTGATCGCCGCATTCGGCAATGTTTGTTTGCCATAAGGTATCAGTGAAGTATTTAAAGTAAATGAAAAGCCTGACTGGTTAAATACATCTGCATATCGCTGAAAGCTGGTTTTTAAAGGAACAAGCCGTTTATTCCCTTTCGCCGTCATTTGTTTTTTTTCTTTTCTTCCTTTGTCAATCGTAGCCGTTTTTATTCCGGACGATCTGAACCAAAAAGTCAAAAGTTTTGATCTTAATACATTATGAAGATCGGCTACTGCATCAAACTTGTATTGGTTTTTTAGTTCACGGTACAATTGATACAAACCTCTTAGTCCTTTGTGTTTTGTTTTTGTTTCTGCAAAATGTATTGTCGTTCTTTCCAGCGGTTCGAAAAGTGTTGCAAAAAAGGGTTGAGTGAGAACCGTTAAATGAATATTGGGATGTTGTTCGAGCAATTGTTTCAAAACGGGAACCGTCATGGCTACATCGCCCATAGCAGACAAACGTATCACAAGTATATGCTTACGCTTCATGTGCCTGCGATGTTTGCTGCTGGTACAATACAGGATTTAAAGAAGGATCATTATACATTTTCATTTGCTTATACACTTTCATGTATTTTTTTCCCTGTTCTATATCCTGCATCAGTTCGTCAATTGCTTGTGAAAGATCTTTTCGTTGTTCCAGCAGTACAACTAATTTACTATTACATGCTGCTTTATGATTTTCTGTAGCATCAGCCCTGTTAGCCTCCGCTTGCATGTGATAAATCTTCAGAGCAAGTATCGAAAGACGATCAATAGCCCATGCAGGGCTTTCTGTATTGATAGATGCGGCAGGCTGTGGTTTTATGTTTTTATATTTATCAAGAAAATAGCTGTCAATATATTCCACTACATCTGTTCTTTCCTGGTTGGAAGTATCAATTCTTCTTTTTATTGCTAATGCTTCAACAGGATCAATAGCAGGATTGCGAATAATATCTTCCAAATGCCACTGAACAGTATCTATCCAGTTTTTCAGATAAAGCAGGTGCTCTATTTTATCTTTTGCATAAGGATTGTTTATCGGAGTATCAACATTATCAGTAAGATGATACTGATTGATGCTTTCTTCAAAAATTTTATTGCATAATGAGCTGATCATAATAAATCTCTTTATCAAACAACATCTCTAATAATTTGTAAAGATAAGTTGTATGACAAAGAAAGAAACCGATAAGGTCTATTTAGCCTTCATTCTAATAATAAACCATCTGAATAGACCTTATAGGTTTTCTTAATCAGCCTTTATAAATGATTCGCCAGATACGACCCTTCTTTGAATCAGAAATATATAATGATCCATCAGAACCTTGCGCCAATCCCATTGGTCTGTACACTGCCTGGTCAGGCTCAGTTATTACATCAACACCGGGAAAACCTTCTGCAAACATTTCCCAATCACCCGAAGGTGCACCATTATTATCCATCGGAACAAAAACAACAAAATACCCGCCTTGCCTTAGTGGCGCCCTGTTCCATGAACCATGAAATGCAATGAACGCACCGTTTTTGTATTTTGATGGAAATTGATCACCTGTATAAAATAGTAAAGCATTCGGTGCCCAATGTCCCGGAAATGCTACCAGCGGTTCTTTTATTCCGGCACAACGACCCGTGGTTGTTCCATCGCCACCATATTCCGGCGCCATCACTTTTTTATTTTGAATATGATCATAATAGCAATAAGGCCAGCCAAAATCATCGCCCTGGTTTACCAATAAAAATTCTTCAGAAGGAAGTTCGGCACTCATAGAATCGGTAAATAACTGCGGGAACAAAAAAGATAACTGATCTCTTCCATGCTGCACTACATACAGATTATTTGTTTTAGTGTTCCAATCAAGACCAACAACGTTGCGTAAACCTGTTGCGAATCTTACACCTTGAGCCTGCGTTTGATTCAATTGATTGTTTTTAAATTGCCAGATACCACCACTGGTTTGCAACAAAGGACAAGGATCTTGTCCGGGTGAGCCGGGCGTACGATCCTGCACCTGGCAAGCATTGGATGGAGCTCCGATGTTAACATAAATATTTTGCTGATTATCCAATGCGATTGACTTGGAAGTATGCTGGCTGCCTTTTGGCAAACCAGTCACAATTTTTTCAGGAGAACTCATATTCTCAATTTCATTATTGCTGTTAAACTTGTACCGGAATATTTCTTCGTCAGAAGATGCATACAGGTAACCATCTTTGATAGCTATACCGGTGCCGGGAAAAGTTCCAAATCCAGATTGATTGTCGGCACGTCCATCATTATTAGCGTCTTTGAGCAATATAATACCAGTACCGTTTTTAAGTTCACTTAGTTTCACATAGATGTCACCGTTGCTATTTACTGCTATGTGCCTTCCCGATCCTGTTTCAGCAGCAACTGTGATGGCGCCAAATCCATCAGGCAGGTCAAGACCCCCGTTGTCAGCGTCAGGAGTAAGATTAGATGTTTGGCCGCCATTGTCATGATCGTCTTTATCGCATGCAGTAAAAAGGCATAGGCATAAAAAAATCATCATGCCTGCAAGCCATGATGATCTCAGGGTTTTAGTTTTCATAACCGATTATTTACATTAAAAAAAACATTTGCACAATGATCGTAAAGTCAAAGAATATGCCTTTTTAATCTAAGGGTTGTTTATGACAAACTGTGGAAATAAGTGTACGATGAAACGAATAGTAAAATTAGAATGAGACAATAATTACTCGGGAAAAAATCTTTCAAGACAAAGGCAACCATTGCAGTTTGAAATACGATGCCCCGGCAGTAAAGATTTTGATCAAACAAGAAACTGAAATCTGTTTGATCAAAAAAAATATCGCAAGAGAAGTCCTGCGATAGCTAACCGATTTAAATGATTGTTGTAGTAATTAAAAGAGTGCAGTTATTTTTTGCCACCAGCTTTTCTTTTTAGGATAAAAAAGCGGGTAAGCTGTGTAGGCCTGTACTTCCTGCAAAATTTCCAGTTCAAGCAAAGATTTTTCTTCGGGACTTAATTCTTTATTTGAATCTGTGCACGATAGCCAGGTTTGTATCTGCCTGGCTTCGGCAGGCATAGCTTTTCCGGCCGCGTATCTTTCAAGTTTGCTGTGTAAAGTTTCCGATTTCATTTTTTAATTTTTAGGATAAGATAAAATGTTGTTTAATGATAATTTTGATGATACGGATTGAAATATCCATTTAATATTTTCAAAAGTTGTATGTGATGTTCCTCTTTGTCCTGCATGCTGACGAAGAAGTTCAGAACGGCTGTTAATAGCAGCATATCTCTTTTGAGCAGGCTTTTTTGCCGCTTGCAATGATTCAACGGAAAATTCATGTGTCAATCTTTTCTCTATTGCACCGGCTTCAATGGCTGAAGCTAATTTTTCATTCAGTGTCTTCACCACCTGCTTTCTCACTTCTTCATATAAATATTTTGTAAGAGAAAAAGAAACAGGCAAGGAAGACCGCATTTCCCAAATAGTTCTGAAAATATCCCGTACAATTATTTTTGAATCCTGGGGAGAGTGAAGCTTTTTGAGACAGTAAATATATAAGCCATGCCAGTAACGAAAGTAAAGTTCTTCAAATGCTTCGGTGTCATTAAGGTTTAAACGATCAAGCAAAGTTTGCTCATCAAGAAAGATCCTGCTCATAGGGCCACATTTTAAAAGTTAAACAATGCAGGATATTGGAGTTGTTTAACGCAGGCTATTGAAGATTCTAAACCGGTTTTTAAAAGGAAAGGATGGAATGGTTGTTTTTCGAAGGAGATGGAATGTTGGAAAAAATTTCAGTAGAACTGATGGCTAAACTAAATAACATCCCTCATGAGTGCAAATGTTTATAAAGAAAAATTGTGCACATCGTTGTTTTACGATTGCAGCTTCTAACTCATTTAAGCTCAAAGCAAACATTCAATTTTTGACTGTGGAAAACTAATGTTAAATGCATGCAGCGCTAAAACTACTTATTGAAACTAAGTAGTAGCACTTAAAAATGGTGTCGTAAGTTTACTTATGCAGGAACGCTTAAATTATTTCACTAAGCTCTAACCAGCGAAGCTCTTTTTCATCAAGCAGGCTGGTTACTTCACCGATACGAACAGAAAGCCGTTGTAATTCTTCAAAGGAAGTATTGCTGTCGCTTAATTTACGTGTGATCATTTCTTTTTCGGTTGCCAGGCCGGTGATTTCTTTTTCCAGCGTTTCAAATTCACGTTTTTCTTTAAAACCAGCTTTGCGTTTGTTGCTGGTTACAGGTTGCTGCTTCTCGGGCAATTGAACTGGACTTTTCTTTTCCGGTAACGTGTAACCTGTAACCTGCAACCCTTCCTTCTCTTTCAAACTTTCACGATACTGCGAATAATTTCCCGGAAAATCATTGATAACACCGTCGCCTTCAAAAACAAAAAGATGATCTACCAGCCTATCCATAAAATAACGGTCGTGACTTACAATCACCACGCAACCCTGGAACTCACTTAAAAAGTTTTCCAAAACACTGAGTGTTGGTAAGTCGAGATCATTGGTAGGTTCATCTAATACAAGAAAATTAGGATTGCGAAATAAAATAGAAAGCAAATGAAGCCTTCTTTTTTCACCACCGCTAAGCTTGCTGATGTACGTATATTGTTTATCGGGATCGAAAAGAAAAAGCTGTAAGAACTGGGCAGCGCTTAATGTGCCGCCTGATGCTAATGGAAAATTTTCTGCAATATTTTTTACGTATTCAATTACCCGCATATCTTCTTTTACTGCCAGTCCCTGCTGCGAGTAATTGCCAAATACAACAGTGTCGCCAACATTGACCTTTCCGCTATCTGGTTGTTCAATGCCTTGCAGAATGTTAATGAAAGTAGATTTACCAACACCGTTTTTACCAACGATGCCAATACGATCACCTTTTTTAAAAGTATAATCGAAACCTTTCAGGATTATTTTTTCTCCGTATTGTTTATAAACTTTTTTTAGCTCAACAATTTTTCCTCCGAGCCTGTTCATCTTCATTTGCAGCTCCACTTGCTGGTCTTCGATGCGTTGCCTGGCTTTTTTTTCTATATCATAAAAATTATCCTGCCTGCTTTTGCTTTTTGTTGTTCTTGCTTTGGGTTGCTTACGCATCCACTCCAGTTCCTTCCGATACAGATTTTTTGCTTTATCAATGCTGGCTGCGTCACTTTCAATTCTTGCTGCTTTTTTCTCAAGATAGTTCTGATAATCTCCTTTATGTACATATAAGTTGCTGCCTTCCATTTCCCATATTTCTTCACATACTGAATCAAGAAAATAACGGTCATGCGTTACCATCAGCAGCGTAACATTTTCTTTATTCAGGTAGTTTTCCAGCCATTCCACCATTTCTACATCCAAATGATTGGTGGGCTCATCCATAATGAGCAAAACATGTTTATGCTCAAAGCCAATATCAATCAGCGTTTTTGCAAGTGCTACTCTTTTGCGCTGGCCGCCACTTAGTGAATTGACGGGTTGCTGCAAGTGATGAATATTCAGTTTGCCCAGTATTTGTTTCACTTTAGCATCAAAATCCCATGCGCCCAGTTCATCCATTTTAACTATGGCATTATTCAGCAATGCAGGATCTGTTGCTTCATTTAAAGCTTCGAATTCCCTGATCGCTTTTATAACAGGATGATCGTGGAAGAAAATATTATCGAGTATAGATTTTGTTTCTTCAAACACTGGTTCTTGTTCAAATAATGCAACATCAACATCTTTATTGATCCATGCTGATCCGCTATCGGGAAATTCTTTGCCGGATAATATTTTTAAAAGCGTTGATTTACCAGAACCATTGCGGGCAACCAATGCAATTTTATCTCCTTCTTCTATATGAAATGAAATGTTTTCAAAAAGCGGCTGAATGCTATAACTCTTGGTAAGATTTTCAACAGAAACGTAATGCATGCTGCAAAGTTAGCCAGCGCTTTGTCACAATAATAACATGATGATTGTGAATAAGAAAAATTAATGGCAATTCTGGCATAATTTTTTTTCTCTATTTAAAAAAATCATGGCTGACAATATTATTGAACTGGTACGCAAAGATCTTGACTATGCTCCTTTGCATAAAATAGATCCCAACATCCAGGAAGTAAAAAATTATGCAGCTTTATCCAACGAGGAAAAACTGGCACAGGCCGCTATACCGTCGGTGCTGGCAGGTTTTTTCAAATTTACCAGGACAGATGCCGGCTGCAATTATATTCTAACGGGTGGCACTTCAAAAAATTGGCTTGATACCCTGTTTGAGGACAGGAGAAATATAGCTGTGGAAAAAGTTGCCCACTATGCCGGAATTTCTGCTGATGAGGCAGCTGTTAAAATGGAAGACATCGCAAAAGATGCAGTTATAATTATTCATGAAGCGCCGGGTGAAAAACCTACCGCTGAAAAGCTCCGGTTTTATATGAGCAATCAGCGGCACAACATACTTGTTTATTTACCGCCCGTTTTACAATTGGGCTATTTGCTGAATGATAATGCCATTGATGACAGAACCAATAAAATGGAGGGCCCTGTCTCAAGTTTTATGCACCGGATAGAAGATATGCTTTCAGAAGGTGATGAATCAAAATATCCTTAACGGCTTACAAACCAGATAAGCAGGCAAAGAAACACTACAACAAGAATCAATAGCCATACTTTGTATTTATGCCAGGTATCGGAGCTCTATGCATGCCTGGCATATTGATTAATTGACTGTATCGTTTTTTTATCTGTTATTATTCTTCTCAATTTTTCTGATAAAAGGTTTACAAAACAAAACGGAAGCGGCGTAATGATTTTTAATGCTGTTTGCACAATGGATTTGTTAATATGAATTTCATTGAAAGCATTTAGTGTTTCAATATTTTCATTTGAAAGAATACTGGAAACATAAGCATGCAAACCTTCTTTTGTCCATACGATGCATATCGAGGCGTGACACATATTTATTTAATTCCAGCAACTGCTTTAAGATTGAAACAGGCGTAACAGTTTCTTGTTTTGTTTTTTTGGGCTATGCTTTGTGCATACCATCTTTGCTGAAGATAATATTCCTTTTTTGCCGGGTTGCTCAATACTTCATAAGCTTCTTTTATCGCAGCAAATTGAACAGCAGCATAAGGATCGCCATTTTTTTTATCAGGATGATACTGATGCGCCAGTTTTCGAAAAGCCTTTTTTATTTCATCGCCGGAAGCAGAGGACGGAAGTTCCAATATTTCATAATAATCTTTTAACTGCAAGGCGATGAAACGATTTAAATTGATATTTGAAGATTATGCCAAATGTTTTGCAAAAAAATCTAATGTACGCTGCCATGCAAGCTTAGCAGCAGCTTCATTGTAACGTGATGGCGCTGTATCATTATGAAAAGCATGCTGCGCTCCGGCATACATGTGTAACTCATAATTAATGTTATTTTTTTTCAATGCCTCTTCATAAGCTGCGATGCCTGCATTTACTCCCTGGTCGTTTTCTGCATAGTGCAATTGAAGCGCTGCTTTTATTTTTGGCACATCTTCAGCTTTGGGTTGGCGCCCATAAAAAGGAACAGCAGCTTTTAAAGCCGGGACATTTACAGCAAGATTATTTGACATTGCGCCGCCCCAGCAAAAACCAACACAACCCACCTTACCATTATAATCTTTGCGTGATGGCAAATAATCAAACACTCTTATAAAATTCTGAAGATTGTCTTCTGCTTTCAGTTCCTGGAATTTTGCTCTTGCCTCATCTTCATTTGCCGGTGTGCCACCTAATGGAGCCAATGCATTTGGTGCAATAGCCAAATAGCCCGCCAATGCTGCACGTCTTGTTACATCTTCAATATGGGCATTCAATCCGCGGTTTTCATGAATCACAATTACGGCTGCATATTTCTTTTCCGCTTTTGGTCTTGCTACATAAGCATGCATATCGCCATTCACACCTGGATAACTGATGCGTTCGGTAAAAAGATCTTCAGCGGAAGTGATTGCAGCATTTGCCTGGTTCACTTCAATCATTGGAAGAAGCGCTAATGCAGCAGCAGTGCTTCCGGTTAATAATGCAAGCCTGCGTAAAAATTCATTTCGGGTGAGCGGTTTATGTGTGTATTCATCATACAGGTTAATGATACGCTGATCCATATATCAAAGTTTTAATGGATGATGAAGGTACGGATTAATGCCGGCGACACATGCAGAACATTACCTGGTGTCTCAAAAAGTCTGTCCGCATTATACGAGAATCAAGTAAGCAGAACTGCTTTTTAAATGTATAAGATGTTAAAAAAATTTGCCAAAAGTTTTCACAAACCATCGTGTGTTAACTAATTGAAAGCAACTTGATGGCATGTTAATAGCTCATATTTGTGAAGACAAGTTTTAAACAATGTCATCAAAAGTTCTTGCTATTGAAAACTATTAAATTCAGTTTAATGAAACGCATATTAACTACAATCGTACTGGCAGTAACAATAATGCTGTTTAGTTCTTCAAAGAATACAGCATCTGCACAAGGTGGTTTCGATGTCAGTATTTCGTACCAGACATTTTATGATGAACTAAGTCCCTATGGTCACTGGATTGATTATCCTGATTATGGTTATGTATGGGCGCCAGGTCTTGGTCCCGATTTTCAACCATACAACACCGGCGGGCAATGGGTGTGGACTGATGAATATGAATGGATGTGGGTATCTGATTATTCATGGGGCTGGGCTCCTTTCCATTATGGCCGCTGGTTTTATGATGACTATTATGGATGGTTGTGGATGCCGGGTTATGAATGGTCGCCTGCATGGGTATCATGGCGTACAGGCGGTGATTATTATGGCTGGGCTCCATTGCGTCCGGGTATTAGCATAAGCATTGGCTTTGGCAGTTATAATCCGCCTAATAATTATTGGTGTTTTGCTCCGCGTCGTTACATCAGTCATCGTAACATAGGAAGTTATTGTGTTGACAGAAGCAGAAATGTTACCATCATCAACAATACTACGATCATTAATAACTATGGAAACAGGAATAATGTATTTATCAATGGCGGGCCACGACGTCATGATGCAGAAAGATATGCAGGCCGTATCAGGTCAGTAAATTTCCGGGAAACAAACAGGCCTGGTGGAAGAGAGTTTCGCAATAACAACGTAAGCATTTATCGTCCGCAGGTGCAACGGAATAACGAAAGCCGTTTTGTTCCCCGCAGCTTTGACCGTTATAACAGGAGCAATGACAACAATGGCAATACAAGAAGAAATGTTTTTGATCGTAGTAATAATAACAATCGCCGTGTAGATAATAATTCTGATCTGGATCGCCGTCGTGAGTTGTCGCAGCGAAATATTGAACGAAATAACCGTGAATTCAATCAGCAGGGAAATAATCAGCAACAAACAGACCGCAGCAACAACCGGAGAAATGTTTTTGATCGAAATAATAACAGCAACGATAATCCTGTGATTGATCGTCGGCGTGTACAGGCGCAGCGAAATAATGAACGAAATAATCGTGAATTCAATCAGCAGGGAAATAATCAACAACAAATAGACCGCAACAACAATCGGAGAAATGTTTTTGACCGGAATAGCAACAGCAGCGATAATCCTGTGATTGATCGTCGGCGTGTACAGTCGCAGCGAAATATTGAACGAAATAACCGTGAATTCAATCAGCGGGGAACTAATCAGCAACAAATAGATCGCAGCAACAATCGCAGAAATGTTTTTGACAGAAGTAACAATTCCAATAGCGATCAAAGGGTGAACCGGAATTTTGAAAGAAGGAACACGGAAGTATTTCAACGAAATAACCAATCATCCCAAAATGGTCGCCGGGAAATATTGAATCAAAATCGTTCGCAGCAACAAAATAATCGCCAGTTTGAAAACAGGGGAAACAATAACGGTAATCAACAAAATAATGATAACAACAGGGGTGGGAGCAGAAGATTTGAAAGACGTGATAGATAAAAATACCTTAGTGATAATAGTAAAAGGCCTCTTCGGAGGTCTTTTGTATTTAATAAAGTTTATGCCGATGCGCTTCTTATTAATGAAATCAATGTTATGTCTACAAAACAGGCAGCTTATTTGCTATAAAAAAAATTAAAATTAAATCCTTTATGAGAGGTCTCTTGCTTGTTTATGGATCTGTATTCGCAATTGCCTGTAACGATCAGGCAAAAAAAGAAGAGACAGGCATGGTGCTAACCACTGAAACTAACATTACACCTGCTGATTCCGCTAAAAAAACAGAAACAAAAGACAGCATTCCAAACAATATACAGGTGGATAGTGTCATTCATCTTTCTTTTATGAAAAACAGCAACTCCATAACAGTAAAAGGGTATCTTGATAAAAAAGGCGACCCGGTGATTTGTTATTTGCCCGTAGTAAATGGAAAAAAATTAACGGCATTGGTAACACCGGAAAAGTCAAAAGCAAATATTCGTTTCAGTCATATTTACCTTCCTAATGGCAAATCAGACGGGCCTTTTAGCCCTTCGATGAAGTACAATCTCGTTGGTGAAGGACTTTACAAATTATATATTGCTCCCAACAGGATGGCCGGCGATCCTGTCAGCACAGATTTTACTTTAACGGTAAAAGTGCAATAGCATCAATCGTCTTCAATCGTTTTCCCTATGCCTTTGTATCTTTATCCCAAACAAGAATAATGGCAAAAAAGATAAGCATCATCGGCGGCGGAAACCTGGGAACTGCTATTGCTGAAGGATTATTGAAAAGTAAATTCAGCAAAGCGGCGGATATTATAATCACCAAACGAAATATCTCTACGCTGAAACCAATGAAAGAAAAAGGTGTGGAGATAACGGATGATAATGCAGCAGCCGTAAAAAAGTCAGAGATTATCATTTTAGCTGTAAAACCCTTCCAGGTAGAAGATGTGCTGAACGGGATCAAAAAAGAATTGACAGGCAATAAAATTCTGATCTCTGTAGTGACCGGTGTACTGATCAGCGAAATGGAAGCGATCGTAAAAAAGAATATTGTTTATTTCAGAGCAATGCCGAATACTGCTATAGCCATACAGGAAAGCATGACCTGTATTTGCAGCAAAGACGCCAATGCAGATGATATCAAATATGTGAATGATCTTTTCTGTACGGTAGGTAAAGTGGTAACGATAGATGAAAAGCTGATGGAAGCAGCAACGGTGTTGGCGGCATGTGGCACAGCTTATGCCATGCGATATATACGTGCCAATATACAAGGCGGCATTGAAATTGGCTTTGATGCTAATACTGCTTCATTGATAGCTGCACAAACTGTAAAAGGCGCTGCTGAATTATTATTGCAAAAAGGCTCGCATCCGGAGCAGGAAATAGATAAAGTAACCACACCCAAGGGATGCACCATCGCCGGATTGAATGAAATGGAACATCGTGGTTTTAGTTCTTCACTTATCCGCGGGGTGGTGGCGAGTTATAAGAAGATTGCGAAGGATTGAGTGGAAAAAAACTGTCGAATGATTTTTGTAAATTTGAGAACTATGAAATTAAAGGTATATATACACAAAGCAGAGGAAGGCGGTTACTGGGCAGAAGTGCCCGCTATACCAGGTTGTGTTACCCAGGGAGAAACTTTTGAAGAACTTTTGCAGAATATATACGAAGCTGTTGAAGGATGTTTAAGTGTGGACATAGACACTCCGCAAAGCGATAATACCCAGGTTTGGGAAATAGCAGTATGAAAAGCATCTCCGGTAAAGATTTCTGCAAGCTTCTTGAAAAAAAAGGCTGGAAATTGGCAAGGATAAATGGCAGCCACCATATTTATACTAAAGAGGGAACAATTTACAGAATATCTGTCCCTGTTCACAAAAACGATGATTTAAAAAAAGGGTTATTAAAGTCGTTGATGAAAATTGCAGACATCAATGAAAATGAACTTTAACCCTTAGCAGTGAAAACCATCTTTCAATATACCCGCTTCTTCTTTTACATCGCATGGAACTGGCATATATGGCTGTCGTTTTTTATGCTGTATCATGACATCAAAGGTTATTTTAAATACCGCATCAGCACATTTGTTCCCGTCAAACTAAAACATCTTACTATTCATGACGCGGATATAAGTAAGTCTTCACCATACGAAGCGGTGAATTATTATATTCTTGAAAAACTATTGAAGACTTTTACTAAGTTTTCATCTGAACGATCTATTGTTGACCTGGGTTGTGGTAAAGGCCGGGTAATGGTTGTTGCAGCGCATCATGGATTTGCAGACATAACAGGAATTGATTTTGCAAAAGAGCTTTGCAAAGAAGCTATTGGCAATATGCAAAAGACACAAGCATTAATTCCGAATATAAAATGGAAAGTAGTTCATGCCAATGTGCTGAACTATTCTATTCAGCCGGAAGATTCAGTTTTCTTTATGTTCAATCCTTTTGTGGCAGAAACATTGAATTTATTTCTTGATAAGCTGGAAGCATCGTGTAAGAATCATCCAAGAAAAACATGGTTTCTGTACGCAAGCCCCCAGCATGCGACGGCGTTGGAGAAAAGAGGTTATCAAATTGTGTATCGTAAGAAGCTGATGAATTTGGAAGGGAATATTCTTGAACACGGTGTCTGACGTCCGGACTTTGGCGGGAGCGTCTGACACATATTTGTCAGACACCCTTGAAGGTGTCAGACACCCTTGAAGGTGTCAGACACCAGTGCATGAAACTTCTCATACTAACAACAAGTTGTGGAAATGATGCCTCATAGCTTGTTTAAAAAGCCGCTTTTGTTTAGCAAAAAGGGTTGCATCATTTTTGCAATATGTTATAGCTTTTAATTAGCCAACTATGAAAGACCTTGAGCAATTAGCTTTCGCAGATCTTGTAGATCTGCTTGCCGAACAAAGCCGGCTACACATTCACCTGCTTAAAAAAGGCGGCAACCAGGAAACTATCAACCGCAGCATGGAGTTCCTGGTAAAGATTCAAAACGAAATAATCTTTCGCATCAACCAGGATAAAAAACCTGGTATGAAAAAGAAACCAAAGAATCGTATAGCTGCGCAATAATATGTGAACACATGAAATGCGGCGATGAAATATACCAGCTGCAACATTTTGCCGAAGCATTGAAATAAGATGCTGAATTAATTCCCCCTTTTAATGATGAACTGTTGAAGCTCTGTTTAAAAATTCAATAGCATCATTTTTGTGTCAATGGGAGCAATAAATAGCTGCGGGGAGAATGGACGATTTAAAAAAGTTTGACTTTATACATCTTATTGATCTGCTTGTGATGCAAACCAGGATTTATAAATCTTTGAAACAACAGGGCGCCAGCCATGAACAGCTAAATATCAGCCGGCAATTTTTAAGAGCAATACAGGATGAAATAAAAGCAAAGCATCAGCAAATGCAGATTAAACTGCTGAAAAATCGTGATATTGTTAAAGACGATATTGTCGAATTAGATTCTTTGAACACGGATAATACGGAATGAAATTGGATGGCCAGGGATTTAATACAATTTTTTTTACCGGCGATAGTAGCATGGATGATCGTCTGTAGTCACTATATTTCAGTAGGGACTCCGTTCAACTGTCCCGGTAGGATGGCATCAGCAAACCTTAGTAGAAAAATAATCCAGCTCACTTATTTACCTTATTACATTATTTCAAATCAGCGGCAAGATCTGATAAGGTAATAAGGTTTGAAAAAACTAAATACATTTTTCTACTAAGGTTTAATACAATTCAATTATACTCTTGTGCAATGTCCAATAGAATTACCGGACGTTGAAGAGTGCGACGCAACGAAAGCTTAATAGTAGCAATGCAGTTGGGAAAATAAAATCTTGCTGCTTAAATTTCATACTGCCTTCATCAATATATTACCAAATAAAAAACCCGGCTCTTCACCGGGTTTAAAAAAATCAATCTGCCTATATCTTTAATTTGGCTGTTCAGGATTTTCTTCTTCTCCGTTTCCCCCGGTATAGATTACATAGTCATTATATTTAGCCGGATCGTTTTGCCAGATGGCTTTGCCGATTGAGCAATACTTTTCAAGAAGTTTATACAATTCATTACCTGCTATCACACGGTCTTGCTGGGCGATGTCCCTTGTTTTTTCTACATCTGTTTTATCGTCAATTGATTCATCAAAATCTCCGATGGTACCTAACAGGTCTGTGAGCATAGCAGCAGTGAGACCTTCAGTGGCCAGGTCGGCCTGTAGAGTTGTAGCTTGCTTGTGTACACGGCGGCCCATGCGAACAAGTTTTTCATCGCTAAGAGCAGCCATGTCGTCAAAGCCAAAGCTGCGGTACTTACCGCTTTTTACTCCATATTTTATTTCGGCCATGTTGCGAATAGGACGCACCTTGTTTTTAAGTGCATCGGCAAGGGCGTCTTTTTCCTGAACGGCATCGGTAAGGTTGCCTTGCCAGGTTTCATCGCTGTCCATATTGCCAAAATCGTCGCTCATTTCGGCAAAGGCAGCAATCAGGATGGCAGTAACACCCCGGGTGGCAAACTCGGTGGTATCACGATTCATGCTGGCGGCAACGGAATCGCATTTTTGTTTCAGGGTAGCATCCGACAAAGAGTAGAGACGTTGAATAGGTCTGGGCATAGAGGATAAGTTTTAGATGAATAAATAAGATATCACCTAATGTATAGTGATAATTTAATAACTAAAAGCATTTTAATATTAAAAAATGCCGTTATTAGAAGAAATACGATAGCCGGAAGGTAAGTTTTCGACGCCGGAAGTATAAAAATGGCGCTTATAAATTAATAAGTGATAGTTAAAAAATAAAATATGGCAATTAGAAGATGGTAGAAAACACTTAGAAAGTCATTCTAATTGCTTAGTTAAAGAAAAATGATGGTTAGATGGACAAATTTGCAGGTTAGATACCCGCGGGTGAGGGTCTGTTAACAAAAAACGACGGTCAGAAGTCCGCAGGCGAAGGTCCGTTAATGAAAAACGACGGTCAGAAGTCCGCAGGCGAAGGTCTGTTAACAAAAAACGACGGTCAGAAGTCCGCAGGTGAAGGTCTGTTAAGGAAAAACGATGGTTAGAAGGGTAAAAATGAGACAATCTGGCATAACTAAGTTGGTGGAATGGGTAACTAAGGGGTTTGAGTGAGCATCTAAGGGTGATGGATGGGTATCTAAGGGAAAAGAATGGGTGGCTAAGGATGATGAATGGGTAGTTAAGGGAGTGGGGTGGATAACTAAGGAGTTTGAATGGGTGCCTAATGAAAAATTGTTGATGAAGAGGATTGCACCATACGTTCCGCTGGAACGTGGGAAACATTCATTATTGTTGTTGCTACCCACGAGATGTTCCTATGGAACATGGGGGCAATGCCTGATGGTGAATGAAAAAAAGTTTTAAAATTGAATCGTCCCAGCGGGACGTATGGTGGGTAGTAGATAGGATGAAGATGGTTGTTGATGACGTTCCGTTAGGAACGGTTGGTGCGGGTTGAAGAAGCTGGATTGGTATTTATTAATTGATTGAAACGATGAATTAAATTGTGGGAATTATCGGATTAAATTAGTGTGATTAAATAGAACAAATGAAAACAATAATCGGTCTTATTCTTTTAATATTTTTTTTCAGTAATGGCTATTGTCAGCAAGGGCAAGAAAAAGAAGCGAAGATTTATGATGATACAATAAATCTGCCAATGCCAAAACCGGATAAAGAAGATATAGCAACAAAGAAGGATTATGAGCACTGTATTGATTTAACCAAAGAAGGTTATACTGTTATATTAAATGGTAAAAAATATTTTCAATCCAATGAACAAAAGCTGTCATCTTTTATCAAAGCAAATAAATTAACTATTAGTAAAAATCTTATAAGCATTATATCCGATTCAAAAACTTCTTATAAAAAAATTGTAAATGCATTTGATATAATGACACAGCAGAAAATCAAGAATTATAAATTCTTGTCTGCTGATGGACAATTGCCTTCCGTGCCACCTATTGTTGTTCCCACAACAAAAGCACCGATGAGGGAGATTGATTTAAAGGATTCAGCTGTCTTTATAATTTCTGTTTTAGCAGATACGATGAAAGTTACGTTTTTGAATAAAACAAATACCTGCGCCAGTATTACCGATCTTGAGAATTTTATTTTGAATAATAAAAATGTTATTGACCCGGTGAAAGTGGTTCTTACTGCTCCCAGTAACTCCAAATATGAAGAGATTGAGCCTCTATTGGAACTGTTGAGAAAATATAATTATTATGATTACCGGTTAATTGCTACAGAATAAATTAACGGCAATAGCACAGACTTTCATTGATTTTTTTGCGTAGAGACAAGGCATGCCTTGTCTCTACAATAAAACAGATGAAAACCTTAGTAGAAAAAACAAACCGCCCCAAATCTACCTTATTCCCTTATTTCAAATCACCAGAAATTCCAATAAGCAATAAGGGTTTGAAAAAAATAAACACAACATTTGCTGCTAAGGTTTAATACAAATCAATGGCACACTTCCACAATGCCCAATAGAATTACCGAACGTTGAAGAGTGCGACGCAACAGACGATGATAGTAGTAATGCAGCCGGCCTCACAAAAAATTCCTAATATAATTCTACCCGTTTTTCCACATGCTTCACTCAAATTTTAGCAGCATAAAAAATACCCGTAGCTTTGCCTGACCTCTGGGAGCTTCTTCGTTTGATTTTCCGATGGTCAATCTGGGTGGGCCGGTTTCTCTAAATTTTGCAGAAGATTTTGTTGATGCAGGACAACTGTTTTTGAGCAAATTTTTGTTGCCCATCCACCAGCTTTTTTGATAATAAACAAATTGACCATATCATGTCAAAGTACATTTTTGTTACCGGCGGTGTTTCTTCCTCATTGGGCAAGGGGATCATCGCGGCATCCCTGGCCAAGCTGCTGCAGGCAAGGGGTTTGCGGGTGACTATTCAGAAGTTTGACCCTTATATTAATGTTGACCCCGGTACGCTTAATCCATACGAGCATGGCGAATGCTACGTGACGGAAGATGGGGCCGAAACTGATCTTGACCTGGGTCACTACGAGAGGTTTCTTAATATATATACGTCGCAGGCAAATAATGTGACGACGGGTCGCATTTATCAAACCGTAATTAATAAAGAAAGGGAAGGGGCTTACCTGGGCAAAACGGTGCAGGTGGTGCCGCATATTACCGACGAGATCAAGCGGCGAATGCAGGTATTGGGCAAAGATGGTAACTATGATATTGTGATCACGGAAATAGGCGGTACGGTGGGTGATATTGAAAGCTTGCCCTTTGTGGAAGCGGTGCGCCAGTTGCAATGGGAGCTGCCGGAAGAAGATACGGTGGTGATTCACCTGACGTTGATCCCTTACCTGAAAGCGGCTAAAGAATTAAAAACAAAACCTACGCAGCACAGTGTAAGATTGCTAAGCCAGGAAGGTGTGCATCCTGATATTATTGTATGCCGCATGGAAAAACCGTTGACGGTTGACCTGCGTCGCAAGATCGCATTGTTTTGTAATGTAAAGCAGGAAGCGGTAATAGAAGCCACCGATCAACCTACTATATATGAAGTGCCGCTGACCATGATGCGTGAAAAACTGGATTTGATTTGTTTGAAGAAATTAAACATTACCGGTTTTGGGGAGCCTGATTTGACGAAGTGGAAAGAGTTTTTGGATAAGCTGAAATATCCTAAGAGCAAGGTGACCATTGGATTGATTGGTAAATACCTTGAACTGCAGGATGCGTATAAATCAATTTTGGAATCGTTTGTACATGCCGGCGCAGTGAATGAATGCCAGGTGCAGGTAGTGAATGTGCATAGTGAATATATTACTGATATAAATGTTGGGGAAAAGCTGGCTGGGCTTGATGGCTTGCTGGTAGCGCCGGGATTTGGTCAGCGGGGAGTGGAAGGAAAGATAACGGCGGTAAAATATGCAAGGGAAAATGGATTGCCATTCTTTGGAATTTGTTTGGGTATGCAGATGTCGGTGATTGAGTTTGCAAGAAATGTGATTGGATTAAAAGAAGCCAACTCTACTGAAATGGATCCGGATGCAAAAGATCCTGTGATAGACCTGATGGAAGAGCAAAAGCAGATCACGGCAAAAGGTGGTACCATGCGGTTGGGAGCTTATCCCTGTGTGATCAAAGAAGATACACTGGCGCATAAGATATATGGCAAGACGACGGTGAGTGAACGCCACCGCCACCGTTGGGAGTTTAATAATAAATACCTCGATCAGTTTGAAGCAGCGGGCATGACGGCCAGTGGAAAAAATCCTGCAACGGGACTGGTGGAAATAATCGAGATAGCAGATCATCCATTCTTTATAGGCGTGCAATACCATCCTGAATTAAAAAGCACGGTAGAAAACCCGCAGCCGATTTTTGTAAATTTTATTAAAGCTGCCAAAGCCCAGGCCGAGCGGAGTGTGCTGAAGAGTTCGGTGCTGCAGAAGGAAATGATTTAGAGAGAAGTCGGAAAGTCAGCAAATCAGTAAAGACCGAAAGAAATAGCTAAACTGTATGAGTAATTCTTTCGGACTTCCGGACTCCAAACTTTCCGACTTCTGTCCCGCTTTAGAGAGAAGTCGGAAAGTCAGCAAGTCAGTAAAGA
>Ga0187893_10003643_pt1 | contig 30706 bp, 28 predicted proteins | sample MA1701074metaG_FD_139574 | JGI IMG/M metagenome (GOLD analysis project Ga0187893, IMG submission 139574) | White microbial mat communities from a basaltic lava cave in the Kipuka Kanohina Cave System on the Island of Hawaii, USA - MA170107-4 metaG ...
AGGCGCCTTGGCTTTCGGACGGAGGGACTGGTATAGTCGACGGATCGGGCCGTAGCGCAGCCCGGCTAGCGCGGCTGCTTTGGGAGCAGCAGGTCGCGGGTTCAAATCCCGCCGGCCCGACCACTTTGGCTGGGTCCATTCCGTGGCTTGCCGAGCTCACGGCCTCGCCCGCCCCTTCGCTGACCATTTCGTCGTACGATTAGGTCTTGGTCAGGCGCGGTCGCTTGGATCGGACACGGCTCCAAAGCCAATCGGCGTGGAGCGGCGCTACCGGGGCGAGGTCACGGGTTCGCCGGCTTCGCAGGGAAGGGCCTTCGGCGGATGCCCTTGTCTGTGACGACGACGAAGAGGGCGGCTTGCAGCGGCGGGTCGCTCGCGAGCAACCTTTGGAGAAGTCGGATTCGCCCTTCCGCGCTGAGGTCCTTGCCTCGGATGAGGATCACGCCGCAGCTGGGAAGCGCCCTGCGGAAGCACAGCTCTCCGAAATCCTTGTCCGAAGTGATCAGGATGCGCCCTTCCCGCGTCGCGCGGTCCAACACTTCCTCGTCCGAGGCACGGGGCTGGATTTCGGCGGCATACGTGACATCATGTCCCGAGCTTCGCAGGAACGCGACAGCCTCCGCCTCGGTGTTCTCGTTGGCGTGGAACTTCAACGGCTCTCGCCCAGGAGCGGCATGTAGGAGTCGGCGTGCAGGGACTGGGCCGCGAAAAGGAGGGCCGCGGAGATGTCTTCAGCCGTGAGACGCGGGTAGCTGCGCCGAATGTCATCGGGGCTCAGGCCGGCCGCGAGCTTCTCGAGAATGAGTTCAACAGGGATACGGGTACCCCGAATCACGGGCTTGCCCACCATGACCTTCGGGTCGATCTCAATCCTGTGCAGGAGGTCGCTCACGCCTTTGATTCTACGCCGAGGCTCATCCTTGCGCAAGAGCCCGGAGCTGGCACACCGACAGCCGGGCTCCTTCGGGGCCGGCCGTCGACGAAGGGTCGGAGCGGTCGACAGTCGCTCCAATGGACGGCCCGGCCCCCCCAGGTGCCGGAGGGGGGCTGGCTTCTCCGAGAGGACCAGTTCCCTCCGCCGGTTGGCCCAGCGGGTATGGCAGGGGATGACGGCCCGGAGGGACCGTCCCCGGGGTCGGTCTTGGTTCGCGACGAGTAACCGATGGGCGACTCCTTCGACTCGCGATGTCGCTCCGCGTCCCTCCGCAACATCCGCTCGCCGAGGACAAGCAGTCGCCCCCTCCGGCAATCCGGGCGAGAGAGTCCAAGCACAATCCCCTTGGCTTGCGGCGAGTGTCGAGTGGGCAACTCTCCACGAAGGACGCCCGCGAAAGCGCGCGAGGAAGAGGGCCCCGTCAGGTCAGGATCTCTTTGATGACGTGCCCCCGGACGTCGGTCAATCTGAAGTCCCGGCCCGCGTAGCGGTACGTGAACCTCTCGTGGTCGAGCCCCAGGAGGTGGAGGATCGTCGCGTGGAGGTCGTGGACGTGGACGGGGTCTTCGACGGCCTTCCAGCCGAACTCGTCGGTGGCGCCGTGGACGTGGCCTGCCTTGACGCCCGCGCCGGCCAGCCAGGAGCTGAAGCCGTACGGGTTGTGGTCGCGGCCGGTCCCCTTGGGGAGCTGGACCGTGGGCGTCCGGCCGAACTCGGTGCTCCAGACGACGAGCGTGTCCTCGAGCATCCCGCGCCGTTTGAGGTCCTCCAGGAGGACCGCGATCGGCCCGTCGCAGTCCTGGGCGAGTTCCCGGTGCTTCTGGACGAGGTCCTCGTGGTGGTCCCACGAGTACTTGTCCTCGCCCGTGGTCCAGACCTGCACGAAGCGGACGCCGCGCTCGAGGAGCCGCCGGGCCAGGAGCATCGAGCGGCCCGGAAGGCCGGTTCCGTAGGCGGCGCGCACCGACTCGGGCTCCCGGGTGAGGTCGAAGGCGTCCGTGGCCTCGACCTGCATCCGGTAGGCGAGCTCGAAGGACTGGATCCGCGCCTCGAGCTGGGGGTCGTCCGGGCGGGCGCCGAGATGGTCCCGGTTCAGGCGCGCGAGGAGGTCGAGCTGCTGGCGCTGCTCCCGGAAGGAGGCGGCGCCGCTCTGGAGATTCTCGATCAGGCGGCCCACCTCCTCGAACCGGGTGTCGACGTGCGTGCCCTGGTAGACGCCCGGGAGGAAGGCCGAGCGCCAGTTCTGGACCCCTTGGAGGGGGAAGCCCCGGGGGCAGAGGACCACGAAGCCCGGGAGATTCCGGTTCTCCGTCCCCAGCCCGTACGTGAGCCAGGCGCCCATGCTGGGGCGGCTCAGGCGCGCGTCCCCGCAGTTCATCATGAGCAGCGAAGGCTCGTGGTTCGGCAGGTCCGTCTGCATGGAGCGGATCACGCAGAGGTCGTCCATCCGCTCCGCCAGCCGGGGGAAGAGGTCGGTCGCCTCGATGCCGCTCCGGCCCCGCGGCCGGAACGGGTAGGGGGTCGCCAGCGCCACGCCCGTCTTGGCCTGGGTCCGGAGGCTCTCGACGGGAAGGGTCTTCCCGTGGTACTTCGCCAGCGCGGGCTTGGGGTCGAAGGAGTCGACCTGCGACACGCCCCCGTTGGCGAACAGGTGGAGCACGCGCCGGGCCCGGCCCGGGAAGTGCGGCCTCCGCGGGTCGAGCGGCGCGCGGGGCGAGTCGTCCCGCGCCTCCGCCAGGAGCCCGGCGAGCGCGAGCGCGCCGATCCCCATCCCCGCGCGGGAGAGCATTTCGCGGCGGCTGAAACCCTGCATCCGTCCCCCTAATCCACGAAGTGGAACTCGTTCGAGAGAAGGATCACCTGCGCGAAGCGCTCCCAGGAGTCGAGCGGGATCGGCCCCGGCCCGCCGAAGTCTGCGGCGGAGCTCCACTCGGACGGGCCGTCCTTCGCGGTCCCCGCCGTCCGGACCGTGACCGACCAGGAGAACTCGTCCCCGTGCGCGTCCGCCCGGGACTCGACGGCGAAGTCGAGCGGCTCGCCCGCCTTGAGGCGGATGCCGTCGAGCTTCGTCTCGGCGCTCATCTGCTTCGCCGTCCAGGTCGCGATCTCCCCGGCCCGCGAGGCGATCCGCGCCCGCACGCCGTCGCCCTCCCGCTCCTGCTGGGAGAGCGTCCCGGAGACGGAGAAGGTTCCCGCCCGGGGCGCCGTCCACCTGCGGACGACCGTTCCGGCCGGACCCCCGCCCGGGTGTCCCCCGGCCGCCGTGAGCGAAGCCTGTCCCGGCGTCGGATGCGGCGACGTCTGCCAGCGCTTCCCCCCGAAGTGCGGCATCGGGCGGAATCCTTCGATGCCCCCGGTCGCGGGGTCGACCTCGCCGGTCCCGTAGCTCCAGGGTGCGGCCGCGGGCGCGGGCGCGGCCGGGACGGCCTGGGCCAGGAACTCCCGTCCCGCCGCCGTTTCGCCGGGGCTCGGCTCCCGGCCGAGGGCCAGGGCGTAGATCCGGCGGAGGCGGCGGTCGGGATCCTCGCCTCCCTCGCGCGCGGCGCGGGCGGCCAGGAGCCGCGCCTGGTCGCGGACGAACGGGCTGTTGAGGAGGTAGAGCGCCTGCTGCGGCACCGAGGTCGAATGGCGCTCCGGGCTGTGCATGTCGGGATTGGCGAAGTCGAAGGTCCGGTAGACGCCCGGGAGGTTGAGACGGTCGATGTAACCGTAAACCGTGCGCCGCGGCGGCGAGGGAGCGAGGGTCAGGTCGACCGCGCGGCCGCCCTCGGCGAGGTCGAGCGCTCCCGAGACGGCGAGCATGGAGTCGCGGAGGGCCTCGAAGTCCAGGCGCATCCGCGGCATGCGGCCGAGGAGCCGGTTGTCCGGGTCCGACGCGCGCGCGGCCGGCGACGCCTCGCCGCCCTGGCGGTACGCGCTCGAGAGCAGGATCAGCCGGTGAAGGGCCTTGATCGACCAGTTCATGCCGTGCGGAGTCGAGGCGCCGTCGGCGACGAAGCGCCGGGCCAGCCAGTCGAGCAGCTCCGGGTGGGTGGGCGGCTCCCCCCGGACGCCGAAGTCGCTCGGCGTCCGGACCAGGCCCGCCCCGAAATGGAGGGCCCAGACGCGGTTCACCAGGACCCGCGCGGTCAGGGGATTCCGCGCGCTCGCGATCTCCCGCGCGAGCTCGAGGCGGCCGCTCCCCGACTCGAAGGGCCGGCCGCCGAGGGCCGAGAGGAAGCTTCGCGGCGCCTCCTCCCCGCGCTGGGCGGGATTGCCGCGGCGGAAGACCCTCGCGACTTCCTGGACCGCCTTGTCCTCGAGGATCACCGCGTGGGCGGGCGCGCGCTCGGAGGAAAGGAGCCATCGGTCGATCTCGCTCTCGAGCCGCCCCAGCTCGTTGCGGGCGTCGTCCTCGAAGTACCACTGGAGCTCGGTGATGCTGCCCTCGGGCAGGCTCGCGGCCGCCCCGGGACCGTGGAGGATCCGTCGCAGCTCCTCGTCGGATGGATCGGCCAGGGGGGCCGTCTTCGCCTGGAAGCCGGCGAGCAGGCGCCCGTATCGGCCGGCGACCTCGCGCATCGAGGCGGGCGGCGTCCCGGAGAACGCTTCGGCCACGCGGGGGTTGAGCCGGCCGCGGAGCGCGTCCAGGACGACCGGCGCGCGGGCGGGGAGGTCCGGCTCCGGGACCGACGCGAGGGCGTGCCAGAGGGCGAAGACCGCGTCCCCCTCCGCGCGCGTCCGGAGGAGGTAGCCCTCCCAGCGGCGCACGAGCGCCGGGTTGATGTCGTCCGCGCCGAGCATCTGGAAGAACTGCTCGCTCGGGAGCCGCTCGGCCTCGAGCGCCGCCTGGAGGTATTCGGACGCCTTGGCCCGGGCGCGGTCGAGGAGCTGGGCGGTGCGGGTCCGGAGGTAGCTCTCGAGACGGTCCTGGCGGCGCCGGAGCTCGCGGTCGACCGGATCGTCCCCCGGCGCTCCCTCGATCCGCACCGTCTTCTGGACCGAGCCCGCGAAGATGCCGTAGAGGGAGTAATAGTCCCGGGTCGGGATGGGGTCGTACTTGTGGTCGTGGCAGCGCGCGCAGCTGGCGGTGAGCCCGAGGAGCCCCCGCGTGACGACGTCGATCCGGTCGTCGACGATCTCGTGGACCACCTTCGTGAAGCCGCGGCCCACGGTGAGGAACCCCATCGCGGGCAGGTCGCGGCGGTCCGTCGCGGCCCGGTCTGCCGCGAGCTGAAGCAGCAGGAAGCGGTCGTAGGGGAGGTCCTCGTTGAAGGCGCGAATGACCCAGTCGCGGTAGAGGTGGGAGTGGACGAACTGCGTCTCCTCCCGGAAGACGTAGCCCTTGGTGTCGGCGTAGCGGGCCACGTCCAGCCAGTAGCGGCCCCAGCGCTCCCCGTATCGGGGGGAGGCCAGGAGGCGGTCGATGGCGCGCGCGTAGGACTCCGGCGACGGGTCCGACAGGAACGACTCCAGCTCCTCGGGGGAGGGAGGGAGGCCCGTGAGGGCGATCGAGGCGCGGCGCAGCAGCGTCCGGGGATCGGCCGGCGGGGCCGGGGCGAGGCCCTTCGCCTCGAGCGCCGCCAGGAGGAACGCGTCGATGGGCGTCCGCGGCCAGTCGCGGAGCCTGACCTCCGGCAAAGCCGGCTCGCGCGGGAGCTGGAAGGCCCAGTGGCGGCCGGCGGGCGTTCCCTCGGGCCGGACCACGGGCTCGAAGGGCGCCGGCGCGCCGCGGCGGACCCACGCCTCGAGGATCGCGATCTCCTTCGCCGCCAGTTTCTTTTTCGGCGGCATCCGCAGTTCCTCGTCCGCCCAACGCACGGACCGGATCAGGAGGCTCCGGTCGGGATCGCCCGGGACGAGGGCGGGCCCGCGGTCCCCGCCCTTGAGGAGGGCGGCCGGGACGTCGAGCCGGAGCTTGCCCTTGAGCTTCTCGGCGCGCGCGCTGTGGCATCCGTAGCAGCGCTCCGCCAGGAGCGGGCGGACCCTCGCCTCGAAGAACTCGATGCCGGCTTCGTCCGGGGCCGCCTCCTGGGCGGCCGCGAGGGCCAGGACCGCGAGCAAGGCGCTCATCCTTCGCCGCCGCCCGTTACGTGGTCGGGGGGCTGCCGTCCTAGTACTTGCTCACCACGATCTCGCAGCTCGAGTTGACCCTCTTGATCGCGTCGCGGAGCTTGGCGGCCTTGGCTCCGTCCTTCTTGGATACCTCGATCTTCGCCAGCGTCCTGCACTCCGCGATGCGCGCGAACCCCGCGTCCGAGATGGCCAGCCCGTTGAGGTGCAGCTCCTTGAGGCAGGGCATCCGGGGGATGTTCGCGACGAGCCCGGCTTCCGTCACCTTCGTGGCGCCCAGCCCCAGGAACTCCAGCTTCGGGAACTTGACGAAGAGGGGAAGGGCGGCGTCCCCCACGTCCAGGGTCCAGCCCACGTTGAGATGGGTGAGATTCTTCAGGTTCGCCAGGTGGCCGAGCCCCGCGCCGGTGATCTTCCCGTCGGCGACGTGGAGCTCCTTGAGGGTCGCGATCCTCCCGACGTGCGCGAGCGCCTCGTCCGTCACGCCCTCGTTCTCGTTCAGGTTCAGCATCTCGAGAGCGGGGAGGGACGTGAGGTACCGGTACTCCGGGGCGGGGAAGTTGACGTGCTTGCCGTCGGACTGCCGGTGGCCTCCGAGATTGAGGGTGGTCAGGGTCTTGAGGTCGTCGACCGTCAGCTTGGCGATCGTGTCGGCGGACTCCTTGGAGATGTCCAGTTTCTTGAGCCATGCGAGGGTCTGCTCGAGGCTCGGGGCCTTGCCGTTGGGCTTCCGGTCGGACTGCGGCCGGGCCTCGGGGGCGGCGGCGCCGAGCGCGGCCGCGAGGATGAGCGTGGGGAGCGCGAAGCGGTTCATGGGGTTCCTCCTTATCAATTCCGGCCTTGCGGGTCGATCGTCCACTCCAGCAGCGCTTCGAACCGAACATCCGGGGATCCCTCCGAGAAAGGACCCGAGCCGGACCCGACGATCATGAGGGAGCGCAGTTTCCCGCCCGTGACGTCGTAGACCCCCTCGCCCGTCAGCGTCACCTCGCCCTCCGAGGTGCCCTTCCGGTGGTTGGCACCCGAGACCGACGCGAGGGATCCCTCGTAGTTCAGGCGCGCGACGCCGTCCTGCACGGAACGGACCTTGCCGGTCAGGCGGGCGCGGGTGACCCACTCCGGCTGGGGCGCATGCTGGGCGCAGAGCGGATTCGTGAGCCGGCAGAACCGCCTCGCCACCGCTTCCGGGACCGTCCATTCCGCTCCCGGCGCGGGGTCGCGCGGCGCGAGCGCGCGGAACTCTTTCTCGGAGAGGGTGACGCTCGACATCACCGGGGTGGAGATCCCGTGAAGATAGTTCGTGTTCCCCCTCGCCCGGACGTACTCGGCCAGGCACGCGCTCCCGTCCCGCAGGATCCCCTTCCCACGATTGGGGTGCGTCTCGACGGGGGCGACCTTCCGCGGCTCGACGGATCCGAAAGCGGCCAGGCCCTCGTCGATCATCTTCTTCGTCGAGCCCGCCATGTTGGAGTACCCTCCGGCGTACTTGGCCAGGACCTTCCCGTCGGGCGAGAGGACGTACTGGCTGGAGATCCACGGGGGCATGTGCCCCTTCAGCAGGGGGACGAGGAACCGAGACTCCCGGGTCGCGGAGTCCTTGACGATCTCGTTGTTCAGGGCGACCGGGATCATGGTCTCCGCGATCCGGTCGATCACCTGGGGGTTGTTCAGGGCGTTCTCACGGAACTGCCGCGCGAACGTTCAGCAGTCCTCCAGGGGATCGCCGAACTGGATGTAGAGGAGTACGGGCCGCTTCTCCGCCTTCGCGAGGCGGAAGCCTTCGAAGACGTCCGTGACCCACGGGATCTTCTTGAACCCAAGCTCGGTCGCCGTCGGCCGTATGGAATCCGCCTTCCTTTCCAGCTCCGACCGGGGCGGAGCCTGGCCGCTCTGGCCCCAGGCCGGAATCGCGAGGATCCCCGCCAGACAGGCCCGGAGAACCGCACGCTTCATGGCCAACCTCCTTCCGTAGAGGACACCCAGGACGAGGAGCGCCTCGAGACCCGTGGCGCCGCAGCTGTCGTCGCTGCCGCTCCGGGACCCGCCGGGCGCGGGGCCGCCGCCCCCCGGGACGCTGGCCGGGTCGAGCGGGTTGGATCCGGCGGCCAGCTCGGCCCCGTCGCCGTACCTGTCCCCGGCCGTGTCGGGGTTGCTGGGCTTCGTGCCGGCGGCCGACGTCGTGATCGTGGCGCTCGAGGTCTCGGCGGTCACGGCGTAGTCCTTGTTCCCGGACCTGCAATGCCTTCACCCGCGAAGCTTCTCACCGGGTGATCCCCAGGAAGAGGTCGTCGAACCATGCCGTCCCGCTTCCTCCGAGGTGGAGGTAGAAGCGGACCTTCGCCGTTCCCGCCGGAGCCGTAAAGCGGCCCCAGACGAACGTCCAGTCGCGGTCCCCCCGGAGCGCGGCCAGGTCGGCATCGCCGCCCGGGAAGTACTGCCCGTTGGCGTCGAGCCACTGGAGGAACACGCGGGCGGTGCCGCCGGGTCCGACCCCCTGGGTGCGGACCCAGCCGGCGGCATCGAAGGTCATCCCCGGCAGGGCCGGCAGGTCCTGGTAGCCGTCGATCTCGGGGACGCCGGGGGCGAGGGAAAGCTGCTGCGCGCGCGTTCCGGAGCGCACGGGGCTGCGGACGACCTGGACTCCAGTCTTCGTGAAGCTCTTCCAGGCGCGGCCGTCCGCCTCCAGGCCCGGATCTCCCAGGAGGTTGTCGCCCAGGAAGCGACGGGAGCTGGGGAGCGTTCCCTCCGCGAGGACCGCGTAATGGCCGGAGGGGACGTCGACGCCCAAGCGGCCCGCACTGCGGGTGGCGCGCACCTTTCCCTCCCAGACCTCCACCCGCGTGCTCTTGGGCTCGACCCTGATGCGGAGCGAGGTGCCCAGGACGCGGACCTCGCCGTGCGGCGTCGAAAAGAGGAGGGCCTGGTCTTTCGCCTGCCTGGCCACGTCCGCGGCCACCTCGCCCCGGACGAGCTCGATCCTCCGGCCGCGGTCGGCCAGGGTGAGGCTGGCGTCCCCCGACATGCGGATCCGCGTCCCGTCGGGATAGGCGACGACGGCGAGACTCGCGGGTCCCTCCGTCCGGAGTCCCTCGCCTTCGGTCAGCGGGCGCCCCTTCGCCGGGGCCTTGGGATCGCCGGGCACGGCCGTCTGGCCTTCGACGCGCTCGATCACGGCGACCTCGACGCGCGTCGGCGGCGCCGGAGGTTCCGAAGCCGGCGGCGGCGGAGCGGGGGGCGGCGGCGGAGGAAGCGGCTGGGCCGGGGGCGGCCGCGGGACCTCGCGGGGCGGCTCCGGCCGCGGACCTTCCGGAGGGGCAGGGGGCGGCTCGGGCGGCTTCGGGGCCGGCGGGGGCTCGGGCGGACGGGGCGGCCGCGGATGCGGCGGCTCCTCCGGCGCGGCGGGGGTCGGATCCGGTCGGGCGATGGGGCCGCCCTCCTGGGGGGCGGGCGCGGGACGCGAGGAAAGCACCGTCACGAGAAGGGTGACCGCCAGGAGGATCGCCGCCGCGGCGGCGAGCGGCACCCAAGCGGGTCTGGGGCTGGCCGGTGGGCGGTGGCGGGCGCGCGGCGCGGCCCTCCGCGCGGCGGCGGGCTCGGGCCGGAGCGGCGTGCGGGGGATCGCTCCGCGGAGGACGTCCACCGCCTCCACGCCGATGCGGGACCATGTTTCGAGGGCCGAGCGGCAGCTCGCGCACGCCTCGAGGTGCGCTTCGACTTCGGGCCGCCGGTCGGGAGGAAGCTCGCCGTCGAGGAGCTCCGAGAGCAGGCGTCCGACCGATTCGCAGTCGCTCTTCATCGCCGCCTCATGCTCCCGACGGGGAGAGATCCAGCCCTTCCTTGCGCTCCAGGCACTCCCGCAGGAGCTTCCGCGCCTTCCAGAGGCGCTCGCCGACGGACGTCACGGTCGCGTTTCGGATCTCGCCCAGCGCCTTGTACGAAAGGTTCTGGATGTGGCGGAGGATGAAGATCTCCCGGAGCCCCTCGGGCAGGGCTTCGAGGCATCCGCGCAGGCTTTCGGGGTCGACGGCGGGCTCGGCGGGCGCCGGCGCGGGGGGGAGGGCGGGCGCCGGGGCGGCCCGACGATGCTCGCGGACCACGTTGACCGCGATCCCGAAGAGCCACGCCCCCACCCGCTCGGGGTCGGAGAGGCGGCGGATCTGGGTGAGGGCCCGAAGAAAGGTCTCCTGGACGAGATCCTCCGCCTCCTGGAACCGGCCTACGCGGGAAAGGACGGCGCCGGTGACGAGGGGAGCGTAGAGCCGGGACAGCTCCCCGAACGCCTCCCGGTCGCCCTCCTGGGCCCGTTCGACCAGCGTGCGGCTCATGTCGTCAGGATTGTGCGTCCCGACGGCGGGTTATTAGCGGAAAAACGCGGCTCTACGGGAAGAGCTCGCGCTCGCTGAAGTACCGGAGGATCTTCGGGGTCCCGTGGTCCGCCAGGGACCGCTGGATGGGGGCCGGTAGCCCAAGGCGAAGGGGGTGCCGCTCCGTTCCGTCAAGCCGTCCGGGGAGGGAGCGCGTCCTCGCGGAGGGCGGATTCGTAGCGGCGCGCGAGGATTCGGGAGAGGTAGCTCCGCGCCGCCGCGGGATCCTGCCCTCCCAGGATCTCCGGGGCTTCCCGTTCCAGCTCCCTCCACGCGACCTCCACCAGCCCCGGCACGTCCGCCATGGCCCGCCGGTAGCGGTTCTCCTCTCGAAGGACCGACGCCGCCTTCACGATCCGCGCCCGCGTCAGGAATCGATCCAGCTCGCCGATGAGCCTCGCCTCGCCGGCGGCGGATTCCAGGTCCAGGGGCTTCCCCTTCGACTCGTGGTCGGCAAAGCGGCCCACCTTGAGCTTGACGATCAGCCGCTCGCCGAAGGAGTCCGTCGCTTCCGTCGGAGGACGAATCACGAGGCCCTCGCGCGGCTCCCCGGTGCCGGGCGGGGCGATCGAGCTGCCCTCCGCCACGAGCCTTCTCAGGACCTCCGGATCGGGCCGTCCGCGGTAGAGCACCGGCACGACCTCGAGGTCCAGGCTCTCCGCGCACCGCACCACGTCCGGCCAGTCCAGGAAGCGCCCGTGCCGCCCCACGTCGAAGACCCGGAAGCCGAAACCCTCGTCGAGGTAGCGGATCTCCTTCTGAACGGTGGGACCGAACAACTCACCGAAGAGAACGCAACCTGCCGCCGCGGCGATGGATTCCGGGGCGAGCTTCCTCGACAGGATGATCTCGTGACACGCCCGGACGGCGGCGCCGAGCGTAGGGTGGTCCTCCGGGATCCAGGATCCCCGGCCCCCGTATCGGAGCTGTTCGATGTTCATGGCCCCTTCGGGGATGAAGATCCTCCAGGACATGCCGTGGACCTTCTCGGTGACGATGACCTCCGGCTGGCAGAGGATGTCCGGAGCCCGCTCCAGGTTCCGGATCGATGGGTAGTGCATGCCTCCATAAACCGGCGGGGGGCCTCCGGGTTCGGTCCCCCCGCCCCCTCTCTTGATTCCCCCGCTCCCGGCAGGGATGATGACGCCTTCATGAGCCGCATCGGAGGGGCCCTGGTCCTTGCCGCGCTCTCCGCCTGCGCCGCCCCCGGGGCGGGGCGAGACACGCGGCGTCCGAACGTCGTCTTCATCCTGACCGACAACCACGGGGCCTGGACGCTCGGCTGCTACGGGAACCCCGACATCCGGACGCCCCACCTCGACCGCATGGCCGCCGACGGCGTCCTCTTCGAGCGCTGCTACAGCTCGAACGCCGTCTGCTCCCCCACGCGGGCGACCTACCTCACCGGCCTCCTCCCCTCGCAGCACGGGGTCCACAGCTACCTCTCGGCGAACGAGGCCCAGATGGGCCCCGGCGCGCGAAGCACGATCGAGGAGTTCCGGACGCTGGGCGAAATCCTGGCCGGCGCAGGCTACGCGTGCGGCCTGGTCGGAAAGTGGCATCTGGGCGACAACGCCCGCCCCCAGGAGGGCTTCACGAGCTGGGTCACCATGCCCCACGGCGCGACCTCCACCTTCCACGGCGCGGACGTCGTCGAGGACGGGAAAGTCCGGAAGGAGCCGCAGTACCTGACGGAGTTCTGGACCGACCGCGCCGTCCGCTTCATCGAGGCGAACCGGGAGCGCCCCTTCTTCCTCTTCCTCGCCTATCAGGGCCCCTACGGCCTCGGCGGCCAGCTCCTCGAGGAGCGGGCCAACCGCCACGCGGCGTACTACGCGGACAAGGAGCTCCCGTCCTTCCCCCGCGAGCCCGCGCACCCCTGGCTCCACAACAACAAGCAGTACCTGGGGAACCCCAAGGCCATCCGGCGCTACGCGGAGGAGCTGAGCGCGGTCGACGACGGCGTGGGCCGCGTCCTCGAGACCCTGAAGCGCGCGGGGCTGGACGGAACGACCGTCGTCGTCGTCACCGCCGACCAGGGCTGGGGCGGCGGCCAGCGCGGGATCTGGGGGATGGGCGACCACACGCGGCCGCTCCACGCGTTCGACGAGACGATGCACGTGCCGCTCCTCTGGCGCCACCCCGGGCGGATCCCGGCCGGCCGGCGGGTGGGCCGCCTCGTCAGCAACTACGACTTCCTGCCCACGCTCGCGGGGTACCTCGGCCTGGAGTCGGAGCTCCCCCGCGCGCCCCGCCTCTCCGGCCGCGACTACGGCGCCTTCCTGCGCGGGGAAGAGCCGCCGTGGGAGGACGTCGTCTTCTTCGAGTTCGAGAACACGCGGGCGATCCGGACCGCGGACCGGAAGCTCGTCCGCCGCGTGCCGGAAGGTCCCGACGAGCTCTACGACCTCCGCGAGGATCCCGGCGAGCGGACGAACCTGGTCGATCGGCCCGAACGAGCGACGGAGCGGGACGCGCTGGGGCGGCGGCTCGACGCCTTCTTTGCGGCCCATGCCGACCCGCGCTACGACCTCTGGAAGGGCGGCGCGTCCAAGACGCGCCGGCTGGTGGCCCGGTGACGCGCCTCCTCGTCCTCCTCGCGCTCCTGGCGGCGCCCGCGCAGGAAGCGCTCGCGCCCGGGAAAAGCCGGCTCGTCGAGGAGAGCCGCGTCGAGCTCGTGGCGGGCGACGCGCCGGTCATCCTCTCCGCGCCCCACGGCGGGCGGCTCAAGCCCGAGGGGGTCGCCGACCGGAAGGCGGGCGTCCTCCTCGCCGACACGAACACCGACCTCCTCGCCCGGGAGTTCGGGAAGGCCTTCCATGCCCTCACGGGACGCCACGCCCACCTCGTCTTCTGCCACCTCCACCGCGTGAAGGTGGACTGCAACCGTCCGCTCGACGACGCGACCGAGGGCGACCCGCAGGCCCAGGCGACGTGGCGGGCCTATCACCTCGGGATCGCCGAGGCGCGGGCCGCCGTGGCGCGCGTGCACGGACGCGGGCTCTACCTCGACCTCCACGGCCACGCCCATCCGGAGCCGCGGATCGAGCTCGGCTACCTGCTCAAGCACTCCGAGCTCAAGGAGCCGGACGAGGCGCTCGGCGGGATGGCCGCGCGGTCGAGCGTCCGCGACCTGGCCGGCCGGACGAAGGCGGGCTTCCTCGAGCTCCTGCGGGGGCCGACCAGCCTCGGGGGCCTCCTCGAGAAGCGGGGCTTCGCCTCGGTCCCCTCGCCCAAGCACCCCCACAACGGGGACGGCCCCTACTTCAACGGCGGCTACAGCACGCTCGCCCACGGCTCGCGGGAGGCCGGGACGATCAGCGCCGTCCAGCTCGAGACGCCGGGCCCGGGGGTTCGGAGCGGCGAGGAGTCCCGGAAGAAGTTCGCCGCGGCGCTGGCCGAGGCGGTCGTGGAGTACCTCAGGATCCACGCCGGGATCGACCTGAAACCCTGACGGCGAAGCCGATCGGCCGGGCGTCCTCCCAGCCGGCGTCCAGGACCTCCTTCTGGCCGCGGAGGCGCTCGATGGCGCGGCGCGCGGCCGCGAGCGTGGGCGCCGGGAGCCCCTGCTCGACCGCTTCGAGGGAGGCCGAGACGCGGACTTCCTTGAGCTGGGCCACGGAGAAGCCGTCGGTCTCCTCGACGAGGAGCTCGTCGAAGGCCCCGCCCAGCGCGCGCGAGAGGTAGAGTCTCCGCTCGTCCGGCCCGGGATCGAGGAGCGTGAAGATCCGGTCGAAGCGGCTGGGGCGCTCGGTGAGCGCCGCGTCGAGCTTCTCCGGGTAGTTCGTGGTGGCCAGGACGAGGACGCCCTCGAGCGGGTGGAGTCCGTCCAGGCGGTTGAGGAACCGGCTGAGGGGCATCTTGTCGCCGAAGAGGGAGTCCACGTCCTCGAAGCAGAGGATGGAGGGGGCGTCGAACGCGGCGCGGTCGAAGGCCTCGTCGAGCTCGTAGCCCTCGGTGTCGGGCCGGAGGGCGAAGAGGAAGAAGGGCTCGGGGCGGCGGGCCGCGATGATGCGGAGGACGGTGGTCTTCCCGTTCCCGGGCGGGCCGGTGAGGAGGATCCCGCGGCGGTGGGGGAGCCCGAGCCGCGCGTACTCGGCGGCGGCGCCGAAGAAGGCGTCCACCTGGCGGCGCAGGTCGTCCCGGAGGCCGGGCGGCGCGAGGAGGTCGTCCCAGTCGAGGTCCGAGCGGCGCGGGAGATCGTCCCCGCCGACCACGGTGATCCAAGGGCTCTCGCGCGCGCGGTTGCGGGCGAAGCGGCCGTAGGCGTTCAGGAGCGCCTGGAGGGCGCCCGCCCGGCGCTCGCCCACGACGAGGCAGGTCGTGGGAAGCCCGTCACGGTAGAACGCCACAACCGGCGCGACGAGGACGTCGTCGGCCAGCCAGATCCGGCCCGTGAGGGAGGCGGGGCGGGCCTCCCGGCGGTAGCCGTCCACCGAGACGCTGAGCGACTCGAGGGCCGGGAGGGGCCGGCCCTCCCAGAGGAGCGGGACCGGGTCGGCGTTCCGGGCGTCGAGGAATGCCGAGAGGTCCTCGAGGTCGAACCAGTCTCCCGCGCCCTCGGCGCGCGAGACGGAGTATCCCTCCCGGCCGGAGCGGTCGAGGGAGTCCCGGACGGCCTCGACCAGTCGATAGAGGAAGAGCGTATCCATGGTTTCTTTCCGTAGGCAGAATGAGAGCGTGACGCGGCGCAGCGGGCCGCGCGCGGCTAGCTCAGGGAGCGGAGGGGCGCACGCATGATGGCTCCAACCGGGAAGCGGCCGAAGGGTTCGGGGAAATCGTCGGCCCTGTTCTACGACGAGCGCGACCGCGTGGCGGCGCGCCACGGCGACCGGCGCCTGGCCTGGCTTTACGAGCTCGGGGCGAAGCCGGCGAGCGAGGCCGGGCGGGGCGACTCGGGATTCATCTTCACCGGCGCCCGGCCGATCGAGGACTACCGTGCGCTCGTCCGCGATCTCCCCCTCCTCCGGGACCGGCCGGAGGAGCGCGAGCCGCTCCTCTATCTCCAGGCGATCGCGGCGCCCGCGGGCTTCCCGCCGTCCGCTTCCGACCTCGCCGCGCTCCGCGACCTGGGCGGCCGGGTGGCGGGGGCCTTCCGCTCCCGCGGCGTGATGGCCGACTTCGCGAGGCTCGCGCGGGGCGGCTGGGCCTTCATCGAGGCCGGCCCCGTGAGCTGCGCGGGCACCGCCCACGAGCGCGTCTTCAAGTCCGTCGCCCGCGCCCTCGCCGGCCAGCGCCCCGATCCCTTCTCGGACGCCGTGGGCGGGATCTTCCCGGGCTAGTCGCCGCCCTCCTCGGCAAGGCGGCGGAGGCGGGCCGTTCGCGAGAGCGTGGCTCGACCGTCCGCGTAAACGAGGATCGCCGTCAGGAGGCCCCCGGTGCTGCACAGGCCGGCGATCCTCGCGGCTCCTTCGAAACGGAGGGAGGCTCCCGTCAGAAGCGCCACGCCGACCCAAAGGACGAAAGCCCCTCCGCCGACGGCCCAGACGGTGAAGAAATCGGAGAGAAGCTTCCGGCGATAGGCGTCCTCCGGGAACTCCCCGGCCAGGAAGCGGGCCTCGAGGAGCGGGTACACCCCCGGGAAGCGGAGGATCCGGCCCAGGGTCCCGGGCCTCCGCTCGAGGTAGTCGTAGATCCGGTTGAAGCGCCGCGCGGGGCGCGCGCTCAGGTGGCCCGCCCGGAGGAGCGCGTCCACTCGCCGCCGGCCGGCCTCGACGATTCCCATCTCCTCCATTCTAGCCCGCGCGTAAAGAGGGAAGGACCCCATGTCATCCCTCCTCTTTGCCCTCCTCCTCACTCAGGCCGCCCCGCCGGCCGGTCGGCGCTGGGAGAAGATGGAGTACGGGCCGTTCCTGACCGCCGCGATCACCCTTCCGGGGAAGGAGGTCGTCCCGAAGGGGATCGTGATCCGGACGGGCGGCGGCGCGGTCTGCTTCGACACCGACCTCCTCCGCATGGCCGGCAGCTGGACCGACGGGTGGCTCGACCTCCGAGGGCCCGTCTTCGACGGGAACCGGAAGGCCGACGAGTTGACGCGGCCCGTCCCCAAGGGCCTCGTGCGCTTCCGCGTCCGCGGGCCCGGATGGACGCGCGACGGCCGGCTCGACGACCCGCGTCCCGAGCCGTACGGGCCCCTTCCGCGGGACTGGGCGAAGTGGCGCGGCCTCTACGTCCACGGCGATCGGGTCATCCTCTCCTATACGGTCGGATCCTGCCCCGTCCTCGAGATGCCCGTCCTCGAAAGGCTCCACGGGAGCTGGGCCTTCGGTCGGGCGATCCGGATCGGCCCCTCGACCGAACCTCTCGCCCTCGCTGTCTGCGAGTCGGCGGGCGGCGGGATCGGGGCGGGGAACCAGGACAGCTTCATCGCGCGCAGCGGGCCCGTCCGGGGCTCCATCGCCGTCCTGGGCGACCTCGCGGCGGGCGTCTCCTCGCCCGCTGGCGCGGGCACGGTCGAGCTCCCCGAGCCCTCAACCTGGGAGCTCCGCGACGACGGGAAGCTCCTCCTCAAGCTCCCGCCCCTCCCGTCCTCCGTCCTCTTCCGCGTCATGGTCGGGAGCGGCCGGGACGAGGACCGCTCGGTCTTCGTCCGCGCCCTCCGCGACGGCTTCGAGGACCCGGGCGACTTCGTGGGCGGCGGCCCCGCCCGGTACCCGGAGGCGGTCGTCACGCGCGGGGCGCTCGGAAAGTCCGGCGCCGCGTACGAGGTCGACACGATCACGGTGCCCGAGGAGAACCCCTGGAACTCCTGGATGCGGATCGGCGGCTTCGACTTCTATCCCGACGGCCGCGCGGCGCTCTGCACCTGGAGCGGCGACGTCTGGACGGTCTCCGGGATCGACGAGAAGCTCGAGAGCCTCCGCTGGCGGCGCTTCGCGACGGGACTCTTCCAGCCGGGCGGCATCCTGGTCCGCGGCCCCTGCTTCTTCGTCGCCGCGCGCGACGGGATCCTCCGGCTCCACGACCTGAACGGGGACGGCGAGGCCGACTTCTATGAGAGCTACAACAACGACGTGACGGAGGCCGGGAACTACCACGAGTTCATGCTCGACCTGCAGGTGGACGGGTTCGGCGATTTCTACACCGTCAAGGGCGGCCTCGGAGCGAACTTCCCCACCCATCCGCCCGCCCGGCACCACGGCTGTCTCCTCAGGATCTCGGGGGCCGGAAGGAAGCTCGAGGTCGTGGCCACCGGGATCCGCGCGGGCGCGGGGATGGGGATCGGGCCCCGGGGCGAGCTCACCGTGAGCGACAACGAGGGCCACTGGGGGCCGACCAGCCGGCTCAACCTCGTCAGCCCGGGCGGCTTCTACGGCGACATGAAGACCCATCACCGTCCGGAGCGGCCGGAGACCTACGACCCTCCGCTTTGCTGGATCCCGAAGGCGGTGGACAACTCGTCGGGCGGGCAGGCCTGGGTGACGAGCGACCGTTGGGGGCCGTTCGGGGGAAGGCTCCTCCACCTCTCGTACGGCACGGCCTCGCTCTTCCATGTCCTCATGGAGGACGTGGAGGGCGTCGCGCAGGGAGGCGTCGTCCGGTTTCCGCTCACGTTCGCGTCGGGGATCCTCCGCGCGCGGTTCCACTCGGGGGACGGGCAGCTCTACGTGGCGGGGCTCAAGGGCTGGTCCACGACGGGCGCCCGCGACGGCTGCTTCCAGCGCGTGCGCTACACGGGGAAACCGGTCTGCACGGTGCGGGTGTTGAAGACGCGGAGGGGCGAGGTCGAGCTCCGGTTCACGGCGCCGCTCGACCGCGAGGCGGCGGCCGACCCCGACCGCTGGGCGGTCCTCCGTTGGAACTACCTCTACAGCGAGAAGTACGGCTCTCCCGAGTTCTCGGTCGAGAACCCCAAAAAGCAGGGACGCGACTCCGTCGAGGTGAAGTCCGTAAAGGTCTCCGAGGACGGGCACCGGGTCTTCCTCGAGATCCCCGACCTCAAGCCCGTCATGCAGATGCTCGTCCGCTACCGGATCCGCTCGGCGGAGGGCGCGGCCGTCTCCGAGGAGGCCTACCTCACGCTGAACCGCGTGCCCGAATGAGCCCCACCCGCCGCGAGTTCCTGGCCGCCGCCGGCGCCGCCTCCCTCGCCGCCTGCTCCTCCCCCCGTGCCCACCCCGATCGAGCTCACCCGAATCATCCAGTTTCGTTTGGGTTCAGGGTCTGGGACAACCACTGCCACATGGGGCGGGGGCCCGGGCAGACGGCGGCCGAGCGGGCGAGGTTCCTCGTCTCGGTCGCCGACCGCCTGGGGATCGAGAAGCTCTGCGTCCACCTCGGGCTGGCGCTCGGCACCCAGGATCCGCCTCCCGAGCAGCTCACGCGCGACAACGACGCGGTGATGCAGGCGATCGAGGCGGGGAAGGGCCGGATCCTGGGCTACGTCTACCTGAACCCGAACCACCTCGACTTCAGCCTCCGCGAGCTCGACCGCTGCGTCCGCGACGGCCCCATGGTGGGCGTCAAGCTCTGGGTGGCGAAGCGCTGCAGCGACCCCGCGCTCGACCCGATCGTGAAACGCGCGGCCGAGCTCAAGGCCGTGATCTACCAGCACACGTGGATGAAGGTGGGCGGAAACGACCCGGGCGAGTCGACGCCCTTCGACATCGTCGAGCTCGCGCGCCGCCACCCGAAGGTCGAGCTCATCTGCGGCCACGCGGGGGGCGACTGGGAGCGCGGGATCCGCGCCGTGCGGTCGTCGCCGAACGTCCTCCTGGAGATCGCCGGCTCGGATCCCTGCTCGGGCTTCGTCGAGATGGCGGTCCGGGAGCTGGGCCCGGAGCGGATCGTCTACGGGAGCGACGTGGGCGGGCGGAGCTACGCCTCGCAGCTGGCGAAGGTCCTGGGCGCGTCGATTCCCGAGGAGGCGAAAGCGCTCGCGCTGGGAGGCAACCTCCGTCGGCTCCTTCACCCGATCCTCGTGGCGAAGGGGATCGATGATCGATACTAACGTCTACCTCTCGCGCTGGCCGTTCCGGCGGCTCCGGGGCGACGATCCGGCCGAGCTCGTCTCGATGCTCCGCGCGCGCGGCGTGACCGAGGCCTGGGCGGGGAGCTTCGACGGCGTCCTCCATGAGGACATCGCCGCCGTGAACGCGCTGCTGGCCGACGACTGCCGCCGCCACGGGGGCGGCCTCCTCGTCCCGTTCGGCTCGGTGAACCCCAAGCTCCCCGACTGGGAGGAGGACCTCCGGCGCTGCGCCGAGGTCCACCGGATGCCCGGCGTCCGGCTCCACCCGGCCTACCACGGCTACGGCCTGGACGACCCGGACTTCGCGCGGCTCCTGCGACTGGCGACCGAGCGGAAGCTCGTCGTCCAGGTGGCGCTCAAGATGGAGGACGAGCGGACCCAGCACCCGCTCGTGCGGGTGAAGACGACCGACGCCGCCCCGCTCGCGAGGCTCCTGGGCGAGACCCCGGGCGCGCGGGTCGAGCTCCTCAATGCGCTCCGCGACCTCCAGGGCGACCCGCTCAAGCAGGTCCTCGACGCGGGCGCGCACGTGGAGATTTCGATGCTCGAGGGGATCGCGGGCCTCGGCGCTCTCGCCGAGCGCGCAGGCACCGGCCGCCTCCTCTTCGGCTCCTACGCCCCCTTCTTCATCCTCGAGTCCGCCTTCCTCAAGCTCGAGGAGTCGGGCCTCGACCCCGCCCGCCTCCGCGCCGCGTTCACGGAGAACGCCCGCCGGCTGCTCGACCGCCGTTGACCGGGCCGCCGTTGCACGGCCTCGCCCCGGGAGCTACCATGAGGCCGTGATGCCGGAGAAGGCCCCTGCGGCCCCCGCGGAGATCGACGTGTCGCTGATCGAGGAGCGGCTGCGGATGACGCCCACCGAGCGATGGGAGGCGCATCGCAAGGCGCTGGAGCTCGTCCTCGAGATTCGGAAGGCCCGTGACGCCAGACTTCGGAGCCCTGCTCAAGGCGCTCCACGACGCTCGGGCTAGGTTCGTCGTGGTCGACGGCATGGCCATGGTTTCCCACGGTTCGGCCTTTGTGACGGCCGACCTCGACGTTTGCTACGACCGTTCGCCCGCGAACCTGGAAGCCCTCGCCCAGGCCTTGGCGCCTCTTCATCCTCGCTTGAGGGGCGCGCCGCCCGAACTCCCGTTCGTCCTCGATGCCCGGTCGCTCAAGGCCGGACTCAACTTCACGCTGACGACGGACGCCGGAGACCTCGATCTCCTGGGCGAGCTCTCGGGAGTCGGCGGATACGAGGCGGTCGCTCCGAACAGCCAGGCGTTCACCCTCTACGGGCTCGAGGTCCGAATCATGGGGTTGTCCGACCTCATCCGGGCCAAGGAGGCGGCGGGCCGCGAGAAGGACCGGCTCCATCTTCGGGAATTGCGGGAGATCCTGAAACGGCGACCCCCTAGCGGCGGCGGGGCGGGTCCGGCCTGAGCCAGGGGCGGGGGCGCGGCCGCAAGACGAGGAGCGCGAGGCTCGTGTCCCGGGCGGAGCCGGACTCGCCGAGGAGCCACGAGCCGTCCGGGCGCTGCGACCCGACGAGCGCGCGGACCAGGTCCGGGTACCAGTCCCACGCGCCCAGCCGCTCCTCCCCCCAATAGAGCGCCGCCCGGTCCAGGGACCAGAGGGCGAGCGCCGGGTCGGGGTCCGAGGCCGCGTCGTGATGGCGCTCCAGCCACGCGATCCCGCGGCGGGCGTCCGGGTCGTCCTTGAACTTTCGCCCCTGCATGAAGCGGATCGCGAGGAGGCTCCCCGTCCCGGACGCCGTCAGGGCCACGCCCGAGTCCCAGCTCCCGTCCGCCCCCTGCCGCTCCACCCAGGCCTTCGCCGCCCGCTCGAGGGTCTCCGCGGGGACCCGGACCTTCGCTTCGTGGCAGGCCAGGAGCCCGAGCACGGCGAGCTGGGCGTGAGAGAAGTCCCCCCGCTCGGGTTCCTCCCGCCGACGGCCGATCCGGATCTCGCGCAGGACGGCCGGCTTCGCCCCGGGCGGCAGGGGCGGGGCCGGCGGGAGCGGCGGGACGACCAGGGCGAACTCCGTCGGCTCGCCCCGCGACCACAGGCCGTCCTTGGCCTGGTTGTCCACCAGGAACTGCGCGGCCTCGGCGAGCCGGACCTGGTACTTCGCGCGGTCGATCTGCTCCAAGGCCCGGGCCTGGAAGGCGACCCGGTCCGTCCGCTCGAGGGGCGCCTCGAGGACCTTGCGCAGCAGCGCCGCGAATGCCGCATCGTTTTCGGGAATCCCGTGGTGGGCGAGGGCGAGGAGGCGAAGCTCCGGAGTGGGCCCTTCGGCCGTCTTCAGGTACAAGACGCCCCGGTCGGCCGCCCGGAAGGCGGTCTCCGAGTCGACGGGCCGGAGAGGGTCCTGGGCGGGGGTCGCGAGGAGCGCGAGGACGAGGAACCATTCCATCCGGAATCCCATGTCGCAAGGCCCCCGCGAGGTGACGCGTCGTGTACCGTATCTGAGGCCCGGAAGGCCTTCCGGAGGTGACCCAGGGTGCGAGCCGCTCTCCTCTTCTTCGTCCTTCTCCTCTCCCAGCAATCCCCCCTCGACGAAGCGGTCCGGACCACGCCCGCCGGCGTCGTGGTCGTCGCCGGCCTGGACGACCCCGCGCTCGTCGCCCGCCTGGCCGAGGGCGGCCGGCGCATCGTCCACGTCCTCGAGCCGGAGACCCGCGTGGAGGCCGCGCGGAAGGCCGCGCCCGCGGGCCTGGTCACGGTCGAGCCTTGGGCCGGGCCGTCGCTTCCCCACGTCGAGCACCTGGCCAATCTCGTCGTCTGCGGGAAGGAGATCGCGGAGGCGGAGGTCCTGCGCGTCCTGGCGCCGGGAGGGCTCGGGCTCCTGCGGAAGGGCGGGGCCTGGACGAGGCTCGTCAAGGAGAAGCCCGCGGAGTTCGGCGAGTGGACCCACTGGCGGCACGGGCCCGACGGCAACATGGTCTCGAAGGACCGGGCCGTCGCCGCGCCGACCGGCCTCCGCTGGGTCGCCGGCCCCCCGCAGGACGCGGGCGGCCGGAGGTGGTACTACGACCACCTCCTCCTCTCCTCGAACGGCCGAAACGTCTACGTCTACGAGGACGTGATCGTCGCGCGCGACGCCTGGAACGGAGCGATCCTCTGGACCCGTCCCTTCAAGACCCCCGTCTACAGGGAGACGGGCCTCCCGGTCCCGCCCGACCCGCCTCCCCGCGCGCGCCTCACGACCCGCGTGAACAAGGTCCGCCCCGTGCTCCTGGGCGACCGCCTCTTCGCCGCGACCGAGGGAAAGCTCCTCGAGATCGACGCCCGCAGCGGCGAGACCGCGGGAGAGTTCGGGGAGGCGAAGAGCCCGCGCGAAGTCGTGGTCGACGGCGGCCTCCTGATCGTCACGGACCCCGCCGCCGTCCGCGCGTACGACCTGGCGACACGGAAGGCCGTCTGGGAGACGAAGCTCGCCGCGCACCGGGTGGTCGCGGGCGACGGCGGGCTCTTCGCGCTGACCGCGACCCACGTGGTCGGCCTCGACCTCGCGACGGGCCGCGAGCGCTGGAGGACCGCCGATCCCGAGGCCGCGCTCGCGGTCACCTGCACCTACCACGACGGCCGGCTCGTGCTCGAGAAGTCCACCTTCCGCGACGACCCGGTCGGCTGCGGGATCAAGGTCTACGACACGAAGTCGGGCGAGGTGGTCTGGACGCGCGACTACAAGCCCGACATGACCCACTACCGCGAGGCCCGGGCCTACTTCGCCCGCGGGCTCCTCTGGATCCAGATCGACCGGGACCAGCTCCTGGGCCTGGATCCGAAGAGCGGGAGCGAGCGCCAGTCCTGGAAGAGCCGCGGGAAGCACTGCGCGACCCCGGTCGCGAGCGAGCGCTTCTTCATGGCGCCCGAGTGCGAGTTCACCGACCTCGAGACGGGCCAGCAGTCGCGCGCGCGGATGTTCAAGAGCGCCTGCCGGCTTCCCTTCATCCCGGCGAACGGCCTCCTCTACACCTTTCCGGTCCAGTGCGAGTGCTGGCCGATGCTCCGCGGCTACATGGCGCTCTCCTCGGGCGCGCCCGCGTCCCTCGCCGCCGGGCCGCGGCGCGAGTCCGGAGCCGCGCCCCCGGCCGAGCCGCTCCTCCGGCCCGCCGATCCCGCCGACGAATGGCCCACGTACCGGCACGACGTCTGGAGGAGCGGGTCGACCCCGATGAAGCTCCCGCCCGAGCTCAAGGTCGCCTGGGGCGTCCCGGTCGCCTCCCTCCCCGAGGGCCCGGCCGCCGACGACTGGAAGGGGAACCCCTTCGTCGAAGGGGTCCTGACTCCGCCCGTCGCCGCGAACGGCCTCGTCTTCGTCGCGGCCCCCGACCTCCACCGCGTGGTCGCGCTCGACGCCCGGACGGGCGAGCGGCGCTGGACGTTCCAGGCGGGCGGGCGGGTCGACGGGCCTCCCACGATCCACGAGGGCCTCGCGATCTTCGGGGCGCACGACGGCTGGGTCTACGCCGTCCGGGCGGCCTCGGGGGAGCTCGCCTGGCGCTTCCGCGCGGCGCCCGTCGAGGCGCGCCTCATGGCCTACGGGCAGCTCGAGTCGCCCTGGCCCGCGGTCGGGAGCGTGCTCGTCGACGGCGGCGTGGCCTACGCCGCGGCCGGCCGTCATCCGTCGTCGGACGGGGGCGTCAAGGTGCTCGCGCTCAAGGCCCGGACCGGGGAGCTCGTCTGGGAGAAGTCGGTCGACCACCTGAACGAGATCAAGCAGTGGTACGGCGGAACGCTTCCCGGCTCGGCGCCGCCGGCCGTCCCCGGCCGGCCGCCGCCGCGGGGCGTGAAGATCGGGGTCGACTTCGAGCCCGTCGACATGCTCGTCCGCGACGGCGACGCGATCGCGATGTCCCGCTGGACGTTCAACCCCGCCGACGGGGCCTTCAAGATGCAGATGGCGGACGTGACGTACGAGGCGCCGGGGGGGCTTTCGGTCCCGCGCGGACTCTGGGGCTACGGGATCCGGCAGACGAAGATGGTGTACCCGAAGCCGCCGGCGGTCTTCGACACGAAGCTCCACGTGGGCCAGAAGGGGGACGTGGCGTTGCTCCTGGCGGGCGGGACGCTCGTCTCGGCGACCGCGTCGGAGCTCAAGCGGGGCGCCGCCTCCGTCGCGCTTCCCGCGGAGCCCGTCCCGGACGGCCTGATCGGGGCCTACGGGCGGATCTACCTCTCGACCGTGAAGGGCACGGTCGTCTGTCTCGAGTAGGGAGCCTGTCATGACGAAGACGCTGGTCCTCGTGTCGCTTCTGCAGGCCCAGGCGGTCGAGTGGCCCCAGTTCAGGGGTCCCCGGCGGGACGGCGTCTCGGCCGAGACGGGCCTGCTCAAGGCGTGGCCCGAGGGCGGGCCGAAGGTCGTCTGGCAGGCCAAGGGGATCGGCGGGGGCTACGCGAGCGTGTCGATCTCGGGCGGAAAGGTCTTCACGCTCGGGAACTCGAAGGGGAAGTCGTTCGTCCACGCGCTCGACCTCGAGAAGGGACAGCTCCTCTGGTCGGCCGAGGTGGGCAAGCAGGGGGGGAACCTGGGGTCGACGCCGACGGTCGACGGGGACCGGCTCTACGCGGTCGGCCAGGAAGGCGACTTCGTCTGCGTGGAGACCGCGACGGGGAAGGTCGCCTGGAGGAAGAGCTTCTTCGGCGATTTCGGCGGGAAGTACGGGGGCTGGCACTACACGGAGTCGCCGCTCGTGGACGGCGATCTCGTCTTCGGGACGCCGGGCGGCCGCGACTCGATGGTGGCGCTCGACAAGAAGACGGGCGAGGTCGCCTGGACGTGCTCACTCCCCAGCGGCGAGGCGGCGGGGTACTCGTCGATCGTGATCGCCGAAGTCGGCGGCGTGAGGATGTGCGTCCAGCTGCTCGCCGACAGCCTGGTCGGCGTCGAGGCGAAGACGGGGAAGCTTCTCTGGCGATACGGCGAGGCGGGCGGGAAGTTCTCCCGGAACACGGCCAACATCCCCACGCCGATCGTGAAGGGGGACCTCGTCTTCTGCGCGGCGGGCTACGGGCGCGGGGCGGGGCTCGTGCGTCTGGTGCCCAAGGAGGGGGGGATCCAGGCGGAGGAGGTCTACTTTTCCAAGGAGCTCACGAACAAGCACGGCGGCGTGATCCTGGTCGGCGACCACGTCTACGGCGACCGGGACGACCGCGGGAACCCCTTCTGCGCGGACTTCAAGACGGGGAAGATCGTCGAGGGCTGGAAGGCGCGCTCGGAGACGGCCGGGAAGGGGTCCGTGGCGGTGACGGCCGCCGATGGGCACCTCTACTTCCGATACGAGAACGGCCACGTGGCGCTCGTTCCGGCCGACCCGGCCGGATACAAGGAGGCCGCCTCCTTCGTTGTCCCCAAGGGCAAGGGTCCGAGCTGGGCCCATCCCGTGGTGGCCGGGGGGCGGCTCTACCTCCGGGAGCAGGACGCGCTCTGGTGCTACGAGCTGAGGCCCTAGGGTTCAGAATTTGCTGGCCGATCGGATCGGATCGGCGTAGGATACTTCGGTTCTTTTGAGGAGATCGGAATGGTGTATCGCGCGCTCGTGCCGGCCCTGTTGGCGGCCGGGGTCCTGGTGGGGGCGGCTCAGGAGAAGCCCACCTCCGTCAAGGACGTGATGAACATCGCCCACAAGGGCGGGAAGGACTCGATGCTCTCGAAGATCACCGGGGGCAGCGGGTCGGAGGCAGACGCCAAGAAGCTCGTGGAGCTCTACGAGTTCCTGGCGACCCAGAAGCCGCCCCAGGGGGAGGAGGCGAGCTGGAAGGAGAAGACGGGGGCGCTCGTTTCGGCCGCCAAGGAGATGGCCGAGAAGAAGTCCGCCGACAACCTGAAGAAGGCCTCCAACTGCAAGGCCTGCCACGACGTCCACCGGCCGAAGAAATAGCCTGATCCCCGGCCGGGGGGTTCGAAGGGGGCCCCCCGGCCGGATTCTCCCCGCCGCCCCTTCCCTTTCTCGATCCCGCCCTACGGTCCGCGCCCCGTCGGTGCTACACTGATCTCGTCGTCCCGCCTTTAAGGAGTTTAGCCATGTCCGTTTTCCTCCTGCCCCGCCTTACCCCGGCGCCCGCCTTCGCACGGGAAGGGATCTCCTGGCGCAGCGTCGCGCCCGGCAGGGTCGAAATCTCGGTCGAGGTCTCGAACGTCGCCTCCGAGCCGACTGAAGCGGGCGAGCTCGTGATCGAGGCGGCCGCGCTCGGGGCCTTCGTCCCCTTCCGGCCGGTCGCGCGGATCGCGCTCGGCGCGCTCGAGCCCGGGGAGCGGCGGCGACTGGCGAGAACCGTCGACCGCGGCCTCCTGAACCGAGTCGCCGCACTCCCGCGGGTGCGGATGGGCGACCTCGTCCGGCAGGCGTTCGGCGTCACCGACGTCGATCCCCGCGTCCTCGAGTGGGTGTCCCAGTCGGAATGGATCGGGAACGTGAACGTCTGGTTCGACCGCCGGCCCGAGCGGGCGGTCGAGCGCCACTGCGCCTTCGGCCTCAGGATTTCGGCCGGCCGACCGGTGGCGGCGATGGTGGACCTTCCGACCTCGCGCAAGGACTATCGGATCGACGCCTCCTGCATCGATCCCCGCTGGGCGATCGACCTGGCCTCCCTGGTCGACCGGATCTCGGTCCTCCTCGTGCGGCCGCCCGGAGAGCCGGGGATCCGCGCGGGGGTGACGGTGCTCGTCACGCGGGTCTCCGACGGCCGCGAGGTCCCGGTCGAGTTCGAGTTCGAGACGGCGTAGGGCCGCCGGCTCCAACCGTTGCTCTTTCGGCGGGGCTGCGCTATAGTGCGCGCCGTGCCGAAGACGCTCTTCGAGAAGATCTGGGACGAGCACGTCGTCCTGACCGAGCCCGACTGCCCGAGCGTCCTCTACATCGACCTCCACCTGATCCACGAGGTCACGTCCCCCCAGGCGTTCGCGGGGCTGCGGGAGAAGGGGCTCAAAGTCCGGCGGCCCGATCGGACGGTCGCGACCGTGGACCACATCATGCCCACGCACGACCCGAAGCTCGGGATCACGGACCCGCAGGCCCGGAACCTGATCGCCGAGCTCGAGCGGGCCTGCCGGGAGAACGGGATCGCCCTCCACGGGGTCGGGAGCGACCAGCAGGGGATCGTCCACGTGATCGGCCCCGAGCTCGGGCTCACCCAGCCGGGGATGACGATCGTCTGCGGCGACTCCCACACGTCCACCCACGGGGCCTTCGGCGCGCTCGCGTTCGGGATCGGGACGAGCGAGGTGGAGCACGTCCTGGCGACCCAGACGCTCCTCCAGCGCAAGCCCAAGACGATGGAGGTCCCGATCGGCGGGACCCTCCGGAAGGGCGTGTCGGCCAAGGACATCATCCTCGCCCTGATCGCGAAGATCGGGACGGCGGGCGGCACGGGCTACGCCCTCGAGTACCGCGGGAGCGCGGTCCGCGCCCTCTCGATGGAGGAGCGGATGACCGTCTGCAACATGTCGATCGAGGCCGGGGCGCGGGCCGGCATGGTCGCGCCCGACGACACGACCTTCCAGTACCTGGCGGGCCGCGCCTTCGCGCCGAAGGGCTTCGAGCGCTTCCGGAAGTACACGACGGACGAGGGCGCCGCCTTCGACCGCAGCGTCCCGATCGACGCCTCGGCGCTCGAGCCCTTCATCACCTACGGCACCAACCCCGGGATGGGGATGCCGATCACGGCGGAGATCCCGAGGGAGACGCCGAAGAAGATGCTCGACTACATGGGCCTCGAGGGGGGCAAGCCCCTCCTCGGCCACCCGGTCGACGTCGTCTTCATCGGGAGCTGCACGAACTCCCGGATCAGCGACCTCCGCGCCGCGGCCGGCGTCCTCAAGGGCCGGAAGGTGAAGGCGCCGCGAGTCCTCGTCGTCCCGGGCAGCCTCCCCATCAAGAAGGAGGCGGAGGCCGAGGGGCTCCACACGGTCTTCCTCGAGGCCGGCTGCGAGTGGCGCGAACCCGGCTGCTCCATGTGCATCGCGATGAACGGCGACGAGCTCAGGGAGGGCCAGTACTGCGTGGCGACCTCGAACCGGAACTTCGAGGGGCGGCAGGGGAAGGGAGGGCGGACCTTCCTGGCCAGCCCCCTCACGGCGGCGGCGAGCGCCGTCGAGGGAAGAGTGGCCGATCCGCGGAGATTCGTCTGATGGACCCGATCACCACGTTCAAGGGGACGTCGGTCGGGGTGCCGATCGAAAACATCGACACCGACCAGATCACGCCCGCGCCGTACCTGAAGGGCACCGAGAAGAAGGGGCTGGGCAAGGTCTTCTTCATCGAGTGGCGCAAGGACCCGGACTTTCCGCTCAACCGGCCGGGCGCGCAGGGGGCGTCGATCCTGGTGGCCGGCGACAACTACGGCTGCGGGAGCTCGCGCGAGCACGCCGTGTGGGCCATGTACGACTATGGCATCCGCGCGGTGGTCTCGACCTCGATTGCCGACATCCACCGGAACAACTGCCTGAAGAACGGGATCATCCCGATCCTCGTGGACGCCGCCACGCACGCCGAGTCGATGGCCGCGGCCGAGAAGAACGGCGAGTTCGCGGTCGACCTCCCGAACCAGACGCTGACCCTTCCGTCGGGGAAGAAGGCGAGCTTCCCCATCGACGCATTCGCCAAGCGCTGCCTGGTGCAGGGCGTGGACGAACTGGGCTACCTTCGGTCGCACGCCGCCAGGGTTCTCGAGTACGAGAAGGCGCGCGACGCCGTTAGGTAGGCATGAAGCTCCTCTCGCTCGCCCTCCTCCTCCTGGGGTCCGCGTCCTTCGACTCGGCCCTCCCGGGCCTCGCTCAGGACAAGCAGGACCCGGCGGACCTCGTCGTCCGCGGCGCCACGATCGTCGACGGCACGGGCCGGGACGGCTTCGTGGGCGACGTGGCCGTCCGGGGCGACGCGATCGTCGCGGTCGGCGAGTGGAAGGGCGGGGCGAAGGCGACGGTCGATGCGGCGGGCCTGGTCGTCGCTCCCGGGTTCATCGACCTCCACTCCCACTCGGACGGCCCGATCCTCGCCGAGGGGACGCGCGACAACTACAACTTCACCTCGCAGGGCTGCACCACGATCGTCACGGGGAACTGCGGCGGCGGGAACGTGGACGTGGGGAGGATGTTCGAGGCGCTCGAAAAGGAGGGCGCGGGGACGAACGTGATCCACCTCCTCCCGCACGGGGCGATCCGCTCCCGGGTCTTCGGGTCGCAGAACCGCGCGCCCACGGTCGAGGAGCTCGAGAAGATGAAGGCCCTGGTCGAGAAGGGGATGCGGGAGGGGGCCTGGGGGATGTCGACGGGGCTGATCTACGTCCCGGGGACCTTCGCGAAGGCGGACGAGATCGTCGAGCTCGCGAAGGTCGTCCACGCGCACGGGGGGATCTACGCGAGCCACATCCGGAGCGAGGCGGCGAAGCTGCTCGAGGCGATCGACGAGGCGATCGAGATCGGGGAGAAGTCCGGGTGTCCCGTCCACGTCTCCCACCTCAAGTGCTCGACGAAGGAGGCGTGGGGGAAGATGGGGGAGCTGGTCCGGAGAGTCGAGGCCGCGCGCGCGAGGGGGAAGAAGGTGACGGCCGACCAGTACCCCTACATCGCCTCGTCGACCGGGCTCCAGTCCTACACGGTGCCCGCCTGGGCGATCGAGGGGGGGAAGCTTCGGGAGCGGCTGGACGACCCCGAACTGGCCGGGCGGATCCGGAAGGAGATCCAGGAGAGCTTCGAGAAGCGGGACGGCCCGGACAAGATCATGATCGCCTCCTGCGACAAGAAGCGGGAGTACAACGGGAAGACCGTGGCCGAGATCGGCCAGGCCGAGTCGCGGGACCCGGTGGATGTGGTGGTGGGGATCCTCAAGCTGGGGGGCGCCCAGGCGATCGGGTTCGCGATGCGCGAGGAGGACATGCTGGCGGGGATGAAGCGGGACTGGGTGGCGACCGCGAGCGACGGCTCCGCCCGCCGCCCGTCGGGGTCCCACCCGCACCCCCGGAACTTCGGGACCTTCCCCCGGAAGATCGGCCTCTACGCGATCGAGCGGAAGGAGATCTCCCTCGCCTTCGCGGTCCGGTCCTCGAGCGGCCTGCCGGCGGAGATCCTGGGGCTCAAGGACCGGGGCACGCTCAAGCCGGGGATGAAAGCCGACCTGGTGGTCTTCGACCCCGCCGAGTTCCGCGACCGGGCCACGTTCCAGGACCCCAACCGCTACTCGACCGGCGCCCGCTGGGTGCTCGTCAACGGCGTCCCCGTGATCGCCGAAGGCAAGCGCACCGAGGCCCTCCCCGGCAAACCCCTCCGCCTCAAGCCCTAGCCGATCCTATTCACGCGCGGGCGTAAACGAAAACGGCAGATTGGCACGCGGCTTGCTCTAAATCGGTTGCAAGACTGATTTGGAGAAACCGTGGAGGTCAATCTGCCGTGACACAGTG
>Ga0187893_10003644_pt1 | contig 30701 bp, 28 predicted proteins | sample MA1701074metaG_FD_139574 | JGI IMG/M metagenome (GOLD analysis project Ga0187893, IMG submission 139574) | White microbial mat communities from a basaltic lava cave in the Kipuka Kanohina Cave System on the Island of Hawaii, USA - MA170107-4 metaG ...
TGTGCCTTTTGAGGCGTTTTTAAAAAGGCATAGGCCAAAAGACCGATGAGAAGTCCCACCAAACCGAGCGTGCAGGCCACCTTTTGCCAGCCAAAGCCTTCGACAAGCAAACTGAGTGGCTTGCCACCGTAGATGGCGCCAAGTAAGCCCACCGTAAAGCTATAGCCAACCATTTTGGCATAGCGCTCGGGCAAAAACCACTCGGAAAGCACTTTTGAGGTGCCAAAAAAGCCCACCGCTGAGCCTGCCCCAACAAGAAAGCGGCTAAGAAGGGAAAGATACCAGTTGTCACTGTAGGTAGAGACTAAAGTGGCCATGCCACAAAGCACCGCGCAGCCAAAGACGACACGCCTTGCCCCAAAACGATCGAGCAGCAAGGCGATGGGTATCTGCATACTGGCATAGCCATAGTAGTAAAAGGAGGCCAAGAGCCCAAACGACGTGGCGTCGATGGCAAATTGCTGCATGATCTCTCGCATCATCAAACTTGGCCACAATCGTAGGACAAATTGGTAGGTAAAGAAGGAAAGTGGGAGTGCCCACATAAAATAAGACATGGTCAACCTCGTAATTTTAAGGAGTAATTAGTGAAAAATGCTGAAAATGGGGAGAGTGTGTTGGCGGTTAGCCGCCAATAATGAGAATCGAAAGAGAAATAAGTCGAGGTTGTACTAACATGTCTTCATAGTAACAAAAATTCTTTCAATAGACAAGGAGAAATAGTTGATGAAATTATTTCTATAGATGTTATGGTGAGGGAGAATGCTAAAGTAAGAGATATGGAAAATATTCCACCGACACAGATAGAAAAAGGGGTCTTTCTCATCGCCAGTCCCGAGATAGAAACGGGCATTTTCTTTCGCGGCGTGATCTTAATCTGCGAGCATAACGCCAGCGGCTCATTTGGCATTTTGATCAATAAACCGCTCGATCTTGAGCTTCCCGAGGAGATTATCAACCTCAACAACATCTCAAATCCCAATGTCAGTATTCGCGCCGGTGGCCCTGTACAAACCAACCAGATGATGCTTTTGCACACAAACGAAGAGAGCGAGGGCCAGACGCTCAGTATCTGCGAGGGAGTCTATTTAGGGGGCGATCTGCAGTTTTTGCAAGAAATGCTGGGTAATGATGAGGGACCAAGCGTGCGCCTCTGCTTTGGCTATGCCGGCTGGACGGCAGGACAACTCGATCGCGAGTTTCTCGATGGCAGCTGGTACCTTTATCCCGCCTCAAAAAAACATGTTTTTGAGACTTCACCAGAAAAGCTCTGGAGAGTACTATTGCGGGAGATGGGCGGTAAGTATGCCACCCTATCGATGATTCCAGACGATCTCTCTGTAAATTAATGCCATGTCTAAAATTCAAGTTCACACACTAGGCGATTCAACCCTAGATAATTGCTACTGGTTACTCAATGGCTCTAACGCCGCAACAGTAAAAGATGACACAGTAGAAGGCCTACTCGCAAAGAAGCTCGGCAGCGACTACGAGCTGGTAAGCCACGCCTATGACGGCTTTACTACTACGTCAGTGCTTGAAGGTGGCGATGTAGGACGCGTTCTTTCGATCAATCCCCATCAAAATCATTCGACACGCGCACGCGCTTACCTCGACAACAGAAAGATCAATCCCCTCTCTGAGCGCTTTTTTGCCCATCCGCTCAATGACCTCAAGGCAGCCGTCGCCAAAGACCCCGAATCAATCCACTACGTCGTGATCAGCGTGGGCGGAAATGACTTTCGAGAGCGGCTACTCAATCCCATTGCCCTCTTAACCGACATCGGCCAAATCCAAGAGCGCTATTTACGCATCATAAAGGAAGTCAAAGACTTAAAGTCAAAAAACAGACGATAGTGGTTGCTCTTTTCGGCCTTTGGCATATGCTCGCAAGATCACTTGGCGACCCCAACCATCAGGCTCTGAATCGGCAATGGCAGAAAAAAACACAGATCCGCCCTCTTTCTTCGTGTGAAAGAAGCGACCGTGCCGAAGTGGAAGTCCAGGGTCTATCTGAAACCCCTCAGGTAAATCAATCCATTCAGGACTATATTCTACGCCACTTGATTCGCGATTTCCCGAGGCATTAAAAAATAGTGTTCCTACAGGCACTTCTCTTTCGCCGATAAAAATCTTAATTTGTCTATTCATAAGCCTTGAGGTTTTTTCTTGGGTCGAACGCGTTTTGGAAGCTCAGCTAGATTGAGTAAAAGCCCTGTATCGTCTTTACGCTGGTCGATCATGTCGCCAAGTGGGGTGCCAAAGCCCAATACAAATAAAGCGGCTGCATATGCTCCCAATCCAACCATAGGATCACCCTTTTCCAATTTGCCATATGTCGATCGATGAATCCCAATGCGCTCTGCCAGCATGGCAATAGTCATGCCCCGTTTCAGACGTGCAATCCGGATGTCATCACCAAACTTCTTTAGCGCCCGCTTCACTGGAAGCGGCAGCACATGTGTCAAGTCCTGCTTCATAATAACGCTGCTATTAAACGTCGTTAAACCATATAAGGCTGCTTAAAACAGCCATTATTTTATTATGTCAATGTGTAGGAGATTCTGTCAACAGGAAGGTGTATCGCAAATTTAAAAAAAAACCCCTGGGCAAAGGAGAATGCCGCAGGGGTGTAAGGGAGAGGTGAAAATTAGCGCTTGGAGAACTGGAAGCGTTTGCGAGCTTTTGCTCGGCCATACTTCTTACGTTCTTTCTTGCGACTATCGCGAGTCAGGAAGCCCACTTCTTTGAGAGAGTGCTTGCGTGTTTCGTCTTCGAGAACGAGCGCGCGAGAGATGCCCAAACGGATCGCTTCTGCTTGCGCTTCTACACCACCGCCGCGCACGCGGACAATAATGTCATACGAAGTCTTGAGACCAAGTGTTTGAAACGGCGCGAGGATACTCTTGCGCTGCAGTTCAAGCGGAAAGTACTCTTCAAATTTTCTGCCGTTTACATTGATCTTTCCCTTGCCATCGCGAAGTCTCACAGAGGCAACGCTTGTTTTACGACGGCCAGTAGCCACATTTTCTTGCATATATTCCTACCAAATTCAGTTACATGTTTACTGGGGTTGGAGCTTGCGCTTGCATGTCATGCTCAGTACCAGCAAAAATTCTTAAACGCTTCATCTGCCCACGAGCAAGACGATTTTTGGGCAACATGCCCCGCACTGCACGATTAATCGGATAATCAGGATGTCGCGCCTGCATTGTATCAAAAGGCACTTCGCGAAGACCGCTCATCGAGCCTGTGTAGTAGCGATAGAGCTTCTGCTTGCGCTTGGAGCCTGTCACTACGATTTTGTCAGCGTTAATGATCACCACGCCATCGCCACAATCTACATGAGGGGTAAAGTTGGGCTTGTGCTTGCCACGGAGAATCTTTGTCACTTCAGCAGCAAAACGACCGAGCGTTTTTCCTGCAGCGTCGAGCAAAAACCACTGGCGCGTGACGCTTTCTTTTTTCAGCAAAGTGGTCTGGTTTGTATTTTGAGCCATGAGTAACCCTTACGTTCAAGAAAGGTAAAACTATAAGATCGCGCCTCATTTTTGTACAGGAGAATTCGGGAAAATATTGTCAAAAACTGCCAACCCTAGGCAATCTTATTGGCAAAATAATAGGAGTTGCCATGGATCCGGCAGAAAGACCTACCCTAAAGCCTCCAAGTAAAGTAAGCCCACCACCACCTTTTGTCGCGCCTGAAATGCCTCCAATACCGCCTAGTTTTGAGCGACAAGGGCAAGTAGCAGATCAAGCCTTCGATCTCTTTTGCCTAGGAGTAACAGACGGCATAAGAAATGCCCCGAAATTTCTGCCTCCCTGTGTAAAGCTTTCGCAAGAAGATAGTGCATTTTTCAAAATCCTTACCCTTTCTGCCCTCTATGATGCCGATCTTGTAAAGTTGGTAGAATTGCTTCTTAGAGAGCCTGAACGTGTTTCAGACCACGTCTTTTCCGTACTTGCTGGGAAAACTGCCTGCTCTGAAAGAGTAAAGTATATACTGAACTACCTGCATAATGCCGAACCCTTTCTTGAAAGCTTCAAGAAACAAGGCAAACTGGTCGAGTGCCAAATGCACGTGCAGATGGAGGAGTGGCTCACCTCAATTTTACTTCGCGAAGAGGCCCTCGCACCAGTAGCAAAAGGCATTTTTTCGTTCCTTGTTGAAACTACTAGCTTCATTTTTCAGCAATTTCATAATAGCGCGCTCTTTTGCTCAGTAAATGAGAAGACCTATATCTATAAATCGCTCCTGAAAGAGCTCTTTTTTAGCGTGCTCGAAAGCTTTGATGATATCCCTGAACGTGCCCCAAAAGAGCGCCTTGAAGCGCTCCAAAGGCTTACTTCCGAGCTTGTAAAATCAGCCGAAATTGCAGCCATTTGTTCCCAAACTGACTTTCTTCCCCTCGAGGCAATTCAGCTATTGCATACACTTATTATTGATAACGCCCACATGTGCCTTATTGTTACTGGCCGAGTGAGCCTTCCAGACACATTGGAAGAGCCTGTGCGGCAAATTATCCACAAGACTCTACATTTTCTTGGCCGCATTCCCCCGTCAGAGCAACCTAAAGTAATCGCCCGAGTCCTCGAACATCTAGCAGGAGCATTGAAATGAAAGAGGTAAAAACCTTTTATGTACGCACCTACGGCTGTCAGATGAATGAAAATGACACCGAAGTGATGGTTGGCATGCTGGAAAAGCGGGGGCTCATTCGCACGGACGATGAGCTGGAAGCTGATCTCATTCTCTTCAACACCTGCTCCATCCGCGACTTAGCAGAGCGAAAAGCGCTCGGAAAGCTTGGAAAACTGGGCTCACTCAGGCAAAACAGGGCCATCATTGGCGTGACTGGCTGCATGGCCAACGCCAAAAAGGACTCGCTCTTTAAAAAAGTTCCTCACATCGACTTTGTGCTTGGCACAAATAACATCCACGAGCTCAACTCCGTGCTCGACGAAGTACTCCTGACAGGCAAGCAGCAAGCGCGCGTCGACATGCGCTTTGAGCATGAGCTTGACTACTTAAGCGCCTCGCGAGATGACACCGTTAAGGCTTATGTCTCGATCATCCGCGGCTGCAGCAAGTACTGCACCTACTGCGTCGTGCCCTACACGCGCGGTCCCGAGGTCTCACGTGACCCTCAAAGCATTGTGGACGAATGCCAGGCGCTTGCCCATAAAGGCTATAAAGAGATCACGCTCCTTGGCCAAAATGTCAATAGCTACGGCAAAGACAAGCCCGAATGGAACACCCTCTTTCACGACCTGTTGTACAAAATCGACAACATTGAAGGGATCGAGCGCGTGCGCTTCATGACGAGCCATCCCGTCGACATCACGCGCGAGTTGATGCTTGCGATACGCGATCTTCCCACTCTTTGTGAGTTTGTCCACTTCCCGATTCAAGCAGGCTCAGACCGCATCCTGAAGAAGATGCACCGCCTCTACACCAAAGATGAGTACCTAGAAAAGGTGCGCCTACTTCGCGAACTTGTGCCAAATGTAGCCTTAGGCACCGACATTATCGTAGGCTTTCCGACAGAGACTGACGATGAGTTTCAACAGACCTACGATGTACTCAAAGAGCTAGAGTATTCTGTCGCCTTCTTATTTGCCTACAGCCCTCGTAAAGGCACCCCTGCTATGCGCTGGAAAGATGACATTCCCGAAGAGGTAAAGCAAGAGCGCCTGCAAAAGCTTCTCCTCCTGCAAGAAGAGATCTACGCCAAACAGCGCACGGCCCTCCTAGGACAAGATGTGGAGGTATTGGTCGAGACGCGCTCGATGAAAGATTCAGGCTACCTCAAAGGCCGCACCCGCTGCTGGAAAAACGTGATCTTCCCCGGCACCGACGAACTCGTAGGAACAATGCAAAAAGTAAAAATCCACAGCTTCAGCCACCAGACCCTCCTTGGCGAACGGGTCAGCTCCCCCTTTGCTATCGTTGCTTAATTTTGCAACCGCCTCACAATGAAAAATAGCTTGTCAGGAAAATTCTACATCGAGTACAATCAAGCTAGACAGGCTAGCTAGTTAGGGGGACGTCAATGGCTCTTCGAAAATGGAAGCTACAGGATGCAAAAAATCACTTCAGTGAACTTGTTGAATGCGCAGTGAACGATGGTCCACAAGAGGTCACAAAACGAGGTGACCACGCAGTAGTCATTATTTCCTTTGCCCATTATCAGGAATTATGCAAACCAAAAGATAATCTCGTAACTTTCTTTAAAAACTCTCCCTTGCATGGCGTAGATCTAGTTTTAGAGCGAAGTAAGGACACTCCAAGGGAGATCGAATTCTAAATGTATTTGCTCGACACGTGTGTCTTTTCGGAACTTATCAAAAAGGACCCTACCAAAAATGTGACCGACTGGATTTTAGCAAGAGATGAACGGCTATTTTCCGTCTGTGCTCTGACATTTGGTGAAATTACAAAAGGGATTGAGAAATTGAACGAGCCGACCAGAAGAAAAAAACTAGAGCTTTGGGTTCAAGATTTTCTCGTGCCTCGATTTTGGAATCGCATTATCGTAATCGATGGTCAAGTGGCAAACACTTGGGGAGAGCTTGTAGCAAAAGCAGAAAAAAAAGGGCGAGTTCTACCAACTATCGATAGCCTTATTGCAGCCACTGCAATCACGCATAACCTACACCTCGTAACAAGAAATACAAAAGATTTTGAAGGCTTTCACCTCTCAATCATTAATCCTTGGAATGAAGAATAGGAACATTTCTTCCCTGCCACTATTTCGCAAAGCCAAGATAACCTAAGCTTAGCAACTGTTATTTAATTATAAGCTTCGTTATAATTATTATTTATGATTAAAATAGAAAATAATTATAACGAACAATTTTATTCAACTTTATTGCAATTACCGGAAGAGATTTTTTCTGAGGTAGTGAATCAGTTGCAAGACCTAAATTCGGTCGTGGCTTTAAAGCGAAGCTGTCAGAAAGCAAGGGGGCTAATTGATGCCAATTTACCCTACCAAGCAGAAATGGCAAGTCGCTTGATTTCGAAACTCTTTACGGTCACGCTTGATCTTGAATTTACGAGAATTCTTCGCGGCTTCAAGGAGAACCAGACGGCGATTACTCTCAAAATTACTGTCCCCCTTCCAAACCTTTCCCTGCGCCTGCAACAAGTAGAAAGGGTCTTTCGTGGAGTGACTGTGCTACAGGTCGGTCCTCAAGTGGGTTTTAGCGATACTGAACTTGCCTGCATGGCACAATATCAATGCCTGCAAAAGCTCATGATACTGACTCAAAGTGGCCAAAGCCGAGCCTTAACACTCCCCTTGCTTCAGCATCCACGCCTTGAAAAGTTGGTCATACAAGGGCTTCAGGGAGTAGAAGATAACCACTTTGCTACCCTCCGAGCCCAGCTTCCAAAGCTCTGCTGGATCGAGCTGGATGGCTGCGACAAGGTATCACCATCTCAATTAACGACTCTCAAAGTTTGCAATCTTCAAGGGTTAAGACATACCAAAGAGAGCTTTTTAGCAGCACTCAAGGGCAAAGTACTTTGTGTGGATGGCTCATCCGACATTCCCAGTGAAACATTTGCCTTGGCAGCCTATCCAAGCCACCTCAAGCGCGCCTCCTTTGGCAACACAAATCTTGGGATAAGAGGCTTGGCACAGCTCTTTTCAACAAGCACTGCACTACAAGAAATTGCTTTATGTGGCTGTAGAGCTATCCCAGAAGAGGCATTTGTTGGCATCAATTGGCCAAAATCGCTTCTTCGCGTAACTCTCGATGATACCCATATAAGCGATAAGGGCTTTTTGCATCTTCTCGAAAGCTGCCCAAAGCTCGTGTCTCTCTCCGTTAAGGGATGCGAAAAGCTTTCACGAGATGCCCTCTTTTGCTCACCGCTTCCAAGGACGATGCAACAGCTCTATTCTTCCTATGATACAACCACTCACTTTGTGGTTTTGGAACAGCTTGAGGCAACCGGCAATGCGAGCCTCAAGACCAATTTCGCGCTTGCTCTCTGGAATAAGACAAAATCGATGAAGACAAAAGAAAAAGCCAAAGAGCTACTCATGCAAAGCCTTAGTCTTTGCCCCGATTTTCTCACTGCACGCAACCTATTGGCCTATCTATCAAAAGGCTTGTAAAACTAGCGTGGCTGAGGGTCGTGAATCACAAAGTGAAATTTTGCGGGATTAATGTTCGCTGGCGCATCGTAGACAATATCCACTAAGATCTTCTTGCGGTTTGTCAAAACCTGAAATTTTTTATCAAAGCGCGTAATTGCCACAACGGTCTCACCAGCTTCTAACTTTTCCAAGAGCTTTTTGTCATTGGTTAACGCTTTAAATTCCTGTGAAGACTGATACAAAGGTGAGAGTAGCGCCTGCAAAGAGCTTTGAGCGAATACCAAACAAACAAGACCGACGAATAGTTGCTTTTTCATAGAATGTACTCCTTAACTAAATTATGCGCCCCTCTTGATCGCAAAGTGTAAAGAGGCGGTCTTTATTACAAATAAGGTAGCTCCATTCTCGATGAAATGGGCCATTAATTTCACCCATCAAATACTCAGGGGCTTGATTGTTCTCGACAGCACGCTTTAGCTTCTGAAAGCAGTAGCGGATATTGGCAAGGAGCGACTCATTCGTGGCATCTGGTTGGATGAGCTCTTGGATTTGCCGTGTTTGGCCAGTGGGCTTTATAAGGAACGTCAAGATCTTGCTACTGACTTGTCCAATCGCGCGATTTAATGCAGCGCGGTCGGTAAAATGGCTCGTAAAGTTGCGCAGAGTCTCTTGCCTTTTTTGTGTGACTAAATCGATATCAAGGCCTGCATCTTGCTCTTTTTTGCAGCCGATAGTGGTCAAGAGCACGGCAAATTCCCTGACAGAGTGCCCAAGAGCAGTTGCCTGTTGGGCCTTTAGGTTCAATTTTTGTCTTTCATCTCTTAGCGTGTTCTGCTTGTAGATTTCGGAATCAAAAGCGGCAATCTCTTTAAAAATGGCGCCGAAAAGATCAAGTACTGGCAAGATAATCGACACCGCCCAAATCACGCGCATAGCCAATTGATAGGTATTTTGGCAATCGATCTCTTTTACTCTCTTTAAAAGAGCCGCTGATTGCTCATTGTGAGATTTATAGTACGAGGCAAAGATATATTTTGTCGTAAGTATTGGAGGCTCTGTCGCTCCCAAAAGCCATTGAGAGGGCATCTGAAGAGAGTTCCCAACACAATTTAACACATTGGCCACACAGCAAGCCATAATCTTACTCCTGTAACATTTTTAAAAATGCCTTTTCATCGAGAATCTGAATTCCAAGCTTTTCGGCCTTTTCGAGCTTTGAGCCTGGCTCATCCCCCACTACAAGAAAATCGACCTTCTTACTCACTGTATCAGCGGAGCGGCCGCCTAGGGCGCGAATTTTGTTTGCGGCATCGCTTCTGCCCATCGTATGGAGCGTTCCCGTCAGCACGACAGTTTTGTTATAAAAGGGGTGAGATTCATCGTAGCTTTTTTCCTCTTCCTCAAAGGTAAGCCCCAAGTTTATGAGTTTTTGGATCTCGTGGCGATTTTTTGCTGAAGAAAAGTATTCAACCAGAGAATTGGCCACCTTCTCTCCGACGCCACCTACCTGCAAAAACTCCTCTTTGGTCATTTTAGAAAGGGTTTCCAAGCTTTTGGTGCGGCTTGCCAATGCATCGGCCATCTGGCTTCCCACATAGCGAATCCCTAATGCCATGATCAGGCGTGATAGCGAGGCCTTCTTGGCCTTTTCGATGCTCTCTAAGAGGTTGTGGATGGCCTTATCCTTAAAGCCATCAAGCGTTGCAAGCTGCAATGCATCCAGCATAAAGATATCGGAAAAGTTTTTCACATAGCCCTTTTTTACGAGCTGCTCCATCACCTTGTCGCCAAGATGCTCAATTTCAAGACCAGCTTTACTGGCAAAGTGAATAAGCCTACGCAAGATCTGTTCAAAGCAGCCTTCAGAGTTGGGACAGCGAAGTGCCACCTCTTGCGGGTCCTTCACCACAGGCGTATGACAACTTGGGCATACCTTTGGAGGCAAAAAGGGATGAGAGACAGCCGCTCGCTTGTGGCGATCTACTGCCACCACTTTGGGGATCACATCTCCCCCCTTTTCAATGCAGACGTAGTCTTTGGGGCGAATGTCTTTGCGTTCGAGCTCTTCAAAGTTGTGTAGCGTCGCGCGCGAAATGCGCGATCCTGCCAGAAGCACCGGTTCAAGCTCTGCAACGGGCGTCAAAACCCCTGTGCGCCCTACCTGCACTACGATGCTATCAAGAGTTGTCCAGGCCTGTTCCGCAGAAAATTTGTAGGCAATAGCACCTCGTGGATGCTTTCCCGTTGTCCCAAGCGCATCCAAAAGTGCCAATTCATCGACCTTGATCACGACACCATCGATAACAAAAGGAAGCTTTGCTCGCTCTTTGGCAACCTGGTTGGCAAAGGCGATCATCTCCTCGACTGAGTGCAACTTTTCGACGCTTGTAAACTTGCCATATCCCTTCAAGAAGGTGGCGACTGTAGGCAACCCCAACTCTTGCAGTTCATGATGCACCTTATATTGGCTCCCTTTGCTCTGTGAAGCTATACCATAAAAGACAACCGATAGCTCTTGGCGCTTAGCCACCTCCTTGGGATCAAGGAGTTTGAGTGAGCCAGCCGCGGCATTGCGCGGATTGGCCCATAAGGGAAGGTCTTGCTCTTGGCGCTCTTTATTCATCTTTTCAAAGGCAACTTTCGGCAAGAAGACCTCTCCTCTCACCTCTATAAAATCGGGTACATGTTGCCCCGCCAGGCGAAGTGGCAGCGTGCGCAACGTCTTGAGGTTTTGGGTCACATCGCTTCCCACTTTTCCATCCCCTCGAGTGACAGCGCGACTAAATCTTCCCTTTTCGTAGGTAACAGAGATGGCCAGGCCATCCAGCTTTAGCTCACCCGAATAGGTCATCGCCTTCATTTCGCTGAGCTTTAAAACGCGCTTATGAAAATCTGCCAACTCCTTTTCAGTAAAGGCCTTTTCTAACGAAAGCATCGGCTGGGCGTGAACCACGTCTTGAAAGCCCTCGAGAGGCTTTTCGCCGAGGCGTCTCGTGGGCGAGGTGTCTGAGACCCAGTCGGGATGGTGCGACTCAATTTCTTCGAGTCGCTTTACCAGTTTGTCAAAGTCGTCGTCAGAGATTTCGGGACGACTTTCTTGAAAGTAGAGGCGGTTGTGATGCCATACTTCATCACAGAGCGCCTCATATTCAGAACGTGTAACGTTTTTCATGTGTACTGTAAGCGATAAATCATCGTGGATAATGGTGCTAAACTCAGCTGTAGAGCATATGGAGTTTGATGATTATCGTGAAGGATCTTGGTAGCAAGATTTGTTTTTCCAGAGCCACCATAGCGACTCTCATCGGAATTGAAGATCTCTTCAACCTGTCGCACCCCGCGCGCATGGATCACATAGTCATGGTGAAAGGAGGGGGTAAAATTGTGCACGCAAAGAAGCGTCTGTCCCTGACCCTTTCTGAGGTAGCTGATCACACTATTTTTTTCATCGCGAAAATCAACCCACTCAAAGCCGTGGTAAGAAAAGTCATCTGCCCAAAGAGCAGGCTCTTGTAAGTAGCGGTGGTTGAGCTCTTTCACACAGGTTTGCACTCCCTTATGTGTGGGATAGTCCAAAAGCATCCATTCCACTTCAGATTTACAGTACCACTCATTCCACTGGCCAATTTCTGCACCCATAAAGATGAGATTTTTTCCAGGCTGACACATCTGGTAGCTCAACAGGAGTCGCAAATTGGCAAATTTTTGCCACATGTCTCCCGGCATCTTGCTCAAGAGGCTTCTTTTGCCATGCACCACTTCGTCGTGCGACAACACCAGCACAAAGCTCTCCGTGAAAGCGTAGAGCAGGCCAAAGGTGAGGTCGTTGTGATGGTAGACGCGATACATGGGATCTTTTTCAATGTAGCGCAAGGTGTCGTTCATCCAGCCCATGTTCCACTTGAGATCAAAGCCCAGGCCTCCCCATTCTAAGGAGTGAGACACGCCAGTAAAGGATGTTGACTCTTCGGCAATAGTCAAACAGCCCGGATATTCGGAGTGAATCACTGAATTGGCATGTTTGAGAAATTCGATCGCGTCTAAATTTTCTTTGCCGCCATAGCAATTGGGAATCCAGTTGCCATCATCGCGGCCATAATCAAGATAGAGCATCGAAGCCACGGCATCGACGCGCAGGCCATCGATGTGATAGAGGTCTAACCAGACGAGAGCGCTAGCAAGTAAAAAGTTTGCTACTTCGCTTCGACCAAAATTGAAGATGAGCGTGTTCCAGTGTGGATGAAAGCCTTGTCGCGGATCCTCATGTTCATAAAGCGCTGTTCCATCAAAGCGCGCAAGGGCAAAGTCGTCGGTCGGAAAGTGGCCTGGCACCCAATCGACAATCACGCCAATTTCACTTTGGTGGAGGTGGTTGACAAAGTACTGAAAGTCTTCCGGAGTTCCAAAGCGGCTTGTCACACTAAAAAACCCAGTCACCTGATAGCCCCAAGACTCATCCAGAGGGTGCTCAGCCACTGGCATGAGCTCGATGTGGGTAAATCCCATCTCCTTACAGTAAGTTGCCAAATCGTGAGCAAGCTCGCGGTAATTTAAGAAGCGGCCATGGCTTTTTTTCCAGGAACCAAGATGCACCTCATACACAGACATGGGGCGATTTTTGTCTTGCTGGGCACGCTTTTGAATCCAAGCCTCATCGCTCCATTGAAATTTGCCCACATCAGCCACTACGGAGGCAGTATTGGGGCGAAGCTCACTTGACAAGGCATAAGGATCAGACTTGATGTTCAAGGTGCCCACTTGTGAATGCACTTCAAACTTGTACTTTTGGCCCACCTGTAATCCTGGAACAAAAAGCTCCCACACCCCGCAGCCGCCCAATGAGCGCATAGGATTCATGCGTCCATCCCAGTGGTTAAAGTCGCCAACGAGCGAAACTGCCTTTGCAGAGGGTGCCCAAACGCTAAATTTGACCCCTTCGAGGCCCTGATGAGTGGTTAGCCTGGCCCCCATTTGGCGATGCAGGTTGTAGTGCACGCCGCGACCAAAAAGGTACTGGTCAAGTTCAGCAAAGGTAGGCCAAAAAGCATAGGGATCGCAATGGAGAAGACCATCCGTATGATAGATACGATAGTCTCGATAGCTTACCTCTTTTGGCACGAAGTATTCAAAAAGGCCCGACTCATGAGTCCTTGTCGCTTCAACAATGTGCCCCTGTACTTCGAGATAGGCCCTTTCGGCTCCGGGCCGCCAGAGGCGAATCACCTTCTGCTTGTCATCGTATGGATGCAACCCCAATATAGAGTGCGGGTCGTGGCGATTAAAATGGGTAAGCTTTTCTAAAAGATCGCGGTAATGAGTCTCTTGATTGAGCATGCGAGCACTCCTCGTTAGTAGCTACTCACATAGGCCTATTTTCCAAAATTTTCAAGAAGATAATTTTTAAATAAATGGCAGCCAGCTTCTGGCAACGTTCAAGAAGTTGTGCCATCTGTTTTGGATGGGGACTATCTGGAGAGCTTGCAACTGGATAGGATTTATAGGCGGAAGTACTATGCGATCTAGGAAATGCGCTTTAAGTAGAGGCAGAATTGCTGGCCGCAAGTCGATTTGGGAGAGGTAATCGCGAATTTGTCGCTCAAATTTTGCCCGTTTATTATGCAGTTCAACATGTCGCTGGTATTCCAAAGCGAGAAGAACCACGGCCTCATAGAGTTGCGACGATCGCAACATTCTTCCTAAGACAATTGGCTTATGCAGCACTTGTGAGTCTAGGTCGTTGACAAAGAAGAGAAAATCGATTTGGCCAAGGTTGGGACATTTTGCAAAAAGTGCTTGAAAATGGTCCACACCAGCAAGTGAAAATTGCTCAGGATTTACGCGCAACCTGGATAGCACCGGGGAAGAGATATTGGGAAGAGTAGCCGCTTTACTCTCAGGCAGCATCAGCGCATTTGATGGATCGTTACTCGAACTAAAACGTAAATCGCTAATATCGAGCTCTGTTAAACTCGCACAGTTTCCTACCATTGCCTCGAAGGGTTGAAGGTCGCAAACTCCAGAGAGAATCAGTCGACGAAGTTGCGATTTTTCTTCTGCGAGCGTCTTGGCAATGAGTGAAAAGGCCTCCCTTGCCTCTTGGCCAAGCGAGACATGCAGGCGCATGGTGCGAAGGCGTGGCAGGCACTCCACAATCTTTTTGAGCGTCTGAGCCTTGAGGAGATTATCACAAAGCAGCGACAGAGTTAAAGGATTTGGCTCAGACACGGCATTGAGTGGCGGCAACACCTTGTCAAAACGATTATGGGCAATTACAGCGTTAAGAAAGCTCTCAAGCGGCTTTTCAGAGGGAAATCTTGCTAAAATCCTGGGCAGTACCGAATAGGTGCGCGGATGCATTTGTGCAGCCCTGACAAGATCGCGCGGAGATAAAAGCAAAAATATACGTTCGATCAGATCCATTGGAAATGAAGGAATGTTTACTTCTGCCCTGCCCGCACTGTTTTCAAAAGATTTTTGCACACTTGTTGCGGAAGTTACCGGTCCACCCATTGATTCACCTAAATTACTGTTGCTTTGCCATGACCCACCTGGACCAGTATACCCTCAGCGACCATTTTCTCAAACTCAAACAATGTAAGAAACTTATGACTTATTTAGAAGCTTAGGAGTTCCGAACAGTTTTCGGATATCTGCAAGTTCTGGAAATTGACCAAGTGCCTCCAAAAACTCATGCCAGTCCCAGCGAACATGGAAGGTGTTGAGAAAATCCATGACTGCTTCCAACTCCTTGCCAAGAATCCATTTGGCCTTTACCGAATTGAGCGCCAGTTCAAAGCGATCGATGGAGCGAATGAGGGCTATAAAGAGCGGAAAGTTACAGCTTTTGAGCTTGTTAACAATATCGACACTATTTTTATGAAATACTTCGCGGCAAAGCATGATATTGTCGAGGGTATATTGCTGTGGCGTGCCTAAAAAAAAGGCACGCACCTCTGCCAGTTCTTTGACTTTGTTAAGTACTCTAAAGAACATGATCCAGCCCGTTTCCCGTCCCAAGACAAATTCATGCACACCATTCTTGCAGGCAGAAATTTGCGGAAGCTCCAACAAAAGCGCCTCCATTTGCGCATTGAGCTGAGGGATTGCCGCCTCAAGCTTTTTCCTAAATACCCCTGCCTCAAGCTCAAATTCCATAAAGTGAAAGAGCAGGCCCCAGCCCACACCATCTCCTGGACGATACTCAAGGAAAAACCTGTCAATTGCCTCTTTCAATTTTCCGCCGCGATAAAGCGCAGCAATATCGACAAAACACTCAGTTCCAGGAAGACTTTTAAGTCGTTCTATGAGTTTTAGAAAGGGCTTTTGGCATATTGCTTCGACCAGCTCAATGCGATTGCCATTAATGAGTTGGCTAAAGAAGTGGAGGTCCGCGACTTCTTGATCTTTTGCTGGAAGGGCCAATAACGAAAGATTAGGTTTTGGCGGGCACTCAAACAGCTTGGGGTCATATTCCGGAACTGGTTTTGCAAGCTGTTGCTGAGCAACTGCATCGATCTTTGCGGGCGTTACCTCCATAGGCTTGATGTGCGATATAAGCTCTAGCATGGCAAAGGGAATGGGCGCCGTCGTTGTGAGGCTCGTATTGCACAACGGGCACAGGCGCTGTTCCACAACTTTCGCTAAAACTTGATCGATGCACAGCTTATGGTAGAGATGGCCACAATTGGTAGCGAGTGACTCTTTATCATTCTCAATAAGACAGACGGGACAAGCCAAAATATCATCAATTTTTGCCAAACTCACAGAACTTGCGCTCATTTAGATACCTACTTTTCAAAGTGATCAAACAGGTCTTTTGGATAGAATATCTCTATCTAGCTCTTGAAATAGATCGTGGCCTTTCCTATGCCCTTTTTTGTTATCAGTTTTAGTTTTATTAAATGATTGAGCTCACGTAGCGTTGTGTCGTCGCCCAAATTCAGCTGTATGGTAATCTCTCTCTTATTTATCCCCTTACTGTTACAAATTGTCTGATAGATTGTAAGCTGACGAGTGGTAAGCATGCTTTGATCAATTTCATTTAATCGCTTGTAAAAGCGGATATTAAAAAAATTAGTTGCCACAACTTCTAAAGGAGGATTATTGTTTTCTAAAAGAGCATTTTCCATCCGAGAAAAACCGCTACCTACGCGTTCAATGAAACCGGCACGATGAAGAAGATCTGCAAGCAATCGATTCCGACGAATACTCCTTTTCCCTAAATCCGCTAACGTAAGCCCTCGATAAAGGCCCCCTGGATTTTCAATCTCGATGTAGTCTGGAAACATATGGATATAGATGTGAGAGCTATCGTAGAGATAGTCTCGATGTGTTACTGCATTAATAACAGCCTCACGTACAGCAAGGGGAGAATATTCATAGATATCTTGTCGCGCGCCAAGTGGAAAACTCTGTCTCTTCATAATACTTGGTTCCGCGCTCATATGGCGAAGTAAGAAGCTTAAAGTCTGTTCAATCTGCGAAACTGGCGAGCCTTTTATGTCTTTCTTGTCCAGAATGGAAAAGCGTTCAGAAGTTTTATACTTTATTGCTGTGATATAGCTTTCGGGAAAGAATCGCTGTGGATCTTTGGCAAAAAATAGAACCCCTGCATTCGTAAATTTTAGGTAGCCATGGATTTCCTCTGCTGCATTTAAACTGACAAGAATATCGTGAGCAGATGCATGAGTCGTAATTCCGCTTATCCTCAAATACTCATCTAGAGATTCCCGAGAAAAATCTTTGGGATATTGAAAATGCTCATTCAAAGCCTCATCAAAACGCATTTTATCGGTCTGATTGATCAGAGTAATGATATCATCACGCTTCAACTTTTGCGTACTTGGACCATTTCGAACATAAAATCCTTCTTTGCAGCGATATGGTTTATCAATTCCTGACGCAACATGGACCGCCAGCACTTTCTCGTGGCGATATTCCTGGAATGTGATTTTGATACTCGGGTCGCAATTGTGAGCGATATCTGAAACCTGGCTTTTAAGCGCGTTGTCTATAGGGATCCCGATGATTTTCCCTGAATCGTCAACACCTAGATAAATCGTTCCGCCTGAGGTGTTGGCAAAAGCAACAATTTCCCGATCGAGGTTAGAAAGCCTTTCTTTAAATTCAACTTTAAGCCCTTCCCCTTCACCTAAGGCAAGCTCTAGCATTGTGTTCATAACAGATCCGTTGAAATTTTGCGACGCAAATACGCTGCATTTACGACGCAAATTTACTTAACACAAACAATTACAGTCAACAAAAATCACCTACTTTTCAAAGTGATCAAAGAGGTATGTACGACCAGAAATAAGGCGCGGGCATTCTCCATTTGGGAGGTGTGTTTTGCCGTAGCGAAACTGTTTTATCTCTTTTTGAAAAATAAAGTCCACTTCATCGTCGCAGGCTGCCTCTATAAAAAGGCGGCGTATCGTATGCTTGGTCCATTCAATAGAGAGCTTATGCCCCTTTTGGGTGCAGATGTTGGATAGCGTGCCATAATGAAATTCTTGGGGAAGATTTGGCAAAAGAGCGATCGTATTTGCCTCTTCACGATAAAAAAAGCGGCGAATGAACCCAAACGATTTTTGCAAAACTATCAAGGGCGATCCTTCCTGCATAGGCGCAATAGGAAGAGAAAATCCCTGATAGTCTGTATCGACAAGGCGCGGCACCAAAAGCTCTGAAAAGGCTGCACGAAAGAGATTTTTACTATCTGCTAGCGTTCCCGTTTCAGCTGAAGCAAGAAGCGAGGGACCACAAACTTTTCCCACCGGAGGGTATTCAATCGATTGAGAAAGCCAGTACCAGAGAGGCATAATCTCCTTTATCTCCCCTCTTCTTAGCACCTGGGACCACTCCTGGGCTTTATCCACACCAAGAAAGAGGCGCTCTCGCTTAGCGAAAACGACACGTGGGGCCTCTTTTTCGCCCACGATGATCGGAGCCATTTTTGTTGGTGCTTTTTTGAAAGAGAGACAAAAGCTCCTTTTGGCTTGCAAGGCATAGAGGCTATAGCGGACATAGCCGTGGCGAGACTCCCCCGTCACCACAATTTCGCCCTTTTCAAGATCTGCTACCACGCAAAACTTATTGAGCGGGCCAAATTCGCGAAAATTGATCTCTTTTATAAATACCGGATGAGCCTCTGCAAGGTCAAATACCAGGAGCTTGGTGGGATAGATTTCGGCAGATAAGGTCGATCCTGGGATGAGAAGTGACGTTTTTGGCTGATGGCTAAAGGGGCGAAAGCGGATCATCGGAATAAGTGCCATTATGCAACCACTCTACCTAAAAGTCCCTGAGGGCTGTTTTGGATCAGTTCCACTTCCACTACTTCATTGGGGCCAAAATTGCCCTTAGGAATCATCACCGAAAGGAAATTGGCCGTATGGCCAAAGAGATACTCTCCCTCTTCTTGACTCTCTGTGAGGATGCTCATGCGACGGCCGATATACTCTTGGCGCAGATCATAGGCGATCTCTTCGGCAAGCTGCAGCACCTTGGCTTTTCTTTGCTGGATCACCTGGTGGGGCACCTTGTTTGGATAGAGCGCGGCGCGCGTCCTCGGCCTTTCGCTATAGGGAAACATATGCACCTTAGCAAAGCGTACCTGGCTCATCACATCGAGTGTCTCTGCAAAGTCGGCCGCGCTTTCGCCAGGAAAGCCGACGATGATGTCTGTCGTGAAGGTAAAGTCGGGATCTTGATCGAGAAGGCGGCGCACCGTTTCAAAAAAGATCTGTCTTGTGTACTTGCGATTCATGCGCTTCAAAATGACGTTTGAGCCTGCCTGAAGCACAATGTGCATGCTGTGACAGGTGTGTTTGCCGTTGATGACGGCATCTAAAAGGTCATCGTCCACCTCGTCTGGGTCGATCGAGCTAATGCGCACTCGCTCTAGGCCAGGGATGGCATCGACTGCACGGACAAGGTCAGCAAGTTTTTTAGGCGGCTGGCAGTTTCCATCAAAGTCGCCAACATTGATCCCTGTGATCACCACCTCTTTGTAGCCACTTTGCACAAGCTCTTGCACTTCCTGGACTATCTCTTCGACGCTTCGTGAGCGGGAGCGTCCGCGGACATAGGGAATGATGCAGTAGGTGCAGTAGGAGTTACAGCCATCTTGGACCTTGACAAAGGCGCGTGTGTGGGCCTCAAAGCGCTTGATCGAAAACTCAGGCACCTCCTCTTGAGGAAGCATGATGTTGACCAGCTTTTCTTTGTCTTTGTTTGATACCACCTGATGCACGCCTGAAATTGCCTTGAGCGACTCCGGATCGCGCTCGGCAAGACAGCCTGTCACCATCATCTTGGCCTTTGGGCTCTGTTTGACAAGAGAGCGAATGAGGTGGCGCGAATTGCTGTCGGCACTTTCCGTCACTGTGCAGGTGTTGACGATGCAGAGATCGGCCTCTTCCGCATCGCCTGCCGCCTCATAGCCTAACGCCTCAAGCTGGTCGCGAAAGGCTTGCGCTTCGTATTGATTGGTGCGACAGCCCAGCGCCTGTATTTTGTATTTTTTTCTTTCCATCATGCCCATTTCGAACTAAGGCAGCTATTTTATGAACCCTGCAGTTAAATAACAATCCAGAGAAGAGAAACTGCATTTTACTTGCAAATTCTGTCGAAAAATGACATAATAAGAATATGAAAACGCTGAGATACTACATCCTTTCCTGCCTGCCCGATGGTAAATTATTTTTTACCAAGGAAGAGGCCCTTTCTGCACTTGAGCTTAACAATAACCAATTTCAGCTGCAAGCCTGTAGATTGTATGAGAAAAAGCTGATCAAAAACCTAGGTCACGGCTTTTTCATGATCATCCCCCCTGAGCATGGCAACTATGGATCTCTACCTCCACACTGGATTATCGACCCGCTGATGCGCTATCTTGAACGAGACTACTACATAGGCCTTTTGAGCGCCGCGTCCATTTATGGCGCGACTGAGCAGCAGCCCATGACCTTTCAGGTAGTCACGGACAAGCAGATGCGACCAATTGCGCTTGAGCGCGGCGATATCGAGTTTCATTTTTCCAAAAACTGCCACCTGGCAGCCAAAGATCAGCTCACAGTGCCCACAGGATATGCCAATATCTCAACGAGAGAGCAGACGATGGTCGATCTCGTCCGTTTTCACGCCGTTTGTGGCTACTTTGCCAATGTGGCCCAAGTCGTAAAAGAGATGGCCGAAGAGTGCCATCCTGAGGATTTGGCCCGCGTAATCGAACAGGAGAGCATGGAAACAGTCCTGCAGCGACTTGGCTACCTTCTCGATTTCTTTGGCTTTGGCGAGCTTGCCTACGTTATCGAACAGGAGCTTGCCAAACGCTCGGCTCGCTACACAGTGCTGCGCCCCGATCTCGAAGCAAAAGATGGCATGCGCCTCATTCGCTGGAAATTAATCATCAATGACGTGCTTGGAGACACTTTATGACACCTAAAAGTCACGTCCAAGAATGGGCCAAAGAGGTCCCCTGGCAAGAGATGCGCCAAGTTGAGCAAGACCTCATCATCACGCGCGCCCTCTTACAGCTCTACAAAGCGCCTCTCATTCAAAAAAATCTAGCTTTTCGCGGGGGCACCGCCTTAAATAAGCTCTTTTTCAAGCCTGCCAGGCGCTATTCTGAAGATATCGACCTCGTGCAAACTCATTCTGGGCCAATCGGCCCTATCTTAGATGCGGTGCGCGAGGCGCTCGACAGCTGGCTGGGAGAGCCAAAAAGATCCTTTTCCGATGGCTGCATCACACTCACCTACAAAACCCAAAGCAGCGAAGGCTTCCCCATACGCCTCAAAGTAGAAATCAACAGCCGCGAACACTTTTCTGTCTTTGGCCTAAAGGACTACCCCTTTGCCATCTCATCCTCGTGGAGCCAAGAAGTAGTAACGATCTCCTCCTACAGGCTAGAAGAGCTGCTTGGCACCAAGATGCGCGCCCTCTACCAGCGCCGCAAAGGGCGCGACCTTTTTGACCTCTACATGGCACTTACCACTATCAACGAACTACAACCACAGGATATCGTCCACTGTTTTTCTGAATACATGAATTTTGGCGGCCACAAAGTAACCAAAGCGCTTTTTATAGATAATATGGATCAAAAGTTAAAAAATAGAGATTTTTTAGGAGATATGCTGCCACTTTTGCCAAAACGGCAAGTCCCATTCGATCCCGAACTTGCCTACGCCCACGTGCGAGAACAGCTTATCAATCATTTATAGTGCTTACAAATGCGGTTTGCAGGCTCGTGCTGCAAAGCAAGATTCAACGCAAAATCGCAAAGGCGCAAAAGCGCAAAAATTCGTTTTCCATTTTTTGCGCTTTTGGGTTTTTGCGATTTTGCGTTGAATCTTGCTTTATAGCACGAGCCTGCCGGCTATTTTCTCCGTTGTTTAAATAAGGCTTGTATTTACAAAAAACGCACCAGTCGTATAAAAGCCAACAGCTTCTAATTGTAGAGGTTGGCACTGTGTCTGTATCAAATTCCCAAAAAGTAGATCCGGCGCTTCTTTCACTCTTTCCGGATATCCTCAAACAGCAAGAGACAACTGGCGATGAACTCAGGCTCGAGCTTTCGCTCACAAAAGCTGTTAGCAACATCGCCACATTCGAAAAAAGCCTACAGACCCTAGCCAAGACCGCCAATCTTTCACTTTCCATTGCAGGGCTGCCTGAAGTACTCGACCCAATTCTTCCTGGCTTAAAAAAGAACCTTACAGGACAGATCAAAGCATTTCGCTACCTTGTTGGGCAAAAGGCACCGACAAGGACTATCGTGATGAATCTCACAGAGTTTCTGCAAAGCTGCCCCAATCTTGCAACACTTGATTTGTCCCAGTGTGGCACACTCAGCACCAAAAACCTCCTTTCTCTCATTCAGGCCAAGCCCAAAGGAGTTACAGATCTCAATATTTCAACCTGTAAGCAGTTAAAGAGCGAAGATCTCGAATCGCTAGCCTATGATTCCCTGCGCTCCTTTAGCTTTGCAGACTGCCCTGAGATAGTTGAAGAGGCACTCATTCGCTTTCTTGACACAAAAGGACAGGCACTAGAGGCGCTCAATCTTTCAAAATCTCAGGTAACAAGCAGCCTCTGTAGCCATCTTCCAGCCACACTGAAGCGCCTGTTTTTAGAAGGAGTCACTCTTACATACGACGCGCTCTCTTCACTCCTTGAGCGCCATCCACAGCTCAGCGAACTCGCTGTTGGCTATCCAGAAAACCTTGGCAGCCTCAAAGTGCTCACCTGGGAGAGATTGCAGCACTTTATCACGCCAGCAACTGCCAAAATGCCAGCTGAACATGTAAAGTTCATTTGTACACGCCTACTGAAAGGTTCAACAAAACCAGATGAACCACTTGCCAAAAGGATCGATACTTGGGCGCAAAGTCATAGCCTCACAGAAATTAGCGAGCAATGCCAAAAATTTTATAAAGTCGTCCAGGTTTTGCCTCCGACACCTCCACCACAACCCACACCAGCGCCAAAACCACAACCTCTCGTGGAAGAGATCCAGTACGATGTGATAGAGAAAAAGAGCAATAAAGATCGCTCTCTCCTCACGCTAAAAGTAAACTTGAATATTCGACCCGATTGCATCCCTGAAGGGCCAATCACTCTGAAGATCGACCTAGACACGCTCGCTCTGCTGGAAGAAAATAGCCCTACGCTTAATTTCCTCAAGACACATTTAGGAAATAAGGTTGATAAACTCCTCTTTATGGCTCCCGTAACAGCACCAAACCCAAAATGCCTAGCGCTTCTTGCCAATGTCTTTCCGAAAATTAGACACCTCAAACTTATTGAAGGTAGTCAATTTGCGCCTCAATTTGTAAAATGCTTTTCTCAAACACTCCACAAGCTCCATATTGCCACCCCAATGCTTGCTTTGGATGCCTTTAAAGCAGTGGTAGATGAGTGTCCCTATTTACAGACGTTGATTTGTAAGTTTGCCTTTCCCAAAGAGGCCTTTGTTAAGCTGCCTGCAGGCACACTACTCCGCTGCATGCTCATCGATATTCCCACTGTCACTGGCGACACGGCCGAAGTCATCATCCAAAGTTACTTGTCCAAAATGGATAGCCTCGTACATCCAGTACGAAAACAGGTTATGGCCTGTGCCATCAAATACAAACTCCAGGCACCACTCGTTACATGTTTGCAGATGTTAAATCATGAGTCTCCCTGTGCCCTAGTAGTTGATGAAAGCCTCTCGAATATCACACTATTTGCGGTCGGTCTTAAGCCCGATTCACCTAAGTGGAAAGAAGTGGAAGAGACGCTCGATCACCTCTATTCTCACTGCAATTTTGCCGGCACAATGGCACTTGAAGTCGATGCAGAATCGCTAAAAGCTGGCTCTAAACCAAAACTCTGGCTCGATCAAGTAGTCCGTCGCTTTGGAAAACATATTCGCAAGTTTAAAGGTGAAAAACCAGATGCAGACAATGGGGTAAGTGCCTCAACCTTTCTTGCTTTTGCAGAGGCTCTACCACAGCTTCAAGCAATGGAACTTGTAGGGGTTACAAAATCGCCGGCTGATGAGCTCTTAATCGAGCGCCTCACAAAGCGACTCGAAGAGGTGCAAATTGATGAATTTGTCCCAATAGCAATCGACACACCTTCTGAGATAGAAATAGTTGAAGAGAATGACATGGAGGAAGAGCCAGCTGATGACACTACACCCATTGTCGCTCTTCTCTACTCTCAGCAAGCCTCTGAAGAGAGACACAAGCTGATTGAAGAGGTCTCAACACGTGCACAAGTCCCCTTAGAGTTTTTGACGAGCCTTCTTGCAGTGAGTGAGAATAATCCAGATCTTCTTGAACCATGCATACGTTGGATTAACACGCTCCTTACAGGTTGGATTCAGTGCGAAAGTGGTGGCAAGGCAGCCACTATGGTTTTCAGCAAACAGTGCCTACCCGCTTGGCTCTCCGAACGAACTTCTAAAAGTGTCATCTCTATACTTGAATTTCTAGTCATGAAAATGGAGACCAAATTCAGACTGGTCTATTACGAAGAGTTTGACTCTGTGAGTAAAGACATACTAGACGTTATTCGACCAGCAACTCATGGAGTAACAGTGGTTGCTTGGGAATTAAACGGCTGGGAAGCACTCCTTTCAGCTCTACCCAATCTCTCACAAGTAACTTTCACTTTTTGCAATTGTTCATACAGCCAAATTGCTCTTCTGTTGGATCGATCTATTGACGTTCACTACGACGAAGTCGTCTCAGGCATTGGAGAGATAGCAAAGCTGACGACACGACAGCTAGTGCTCCTTTTTTCATCTCTCATCAAAGACGAGCAAACGAAACTACTCGACGAGGCACTCCCCGTAACTCACCCACAGTTTGCAAAGCTGCTAGCTTCTGGCAATCCAGAACTTGAACGCTACGCTATAGCCCGCTTTAATGCAGCCTTCAAGACACATGCAAGATTTGAGACAGCGCATGCTCTGCAGCTCTTTCCTACAAAAGCGCTTACCGACGATCTCCTCTTGGTGTTAAGCAATATTGCAGATGCCTCAGAACTGAATGTGGAGCTTGCTGATACTGCTTTTCATCGTGATAATCTTGCCAATCTTTCGCAAATGCTCGGTCTCATAGCTCGAGCGATAAGGGGCTTGACGCTCAAAAATCCAGAGTCGCTTGTTGCAAGGAAGGAGAAAAGTCCATACGCCATACATCAAGTTTTAAACTCGATCATGGCCTGCTACAACATGACTCGCTTCAGCATTGAAAATAGCGATATTATAAGTGATGCACTCATCTCACTTCCCAAGGCCTGCCCAAAAGTAATGGAGGTGCGCTTTGTCAACTGCCCCAATCTGATACCAAGTGTTACAAATAGGCTCCTCAAGGAGTGGCTTAGCCTCGCACATCTTAGTCTTGCCTATAATCGCTCGCTCACCGATCACGCGCTTGCTACAATTGTAGAGGGGCTCTCTATTCAGCAATTAGAACTTACAGGCTGTGTACAAGTCACTGATGCCGCTTTAAAACCTCTTTCGGCCCTAAGCGAGCTACAAACCCTTACTCTTGCAGGCTGTGCAAGCCTTACTTTCTCAGAGAAGGTCGTCTTTGCTAAATTAGAAAAACTCAATCTTGCCCAGTGTAAGCAGGTGAAAAAAGAAGGACTTGCCCAACTGTTCACCTGCAATTCAGGACTGCGCTCTGTAAGCCTATCTGAGAACCCACATCTAGATTCTACTACCATCAATCTCCTTGCATCGCGCTGTAAGGCACTTGTTGAACTTGATTTATCCTTCTGCTACCAGCTGCAAAAGGTAGACATTATTGAACTTGCAACGCTTGAAATCAGGTCTCTACGCTCTCTTGACATCGAATGCTGCACAGATATTGACGAAGCGACACTCAAAACCCTCCTCTTCTTTAATCCACACCTTTCTTGGGTTAATGTTTGCGGCTGCCCATTGATACCAGATAGCCTTGCCAAAATCCTTTTATCGGGTAAAGGACGAGACGCTGTAGAAATTCCTGTCTGCAAACGGATCACAGATACCAGTTTAAATATTCTCACCTTTAGATATCCTAACTTGCAGCGCGTCCAGATCGAACACTCTCCAGATCTTACACTCTTCGACTTTGAATCGGCCCTCAGAAGATGGGAAGAGCTTGTAGCGCTGCAAGTAGTGGGCCATCCGCTTACTTCAGATCGCGTTGTCAGCAGCATTCTCAAAAATGCACGCGGTGTAACCGAGCTGCAACTTGCAGAATGTGGCTATTTAACAGATGGCGCGCTCGTAGAGATTGCCCAGTCTGGTAGCAAGTTTCGTCACCTCTCGTTTAAAAATGGCAAAGAGTTCACAAATAACGGTCTGGAGGCTATCTTACAAAATCTTGCGGAGCTTGAACGGCTAGAAATTGTGGACTGTGCCAAAATTACCCTTGATGCGCTCCAACTTCCAACGCCAGTGCAACATCTCAGGACCATAAAGCTCATCAACTGCCCAAAAATTTCAAATGAGGGACTCTTACGCTTTGTCGCCTGCTGTCCCTACCTTGTCGAGCTTACAATCATGGGTTGCTCACAGATCACAGCAGACACTCTCAACCAGCTAAAGGCAACCAGCCGAGTTAAAATTGGCTTGTAAAAATTCGATTATCAGGTTATCAATGAGTAATGGAAATTGTACTCTTTCTTCTCACCCTCACAGCAATCCAGCCACAGCAACTTGAAGAGACGGCCAGTCGCCTCTACAAAAATGAATGCTCAAGTAAAAAGGCCAATCTGATCCATTGGAAAGAGGGCGAAGAGTTCCCCTCACTTGGAATTGGCCACTTCATCTGGTATCCCCAAGCGAAGATTGAGCCCTTTGACGAAGGCTTTCCGAAGTTTATTCGCTACTGTAAAGAGCACAATGTCTCATTGCCTGCCTTTTTCGTAGAAAACAGCCACTGTCCCTGGAACAGCCGAGAAGAGTTTGCCAAGGCACCACAGACGCTGATTGAGGAACTCACCACCTTCTTGCTCAAAACTCAAACGATCCAGGCTCAGTGCATTGCTGAGAGACTCTACCAGGCACTTCCCCTCATGACCAAGGGACTTACAGGCGATGAAAAGCAAGAAGTTGAGGCGCGCTTTTCTCGCGTCGCCAAAGCTCCAGGTGGCCTCTATGCTCTCATAGACTACGTCAACTTCAAAGGGGAAGGGGTGTTGCCATCAGAGCGCTATAAGGGCCAAGGATGGGGCCTTTTACAGGCACTGCAACAGATGGATGATACACAAGAGGCGCTGGCAAGCTTTCGCTCTGCCGCCAAAGAGGTACTCTCCCAACGCGTGGCCAATTCCCCACCAGAGAGAAACGAAGGCCGCTGGCTCAAAGGCTGGTGCGCGCGCGTCGATAACTATAAATAATTCTTTACAAAGAAATAGGCTCCTTTTTAAAAAGAGGGTAAGACGATCAAAAGGAGACAACTATGCCACAGCCATCAAAGCCCAAACAAAAAGGCCTTCCGACAACAGTAGATGCCGCGCTCGATCCTCAAGCCAGAAAGCGCATTACAGAAGCAATGCAACGCTTTCAGCAGACCTACAACCAGGGCTACAAAATCTTGATAAATGAGCTGACAAAGACCCATCCTGCCACTGCGCAAAACAAAGATCCCCTCAAGCCTTTCCGCGCCAATATGCACAACCTGCAAATGCTTGACTCCCCCGATTCCTTTGCCAAGTTTTTGCAAGATGGAAAGCCCATTTCAGAGCTTCTTGGCTTTACTCCTGAAGTGATTGATAAGTTTTATGAAGCAGCCTACCAGATCCTGCAGCAAAAGCGCTTTAAAGATGCCAAAGATGTCTTCTTCTTTTTAGTGACGATTGCTCCCCAAGTGAGCGAGTGCTGGCTAGGCCTTGGCTATGCCTACGGCCACTGCGAAGAACCAGAAGGCGCTATCCAGTCATATCTTCGCGCCATTGCTCTAAGCCCGCACAAAGCCGATGGCTATCTTGCCTTTGCTCGGCTCTGCACAGCCATTCAAGACTTTACGCGCGCAAAACATGTGTGCGATATTGGCATGAACTTCGTGCAGGAGCACCAAAACCAGCCTTGGGCACAAGAGCTTGGCAATTTGCTTCAGGAAGCCAGAAAGCAAATCACCACGCAGATGACCAACAAATAGGCTATTTACGACGGAGTGTGTCGTCGATTCCTTCTGCCAACGCTTTGACGATGGAAGGATGGATAAATTCGGGCACACTCTTTAAAAAGGCATCTACCTCTTTCAAGACGGCATTATCCGCGTGCGCAATAAAGAAGCTCGGTAATGCCGCTTTATCATCACAAGTCATGGCAGCTTTCAGCTGCGTCAAGGTATCACGAGCGAGCCCATCCACCTTTTTCTGCAGCATGCCAAGCAGAAGCACATGCTCTTGGTAGGGAGCGGTCTTTACTATTTTGGCAAGATGCTCTGGGGCCACTTGGGCAAACTTTGCCGTGGTATCTTTAATTTTTGGCAAAAAGACCTGCTTGATGGCAAGTAAGATGGTCTCATCAGGTATACCTTGAAGTTGGGGCATCTGTGAGGCAAGTTTTGTAAATAATGGCGTATACTCAGCACAAATCGCAGTCGCTAGGTGATTAAAGAGCGCCCGTTCTTGTTCTGTGAGCGTAGGGAGCTTGTGATTCAGCTCTGCTTTCATCTGTTCAATTGAAGCAGGATTTTGCTTAGCCAGCACAAGCGTCATAAGCAAAAGTGGATTTTCGACCACTTCTTTGGTCACAGCCAGATGAAAACCGACGATCGGGTCTACATTGGTTTTTTCGATTTTTTTGGCAGCAACAAGTTCTCTTAGATCGCCAGAATAGATCTTTTTTAGAATCTGGGAGGTCTTTTGTACGAGATCGAGCTCTTTTTCACTTGTTCTTTTCTGCATCGCTCTCTTAATTGCAGGCTCAAATACAGCATCTGGTGCGTTTGCATAAAGAGGGTTTGAGCACATCTTCAGAATTGGCTTTAGCGCAATAGTGGCAAGTTCCGTAAGGTAGTCGCAAATTGCCTTCTCTTCTGGAGAATAGTATGATTCAATGAAGGCGATATTTTTCTTCACTGCATCAAGAGTTTGTGGCATTTGTTGCGCTACCCCAATGCCCTTTTCGACTTCTGGATTTTTTATGATCTGTTCGACAGTATCGGCAAAACAGCGCGTAATTTCATGCTCTTTTTCCTCAGAGATGGATACTGTCTTTACCTCTTCAGCTTTGGTAGTACTCGCAATTCCACCAGACGTTGCCCCCGCTTCGAACATTTTCTCCAGCTCTCTTGCTTGAGCTTCGCGTTGGGTCTTCTGCTCTGGCGTCTCTTTCTCTTCGACGCCGACCTGATCCGCTTTGCGTTTTTTGTCAGTTTCTGTCGAAGCTACCTGTTGACGAACTGGGGAACTTGCACTTGATGCTGGCTGCATAACACTCTCCAAATTATTAGTACTTTCACTATATTATATTATAAAAATAATTGCAAATCAACATTACTTTGTTACCATATTAATAAAATGCCTGGCGCGCGTCACCACTACCGTTTTCCATGTTAGATATATCTTGCTATAATTAATATATCGAGCTATAGTGTAATCACTATTGAGTATACAGCACAATGCTCGATGGCAGAAGACAAAAATTTAATTTGGAGATTTTCGTATGAAAAACAGTAGTTTAGAAAGGGCTGTAGAGTACTACACGCTCGTAGCAGAAAAAAATGTAGAGGCAATCAAAAAGTTTCTTCATCCAGATGTGGAATTTTTCGGCCCACTTGCAGCCTTAAAGGGCCTAGAGGCGGTTGTAGAATCTACAAGCAACTTTATGAAGATGTTTAAATCGCTTACGATACGCGCGAAATTTGGTGCAGACGACCAAGCGATGGTCGTATACGATGTAGACATCCCAGGGATAGCCAAAGACTTTCCGGGGGCTTCGTTTTTAACTTTTCGCGATGGCTTGATCGTCAGGATCCAGCTCTTTTATGATGGCAGTCGCGTTGTAGAAAAGAGAAAAGAGGTTTTCTCATAAAGAAGAAAGGGGGGATCCCCCCATAAGCGCTAACTTGTTTTCGTGTTTATAGATCTTAATCTCGATCTTGATCATGATCTTAATCTTTAGAGCTCGAACTCTGAAAATTTGAACAAAAGCAAAATAAAGATTAAGATCAAGTTTTGCTCACAAGTTAGCGCTTATGGGGATCCCCCCTTTTGTCATTTAAACAGTTGCTATTATTGTTAATAAACCAATGGAGATATTATAATAAGTCACTAACTATAGGTGACTTATGAATACAATTATTCCAAGTGGCATTTCAATTGATTCACAAGCTGAACGATTGAAGGATGTTACTAGTCGTCTTGAGGCCGCAAGAAAGAGCAGAGCCAAGGATAAAATTGTCGCGCTTTTAGCAGGAGTGACCCCTTTTGCGATGCTGTTTACTGGAACTGTTGGATCCTACCTACTATCTTTGAGCGAACCGCTGAAAGCTTGTGGCCTTGCCGCAGGAACGCTCTTTAGCTTTGCGGTGTGCGCAAAGGCAACCGATTGCTATGCCGAGTGGCTCGAGGCAACGGATCGCGGGATTGATATGCCAGAAAGATCGATCAAAAATGGCTCAATCTTTGGCCCTGTGAGCCTTGTTAAACGCGCGTATAAAAGAGTTCCTTTATTAAACTGGCTTAGCTCGCACAGAAAAGCAAATCTTGAATATAGTCTGCAACAAATCGCAAAGTATCATGGAACTGATCTACATTCCCTTCTTCCAACAGTCGACCAAAAGATTGCCCAAGCACAACTCACCGGTCACGACCAACGGTCCATAAACCTTCTCCTTGCCCAACGTAGAACACTTGAAATCTCCTTGAAAATCCTAGGTGTTTTTTAGTACATGGATATCACTTGCTTTTGACACTCTGCAAAATAGGTGGCAAGTTCGGGATAGTAGGACTTAAGCCAGCGGTGCAAGGGCTCAAGGCGCTTTAAATCTTTAATAAAATCTTCTCGGCTGATTTTCTCTTTGCTTTTCATCAGCCTGCCTGTGTCGATGTAGATGGCAGAGTTTGGGAGTAGGCCAACATTGTTACTTTTAA
>Ga0187893_10003645_pt1 | contig 30701 bp, 28 predicted proteins | sample MA1701074metaG_FD_139574 | JGI IMG/M metagenome (GOLD analysis project Ga0187893, IMG submission 139574) | White microbial mat communities from a basaltic lava cave in the Kipuka Kanohina Cave System on the Island of Hawaii, USA - MA170107-4 metaG ...
GAAGCTGGGACGTCTGCATTCTGACCGACGTGGCCGGCCGGACGCTCCTCATCACGGATTCCGTGGAGCGGCTCTTCGGGCACCCCCCCGACTACTATCTCGGAGCAGCCGCAGTTCGGGACCTGCACTCCGATGACGCTCCCCGGGTCGTCGAGATCTTCGAGCAGGTCCTCGCGAATCCGGGGGAACCCTTGCGATTCGAGTGCCGCGCCCGGCATCGCGATGGCTCGTGGCGTTGGGTCGAGGTCATCACGACCAACCTCTTGTACGATCCATGCGTCGGCGCCATCGTCTCCAATGTTCGCGACGTCACCGAACGCCGGGCCGCCGAGGAGCAGGTGCGCCGGCTGAACGCCGAGTTGGAGGCGCGCGTCGTCCAGCGCACGAGGGATCTGGTCGCGGCGAATCAAGATCTCGAGTCGTTCTCGTACACGGTCTCGCACGACCTGCGCGCTCCGCTCCGCGCCATCGACGGCTTCTCGCAGATCCTCGCGGAGGATCACGGGGCCGAGCTGACGGCCGGAGCGCAGCATTGCCTCGGGCGCATCCGTCAGAGCACCCGCCGCATGGCGCTGCTGATCGACGACTTGCTGCGGCTTGCCCGCCTTGGCCGCGCCTCGCTCGACCAGCGCTGCGTGGACGTCTCGGCGCTCGTCATGAGCGTCTGGGAGGACTTGCAGGGGGAGCGGGCGGACCGCGACGTCGAGTTGGATGTCGCTCGCCTGCCCCCATGTGACGGCGACCCGGTGATGCTCCAGCAGCTCGTGCAGAATCTCATCTCGAACGCACTCAAATTCACACGCGGCCGCGACCCGGCACGGATCGAGGTGGGCCATACGACGGGATTCCCCGATCGTGAGCGGGACAAGCCCGGCGCCTACTTCGTGCGGGACAACGGCGTCGGTGTCGATCCCCGGTACCGCGATCAGCTGTTCGGCTTGTTCCAGCGGCTCCATGGCGAAGGGTACGAGGGTACGGGCGTCGGGCTCGCCATTGTCGAACGTGTGGTGGCGCGTCACGGAGGGCGTGTGTGGGCCGAGGGCACGCCCGATGGCGGCGCGACGTTCTACTTCACCGTAGGCGAGCGCCCCCACAGTCGTCCGTGACGGTTCCCGTCCGGGGGTTTCGCCGCAACCTCATCGGCGCACGCGGCGAGCGCACGCTGGAGTTGGCCGGTCGTGGCGAGGATGCGCTCCAGCATCGCCTGCGTCCGGGGCTTCAGTGGGACGCGCTGCAATGCCGCGTCCGTCAGGATGAGCTGCACGTATCCTGCGATGATGAGGGCTGCGTCCGCGGCGGGCGGCACGGTCGCGATGGATGCAGACCGCCGCCGCCGCGCGGCGAGCATCAGGCCGACCGCGGTGCCCAGAAGAAGCCCGAGGAACATCGTCCGACGGAAGTGCAGTCGGCATGCCAGACGGACCTGTGAGGTCGCGGTGGGCCAGTGCGGCGGCATCGTGGCATCCTGCCCCCGCGCGAGGCATACCGCCCCACAGGTGCTCAGCGCGTGTGGCCGTATCGGCGCAGCTTGCGATAGAGCGTCTTTCGGTCGAGCCCGAGGATCTCTGCAGCGTTGGTGCGATTGCCTCGCACCGCGTCGAGCACCCGCAGCACGTGCCGCCGCTCGATCTCGTCGAGGGGCACGAGCGGGACGTCGCTGCGTTCGTTGCCGGAGGCCGAGGCGAGCTCGCCGTTTCGGATGCGCTCGGGGAGATCGTCGATCCCGATTCCGTCGCGTGCCGCGAGTGTTACGGCCCGCTCCATGCAGTTCTGCAACTCGCGAACGTTCCCCGGCCATCGATAGGCGAGCAACCGCTCAGCGGCAGCCGGCGCGATCGCCTTGATGGGATTCCCGACCTGCTTGGCGTATTGCTCTAGAAACGCTTGGGCCAGCAGTAGGATGTCGCGGCCGCGCGCGCGCAGGGGTGGGACCTCGACGTGGATGACGTTCAGTCGAAAGTAGAGGTCCTGTCGAAAGTGCCCCTGAATGGCCGCCGCCTCCAGATGTTGGTTGGTTGCCGCGATGATCCGCACGTCGCATGCGATCGTCCGGTCTCCACCCACGGGTCGCACGGTGCGCTCCTGCAGGGCGCGCAGCAGCTTCGGCTGGAGGTGCGGAGAGAGGTCCCCAACCTCGTCGAGGAAGAGGGTGCCTCCGTGCGCCTGCACGAACAGCCCGTGGCGCGATGCATGCGCGTCCGTGAATGCCCCGCGCACGTGGCCGAACAGTTCGCTCTCGAGCAACGGTTCGGGGACCGCCGCACAATTGAGGGCCACGAACGGCCCTGAGCGCCTCGGCCCCGCGTCGTGCAGCCCGCGGGCGATCAGCTCCTTGCCCGTACCGCTCTCGCCCGTGATCAGGACCGACGCGTCGGTCTCGGCGATGCGGGAGAGCAGGCGGCCCAGGTTGCGCATGATCTCGCTCTCATAGCGGAGCGATCCGAACCCGTGCGCGTCGGCCACGGCGCGGCGTAGCCGGCGAACCTCCTGGCGGAGCCGGCGGTGCCCCACTGCGCGGTCGATGCTCACGCCGACCAGATCGAGGTCGGCCGGCTTCGCGATGAAGTCGAACGCGCCCGCGCGGACCGCTCCCACCGCGCGCTCGACGTCGTTGTGTGCGGTGACGATGACTACGGGGAGGTCCGGCCACCGTTCGACGACGTGTTGGCATAGCTCGAGGCCGTTCATGCCTTGCATCTCGATGTCGGCGACCACGACGTCCATCTCATCCGCGGCCAGTACGGCCAGCGCGTCAGCCGATGAAGTTTTCCACACCACCTCTGCGCCCCGTGCTCTCAGCTCGGCGGCGAAGAGACGGCATGTGTGGACGTCGTCGTCGACGAGCAGCACACGGGCCGCGGGGTCGGAGGGACTCACGGCTGGTCCCAGCCCTGGTCGACGGCCCCCGCCCGTACCCGGCTGCCGACCTCGACGAGGCGGCGAGCCAGGTCGCAGCACAGCGTGCCGTCCCGGTCATTCGCCGCCCGCTCGACGGCGGCTGCCAGATCGTGGACGAGCGCGAATCCGTAGCCGCCGGCGCTGCCCTTTAGGCGATGCGCCGCTGCCGCGGCGGCCGCTAGATCCTCGCACACTGCGCTCGCCTGGAGCGCGGCGCATAGCCCGGGAAGAGCCCGAGCGAACGCCTCGACGAGGCGGATCACCTCCGGACCGCGGCGGAGCGTGCTCACCACGGGTGGCAGATCACGATCGTAGTCCATCTGCTGCAACCGAGAGCAGCAAGAAACGTACCCTCGCAGAATGCCGGCACAATGCCGCCTCTCGGACACAAAGGAGCGTCAACATGCCAAGGGGCTGGCGTGTGTGACCTGGTGTGACTTTCCAATGCCTCGCGGATCCGCTACGTGTCGTCTGGGTTGACTGGCTGGGCCGGGGCGAGGTGATGCGCGGCCGCGGCCCGTTTCGAAGGGTGGGGTACCCTCCGAACGGCGGCGGTCGTGAGCCCCGCAGGAATGCGAGGGGCGCGATGGGAGTGCACGCGATCGATGTCGTCGTCGTGGAGGATGACCCGGCGGAGGAGGAGTTGGTGCTTCGGGCCCTCGGGACCCACGGGTTCGCGGAAGGCGTCCATGTCGTGCGCGACGGCGCCCAAGCCCTCGATGTGCTCGTGGATGGAATGCGGAGCACGCTCCCCCGGTGCGTCCTGCTCGATTTGAAGTTGCCCAAAATCGGGGGCGTCGAGGTGATCCGACGCCTTCGGGCCGATCCGCGCACCAGGATGGTGCCGATCGTCGTACTGACCTCGTCCCGTGAGCCCCGTGACGTCGCCGAGTGCTACTCGGCAGGGGCAAACGCGTATGTCGTCAAGCCGATCGCCTTCGACCGGTTCGTGGAGACGATTGGGCACATCGTGCGATTCTGGGTCGGAACGAACCTCGCTCCCTCATGAGGCCGGCTGCACGAGGGCCTGCGCCACCGAGCGGGCCAGGGCGTCACCCCAATCGAGGCCCTTGGGCACGTAGTCGAAGGCGCCCTCCCGCATGGTCGCGACGGCGGTCCCCACGTCGTCGTGACCCGTAACGACGATCACTCGCGGGTGGCGGGTCGTCAACTCGGTACGAAGGATATCGAGACCCGTGCAACCGGGGAGCCCGTAGTCGAGCAGGAGGAGATCGATGTCGCCCGGAGCCAAGAGCACGCGCGCTTCATCCCAGGACGGCGCGCACAGAAGCTCAATCGGCCCGGGCGGGCACGGGATCTTGCGGAGCGCCCACGCGGCCAGCTCGCGGTCGAACGGGTTGTCGTCGACGAGGAGCACGCGCGCGCTCATGCTGCACCAGCCGGCATCCGGCCCTCGCTCCGCCAGTTGCAGCAATGGACGATCGATTGCAACCTCGGGCTCATCGCCGGCAGGGGTTCGGGCGGCAGCTGCCGTAGCCCAGCACATCGGCTGATCGTCCGCGAGAGACGAACGGGTCGTTGACCGCGTCGCAGAGATCCTTGGTCGTGACGTGACAGCGTCCGACGGGATCGGCGCGGTGGCGGTAGACGCAACAGACGGTCCGCGTGTCGTCGCCGCAGGTGGCGAAGCGTGCATACCGCCATGCACGTCTGGCCGCACGGCGTCCGAGCCCGCCGGCCGACCGCAACTCCCGTACGCGCGTACGCACACAGTCGAGATACGCCTCGCGCGACACCCACGGGACGTTTGCAGCATCGAGCGGGCACGGACAGAGACTGCATCCATCCGTGCCGACGAGCTCACCGGCGGCGGTAGCGGGGCACGCGTCGACGGCATCGAAGACGCCGTCACCGTCGAGGTCGGGAGCGTCCTGCGCACCACTCGTTGCGACCACAGCGAGGAGCAAGACCGCCAGGGCGCCATGCTTGAGGCGAGTCGACATGCGTGCGTTCGGATGCAGCGGACGTGCCACACCGAGCCGCCAGGGTTCTCGCCGCCGCGGTCGCAATCGGCGTGGCGCTTCGCCCCTGGCGCGGGGAACGCTGCCTCACGTCGCTCGGGCGCTGGCGAGGGGCAGTTTGCCTCACGGCGGTGCGATCGTAGCACCCGAGCACGCCTCGAAGTGGGCGTTCTTCGCAGCGCATGCGTGGCACGATGGCTGCATTGACCGCAGCCCGAGGAAACCGATGTCGTCAAAGCGTGCCGACCTCCTGACGCCCCTGCGGGCATTTCTCCTGCTCCGCTATACGCTCATCGCCGCGACGGCGTATCTGATCCTCATCGAGGGGCGTCTCAGCGTGCCGCCAACCTGGATCTGCCTCGCGATCACCATGGCGCTGGTGTCGAACGTCCTTGCCAGCCTGCTGCCGGCGCAAATCCTCGACTCCCGATACTTCACGGCGACGATCGTGCTCGCCGACACGGTGTGGATCACGGCGGCGCTCGTCTCCAGTGGACGCTTCGAGACCTACTTCTTCCTGCTCTATTTCTTCGTCCTCGTCCTCGCGGCAACCGGGGAGCGACTCAGCCTCGTCGCGGTCGCCTCGGTGCTGATCTGCCTCGCCTACGCGTACGTCTTGTCATCGAGCGGGGAGAACTGGTCCATGTGGAACTCCCCCTCGATCATCCGCTTGCCCTTCTTGTTCACGTCCGCGGCGTTCTACGGCTACATGGTCGATCGCACGCGCCGGGGCGAACGGCGAGCGGCCGCCGCGTCCGCCAGGGCGCAAGCCCATGCCGAGGCGCTCACGACCGTCAGCCGGCAGATTCGAGCGCCGATGACGAGCGTGCTCGGCTGGTCGAACCTCCTCCTCGACACGCGTCTTACACCCACCCAGCGAGAGTACGCGGAGCGCGTGCGGCGCTGCGGGGAAGATCTCCAGGTGGTCGCCGATGGCATCCTCGACGCGGCGGCCATTCAGGCCGGCGACGTACGAGTGGAAGCCGTCACGTTCGAACCACTGGTCGTCGTCGAGGAGGTCTGCACGCGTTTGGCACCCAAGGCGGCCGAGAAGGGGATCGTACTCGTCCCTCGCGTGCATTCGATCGTGCCACACCTGCTGCACGGGCCACAGAGGCGTATTCGACAGGTTCTCAGTGTCCTCGTCGACCGGATGATGGCGATGACTGAATCGTGCGAGGTCGTGGTTACTGCCGGCGTTCTCGGCACAACGCTCTCACACGTGACTGTGCGCTTTGCCGTCCGATGCGTCGGCGCCCAGATAGCGGCCCACGCCGAAGCGGAAACCTTGGCTGCCTTCGGTGCGGCCGACGGTGCCGAGCGCGATGGGACCGCGGGACTCGACCTCGACCTCGACCTCGCCGTCGCCAAGCGACTCGTGTCTGCCATGGACGGCGAGATTGGGCTCGACCTCGACCCCGACCGGGGAAGCGCGCTCTGGTTCACTGTACGCCTCGCGGAGGTTGCGGCGACCGACTGGGGCGAGCCCGGGGCCAAGTTGGCCGGCTAAGCGAAGGCTTCGCTGACTACACCACAGGCGTGGCCCAACCCGAAGCCTAGGGCCCGACCGGTGCGAGCCAGGAGCGGAGTCGCGAGGCAATCTCATCGCGAGTACGACGGAAGGCGGATAGCTGGACCTCAACGATCGCGTTGCCGCGCCCTTCCTCCCGGAGTCCATGGCCGACTACAATCGACGGACGCGGTTCAACCTCTGACTAGCCCGCTGAGCCCGATCGCGGTCAGGGTGGAGAGCACCCATCCCGCGGCGATCTGAAACCAGAAGTACCACCGCAACACCGCGCCGGTGCGGATGCCTCGCCACAGGACACGTCCCCGCTTCGGATCGGGCCGAAAGTCGTCGGCTTGGTAGAGGTTCACGAGCGGTGTGAAGAGGTCGATCGAGTAGATGAACGGGTTGAGTCGAGTGACGTCCCTGCCTTCCTTGCTCGCAATCATGAGCCCGCTTGCGGCTGCGCGTTTGAACGCCAAGGTTCCGAAGACCACGATGCCGAAACTAACCCACGCCGCGCGGAGAGGCGCGTACCCGTAGCCTACGATCCAACCCAGCGCGAGCCAGACCAGACTCGACCTCTTCGCGATCTCGCGTTCCTTCTCGAGCAAAATGCGGTCCGCATCGTCGACGTGCCCTTGCTTGCGAAGCGCCGCCGCGAGCTGTTCGTACGGCTGCGGGTAAACGTCGGGTTGCAGCCGAAGCCATCCGAGCCGTGTCTCCGCATCGGACGGCGACATCTCGGCGAGATTGTCGAACGCGAATCCGTCCAACAGCAGCCGGTTCTGAGACGGCCAGGAAACCTCGTCGTCCAACAGGACACCCACCCGCAGATTCCGAAGATCGAGCGTCATCTCCTTCGAGTGGGCGCGCAGCACTTGCAGTGTTCCGACATGCGCCCCCCAGAAGGACACGTTGCCGTTGGCTCGGAACCCGTGCCGGAGGAAAACCCCGCCTTTCACGTCCATGCCGTCGGTGCTCAATGCCCTTCGCCTCGGATTCACGATCCGAGCGCCGTCGCATTCGAGGGTCGAGCCGATCCGCGCAGCGACCAAGTTGACCTCGCCCTTGGCCCGGAATCCATCCCGGAGGAACACGGCCCTCACCTCGATGCCGCTGGCGAGCAACGCCGTTCCGGCCGGATCCATGAGCCAAGCGCCATCGCCGGCAAGGGCCGAGCCGACCTGCGCGTTCGTGAAACGGACAGTGCCCTTGGCGCGAAAGCCGCCCGTGAGGAAGACCGTGCCCTTCACCCCGATAGCGTCGGCGTTCAACGCCGCGCCACCCGGATTCGCGAGTCGCGCGCCCGAGAAGTCGAGATCCTCGCCGATCCACGCGCCAATCAAGTTCACCTCGCCGTCGGCCCGAAACCCATCCCGCAGGAACACGCCACCCTTCGCGTTCAGGCTGTTGGCGAGCAATGCCCTTCCACCCGGATTCATGAACCAAGACCCATCGCATTCGATACGTGAGTCGAGCTGCGCGCCCGCTAGGCTCACCTCGCCGGTGACTCGGATCTTGGTGAAGAACACCGGGCCCTCGACGTGCGCACCGAGGCCGTTGATCGGCCCCAGACGCGAACCTGAAAGCGAGATCATCCGGATATGCGCGTGCGAAAAGTCCAGGCCGTCGCGTATCGCGGAGTCATGGAGCGCGACCAGGAACGGACAGGTCGCGAAGTCAAGCATGATGCGTTCGTGCACGCGCGCCCCCAGAAGGCGTAGTCCGCGATGGTGGGTCTGCTCACGAGCAGTCTTGTCCGTGCAGAACCACGAGATGAGCCCAGCTCGCACCGTCCGCTCGGGTCGCCACTGGTCGGATTTGGCGGTGTCGTTCTCGGACGTGTCGCCGCTTCGGCAATCGGCGTGGCCCCCTTGCGCAGCCGCCTGGACCAGCAGCTGCTCGCAGGAGGACAACCGCCCGAACCGATCTTGCGCAAGTCGGGACAACTTCGACTTGTCGGCCGCGCCGGCGCTCATGCGGTGGGGCACCAAGACTAGCGCGATGACGAGCATCGGCCCGATCGCCGAATGCCAAGCCCGTCTCCGGAATGACGTGCCGAACCGCGCGCAACGTCCGGGTCTCCCGTCCCCGGAGGCCGCATGCCGGGCGAACGAAGCGGTTGTCAAGAGAATTTCGCGAGCGCCGATGACTGGAAGCGGTGATCCGGCCTCTGGGTTCTGAGCGGGCCGTCTTCGCTTCAATTCACACACCGCAAGGGTCTGTGCCGGTTGAGCAGCCCAACACGACGGAAGTCAGTGAAGCTACCAATTCGCATCACCCGCGAGGGGACCTCCCATTGCCTGTTGAACTGACGGGTTGAAAAAGAGAGCGGCGGCTCCTTTCTCCGTCCTGTAGAGGACGGGGTCACCACAACCAAGGAAAGGAAGCCGCCATGCAGAGGAGTCGCACAGGATCGCTCGCCAGGAAAGAGGTCACGTCGCGCCCCGTAGCCACGGTGCAGGTGCCGTTGCCGCTGCTCGACGTGCTCACGGATACGCGCACCGCGTTCTTCGGGCTTTTGCCTCGACGCGGGGCAGCAGGTGCTCCGCACGATGATGGAAGGAGGATCGCGAGCAGTTCTGCGGGCCGCGGCACGTGCCGAATCCGGCGCGCCGCGCCCATCGGGGCGGGAACACGGGCATGGCGGAGAACGATTCAGGAAATGTTGGGGTGAACGGGGCTGTGGACTGTGGGAGCCTATTCGCCTATTCTTCGCCCCGTGCACTCGATGGCGATTCACCCGAACTTGACCCCGGGCAGTTAGGGCGGGTATGCGCGGGCGCATGTTGGACGAACTTGCATGGCTCGTTCTGGGAACAGGGATAGGGATTCTCGTGGGATCCGGGCAGCCGTTGCTGGGAATTGCGCTCGCGGCCCTGGGGATTCTCATCCTCATCTGGGTCCGGGTGCAGGTGGGGCCGCAAGCTAGGGGCGTGGCCTCCGCGGTGGTAATCCTGCTGGCCTTCGGGGGCGCTCGTTACCTAAGAGACGAACCTCCCGAGGTTACGATGCAGATGCGGCTGGTCGATAGCGATCTGGCCGATGGTTCAACGGTAGACGGCCTTCAGTGGCAGAAAAGCTACAGGCGCTATCTGTTCTCCCTGTCCAACCCGTCGACGGGGCCAATCATCGACATGCAGGTGTCGCTCTACATGCCCGACTTGGTTGTGCAGGCGAGCGAGGACCGCTTCGTTGGTGTGGGGGTGGTGCATCTAATTGTGCCGCGTGGCGAAGCTCGCCGCACGTCAGGTGTCCGTGGCACTGAGGTGTTGCCGGACGCGATGCTGAACCGCGTTACCCTGAGCGCTTCTCGCCTTAATCCAGGCGGTTCGTTGTGGGTTAGCGTCATCACGGATGCATCCAGAAAAGGGAAGGACGCCGGCCATTTGGTGTTGCGCACCCATCACCCTTACTGGGGCGATGACATAAGCGACCCGCAGCGAACCTACCGAATAGATGTCGTAGACTCGCAGGTCCGCTCGGTCTCTCTGGATGCCACCGACCTGGGCCAGGACGTAAAGGTTACGACGTTTGGCGACATGCCAACCGTTAACGCCCCGAAGGGCTTAAGTGAAACGTGCGTGGCGTTTCCGGGTAGCTGATGACGAAGACTTTTCCCGCTTCGGTTTCTTCCGCTTCTTCTTCGGTGCGGGCGGGTGCCGTATGAGCGCACTAATCACCGCCTCGAACGTATCAGCTTCGATGGGCTCGGGCGGGGGATGCTCTTTCCCGACTTTCTTGCGCCCTTTTCCCGCAGTCTGTTTCGAGGGTTGCCGTCGCGTGGGTTGCATGGCGGCTCCCTCAGCATCCTGCCAGGAGGTCGTAGAAAATCTCGTCGTTGTGGCGGTTGTTATGCCGCCACGAAAACTCGTTCAGGTAGAGCGGCAAGTGATCCTTGCTGACCTTGTGGAACGTGCCGACTATGCCGCGCTTCAAGAGCGACCAGAACGAATCCAGGTTCGTGGTGTGGCCGTTGCCGCGCACGTACTCGCCCTTGGCGTGATTCACGCTTTCGTAGGGCCGGTCCATGTACTCGTAGCCACGGTGCTCGTCAGTGGCGACGAGCGACACACGCTCCGAGACGGTCTCGTTGATGAAGCCCTGGAGCGTCCTGGCGTCGGTGCGCTCGATCACCTGGCAGACGACGTTGCCCTTACGCGCGATGGCCCCGACGACGGGCACCTTGCCGAGCGTCCCGGCCGATCCAATGCCGCGCTTCCGCTTGTCGGGGAGCATCCCGCCGTGGCGGTTCTTTGCCTTGCCGCCGATGTAGGTCTCGTCCACTTCCACCTCACCCGTCAGCTTGCGAAAGAAGCCATCCTTCATGGCCGCTCGCAGTCGGTGGCACATGTACCAGGCGGTTTTGTAGGAGCCCTCAGCGCCACGTACCGGGTCGATCATGCGGAATACCTGCATCGCGGAGATGCCCTTCTTCGACGACACCATGAGGAAGGCGACCTTGAACCACGTCCGCAGCGGCATGTTCGTGTTCTCGAACACGGTCCCGGTCAGCACCGAGAAGCGGTAGCCGTTCTTGTTGCAGTGCTTGCACTTCCAGCGGAACGCCTCCGAGGTCTTGTAGACCTTGAGGGAGAGCCCGCAGCGGGGGCAGTGAATCTTGCCGTCCGGCCAGCGGAGCTTTTGCAGCAACGCCTTGCAGTCATCCTCGGTGGCGTACTGGCGCTCCATGCCCGAGAGGGTCAGCAGCGGCTTGGTCGTTTTCGTTGCCATGCCGGAATCTATACCCGACTCGGCCCCTGGGGTCAAGTCCGGGCTAATCGCCCACTCGATGGCCAATCAACCGGGCGGAATGCCCATGCGGGCCGCTGCGAATGAACAGCCCACGGGACGCTACGGTCCGAATGTTCTGCGCGTCCCCTACCGGAACGTCTCGTCGTCGTGCATTGACGGGTCCAACCGTGCTGCCCTCATGCGGCGAAGGGTGCAATGCGAAAGTCAGACAGACTCGCCCTGACGCTGGCTATCATCCTCACCGTCGCGGCATCGCCAACGAGGGGTGAAGACGCACCCCCGCCCTTGAGCGAGGACATCCTCGAACGCGGCACGTTCGTTGTCGCGCTCGCGAATCAGAATGGTCTAGTCATCGTTGCTGACAGCCGACGATCATCTCGGGCGCCCTTTCCATGCAACGGAGTGTCGGGGCTGTATTGCGACGATAGTCAGAAGGTATTCCAGGCCGGGGAGCGATCGGGCATGGCGATCGCCGGATTCGCCAATGGAAGGGTTGCCGGCACGCCCTTGGACAGCCACATGGCAGCGTACCTGCGAGGCAAGTTCCCGCGACCCGGCAACTTAGGGTTCGGTGAGAAGCTGGTTGAGTGGCTCGGAGGGGATGTAATGCCTTACCTGCTGACACCCCTCAGCGTTCTCCACGGCAACGAACCCCTCGACTTCATTTTCATCGTCGGTGAGCAATGGGGTGGCTTGCCACCAAGACTCATCAAGGTGACCCTGAACCCTCAGCCGATACAGACCGCGCCCACGGGTACCGTCTTGCTCAACTATGTGCCTCGGGCCTACGAGCAGCGATGTCCTCACTTCTGCTTCACGACTGCGGGAATCGATCGTGAAGGGCTGGCCCTTCTCGACGGGCGACTCCACGTAGCTGACGCCGTTCTCCGAAAGTACCAACGACTGTCACCCGAGCGCCGGAAAGCCCTGTCAGTCGCCCGCATGACGCGCATTGCTAGAGCGGTCCTGAAGGAGGTTAAGCGACGCTATCCGCCGTTTGTGGGAGGAGACGATCAGGTCATAGCACTGCCAATGAATGGCCCACTGGCCGTACGGCTGCCAAATGCTGTGACCGCCGCGCAGGGCACCCCATTGCTGCCCAGCATTATGCTCATTGTGGAGCGCGACTTCTCACCCGCCTATCCAAATGGCCAGAGCTACAAACGCCTCAACGTCCCACTCCACATTGATGAGCCACGATGGGGCCTCGAACGGACCATCCCACAGGTGTTCATCGGTAACCTCTTCCGCGATGTCACCGTCGAACTCGATGGAAACGTGTTCGCTGCGAATACCTTTGAGCGCGTTGTCTTCAGGTCTCACGGCGGAGCCACATACTTCTCCGCCATAAATCGTCTGAGGGAGTGCAGCATTGTTTCGGATCAGCTCCCTTTCACCCCGCCTGACACTCTGCGCCGCTGCTCCGTCAGCAAGTTCGACGGACGTGAGATGCCTCACCGAATTGGCCTTCCAGCAAGAACCAGCGTCGTAGGGAAAGGCGTGGCGGTCATGCCCGATGGCTCCGTTAGGATCGAAGCCAAGGAGGGTGAGTCTTCGTATAGTACCGTCCCTGTGCGATGAGCGAGGCGTTAGCTGCGACCCGCTGCGGTGATGTAGCTCGCTAGAATGCATGATACCCGCTCGCACCGATACCGAACCTCGCCAAAGTCCTGGCGGAAGACATCCAGTGCTTGGCCCGAAGAGAGCAACGTCCTGACGTGCGCTTCCTGCGCGCTACCTCCGCGCAGTTCCGACGCGACGTCGCCTCCCTGAAGCGGCAGATGCGCACTCTCGTTCACTCGGTGGCATTCCTTGAGCGTCAGGAACGGAAGCGCCTCGGCCAGAAGGCGCCCGGCGAGGAAGCCGCAGGGGCGCGCTTCTCCGTGCGGGGATCCGAAGCGCATCGAGCGCGGCTCGGCATATCGGCAAAGAGCCATGGTCTTCTTGTTGGCGTCACCGGTCTCACGGTATCGGCTCGCGCGTCCGCTCGTACCTGGCGCGTCATCGAAGTGCCCCTCGATGGTCGAGCAACGCCGTACGCGAAATAGGGTGCCGTGTTCGCGTCGAGCCGCCTCGCCCTTCGGCTCCGGCCCGCACTAGCTCCAGGGTCGCGATCAGGTCGTTCGTCTGCATTGTCGGCCGCAGTATCCACGCCAGGATGTAGCGCGAGTAGTCGTCGAGCGTCCTCCTGATCGGCTGAACCCACGTTCCCACCAGCGGACATGGCAACGTCACTGTGGGTCTGTCACGTCCTCCTGGTTCTTGCGGGGACGGTTCCGCTGCACCTGCGGCCCTCCCCTTTTCTGCAGCACACGTATCGTTGTCTGCACGGTTTCGCGTGACCAAGGATTCCCCTGCTGCGTCCGTGCTCCCATACCTGCCAGGCGGCTGACCATCTCGCCGATATCGATCCCCTCCTCGTGCCACGTCCAGAGGAGCTGGTGGCACCCGAGGGGGCGTATGAAGGTGAGCTTCGTCGCCGCTGCGCCGTCCAACCATTGGATGCTCAAGTCCACGTGCAGCGCATCGACGTGCTCGATGACGACAGCGCTGATGAGCAACCGCAAGAGTTGCTTGCGATCTTCGTTCGTCGTGGTCACCGCCGCCCAGATGGCCTGGACATCGCCGCTCAACCGAACCAGCTCCGTCCAGTGGGCCTCTGTGAATGGATCGACTGGTGGAGACTCGGCTGCCGCCCGCGTCCGAAGTCGTTCCAGCTCGGTCAGGTCGCCTTCGAGATCCTCAGCCAGCGCGTGGGCGGCGCGGTCTAAGCCTTGCAGTTCGCAGTCTCGAATCCGTCTGCGGATCTTCACCGCATCGATCTCGCGCTGTCGGATGATGCTGTCCAAGCGGTGAGTGTTCATCCGCCACTCGGCACGCTCCCGTTGCCATTCCGCCCGAATCGACTGAATGCTCGGCACGGCTAGCCGTTCCAACACCGCCTTGACGATCCTACGGATGATCAGCGTCTCTGGGACGGTGACACACTGGGTCGATCCGTCGAGCAGATAGATGCCAAGGCACCCGTAGGATGCACGCGGCTCGGAGCCCGATCCGCCATAGCGAGGCGACATGGCGCCGTGTGCTGCACAGCGAATCCGCCCCTGAAGCAGAGCGGGTCCTCCGCCGAGGTAGGCCTGCGAGGGGCTCCGCCGGTTGATAGCCAGCGTGCGCTGGATTTGGTCAAACTCCTCGCGCGAAACATAGCCCTCGTGATGGTCCTCGAGCACCACGTAGTCGCCAACATCGCCCTCGCGCACGGGAACGTCACCCTCCGTCATGGCCTTCTGCCAGTGCTTCTTGGCGTAGACGTACACGCCGTAATACACGGGGTTCTTCAGGATGTTCCGGATCCGGTAGACCGTCGGCGGGCGCGGCACGATACCCCGCCTGCCGGCGCGCATCGGAAGAGAGACGCCCTCGCGGCGGAGAGCCCGGACGGACTTGGCTAGGCTCCGTTCACGACGAAAGGTACAAAATACGGCCTCAATGGCCGCACGCGCGGCTGGATCCTGCACCTTTTGCCACTCTCCCGTGCGGCGCAGCTCGCCATCGTGCAATTCCCGCACGGGTTCATAGCCCGCGGGCGGGTAGCTCACGGCCCGACCGTGACGCGCCACTGCCAGCCGGCCGCCGTGCATGCGTTGAAGAAGCAGCCGGCTTTCGCGGGCCGCAAAGATCCCCTGGAACTTCTGGGCCATGACGGCCGCCTCGTCCCGCGGGTCGACGACCTGCCCATTGATGACCAGAAGCACGTCGTAGCGAGCCAGGAGCTCCAGGAATTCGAACCATGCGATCTCTCCCCGTCCTCCCCTAGACACCTCAAACATGAAGACCGCTCCGATCTCTCCGGCACGGATGGCCCGCAACAAGGCTTGATACTCTGGCCGATCGATCGTCCGACCCGTGATGCCTTCGTCGAGGTACATCACGATGTGCGAGGCGACGTAGCCAGCCAGTAAGGCCAGATCCCACTGGCTCTGGGTCTGATAGACACGGCTTCCCTTGCTGTTCTGAACTTGCCGTTCGGTTGACCACCGCGCGTAGATTGCCGCCTTGCGGCGCAGGTATCGGGCCTCGAATCGGCGGATCATGGTCTCCCCCCACCTGCTTGAGCGGTGTCAGGTGGCGAGATCTGCCGCGGCATGGTGTTTTGTCGGTCCCGCGGGATCGTCGGCTTGGAGGCCCCTGCGACTCGCAGGAGTAACACCGTTAGGAGCTGCTCGACTTCCTCGGGCGCATACCCGGGATGATCCTCATTCCGCATGTCCCGGAGAATGACACATCTGGTAGACAGCTTCAAAAATAGCACCCTCACATACCTCGCAAATCGGCGCGTCATTTCGCCACGTTACCGTGTCGGCGAACGTCGAGCGCCTTCAAGAGGGGGTGGACGTCGGCAAGAGTCCGCATGCGCCTTGCCACTCTGTCCAAAGCCCCTGGTGACAGTCCCCCTTCTCTGTCGGGATCGACCCGATGGTCTCCGTCCAGTTCGTCCCCGCCTTGGTGGCTGTTCACCTCACCGCGCTCCGACAACCTTGACACTCCCCCGAGCATTAGTATACGCTCACTTTTAGTCAACGTTACTAACATCTACCGATGCCCAAACCCGACCTACGACCCAAGCGCCCACCCTACGCGTGGCAGAGGGTCCTGTCCTTCGCCAACGCGACGCCAACACCGACGAACTGGGTCTCCATCCTGCTCGGCGTGCGGAAGCCCGTCCCCATACGCGAAACCTACGGCATCTCGAGCGCTGAGGAGTTGCGGCTCATCCTGCACCGCTTTCGGGATCTCCTTTCCGACCTCGTCTCCAGCTCGGTACCGGCGGCCAAGCACTCGGGCATTCTCAATACGATCAACGCACGAGCCGCTGGCGTCCTCGAGCGATGGACATGGGTCCGGGGGACCGGCCGTGTCTTTCCGCAGATTCGGACCCAAGACAACTCGTTCGAGCAGGGGCTTTACGCACAACTCGCGATAGCGATGTCTGTCGAGTCCTTCCGGTCAATCAAACGGTGCCCGGTGTGCCAGCGGTTCTTTTATGCGCCAGAACAGGGCTGGGCCGGCGCGTGCTCGGCTCGATGCCGAACTAAGGCGCTGAAGCTTCGGGTGGCTCGGTACCGGGAAGGACATCAAGAAGAGTATCGGGCCTACCAACGCCGACTCATGGCCAAGCGGCGGCAGGAAGGTACAGCGTGAGCGTCGCCGCCCCGGAGCATGCTCTCCGCCGGCTAGCAACGATGAGCGCCGATCTACGCTCGCTCGCGGCCGAGATGGAGGCCTTGGTCGCCTTTCTGCGCCCCCCCGCGCAACCAGCACGGGAGTCTGAGGAGTTCCTTACGCTGGCGAGTCTTTGCACGCGAATTGGCTATGCACACCAGACCATCCGAAACCTCATCAGCCAGGGTGAATTGAGGGTCGGACGACACTTTGTCCAGAAGAGACGACACGGGAAGATCCACTTCCTCTGGTCGGCCATGGAGCGCTGGCTCCGCGAAAGAGAGCTCGATCGCTCGGCCGCCGAGCCGTTTGTCCCAACCCATCGTGCCCGTACGCGCAAAATCCGGTAAGCTCTACTTCGACTTCACCTGGCAGGGCACCCGCTGCAAGGAATACACGGGTCTGCCCGGCACAGTAGAGAACCGCCGCGCCTGCGTGCACACGATGCGGCTGGTTGACGCCGCGATTCGTCGCGGCGACTTCGACTACCGGGCGTTCTTCCCGCGCGGCTCCAGACTGCATCTCTTCGAGCCTGACGACCGGCCCGACGGGCTGATGACGTTCCAGGAGTACATTCTCCGCTGGCACCGCCTGCGCTCGCCCTTCCGCACCGACGGCACCGTTGCCAAGGATGCGGATCTCCACCCGTCGACCTGGCTGCACGACGAGAGCACAGTCCGGCGGCATTTGATCCCGGCTTTCGGGCCGCTGTCGGTTCGGGAGGTCGACGTGCCGCGCGTCAACGAGTTCCGCCGTAGTCTCGTCGCGAGCGGCCTCACGGGCAAGAGCATCACGAACATCCTGGGCGCGCTCCACAAGGCAATGAGCGACGCGGCCGAAGAGGGCATTATCACAGCGAACCCGGTGCTCCGCATCCGCACCGGTCGTCGCCGGCGGGCGGGCTCCCGTATCCGGGCGAACTCCGACCCGCTCACGCCGTTCGAGATCGCCCAGTTCCTGGCGATGGTGCCCCGGGCCGTACCGCATCCTGTACGATATCTGGTTTCGGCTGGGCTGGCGGTCGTCGGAGATGGTCGCCCTGCGGTTCCGGAATCTAGACTTTGCCCGCCAAGTGATCACGGTCGACACGGGCCGCATGCCGCGCTTCGGCGGCATCGAGGCCGAGCCGAAGACAGGTCCGCGTGAGGTGGACTGTTCCTACGATCCGAAGGTTTTTGCCCTGCTCAGGAGCCTCCATGATGAACGCGGACAGCCACAGCCGGACGAGTACGTCTTCGTCGACCCTGCCGGCGCACCCCTCTCGCAGGAATGGCTCCACAAGCGGGTGTGGGTGATGACGCTTGAGCGGGCGGATCTCCGGGCGCGCGGCCAGTACAACATCCGCGACACGTTCATCTCGATCGCCCTGTCAGCCGGCGAGGATCCCGGGTGGGTCGCCAAGGTGTGCGGCACGTCGGAGGAGATGATCTTCCGGCACTACCGAACGTGGATCCCGGGTCTCAACCCGAACGCTGGGGCGAAGGTGGGTCGCATCCTTGGCGAGGTCGGTGGGGGGAATTTACCCCCGCCTGCGTCCCTCGTTGCGTCCCCAGCGCCCAAGAAGAGCGTCGAGACGCAACGAATTCAGTTGGTTAAACGAGTGGAGGCGGGGGGAATCGAACCCCCGTCCGAAGGCCCCGCCCCGTCGCACCTGAGGTGTTCTCACGCGCCAAGTGCTTGGATCATCGAGGGCTGGCCGAGAGCGCTTGCGCCTGGAGTGTCCCGGAATGACCTGCAGGTGAGCACGTGGTGAGCACGCGGTGCCTTGGTCGTCGTCCCCGGCGGGCCGCACGAGGACGCCGCCTTGCTACCTCTCGGACGCAACGCCGTAGGAGGCTCGGAAGTCCCTGAGCAATGCCGACCGCGGCGTGCGCGGGCGGTCGTCCCGAAAAGGGCTACGGTTCGGAGCATCAGGGGAGGCCGGATCAGCCCTATTTTGCCGCCAGCCACTCGCGGAGCCGGCTGTCGATGGCGTCGCGGGTCCGACGAAAGGCGGCGAGCTGCAATTCGGGAGATCCCTCGACACGCGACGGGTCGTCAAACGGCCATTGCAGCAACTCCGTGGTGAACGGGAACAGCCGGGGGCAGGACTCAGCGGCCTGGGCGCACACGACGATCGCGGTGCGGACCCTGGTGCGCCCGAGAAACTCAGCGATGGGCTTTGAGCGTAGAGCCGTCGCGCCGATGCCGACCTCCTCCAGCACAGCGCGCGTGAGCGGATGCACCTCGGTCGGCTCCACGCCCGCACTACACGCGCCGTAGCGGTCCCCGGCGTGGTACCGGAGTAGCGCCTCGGCGATCTGGCTGCGGGCCGCGTTATGAGTGCAGAGAAACAGAACGCACGGCTTGTTCGCCATGGCCCACAACCTAGCCGAGGTCCGGCGGGGGCGTCGAGCCTCGTGGTCGCGCGGGTCGTGTCTCAGTGACGGCGGCCGTGGGGCGGGTTTACTTTCGACCGGCCCGACGTACGCTTCCGGCGCGTCGGCTTCGGCGCACTCACGTACGGCGGGCCGTGGTCGCACGGCGGGATCGGCAGGGCGATCTCGCGGGGGGTCGATGGATACGGAGCGCCCGAACCGGGACCGTCGAGCCAGCGGAGGAAGCTGGTGTCGCGGGTGCTGAACCCCCGGCACTCTCTGCGCCTGCTTTCTGATTCTCGAACGTACCCCCCGTCCTGGGGCCTCGTGATGAGGCCGTCCGACGCGAGGACGATCCCGGCGTCGAACAGACGCCGACGGCCAAGGTCATGGTCGTCTCCTCGACGGCGGCTGCTCCCTCTGGTGCGCCGACGGCTCCCTCGATGTCGCGCTGGCCACGCTTCCCATGGTCACTGGCTACCACCGTCGCCCTCCTGCGTGGGAGGCATCAACGGTGCGTGTCCCACTTTGCGGACGCGAGTGTCCTAAGCCGACCAGAACCAGCCGATCATCGCTGGCGCAGCCTGGGCGTTGACCGAGACGCTGCCCGGTAGTATCGCCGACCCGTCGTGATTCGACTCGGGCGGGCGTGGATCTGGGTTCTCCTGGCGTTGTGGCTGCCAACGACCCAGGGGTTCTCGACGCTCTCGCTCTTGAGTCTGTCACAGAGTGACCATCAGCTCTCCATGAGTTGGCATGACGGACGGCTAAGCCTTGTTCTCCATCACTCGGAGGCGGGATCGTCTCACGACCATGGCATGACAGACCGGCTGGCGCTCGCGTCCCCCGCGGAGCCACATCACGGCGCAGACCATATCGTCTCTCTCTCTGAAGCCGAGCCGGTGTCCCGACCTCCAGCGCCTCTGCAGAACATGCATGCGGGTCCGGCGCTCGTCGCGGTTGTCCTCGCCTTCCCGCTCCGCAGCACCAAGATCGTCGCCCTGGCGCGGCTCGGGCCGGCGCCACCGCCGCCCTGCCGCAACAGTCCACTCCTGATCTGAAGCGCGTTCCCCGCTGACTTTCGCGCTCGACCGACGCGTGGCCGACGCCGGGCAGCTATGCCTGCGTGCGAGCCCTTCCATCGCGAGGAGGCTGGGAACCGATGCCAACGCCATGGCCACTGCACATCATTCGGATCGTTCAACTCGTGCTTCTGACGAGTATGCTTGCGTACGCCCCGTGCACCTGGGGTGACGCACCTTCCGACGATGCGGCAGCACGGGGCACCGTCACCCCTCGCGCCGGTTCTCCAGGGACCGCGAGCGCACCCAGCGACCCCACAGGGGCGCTCACCTTGCCGGAAGTCCTGGCGCGCGTGCTGACGGAGAGTCCGAAGCTACAGCCCTATTCCTGGCAGATCCGCGCCGATGAAGCCCGCACGCTACAAGCGGGTCTGCGACCCAATCCGAGCGCCGATCTCGTGGTCGAAGACGTACTCGGGACGGGAGAGTTCCGCGGTGGCCGGCGTGCGCAGATCACGTTGGCACTGAGCCAACTGATCGAGCTCGGGGGTAAGCGCGCGGGCCGCGTGGACGTGGCGGCCAGGTCTCGTGACTTAGCGCAGCGAGAGTACGAGGTCAGGCGGGTCGAGGTCCTCGCCGATGCCACCGAGAGATTCATCGCGGTGCTCGAGCGCCAGAACGCGCACGCGCTCGCCCGGACCAACGTGGAGTTGAGCCAAGCTACCGTAGAGACCGTGCAGCGGCGCATCCAGGCCGGCGCGGGTTCAACCCTCGAAGCAAAAAGGGCACAGATCGCGCTCGCCCGCGCTCGGGTCGCAGAGGAAGATGTAACGCACGAGCAGGCGGTTGCGCGGAGCCAGCTCGCGGCAACTTGGGGCAGTACCACGCCGGCCTTCGAGCGCGCAGAGGGGGATCTGTTCGCCCGCAGGCGGATCCCGATCTTCACGGAACTCACCGGGAGCATCTCCGCCTCCCCTCAGATTCTCCGCCGGCTCTCCGAAGGAAACCTGCGCAGGGCGGAACTCGAGCTCGCCTACGCCAAGCGCATCCCGGATGTGAATCTCTCGGCCGGGCCGCGATGGTTGGAAGAGCCGAGCAAGGCATCGTTCGTTTTCGGCGTGGCGGTGCCCTTGCCGTTGTTCGACCGCAACCAAGGGGGGGTCGGGGAGGCCCAGGCGCTCGCCGGGAAGACCGGGGCGGTCACGCGGGCGACGGAGGTCCGGCTGCAGGCAGCACTCTTCGGGCTCCATCAGGAGCTATTGCATAGCGGACACGAGCTCGACGCCCTCGAGAAACAAATCCTGCCGGCGGCCGAGGAGGCACTCTCGCTCTCGCGGCAGGGATTCACGGAAGGGCGGTTCTCGTACCTGGACCTGCTCGACGCGCAGCGAACGTTCGTCGACGTCAAGACGGAACACCTCGAGGCGGCGGCCTCGTACCATCGCTTCGTCCTCGCCATCGAGCGTCTGACCGGCGAGCCGATGGATCGGAAGGGTTAGGGGGACTCTATGGACAGGATACGACAGCTCGCAATCGCGGGGGGGATTCTGCTTGCCGGTGCCGCCCTCGCCTTCTGGATGACGTACGCCCGGCCGGGCGCCCGCGAGTCCAGGGAGCACGGTGGCGATACACAGGAGGCCAAGGGCCCGCACGGAGGCCGTCTGCTGGACGACGATGGTTTTGGCGTCGAGGTAACGATCTTCGAGCGCGGCGTCCCGCCCGAGTTTCGCGTCTACACCTACGATCGGGGAGCCCCGCTCGATCCCGGAGCGGTACGCCTGACGATCGAACTCGCCCGCTTCGGCGGCCGGGTCGACCAGGTCCGGTTCTCTAAGAGAGACGACTATCTGGTCGGCGACCGGATCGTCGAGGAGCCGCATTCGTTCGACGTCCGCGTCGTCGTCGAGTACGACCGCAAATCACATCGCTGGGAGTATGCGTCCTACGAAGGGCGGACAGAACTTTCGCCCGAAGCGATCCAGGCCTCTCGGGTCACGATCGAGACGATCGGCCCAGCGACCGTGACGACCAGGATCCGGGCACACGGACGCGTCGTTCCGAACGAGGATCACCTTGCCCATGTGATCCCACGCTACCCCGGGGTCGTTAAGGAAGCCCGCAAGCGCCTCGGCGACCCGGTCGAGCGAAACGAGGTTGTCGCGGTCGTGGAAAGCAACGAGAGCTTGCAGCGCTACGAAGTCCCCTCGTCGATCGACGGAACGATCATCCGTAAGGACGTGACACCCGGCGAGGTCGCTGGCGAGGGGGGAGTCATCTACACCGTCGCCGACCTGAGCACCGTCTGGGTCGACCTCAACGTCTACCACAAGGATTTTCTACAGCTGCGCGTCGGCCAGCCGGTCACCGTCGAGAGGGACGAGGGAGTCGGGCATGGCGAGGGAACGATCGTCTACCTGTCTCCCATCGGAGCCGAGAACACTCAGACCCTGCTCGCGCGCGTCGAGCTCCCCAATGCGGACCGGACATGGCACCCGGGGCGCTTCGCCACGGGCGACATCGTCGTCGAGAAGGTGACAGTTCCGCTCGCCGTGCGCACGAGCGCGCTGCAGACGTTTCGCGACTGGGACGTCGTGTTCCTCAACGCTGGCGCGGTCTTCCAGGCCATGCCGGTAGCGCTCGGCCAGCGCGACGACACCTGGGCGGAGGTATTGGAGGGGCTCCAGGCCGGGCAGCGGTACGCGGCAGAGGGCAGCTTCGTCATCAAGGCCGACATCGGCAAGTCGGGCGCCATTCACGAGCACTGAGGTGAGGCGATCATGTTGGAACGCATTCTGAGATTCTCCCTCCGCCAGCGCTGGCTCGTATTGATGGCGACGCTCGGCATCGCGACACTCGGTGCCTACAACTACGGGCAGCTTCCGATCGATGCCGTGCCCGACATCACCAACGTCCAGGTCCAGATCAACACCGAGGCCCCGGGGTACTCGCCTCTGGAATCGGAGCAGAGAATCACCTTTCCGATCGAGACCGCGATGGGTGGCCTCCCGGCTCTCGACTATACCCGATCGCTCTCGCGCTACGGCCTGTCGCAGGTCACTGTCGTGTTCCAGGACGGCACCGACATCTACTTCGCCCGCCAGCTCGTCAACGAGCGCATCCAGGAGGTGAAGGGCAAGCTCCCGCCCGGGATGGAGCCTTCGATGGGGCCAACGGCTACCGGCCTCGGCGAGATCTTCATGTACACGGTCGAGAACGCCGAGGAGATCGCCGACTCCCCGAGGGCGTTGGGGCCGACGGACCTCCGGACGATCCAGGATTGGGTGATCCGGCCACAGCTCCGCCACGTCCCGGGGGTAATCGACGTCAACAGCGTCGGCGGTTACGTCAAGCAGTACCACGTGACGCCACACCCCGAGAAGATGCTGGCCTACGGCCTGACGTTTCGCGACGTCATGGCCGGGATCGCGGCCAACAACGCCAACGTCGGCGCCGGCTACGTCGAGCGCAACGGCGAGCAATATCTGATTCGTTCGCCGGGCCAGGTCGCGGGGATCGATGACATTCGCCAGATCGTCATCCGGCATCAGGGCGGCGTTCCCATCTATGTGCAGGACGTCGCCGGTGTTTCGTTTGGACGCGAGCTGCGCAACGGCGCGGCAACCAAGGACGGTCGCGAGGTAGTACTCGGCACTGTGTTCATGTTGATCGGCGAGAACAGTCGCTCCGTATCCCAGCGCGTCGCCCAGACGATGCTCGAGATCAACGAGACCCTCCCCGAAGGAGTGATCGCACGCACTGTCTACGACCGCACGAATCTCGTCAACGCCACGATCGCTACCGTGAAGAACAACCTGTTCGAGGGCGCGGTGCTGGTCATCGCCGTCCTTTTCCTGCTTCTCGGGAACATACGCGCAGCAGTGGTCACGGCACTCGTAATCCCGCTCTCGATGCTCTTCACCATCACCGGCATGGTGTCCAGCCGGATCAGCGGCAATCTGATGAGCCTCGGCGCCCTCGACTTCGGCCTGATCGTCGACGGGGCGGTCATCATTGTCGAGAACTGCATCCGCCGTCTCGCGGAGGAACAGCGCCGGCTCGGGCGCCGTTTGGAGCTCGCCGAACATCTCGAGGTCGTCTTCGAAGGCAGCCGCGAAGTCATCTGCCCCGCGTCCTTCGGCGTCTTCATCATCCTGGTCGTCTACCTCCCGATCTTGAGCCTCTCCGGCATCGAGGGGAAGATGTTTCACCCAATGGCCCATACGGTGATGATCGCGCTCGGGGGCGCGCTGATCCTCGCCGTGACGTTCGTTCCGGCGGCGGTTGCGGTGGCCCTGCGAGGGAGGATCTCCGAGCGGGAGAACCCCGTCATGCGCGGTGCCCGTGCCGTCTACCGCCCACTCCTTGCGCGGTGTCTCGAGCACCGGGGGCCGGTCATCGCGAGCGCGCTCGTGCTGGTCATCCTGAGCGGCGTACTCGCCACGCGGATGGGAACCGAGTTCATCCCGAGCCTCGACGAGGGGGACATCGCGCTCCACGCGCTGCGAATTCCCGGCACGAGTCTCACCCAAGCGATCGACATGCAGCACGCTCTCGAACGGCGGATCGAGGAGTTCCCCGAAGTACAGACCGTCTTCGCCAAGATCGGAAGCCCGGAGATCGCCACCGACCCGGCGCCCCCCAGCGTGGCCGACGGCTTCATCATCATGAAGGCCCGGCACGACTGGCCAGACTCGCGAAAGTCCAAGACGGCGCTCGTCCGCGAGATCGAGTCGGCGGTGCTCGACATTCCCGGCAACAACTACGAGTTCACCCAGCCGATCGAGATGCGCTTCAACGAGCTGATCGCGGGCGTGAGAAGCGACGTTGCCCTCAAGATCTTCGGCGACGACATGGATGTCCTCGCGCGGCTCGGCAAGCAGGCGGAGGCGGCGCTCAGGGCGATTTCGGGCGCTTCCGACGTGAAGCTCGAGCAGACCACGGGGCTCCCGATGATGACCATAGAGCCGCGACGTGCGGCGCTGGCCCGCTACGGTTTGAACGTCGCAGACGTCCAAGAGGTGATCGAGATCGCGCTGGGCGGGAAGCCGACGGGCGAGCTCTTTGAAGGCGACCGCCGGTTCGAAATCATCACCCGCCTGCCCGAAGACCTCCGGACCGACGTCGAGGTCATCGCTCGCCTACCCATCCCCCTGCCCGAGTCCGCTGCCGGATCGGGAGAGAAGCTCGCACGCATCTCCGCGTCGGGTTCCTCGCCCGCACCGTTCATCCCGCTGAGCGAGGTCGCCACCATCGCGGTCGCGCCCGGCCCCAACCTCATCAATCGCGAGAATGGGAAGCGGCGCGTGGTCATCAGCGCCAATGTCCGTGGTCGCGATCTCGGCTCGTTCGTCGCGGAGGCCGAGGAAGCGGTCCGGAGCCGCGTGCCGATCCCGGCGGGCTACTGGATTGCCTGGGGCGGTCAGTTCGAGCACCTGATCTCGGCTGCCCGCCGACTCCAGATCGTCGTACCGATCGCACTTCTGCTGATCTTCTTGCTCCTGTTCACGATCTTCGGACGGGTTAAGGACGCGCTGCTCGTCTTCACGGGCGTGCCACTCGCACTCACTGGCGGCGTGGCTGCCTTGTGGTTGCGCGGTATCCCACTCTCGATCTCGGCCGGCGTGGGCTTCATCGCGCTCTCGGGCGTGGCGGTCCTGAACGGGCTGGTGATGATCTCCTTCATCAACCTGCTCCGCACCGCGGGCGCGCCGCTCGACAAGGCCATCTTCGAGGGTTCGCTGACGCGCCTGCGGCCGGTGTTGATGACGGCGCTCGTGGCATCGCTCGGCTTCGTTCCCATGGCGATCGCGACCGGGACGGGAGCCGAGGTGCAACGCCCTCTGGCCACGGTGGTGATCGGAGGGATCCTCTCCTCCACCGTCCTCACCCTCCTGGTACTCCCGGTGCTTTACCGGATCTTCCACGCCGAATGGCAGACTTCGACCGCATGACCGGGCAGCGATCATGGCGAAGGGAGCAGCTCGGCAGGGCGGCCAACGCCCTCGGCGCTGCGGTGCTCTTCGGCCTGAGTGCTCCCGTCGCGAAGATGCTGCTGGCGGGCACCGAACCTCTCGTCCTCGCCGGCCTTCTCTATCTCGGGGCCGGGTTCGGTCTTCTGATCGCCGGCTGGCTGACGAGCGTGCGACGACGTGAGACTCCGAGGACGCACGAAGCGCCGCTGCGCGGCGCTGACTTCCCGATCCTCGCGGCCATGGTCGTCGCAGGAGGTGTCGCCGCCCCGGCACTCATGACCTTAGGGCTACAGCGTGTTTCCGCGGTCTCTGGTTCACTGCTGCTGAACCTCGAGGCGCCAGCCACGATCGTGCTCGCAGTCATGCTCTTCGGCGAGCATCTGGGGCGACGCGAAGTGCTGGGTGCCTCCTTGGTAGCCCTCGGAGCGGCATTCCTGACGTACGCGCCGGGCGATCTGAACGCCGACACTATCGGCGCCGTGGCGATCCTGCTGGCATGCCTCGGGTGGGCAATCGACAACAACCTGACCCAGCGCTTGTCGGTCCGGAGCCCAGTGGCGCTCGTGCGGACGAAGGGGCTCGCCGCGGGGACGATCACCTTGGCACTCGCGCTCGGGGTAGGAGGCGAGATGCCGCCCGTCCGATACGTCGTCGGCGGATTGGCCCTCGGCTTCGCGAGTTATGGCATAAGCGTGGTGCTCGCGGTCCGGGCACTGCGCTCCCTCGGAGCGGCGCGCCATGCCGCCTTCTTCGCAACGGCACCGTTCGTCGGTGCCGTTGCGGCCGTCCCACTCCTCGGCGAGGTGATTGGCGCGCGTGAGGCGGTAGTCGGCGGTGTCATGGCCCTCGGAGTCGCTCTATTGCTCTCCCAACGGCATGCGCACCGGCACGTTCACGAACCTCTCGAGCACGAGCATGCGCACCTTCACGACGAGCACCATCAGCACGAGCATCCGCCCTCGGAGCGGGGCCGTGAGCCTCATTCGCACGGGCATGTGCACGAGCCCGTGTCCCATGCGCACTCCCATGTGTCGGACGTCCATCATCGCCACAGACACTGATCACAGGCGGCCGTCAGATCCCTTCTAGGTCGTCCGGACCCCGAGGTTGATCAGCGGGCGCCCGCGACGATTCGCCGCATCGCTGCGACAACGTGTCGCATTCCGTGCCTCCCCGCGTCGCTAGGATCGCGCGGCCTCAGGCGAGCCCACGCTCACCCAGGGGAAGGGACGAATGACGATGCGACCCCTACTGCTCTCCACCGCAGTTGCCGGCCTCCTGCTCACAGGACTCGCGGTCGCGTCTTCGGCGTCCACGCACAACACGTACAACCTATCCGGTTACGGCCCGGGGCTCGCCGGCAGCACAAACGGCGCCGACGCTCTCCGACGGCCGATCCGCCCGCCACCTGGACCAACAGTGGAATCGCCGAGTACACGGGCAGTCTGCCGGTCCACTGGTATGCGGGCCTTCACAACAACACGACCACGGTCCGTACGCTGCAGCCGGCGCCGCGCCGACGCCGGCATCGGGAAGCATGCTTCAGCAGGTCGAGACCTTCAACGCCGCCAACGATCTAGGTCTGCCCACCGATCGAGTGCTCGCCGTGGGAGGTCTCTCGTGGTCCGATCCTGAGAACGATGGCCAAGGATGGCGCCACGGTCTGGATTTTGGCCTGATGCAGTTCAGTCCCGTCGAGACCTTGCTGGCCGAAGGGCCCGTGACCTTCACTGCTCATCAGCGGGGCCGACTCGTCACGAGCTTAGCCTACTGCTCGACGTCGCACTTGGCGGAGCGCAGCGCCCTGGATCTCAGCTTCTTGACTGACTGACTGGGTCAGTTATATACGGATCCCGTGTCCCGCCCTGTGCCGCCCGACCGGCTCGACCGTCTCGTCGACGCGGCCACGCACGTGTTCGTCGAGCAGGGATACCGAGGCACGCAGATGGCGGACGTGGCCGAAGCGCTCGGGGTCGCCAAGGGAACGCTCTACCTCTACGTCGAAAGCAAAGAGGCGCTGTTCGACTTAGTCCTCCGTACCGCGGACGCGCCGCGGCCACTTCAAGCCCCGGGACCTCTGCCGGTGCCGACGCCAAAAGCCGGTGCGACGCTGCGGTATGTGCGTGAGCGGCTAGGCGCGGGCGGGCAGCTCTTCGCCTTAAACGGAGCGCTGCAACGCAAGCGCACGGGGGACGCGCGGGCAGAGCTCGAGAGCATCTGCGCCGAGATCTACGGCGTGCTCGCCCGCAACCGCCACGGCATCAAGCTCGTCGACCGGTCCGCGCGAGATCAGCCGGAGCTCGCCGCGCTCTGGTTTGAAGGCAGCCGAGGCGGCCTGGTCGGCTTGCTGGAGCAGTATCTCCGCCGCCGGATCGCGCAGCGGGCCTTGCGCGACGTACCGGATGTGACCGCGGCTGCGAGACTCGTCGTCGAGACGCTCGCCTTCTGGGCCGTCCATCGCCACTGGGACAGCCATCCGCAACCGATTCGCGATGAGGTAGCCCAAACCACTGCAGTGACCTTCATCGTAAACGCACTCGCAAAGGAGGCATGAGATGCCGCGACGGTACGACATCGACTGGCTGCGGATCCTCGCCACGCTCCTGCTGTTCGTGTTCCACGGCGGCATGATCTTCAGTCCGGCGCCCTTCTACCACGTTCGCAATGTGGAGCTGTCGACGACACTGCTGGTCGTCACGGGGTTCATCTCCTTGTGGCACATGCCCCTCTTCTTTCTGGTCGCTGGCTGGTCGCTGTACGGGTCGCTAGCCCGCCGGGGGACTCACGGCCTGTTGCACGAGCGCCTGCGACGCCTCGGCGTCCCGCTCGTGGTCGGCTGCGTGCTGTTCATGCCGATCATCAAATATCTGGAGCTTTCGAGCGGCCTCGACCTGAACTACGCCGCGCTGCGCGCCGCGCAACGCTGGCAGGCGGGCTTCCGACTCGTCATTCCGCAAGGTCTGCCGCTGGCGCCGGAATTCACAGAATCGTTCTGGACCTTCCTCCCGACCTTTTTCACCCGTCCCGAACGCTTCGCGTGGGCGCATCTCTGGTTCGTCGCGTATCTGCTCACGTTTACGGTCGTGCTGCTGCCGCTGTTAGGATGGCTCCAGCGTCGCCCGCGCGCGCGGCGCGCGTGGCCGCCTTGGATCGCCTACACCCCGATCCTGCCCCTGGCCGTGGTCCAGCTCGGACTGCGCGAGCGCTGGCCGGGTATTCAGAATCTCTTCGACGACTGGGCGAATGTCGGCTACTACGTCACGTACTTGCTGGCCGGGTTCCTGCTCGCCCGGGATCCCGAACTGGAAGCGACGGCGCAGCGCGAATGGCGGCGGGCATTGGGCATCGGGGTGGTGGCTTGTGCGCCGCTGCTCGCCACGGTCCTCGGCGTGCTTGCGGTTCCGCCGCTGACGCTCGTCGCGATCGCGGTTGCCGGGTGGTGCTTCGTGCTGGCCGCCATCGGGCTCGCGCATCGATTCCTAGCTTTCGGGAACGCCGCGATCGGCTACTTGAGCGAAGCAGCATTCCCGATCTACCTGCTCCATCAGGTCGCCCTCGTTGTGCCCGGATATTTCATCGTGCAGCTCCCGCTCGGCGTCGCGCCCAAGTACCTGCTCGTCGTAGGCACGGCGGTCATCCTCACCTTCGCGACCTACCATTTCCTCGTCCGTCCGTTCGGTGTGATGCGCCGGCTCTTCGGGATGGCGCCACACATCGCTGACCCGGCGGTGTCACGGCGCATGATGGCGGGGGGCGCGGGTCTCGTCGCACTCTGTTGCCTGGCCTCCCCCGCTCATGCGGCGCTGGATCCCGTGGGCCGCTGGTATGCCGAGGGCGGTGCCGCGCAGGTGGAAATCGCGCCGTGCGGACCCGTTCTGTGCGGCCGCGTCGTGTGGCTGCGCTCCCCGTTCGACGAGTACGGCTGCCCGCTCGTCGACCGCCACAACGGCGATCGTCTCTTGCAGGCGCGTTCCGTGATCGGACTAGAGGTCCTGAGCGGCCTGCGACGCAGCTCCTCGGACACCTGGGACTCGGGCAGCATCTACGACCCGGGCAACGGCTGGACCTACGACTGCACGGCCACCATGGACGGCCCGGACCGGCTTCTGTTGCGCGGCTACCTGGGTGTGCGCCTTCTCGGCAGGACCACGACGTGGTTGCGTGTGGGGTCGGAAGATCGCATCTGTCGGGAAACTCGCGATGATCGATGAACGCACCTTTCAGGTGATCCGCGGGACGGCCTTCGCGCTCGTGGTGGGCCTCAGCCTCTGGCTCGAGCGCCTCCGGCCGCAGGCCCGCACCCCGGTGCGACGGCGGGACAACGTATACCTATGGGGCATCAACGCCGTTGTCCTCGGCGTGATCTGCGGCGCGTGTATCTGCACTGCCGCCCGGTGGGCCGCGGAGGCCCGGGTTGGCCTGTGCAACGTGCTCGATGTGCCGATGTGGGCCGCACTCCCGGGAACGATCGTATTCCTCGACCTCCTCTCGTATGCCTGGCACTGGGCCAATCACCACGTCCCGGCGCTCTGGCGTTTTCACCGGGTCCATCACCTCGATCAGGCGCCGAATTTCACCACCGCACTCCGCTTTCATCCGGGCGAGCTGTTGCTCTCGCTGCCGATTCGACTCGCGACTGTGGTCGCGCTGGGCGTGCCCGTGCCAGCGGTGATCGCGTTCGAGATCGTCTTCACCTGGTCCAACGTGCTGGAGCACGGGACTTTCGACGTAGGGAGCCAGCCGGAACGCGTCGCCGCTCGGCTGCTGATTACGCCGGCCATGCATCGCCTGCATCATTCGAGCGAGCGTGACGACCTCGACACCAACTTCGGAACCATTTTCGCCGTGTGGGATCGCCTGTTCCGCACGTATCGTCCCAGCACGTCGGGGATCCACTTTGTAGCGGGCGTCCCAGGTCGCATCACGGGCGTACCGCCGACGCTCCTAGGTCTGCTCGCCGAGCCGCTACGTCGAGCTACACC
>Ga0187893_10003646_pt1 | contig 30699 bp, 26 predicted proteins | sample MA1701074metaG_FD_139574 | JGI IMG/M metagenome (GOLD analysis project Ga0187893, IMG submission 139574) | White microbial mat communities from a basaltic lava cave in the Kipuka Kanohina Cave System on the Island of Hawaii, USA - MA170107-4 metaG ...
CCCGAGGCCACGATGACGGACGCGTCGTCGGCGTCGCGGCAGGCGGCTGCGCCGAGCACGGCGAAGGCGACGGCGGCGGTCCTCACACTGGGCTTCATGCGCGCCCTCCTTTGCGGCGGGTGGTGGATCGACGCGGGGGCACCGGGGCGAGGCCCCGCAACGTGAGGTCCTGCAGGTAACGAAGGAAAACCTTGGGTGCGGGCCATACGAAGGGGACACGGCCCTCCCGGGCGGCCTGGCGGCGCGCCGGCTCGGTGGCGAAGAAGAACACCAGGCTCCCGACCAGGCCGACGTGGAGCAGCATGGGATCCACCCTCCGGAAGACGCCCTCCCGGGCCCCACGTTCGGCGAGGCGGCGGGAGACGCCCATGATCGACACGAGGTGCGGAACCACGATCGGGTCGATGCCCGTTGACAGGACCTCCCGTAGGAACAGGGTCGGGAAGCCGGGCCGCTCCCGCGTCATCCGTTCGAAGGCCTCGAGCAGGCCGCGCAGCGCCTCGCGGCAGCTCGGGGCCGACCTCTCCATCACCTCGAGCCTCTCCGCCATGGAGCGGAAGGTCGACTCCAGGATCGCGCCGTACAGACCGCGCTTGCCCCGGAAGTGGTAGCTGATCAGGGCCTTGTTGACGCCCGCGCGCTCCGCCACGTCCTCGATGCTGACGCCGTCGAACCCCCGCTCGGAGAACAACTCCGCTCCGGCCGCGAGCAAGGCGCGCCGGGTGGCCTCGGGATCCCGCTTCTCCCGCCGCCGCCCCACCCCGGCTGGGACCGTCGCCAACCCGCCTCCTTCTTTCTCAATCAGTTGATTGAATCAACTGGATGATTAAATATAGGTCCCATTCGCCTGGAGGTCAAGGGCTCGGGGGCGTTGGCCGGGGTGAGTGTCGGGTCTGGCGACGCTACAGGCGCGGCAGGGTCAAGTCCTTCTGAGCCTGGTACTTGCCTTTCTTGTCGGCGTACGACGTCTCACACACCTCGTCGCTCTCGAAAAACAACACCTGCGCGATCCCCTCCCCCGCGTAGATCCGCGCCGGCAGCGGGGTGGTGTTGGAGACCTCGAGCGTGACGATGCCCTCCCACTCGGGCTCGAAGGGCGTCACGTTCACGATGATCCCGCAGCGGGCGTAGGTGGACTTGCCGACACACACCGTGATCACGCTGCGCGGGATGCGAAAATACTCGACGGTGCGCGCCAGGGCGAAGGAGTTGGGCGGGATGATGCAGACCTCGCCCTTGAAGTCCACGAAGGACTTGGGGTCGAAGTTCTTGGGATCCACGATCGAGGAGTTGATGTTGGTGAAGATCTTGAACTCGTCCGCGATCCGGACGTCGTAGCCGTAGGACGACAACCCGTAGGAGATCACGCCCGCGCGCATCTGCTTCTCGACGAAGGGTTCGATCATGCGTTGCTCCACGGCCATCTTGCGTATCCAGCGGTCGGACTTGACGCTCATTCCCCCCCTCCGTCAGCGGAACAACTTCTTCAACACACCCGGACGCGCCGCGGCCAGGGGCGCCTCGGTGCTCGCGAGGCCTGCCTGCGCCTCCGGGTAGCGAGGCTTCAGGGCCAGCGCACGCCGGAACGAGGCGGCGGCCAGGACGCCCGCGCCGCCGGTCCGGTAGATCGACCCGAGCAGGTAGTGGGCCTCGGCGTTGCTCGGGTCCTCCTCGAGGGCGGCCTTCAACTCCCCCTCTGCGGCGCGGCGTCCGTCAGCACCCCTGAGCAGTCCACGGGCACGGAGCGCGCGGGCCTTGCGCCGCAGGCGCCCCTTCGCCCCCACCATCGCCTCTGCGGCCAGCTGCGCCGCCTCGGCTGCCGCGCCGCCGGCCAGCGCCTCCTCCGCGCGGCCCAGCAGCTCCGAGACTCTCTCGGGAGCGGTTGGCGTGAGGGACGGCTCCGGCGCCTCCGGCGCCGGGCCGAGCTGGGCCGACACACCCGCGTCGTAGCTCCGCCGCAACGCGGGGTTCGACAGGACCCGGTTGGCCTCGGTGATGCGCGCGAAAAGCGCCTCCAGCTTGTCCTTCATGGACTCGAGACCGGCCTCGTGGTGGCCGTCGGGGTGGAAGAGCCTGGAAAGCCGGAAATACGCGGCCAGGATCTCCTCGGGCCTGGCCTCCGGGGCCAGGCCGAGCACCTCGTAGTGGTTCTGGAACCTCATCGAGCCGAAGGCCTCGAGCACCCGCTCGCGGCGGCCACGATCCCCGGGGCCCCTGCGGGCCCGGGGCGGCAAGTACTCGATCATGCCCGTGTACAAGAGCCCCAGCAGGCTGCGCAGGCCCTCCTCGGGGCTCACCGGGGCCAGCTCCAGAACCTCGCGCGCCGTCAAGCTTCCGTCCACCCGCGACAGCAGGAAGCCGTCGGTCGCGTTCAGTGTGATGTTCTGGAACCGGAGCAGCGGGTCCGTAGATGGGATCAAGGCGCGGTCGATGTCGCCGAGGCAGTGACGGACCACGTCCAGGTCGCTGATGCTCCACACCGCGTCGAGGATGATCTCTCCGGTGGAGATCTTCAGGGGCCTGTCGTAGCCACGGAAGGCCTCGCGTTCCATCTCCTCGAAGGCCCAGGCACCCTCGCGCCAGCAGAAGATCGCCAGCAGCACTTCCCGCACGTGGAGCGCCAGGGCGTCCTCCAGGCCGTCGGCGTCGAGCAGGCCCAGGTCCAGGAGCACCTGGCCCAGCCGCCGGCCGGTCAGCGACATGCTCTCGAACGCACGTCGAAAGTCAGGCTCGCTGATCAGGCCGTGCCGCACCAGGGTCTCGCCCAGATGGGCCTCCTTGAGCGTGGTGTCACCGTACACGATGTCGCCTGCGATGCAGCACACGCTGGCGCGCTCGCCTGCCCGCGTCACGTGGAGCAGGCCGGTGCGCCGCTCGACGTAAAGCGAGCGCAGGACGCCGGGCAACACGCCCTCGGCCAGCTGTCCCCGGAGACCGGACGTAGGATCCCCTCTCTACAGCTCGATGCCGGGGAAAAAGTAGCCGATCTCGAAGCGGGCGGTCTCGGAAGCGTCGGAACCGTGGATGGCGTTGGCCTCGATGGACGCCGCGAAGTCCCGGCGGATCGTGCCCGGCGCAGCCTTCGCGGGATCCGTGGCCCCCATCAGCTCCCGCAGCTTCGCGATCGCGTCGTCGCGCTCCAGCACCAGCGTGACGCAGGGCGCCGACGACATGAAGTCGCACAAGCTGGAGAAAAACGGCCGCTGGCGGTGGACGTGGTAGAAGCCTTCGGCCTCCGAGCGTGTCAGGTGACGCATGCGCACGGCGACCAGCTCGAAGCCGCCGCGTTCGATGCGGTCGAGGATCGCGCCCACCCGGCCGGCTTTCACGGCGTCGGGCTTGATGATCGAAAAAGTCCGTTCTTTCAAGGGTCGTCTGGGCTCCTGGTCAACGCGGCTATTTCTTGTCCCCGATCAGCTTGGCAACCGCCTTGCCGATTTCGGCGGGCGACCTCACCACGTGGATGCCGGCGGCTCGCATCGCCTTCATCTTCTCCTCGGCGGTGCCCTTCCCGCCCGAGATGATGGCCCCGGCGTGCCCCATGCGCCGGCCGGGCGGCGCCGTCTGCCCGGCGATGAAGCCGACCACGGGCTTCTCGACGTGCTTCTTGATGAAAGCCGCGGCTTCCTCTTCGGCGCTGCCCCCGATCTCGCCGATCATCACGATCGCCTTGGTGCCCCGGTCCTTGTTGAACAGCTCCAGGGCGTCGGTGTGGGTGGTGCCGATGATGGGGTCGCCACCGATGCCGATACAGCTGGACTGGCCGATGCCGAGGGCGCTGAGCTGGTCCACCGCCTCGTAGGTGAGCGTCCCGCTGCGGCTGACGACGCCGACGTTGCCACCGCGATGGATGTGGCCAGGCATGATCCCCACCTTGCACTTCTCCCCTGGCGAGATGATGCCGGGGCAGTTCGGCCCGATCAGGCGCGTCGTCTTGCCCTTCAGGTAGGCCGTGACCTTCACCATGTCGAGGACCGGGATGCCCTCCGTGATGCAGACGACCAGCGGGATGCCTGCGTCGGCGGCTTCCATGATCGCGTCGGCCGCCCCGGAGGGCGGCACGAAGATCACCGACACGTTCGCGCCGGTTTTCCTCACCGCCTGCTCCACGCCGTCGAAAAGCGCGAAGCCTTCGACCTTGGTACCGCCCTTGCCGGGCGTCACGCCGCCCACGACCTTGGTGCCGTAGTCGCGACAGCCCACGGCGTGGAAGGTCCCGTGTTTGCCCATCCCCTGGACCAGCAGGCGCGTCTCCTTGCCGACCAGGACGCTCACCGCCCACCTCGCGCCGCCGCCACCACCTGCTTGGCGGCCTCGGCCATGTCGCCCGCCGCGACGAAGTTGAGGCCGGAGGAACGCAACATCTCCTTGCCGCGGTCCTCGTTGTTCCCCTTCATGCGCACCACGACCGGCACCTGTACGTTCAGGTCCCGCACCGCGGCGATCACGCCCTCCGCCAGCACGTCGCAGCGCAAGATGCCGCCGAAGATGTTGATCAGGACGGCCTTCACCTCGGGATCCGACATCAGGATGCGGAAGGCGTTGCGGATTTGCTCGGCGTTGGCACCGCCGCCCACGTCGAGGAAGTTCGCCGGGCCGCCGCCGGCGAGCTTGATGATGTCCATGGTGGCCATGGCCAACCCGGCGCCGTTCACCATGCAGCCCACGTTTCCGCCCTCGAGCTTGATGTAGTTCAGGCTGTGCTTGGAGGCTTCGACCTCGAGGGGATCCTCCTCGTCGAAATCGCGCAGCTCGCGAAGCTCGGCGTGGCGGTGCAGGGCGTTGTCGTCGAGGCCGATCTTGGCGTCGAGGGCCAACACCTCGCCGGCGTGCGTGATCAGGAACGGGTTGACCTCGAGCAGGCTGGCGTCGATGGCCTGAAAGGTCCGGTACAGAGCCAACATGAAGGCCACGGCCCCGGGCAGGCTGGCGGCGGGCAGGCCCAGCCCGAACGCCAGCTTGCGCGCCTGAAAAGCCTGGAAGCCCACGGCAGGGTTCACGACCTCCTTGAGGATGGCCTTGGGGTTCCTCGCCGCCACCTCCTCGATCTCGACTCCGCCCTCGGCCGAGGCCATGAAAACCGGGGCGCCGCTGACGCGGTCCACGATCACGGCCAGGTACATCTCCTTCGAGCCCGACAGGTCGAGGCCCTGCTCGATCAGCAGGCGGCGCACCACGCGGCCCTCGGGCCCCGTCTGGTGGGTCTTCAGCACCATGCCGAGCATCGCCTTCGCCGTCGCCTCGCACTCGTCCGCGGATCTCGCGACCTTCACGCCGCCGGCCTTGCCGCGGCCTCCTGCATGGATCTGGGCCTTCACCACCACGGGCAAACCCAGCTCCTTGGCGTTCTCCAGGGCCTCGCCGACGGAGTAGGCGACCTTGCCCCGGGGCACCGGCACCCCGAACGAGGCGAGGACCGCCTTCGCCTGGTATTCGTGGATCTTCACTTCGGGTTCCTCCGACGGCGCGGGCCCGGGCGGCCCCGCAAAGCCGGCCGATGGTAATGGCGCCCTGATGGCCAGTCAAACCCGCGGCGCAACACAACCCTGGAAACCCCAGGCCCCGGCGTTAAGCCAGACGTGCTCCCGCTTCGGCGAGGAGCGCCCTCAATACCGAGCGGTGGCAGCGGCTCTCCTCTGGGCAGTAACAGCCCACCGCGAAATCCACGTGTCGCGACAAGGCGGCGAGCAGGGCCAGCAGTCGCCTGGCCGGAGGACGCCGCAGTTCGCCGCGATAACGCCTGACGAAGGAACGCCAGGCGGGCCCGCTGCCGGCGTGGAGCGCGAGCTGGACCAGCTCCTCGCTCGGGGCGAGCTCGGGCAGCCACAGGTCGTAGAAATCGCGTGACGCATGGTCGTCCTTGGGCACGCCGCGAGGAGGGCGGCGCACGGTGCCAATCCGCAGGCCTTCCCTGCGTGTTCGAGGACTCCCCAGCCGCACCACCCGGACCGCCATCCGAGCAGCGCCTACGCCTGCAAGTGCGGCTCCCCGGAGAGCACGCGGTTTCTCCCGGCGGCCTTGGCCTCGTAGAGCGCCTCGTCCGCGACGCGGATCAGCCGGTCGCCCTTCGTGGCGTCGTCCGGGAAAGTCGCGATGCCGCCGGAGATGGTGACGGTGCCGAGCGGCTGGTGTGCGCGGTGGGGAAACGCGAACTCCTCGACCTCCTTCCGCAACTCCTCGCCCAGGTGCGTGGCCATCTCCTTGCCAGCGCCTCGGTACACCACCACGAACTCCTCGCCGCCCACCCGCGCCACCAGGTCGGTGTCGCGCACCTTGTTCTTCATCAGGCCGGCGAGCTGCCGCAGCAGGTCGTCCCCGGCCAGGTGGCCGTTCCTGCGGTTGTAGTGCTCGAAGTGATCGATGTCGAGGAACAACACCGACAGGGGCCTGGCCTCGCGCTCGGCCTCCAGCAGCTCGTTGTTCAACCACTCGCCCAGGTAACGCTTGTTGAACACGCCGGTGAGCCCGTCGAGGTTCTCGGCCTGCTCCGCCGCCTTGAGCCGCCTGGACTGGAGGAACGCCACGGCCGTCAGCTCCGCGACGAGCGCCAGCAGCTTCCTCTCGTGGCCACGTCTCTTGCGTACGGCGCCGACGCTCAACACGCCGAGCAACTCGTGCCCGCTCAAGATCGGCGCGGCCGCCTCGACCTTGAGCCCCCGCAGACCCGCGTCCTCCGGGTTGCGGATGCGTTCGATGACCCTGGCGGCCTCCTCCCCCCGCGCGGCCTGGAAATCGGACTCGTCCAGGGCCACGCGCGCCTGCGCGGCGTAGCCGAGCCGGCCTTCAGCGTAGTCGAACTCGGCGCCCTCCTTCAGGTGAGCGGGCAGACCCTGCCCGGCCACCAGCGCCAGCCTGCGACGCGAGGGCCGCGCCATGAACACGGCCGCCTGCTCGGGCTGGAACAACCTTTCCATCAGATCCAGGGCCAGGGGCGCGACGGGCCGCGGGCCGCTGGCGAGCAGGAGCTCCCGGATCTGCTCGGGCAGGAACTGGAACACCTCGCCGTACTCGACGCTCTGGCGGAACAGGACGTCGATCTCTCGTTTGGCGCGGGCGATCGCCTTGTCGGCTTCGATCCGCTCGCGATCACGCAGCGCCACCAGCTGCCGGAGCCCGAAGCGTCCCCAGGCCAGGGCCGAGCCCAGGCCGGCGAGCAGGCCGACGATCAGGGTGAAAAGGGGATCCGCGAACAGTGTGAACTGGTCCAGGCCGTAAGCTCCAGGCTCCGCAAGGGTAACATGGGCCCATGCCGGAGACCCCGGGCCCGCTGGGCGAGTTCTCCCTCGGGACCGAGACCCCGCAGGATGCCGGGGAGCAGCAGGCGCCCTCTGGCCTGTCCTCGCGCCAGCACCGGGTCGGGGCGCTGCTCACGCGCCTCGCCGCCACGGCCCGTTCCTTCCTGCTGTACGACCCACACAACAACGCCATCCAGCGCTTCATCTCGACGCTGCTCGAGGAGCTGACCTCCGTCCTCGAGGAGGAAGGTCCCCTGACCCTGCACGTCCAACCACTCGAGATCGACTTCGAAGACGCGCCCGTCTATGTCAACCGCGACCGCGAGCGCAGCCTGGCCTTCCGGCTGTACCGCGACGGCGTGCGGCGTCTCCGTTTGCGCCCGGGGTTCAGCCCCGACGAACTCGCCCGGCTGCTCGAGGTGCTGTCGATCCGCTACACGGGCGTGAACCAGCGCGAGGAGGACATGGTCACGTTGTTGTGGAAGGCGCGTTTCCGGCACCTGGAAGTCGTCTCCGTCGAGAGCATCGTGCCGGAGGACGACGTCCCCGTGCCCGCGCCACGCAGCCCCCGCCCCGGCCTGGAGCCGCCCCTTGACCTGCCGGACGACGTGGACCTGCCGCGGCCGGAGCTGCCGATGCCTGCGGCGCCGGCCTACACCAACATCCCCGCGCCGCGCCTCGAACAGCTGCGCGCCGAGGCTGCCAGTGTCCCGGACGAGGCCCTGGGCCTGCTGAGGCGGCTGCGGGCCGAGCTCGACGATCCGCGTTCGCGCCTGACTTACGCCGAAGTGACCCACCTGTTCACGGAGATTCGTGACTTCCTGCTGGACGAGGACCATCTGCCGGCGCTCAAGGCCTTCATCGGCCTACTGTGGGACATGAGCGTGTCCCTGGCGCCGGCCTGGGACGAAGACCGCCACAGCGCGCTCTACGAGCTGCTCGACAGCTGCGGCGACCGGCGCGCGGTGCGCCGCCTGCTGCACTCGGTCCCCTTCGACCAACGCAAGCTCAACCCCGCGCTGATCGAGGTCCTCGACCGCGCCTGCCCCGACGCCCTGGCCGCGGTCCTGGACGCCCTCGAATGGGAGACCGGCACCGCGGTGCGCGCCGTCGGCCGCCAGCTCCTCGAACATTACGGAGCCAAGCGGCTGCGGGCCCTGGAGGAGCGATTTCGCGGCGCCTCGGGAGAGATGGCTTCGGACCTGCTGCGCGTGTTGGCCAACATCGGCGGCGATGAGGCCCCCGCCTTCATCGCCCGGCAGGCCTCACACCCGGACCGGGCCGTCCAGGACGAGGCCCTCTGGCACCTGGAGAACATGCCCTACGCGGGCCCCGTCGGACGCGCGCTTTTCGACGCCCTCCGGGTCACCGATCCGGGGCGGCGCCCCCGGGTGCTGGGCATGATCGCCCGCACGGGTGACCGTCGTTTCGTGGAGCTGCTGGCGGGTTTCGTGAGCGACCTCGCGGACACCCTGAGCGCGGGCGAGGCCGCGCAGATCGGCCAGGTGATGGGCGAGCTGGGTGGCGAGCCGAGCCTCAGGCGCTGGACGGAGTGGCTCACGCCTTCGGGCCTGCTGCGAAAGACACTGCCCGGCTCCCGAGCCGAGCAGGTCGCGGCGGCCCTGGCGCTCTCCGAGATCCAGGTGCCCGCCGCCGGCGAGGTCCTCGAGAACGCCCTCGACGCAGCGGATCCCGAGGTCCAGCAGTGGGTGCTGGGCGCCCTCGGTCAACGGGAGCGCAACCGGAGCTCGCGGTGAGCGAGGCCCGCATCAAGGACATGCAGCGGGGCCTCGAGCGGGCCCTGCGCCGCGCCAGCCTCGCCGACGACCGCGAGTTGATGGGCCGCGTCCGCGAGGACGGCCATCGCTTCGTGTTCCTGCTGAACGGCCTGGCGCGCACCAGCCGGCTCTACACGGGCGACAACGCGGCCCTGGACGCGCCCGCCGCCGATTTCGACGCCGTGTTGCGTGGCCTGATCGAGCTGCTGGGTGCCGTCCACCTGGTCAACGTCGAGGATCAGGTGTTCGTCAACGACGTGCGCCTGCGCGTGCGGCCCAATGAGGAGGTCGTGATCGGGACCTTCGCCACCGAGTTGCAGCGCCACGAGGTGGGCGGCATCTCGTTCCATGCGCCACTGGAGATGTTCGAGACGCGGCTTCTGGCCCAGGCCCTGGGCGCTCCGGCCGGCAACCCGCCCCGCGCCGCGTTGGCCGAGGTGGTGGCCGGAGTCCGCAGCATCGAGATCTTCGGTCGTTACCGCTTCCGCGTCACCGGCGAACGGCCCGCCACCCGCCCCAGCCCGGCCGAGGCCGCCCGACACGCAGCGGTTGTTGCCCGCCAGGCGCTGGCGGCGCTGGGCGGAGGGCGCCTCCCGAACCCGCTCCCCGTCCGGCGTGCCGTCGTGGACTTGGTGGACTCATCGCCGGGGCAGGATGCGCGCCTGGCGGTGGCCCCGCTGCGCGGTGGCGCCGGGGGGGCCGGCGAACGCCACCTGGTCTCGGTCTGCCATCTCGCGCTGCTGCTGGGCCGAGCGCTGGGACTCTCGGAGGGCGCCCTCGCCGACCTCGGTGTCGCGGCCATGCTCCACGACGTCGGTTACGTGGCCGGCGGCGATCGCAACAGCCACCCGTCGGCGGGCCTGCGGCTGTTGCTGCGCCAGCGCGGCTTCCACGAGGGCAAGGTGCGGCGCTTGCGGATGGTGCTGGAACACCACCTGAACGCCCGCGACGACGGCTCAGGGGTGCCGTCCCTCTACTCGCGTATCCTCCGTATCGCCGACGACTACGACGTGCTGGTGGCACCACGCCCCGGGCTTGCGGCCCTGCCGCCCCCCACGGCCCTCGGCTCCATGTGGGCGGCTCGTGGCTCGCTCTACGATCCCGACCTGCTGGCGCTTTTCCTGCAGACGCTGGGCCTCTACCCGCCGGGCAGCCTGCTCGAGCTGTCGAACGGGCCCTGGGTCGTCAGCGTCTCGGGCGGGCGCGACGAGGAGCGCTTCGCGTGGCCAGTCGTGCGCCTGGTGCGTGATGGCAGCGGCGCTCCGGCCAGCGGGGCTGAAGAGCTGGACCTCTTCGAGACCCGCTACCGGTTCCGGCCCAAGCGGGTGCTGAACCCGTCGACGCAGTGGTTCGACGTGGCATCGACCCTGGAGCGAGCCTTCCCCTAGAAGCTGCCCACGAAGCGGGCGCCCACGCGGGACACGACGCCCTCCTCGAAGCGCTCGACGCGGCACACCACCGCGGCCACCGAGTAGAGGGGCTGGCCGCCGAAGTGCTTCCGCATCGCCCCGGGGATCGAAATCTCCAGGCCAACACGGCCTCCCACCGGCAGGTGGTTCCCGCTTTCGAAGCAGATGCCTCCGGCGCTGATGTTGCGGGTCCGGGTGTCCTCGACGAAGGCCCGCCCGGCCTCGTCGACGCCCTGGACCCTCACCGAGAGGTGGAGCTCCAGGCGCTTCTTCCGATCCACGATCGAGATCATGGCTGCACCTCGTCGGAACGGTCCTGGCCAGAGAGTTCGAGTCCGGCGAGTCTACTCTACCCGCTGTCGATCAGCATCGGGGCGGAGCGAAAGCTGACCGATCACGTCCTCGGGTCCCCAGGCCAGCCTCAAGGCTGGCCGCCAAACCGCTGGCCGAAGAAGTCCCCGTCCCTCCAGCGCGGCCGCGCGGGGTCCGAGGCTAGCCGCTGCCCGACCCGGCGGTTCAGCTCCGCAAAGCGGACCATCGAATCCCAGTCCACGGGCTGGGCGTCGTCGTCGCTCGGCCGGTGATAACGTCCCTGCATCCAAGCCAGGATCGCCCGCCGGCCGTCGACGCCGGGGTCGAGGCTGCCGAAGCCCGCCGCCAACATCAGCGCCGGGACGCCGCGTTTCACGAAGGAGTACTGGTCGCTGCGGACGAAAACCGTCTCGCGCGGGAAGGGATCGTCGGCCAGGCGGAAACCGGCCCGCTTCGCCTCCTGCTCCACGACGGCCCCCAAGCTCGAATGCGTGGCGCCAAAAGCCACGACCTCCCTGAGCGGGAAGATGCCCAGGAACATGTCGGTGTTGACGTTGGCCACAGGCTCCAGGACCGGGTGGTGAACGAAGTAATCGGACCCCAGCAGCCCCTGCTCTTCGGCCACGCAGGCCAGGAACACGATCGAGCGCAGCGGCTGCACCTTTTCCGCCACCAGCGCCCTCGCGATCTCGATCAGGCTCGCGACCCCGGAGGCGTTGTCGAAGAAGCCGTTCCAGATGCCGTCGCCGTCCTCGCTCTCGCCCAAACCCTCGTGATCGAGGTGTGCGGAGAACACCACGGCCTCCTGGCCCAGGACCGGGTCGGCGCCCTTGATCACGGCCACCACGTTGGGACTCTCGAAGTCCCTGTGGCGCGTGGCGACGCGCAAACGGGCGCTGACTCCGAGGGGCCCGCCCTTGGGACGGCCGGCCTCGGCGTCGCTGACGGCGGTCTCGAAGGCCTGCTTGCCGCCAAAGATCGCCTCGGCCTCCGCGGGGCTCAGCATCGCCCCCGCCTGGAGCTGCGGGCTGGCGCCCTCGACCCGGCCGTCGGCGTGCCTCCAGCCGCTCGAGCCCTTGCGCGACTGGGACACCAGGCGCGCCCACGGGAATCGCGCGCGATCCTGGGGCAACACGAAGGACAAGATGCCGGCCACGCCGTGGGCGAGCGCGTTGTCCCGCTTGCCGCGTGGGCCGCTGTAATGCGCTCGCTCGTCGCTCGGGAAGCTGGCCGGAGCGCCGCCCGCGATCAGCACGATCTTGCCGCGCACGTCGAGGCCCGCGTAGTCGTCATAACCCCGCTCGGGGGCCGTGACGCCAAAGCCGGCGTACACGATCGGGGCTTCGATCTCTCCTTGCTCCAGAGCCAGGCTCGGGAGCGGCAGGTAGCCCCTCAGGGGCTCGAGGCGCCTCGTCTCGGGGCCTCGGCGCACGCTGAACTCGAGGCGCTCGTAGTCAACGCGGCCCTCCCGGAAGGGCACCGGCTGGTAATAACTCGCGCCCGAGCCGGGCTCCAGACCCGCGGCCTCGAAACGCGCGGCCACGTAGGCTGCGGCCAGGTCGTAGCCCCGCGTACCGCTGTGCCGGCCCTCGAGCAGGTCCGAGGCGAGGAACCTCATGTGGGCCCGCAGCCCATCGGCGGGGATCGCCCCGCTGAGCGGGTTGCCGGCGAGCAGCGTCACCAGGAGGAGTTGCATGGGCGGCGCAGTCTCCGGCGTGTCGAGCGCCCGTGTCAAGCCACGCTCGAGCTGCGAGCGGTACGATAATAATGATGTGAGCGTGGAGCGGTCCAAGCCAGCGTCCGAAGCTCCCCGTATCTGGCTGCCCTTCGTGGCGGGCGCGCTGGCCGGGGCGGCGAGCGCCGTCCTCGTCCGCGCCCTCGCCCCGGGACGCAGCCTGGACCCGCGCTTGTTGCGCCACGACCCACATCCCGACATCCCGACGACCGTAGTGGTGCCAGGGCTCCTGGGCAGCCAGCTCGTCCGCCCCGACGGCACGTTGGCCTGGCTCAACCTGGGGAACGCCGTGGGGGCCCACGAGCTGGGCCTGCCGTCCAGGCTTCCTCTCGACGAGAGCCGCGACGACCTGGTTCCGGGAGGGATCCTGGGCGTGGATGCGGCCCTGCCACGGCTCTTCGGCTTCACCGAGTACGCCGACCTGCTGGAGCTGCTCGGAGACGCGGGCTTCCGCCGCGGGCTGGGCGGCGCCCATGCCGCCTATCACGTGTTCGCCTACGACTGGCGGCGTGACCTGGTGGAGTCGGCGCGCCGCTTGGGCGCCGTGCTGGATGCGCTGGCCGAGGAGCGCCGTGACCCGGAGGCCCGCTTCAACGTCGTGGGCCACAGCATGGGTGGACTCGTGGCTCGTTATTACTTGCGTTACGGGGGCGCCGAGCCCGGGGGCCCCGTGAGCTGGGCCGGCGCGCGGCGGATCGCCCACCTGGTGATGGTCGCCACGCCGAACGGCGGCAGCATCCCGGCCCTCGATGCGTTGATCGATGGCAACCGGGTGGGCTTCTCGAACACCACCCTGGCCGCATCGGTGGTCGCGCACATGCCGGCCCTGTACGAGCTGCTGCCGCCCCGAGAGACGTATCCCCTGCTCGACGAGAAGGGCCACACCCTGGACCTGGACCTCCACGACCCCTCCACCTGGGAGCGTTGCGGCTGGGGCCCCTGGCGTAGCCCGGCGGCCAGCTCCGGGGAGCAGGCGTTTCTCGAGGCCGTGTTGCTCCGCGGCCGGGCCTTCCACGCGGCGTTGTCCCTGGCGCCGACACAGCCCTGCCCGGCGCGGGTGATGGTTCTCGGGGGCGACTGCCTGGCGACCCCGGCCCGCGCCATCGTGGCCAGGCGCAGGGGCGCGCCGCCCCGGCTCGAGCCGTGGACTCGGGAGGAGTCCCGCGCCATGCTCGAGGCCGGCGACGGCCGCGTGACGCGCGCCAGCGTCCTCGCCTCGCACCTCGGCGACGCCCACCCCGACGAACCGGGCTGCGGGATTCCCGAGGTCGCGCGATCCGTCTTCGGGCATGCCGACCATCACGGCATCTACAGCGAGCCGACGTTCCAGAGCCTGCTGCTGCGTCTGCTGCTGCGTCCCGCCCGGCGTGTGGTCCCCGTCGTTGCGGAGGCTGCGACGAGCCCATAGAATCCGCCTGGTCGGTTCCCATCGTTCTCGCCAGCTTCTTGGCTACGAGGAGGAGATGAACGCGGTCCTGGCCCTCTTCCGCTCGTCGATCGGTCGCAAGATCGTCATGGCCGTCACGGGTTTCGCCCTCTTCGGCTTCGTGGTCGCCCACATGGCAGGCAACCTGCAAGCATTCCTGGGCCCCAGCAGGCTCGACGAATACGGCGCCGCCCTGCGCAGGCTCCCGGCGCTGCTGTGGGCGATGCGACTCGGCCTGCTGGGCGCGGCGATCCTGCACGTCTGGGCGGCGGCCTCCCTGACCCGCGACAACTGGGCCGCGAGGCCACAGCGTTATCGGTCCCGCCGCTGGCAGGACTCGGACTACGCTTCGCGCTCGATGCGCCTCACGGGCGTCGTGCTGCTGGCCTTCATCGTCTACCACGTGATGCACTTCACCCTGGGCAACGTCCACCCTGATTTCATCGAGGGCGGCGTGAACCACAACCTGGTGGTCGGACTGCGCGTGCTGCCGGTGCTGGCCTTCTACCTGGTGGCGCAGGTCTGCCTCGGCTTCCACCTCTGGCACGGCGCATGGAGCATGACCCAGACCCTGGGCCTCGCCCACCCGCGTTACGACGTCCTGCGCCGCAGGTTGTCCCTGGCCTTCACGCTGATCGTGGTGCTCGGCTTCGTCGCGGTGCCGATCGGCGTCTTCACGGGCGTCATCGAGCAGGCCCCGGCCATCGCGGCAGCCGCGCGCGAGGCGAGGTAACCCGCGATGGAACTCCGCTCCAGCGTCCCCGGGGGACCGATCGAGAAGAAGTGGGAGAACCACCGCTTCGAGATGAAGCTGGTGAACCCGGCCAACAAGCGCAAGTACGGGATCATCGTGGTGGGCTCGGGGCTGGCCGGCGGCTCGGCGGCGGCGACCCTGGCGGAGCTCGGTTACAACGTCACCTGTTTCTGCTACCAGGACAGCCCGCGCCGCGCCCACTCCATCGCGGCCCAAGGTGGCATCAACGCCGCCAAGAACTACCAGAACGACGGCGATAGCGTGTTCCGGCTCTTCTACGACACGGTCAAGGGCGGGGACTTCCGGGCCCGCGAAGCCAACGTGTACCGCCTGGCCGAGGTCAGCGTGAACATCATCGACCAATGTGTCGCCCAGGGCGTGCCCTTCGCCCGGGAGTATGGCGGCACCCTGGCCAACCGCAGCTTCGGTGGCGCGCAGGTGTCGCGAACCTTTTACGCGCGCGGCCAGACCGGCCAGCAGCTCCTGCTCGGCGCCTACCAGGCCCTGGAGCGCCAGATCGACCTCGGCAAGGTCAAGATGTACTCGCGCCACGAGATGCTGGACGTGGTGCTGGTGGACGGCCGGGCCCGAGGCGTCGTGACCCGGGACATGGTCACCGGCCGGATCGAATCCTGGGTCGCCGACGCCGTGATCCTTGCCACGGGCGGCTACGGCAACGTGTTTTACCTCGCGACCTACGCCAAGGGCTGCAACGCCACCGCCATCTGGCGCGCCTACAAGAAGGGCGCGGCCTTCGGCAACCCCTGCTACACCCAGATCCACCCCACCTGCATCCCGGTCCACGGTGAGTACCAGAGCAAGCTCACGCTGATGAGCGAGTCCCTGCGCAACGACGGCCGCGTCTGGGTGCCGAAGCAGGCCGGCGACACGCGTGCGCCGCACCAGATCCCGGAGCACGAGCGCGACTACTACCTCGAGCGCAAGTACCCGAGCTTCGGCAACCTCGCTCCCCGGGACATCGCCTCGCGCGCCGCCAAGCAGGTGTGCGACGAAGGCCGGGGGGTTGGAGAGACGCGGCTGGGCGTCTACCTCGACTTCGCCGACGCCATCCGGCGGCTGGGCGAGGCCGTGGTGCGCGAGAAGTACGGCAACCTGTTCGACATGTACGAGCGGATTACCGACGAGAACCCATACCAGGTTCCGATGCGCATCTATCCCGCGACCCACTACACCATGGGCGGCCTGTGGGTCGACTACAACCTGATGAGCACCATCCCCGGGCTGCACGTGATCGGCGAGGCCAACTTCTCCGATCATGGCGCCAACCGCCTGGGCGCCTCGGCGCTGATGCAAGGCCTGGCCGACGGTTACTTCATCGTCCCGTCGACGATCGGCCACTACCTCGCTTCCACGCCCCAGACGACGGTCTCGACCGACCACGCCGCCTTCCAGCAAACCGAGTCCGAGGTCAAGTCCCGGATCGACCGCTTGCTCTCGGTCAGGGGCCGACGCAGCGTGGACACCTTCCACCGCGAGCTGGGCCGGATCATGTGGGAGTGCTGTGGCATGGCTCGCAACCGCAAGGGCCTGGAGTCCGCGCTCCAGAAGATCCCCGCGTTACGCCAGGAATTCTGGGAGGACGTGACGGTCTTGGGCGACCACGCGGAGCTCAACCAGTCGCTGGAGAGAGCCGGCCGCGTGGCCGACTTCCTGGAGCTCGGCGAGTTGATGTGCCTCGACGCCCTGGAGCGGGAGGAGAGTTGCGGCGGCCACTTCCGCGAGGAGTACCAGACCGAGGATGGCGAGGCGCTGCGCAACGACGAGAGGTTCTCCCACGTCGCTGCGTGGCAATACCAGGGCGAGGGCAAGAGGCCCATCCGCCACGCCGAGCAGCTGGAGTTCGAGAGCGTAAAGCCGGCGACCCGGAGCTACAAGTGAGCGCAGCAGGGACCATGAAGCTGACCCTCCACGTCTGGCGACAGCAGGACAGCCGGAGCGAGGGCCACTTCGTGACCTACACCGCCGAGGGCATCAGCCCCAACATGTCCTTCCTCGAAATGCTGGACGTGGTCAACGAGGGCCTGACCCGGCGGGGCGAAGCACCCATCGCCTTCGACCACGACTGTCGCGAGGGCATCTGCGGCGCCTGCGGCATGTTGATCGGAGGCGTGCCCCACGGCCCGCGGCATGCCACCACCGCCTGCCAGGTCCACATGCGATCCTTCAAGGACGGCGACGCGATCACGATCGAGCCCTGGCGGGCCGCGGCCTTCCCGGTGTTGCGCGACCTGATCGTGGACCGCGGCCCCTTCGACCGGATCATCGCCGCCGGCGGCTTCATCTCGGTCCCCACCGGGTCCGCCCCCGACGGCAACACACTCCCGGTGCCCAAGGACGACGCGGAGTTGGCCATGGATGCCGCGGCCTGCATCGGCTGCGGCGCGTGCGTGGCCGCCTGTCCCAACGCTTCGGCGATGTTGTTCGTCGCGGCCAAGGCGTCCCACCTCAACCTGCTGCCGCAGGGCCAGCCCGAGAGGGAGACGCGGGTGCTCAACATGGTCCAGGCCATGGACGAGGCCGGTTTCGGGACCTGCAGCAACCACCGCGAGTGCGAGGCGTCGTGCCCGAAGGAGATCAGCATCTCCTTCATTGCGCAGCTGAACCGCGACTACGTGAGGGCCGTCTTGAGCAAGGGCCGCCGTGCGGCCAGGGCGGGGGACAGCGCGGCCGGCTAACGCGGGCGGAGGCGGTCACCGGGATCTCGAGCCGAGCCCTTTGCGGCCCTCCGGACCGGGCGCCCCGTGGGCCAGCCGACCCCCGCTGGAACACAGGCCCGCGCGCTCGTAGTACCTTAAGGGGGCGTGGCCGAGCCCGCGGAGCCGACGACGACCGCCTGGATCCTCCGCTCCCTGCTGGACGGCGGCAGCCGCATCTGGAGCGTGGCGATCACGCAGTTCCCGTTTCGCATCGGGCGCCGCCAGGGTCTCGACCTGACCCTGCCGGGCACCTCCGTCTCGACGCACCACGCCGAGCTGTACCAACGGGCAGGTGAGCTCCGCGTGCGCGACCTCGGCAGCACGAACGGAACCTACGTCAACCGCCAGCGCGTGGAGGACGAGGCGGTCCGCGACGGCGACGTGGTCCACTTCGCGGACTTCGAGTTTCGCCTGGAGGCCACGTCGGCGCCGCGCGAGACGACGGCCGTCCTCCGCGACATGCGCCTGCCCGAGTTGTTCGGCAAGGACACCCGCGAGCTGCACGAGCTGATCCAAGGCCGGCAGGTCACCATCCATTACCAGCCGATCGTGGCGTTCAGCGACGGCCGCCCCGTGACCTACGAGGCGCTGGGCCGCGGCACCCACCCCGCGCTGCCCACGAAGCCCAACGAGCTGTTCCGGATCGCGGAGAACATCGGCCTCGCCGTGTCCCTGAGCCAGCTCCTGCGCCAGCGCGCAGTCGAGACCGCCAGCGGCCAGGCGCGCGTCAACAGCCTGTTCCTCAACACACATCCCCACGAGATCGGACAGCCGGCCCTGGTCGAGTCCCTCGCGCGCCTGCGCGACGCGTTTCCAGACCTGGAGCTGGCCGTCGAGATCCACGAGTCGTCGATCGCGAGCCCGGATGCGATACGCGACTTCCGGGCGCGGTTGCGCGACCTGGCCATCGCGCTGGCCTACGACGACTTCGGCGCCGGCCAGGCCCGGCTGCTGGAGCTGGCGGAGGTTCCGCCGGAATACCTGAAGTTCGACAACCGGTTCGTCCAGGGTATCGCCGCCGCCCCGGACTCCAAGCTGCGAGTGGTGCGCTCACTGGTGTCGGTGGCCCGCGACCTGGGCGTGCGCACGGTTGCGGAGGGTCTGGAGACCGCCGAGGACGCGGCCACCTGCGCCGAGCTTGGCTTCGAGCTCGCCCAGGGTTTCCATTTCGGCCGTCCGGAGCCGCTCGACTAGCCCTCGCCAGCGCATCGTCACGACTCCCCGCCCAGCATCGCCGCGCGAGCCTTCCCGATTCGACCCCCGTTACAATGACGTGGTGCCCGCCTTCGAGACGGTCGCGCGGGAGGTGGTCGAGCTGGCGCGGTCCTGCGCCGGGCGCGGCTCGGTGCCCGCCACCAGCGGCAACTTCAGCGCCGTGGTGTCACGCGACCCGCTGCGCCTCGCGATCACGCCCAGCGGCGCCGACAAGGGGGCGCTCGCGGCCACCGCCATCCTGGAGATCGACGACACGGGCGTGGTGCGCCGTGGCCAGGGCCAGCCCTCGGCGGAGGCGGCGCTGCATCTGGGCATCGTGCGTGCGCGAGGCGCGGGCGCCGTGGCCCACACCCATTCGTTGTGGGCCACGCTGCTGTCCGAGGCCCGGGCGGGCCAGGCCGCGGTCTCCATCACAGGACTGGAGATGCTGAAGGCTCTCGACGGTGTCACGAGCCACGAGCACTGCGAGACCCTGCCCATCGTGGCCAACACCCAGGACTGGGGGAGCGGCTGGCGAGCGGCGCAGGACGCCCTCGCCCGGCACCCCGAGGCGCATGGCCTGTTGATCCGGGGCCACGGCCTCTACACCTGGGGCCGCGACGTGACAGAAACGCGGCGCCACCTGGAGGCCCTCGAGTACCTGCTGGAAGCGCATGGGAGGTTGACATGGCGGTCGTGAGGATCCCGACAGAGGGCCGCAGCGTCTCGAGCGCTGCGGCGGTGCGCGAAGCGCTTCTGGCCATCGACATCCAGTTCGAACGTTGGGAGGCGGTCCACCCGATGGGGCCCGGGGCTCCGGCCGAGGAGATCCTCGGGGCCTATGCCTCGGAGATCGAAGCCTTGAAGCGGAGCGGCGGTTACGCGACGGCCGACGTCATCGATGTGACCCCGCACACCCCCGGCCTCGACGCGCTGCTGGCCAAGTTCAGCAAGGAGCACTGGCATGACGAGGACGAGGTGCGCTTCATCATCAAGGGCAGCGGCTTGTTCCACGTCCGGCCTCGCGCCGGCAACGTGCATGCGATCGAGGTCGAGGCGGGCGACCTGATCCGCGTGCCCCGCAACACCTGGCACTGGTTCGACCTCTGTGCCACGCGGGAGATCCGGGCCATCCGGCTGTTCCAGGATCCCGCCGGCTGGACGCCCCATTACACCGGCACCGGGCTGGAGACCCGATACCAGCCCGTCTGCCTCGGGCCGGCCCAGATCGCGCCCTCCCTCTGAGGTGGGACGACGCGCCGTGCTCCTGGACGTCGAGGGCACCACCACTCCCATCGACTTCGTGTACGGCACGCTGTTCCCCTACGCTCGGGAGCGCGTGGGCCGCTATCTGGCCGGGTCGTGGCGGGACCCTGCCACGCAAGCGGAGGTGGCGCGGCTGCGGGCGGAACACGCGGCGGAATCCGAGGCGAAGCCCGCCTGGCGCGAGGACCCCGACGCCGTCGCAGCCTGGGTGCATTGGATGATGCATCGGGACCGCAAGTCCACGGGCCTGAAGTCGCTCCAGGGCCGCATCTGGGAGGACGGCTACCGGCGCGGAGAGTTGCGAGGCCTCGTCTACCACGACGTCTCGCCCGCCCTGCAGCGCTGGTCGAGAGAGGGCCTCAGCGTTGCGATCTTCTCGTCGGGCTCGGTCCTGGCCCAGCGCCTGCTCTTCACCCACTCCACGGCCGGCGACCTCACGCGTTTCCTCGCCGGCTACTTCGACACCACCACCGGCCCGAAACGCGAGGCGGAGAGTTACCGCAAGATCGCGGCGGCCCTGGGCACGGAGCCCGCGTCGATGTTGTTCGTCTCGGACGTCGAGGAGGAGCTGGACGCCGCGGCGGCGGCCGGGGCACGGACGGCGCTCAGCGTGCGCGACGACACGCGCGCCGCCGCCTCCCGCCATCGGGTGGTGCACAGCTTCGACGCGTTGTGATGCCCGCTGCGTCCTAACCCGGCCAGACGCTCGTCGTCGGGCAGGTGGGCGCGAGGACCAGCAGCAGCAGCGTCCCGCCCCCGCGGCGCATCAGAGCTTGAGCACGTCGACCAGCTCCTTCACGGCTGCCGCAGACTTCTGGAGCGCCCGGCGCTCGTCGTCCGTGAGCTTGATCTCCCAGATCCTCTCGACCCCCTTGGCGCCGAGTTGGGCGGGCACTCCGACGTACAGCCCTTGGATCCCGAACTCGCCCTCCAGGTAGCAACAGGAGGCCAAGACCTTGTGTTTGTCGCGCAACACGGCCTCGACCATCTCGGCCGTGGAGGCCGAGGGCGCGTAGTAGGCCGAGCCGCTCTTGAGCAGCTTCACGATCTCGGCGCCGCCGCTGGCGGTGCGTTCGCAAATGCCCTTGACACGATCCGGAGGCAAGAGCTCCGTGATCGGAACGCCGGCGACCGTCGAGAAACGCGGCAGCGGCACCATGGTGTCCCCGTGCCCGCCCAGCACGAAGGCGTGGACGTTCTCCACCGAGACCCCCAGCTCCAGGGCGATGAAGGTGCGCATCCGGGCGCTGTCGAGGACCCCCGCCATGCCGAACACACGGTGCTTGGGCAGGCCCGAGACCTTGTAGGCCACCTGGCACATGGCGTCGAGTGGGTTGGAGACCACGATCAGGATCGCGTCCGGCGAGTGCTTGAGGACGTTCTCGGTGCAATCCTTGACGATCTTGGAGTTGGTGTGGAGCAAGTCGTCGCGGCTCATGCCGGGCTTGCGCGCGATGCCCGCCGTGATCACCACGATCGCGGAGCCGGCGGTCTCCTGGTAGTCGTTGGTTCCCACCACCCGCGAGTCGGAGCATTCGACGGGCAGGGCCTCGGCGATGTCGAGGCCCTTGCCCTGTGGCATGTCGGGCACGATGTCGATCAGCACGACGTCGCACAGCTCCCGATCGGCCAGTCGCTGCGCCAGCGTGGCCCCGACGTTCCCCGCCCCGACGACCGTGACCCTGGTTTTCAAGTGCTGCTCTCCCTCGCGCGCCGAGATTCTACTACGGGCTATAGTTCTGGCCAGCGTGACGAACGCCGCGGCGGCCATCATCAAAGAGGCGTTTCTCGCGTACCAGGAAGCCTTCGGCGTCCTGACGCGCCGTGCTCCGCAACACTTCGCGGGCCGCGACTGGTCCGCCGCGCAACGTGACACCGTCGAGCGCCTGGAGCTGTACCGTCACAGCGTGGACGCCACCCTCGCCGATCTCGAGCGCGCCGTCGGCCCCGCGGCACCGGAGCGGCGAGGCCTGGCGGGGCTCAAGGAACGTTATGCATCCCTGCTTGTGGACCGCAGTGACCGGGAGCTGGCCGGCACGTTCTTCAACTCCGTCACCCGGCGCCTGTTCCGCACCTCCGGCGTGGACCCGAGCCTCGAGTTCGTGGGCTCGGACTTCGACCACATCCCGGTCCCTTCGGCCCTCGCCTACGAGCGCCACGCCCGCGGCAGCGCCACCAGCGACCTCGTCGGCAGGTTGCTCCGCCGCGCCAGGCTCCTGGCCCCGTGGGCCGACCTCGAGAAGGACAGCCGCGCGGTGACCGAGCGGATCGAGTCGGCCATCGGACGTTGGCCCGGCGGGCTGCTGGCGGCCGACGTGGTGCCCGCGCCCTTCTATCGGGGCAAGGGCGCCTACCTGGTCGGCCGGCTCTGCGGCCGCGCGGACCGGCAGCTGCCCTTGGTGCTGGCGTTGCTCAACGACACGGACGGGGTGCGGGTGGACGCCGTATTACTCGACGAGGACTCGGCCAGCATCGTGTTCGGCTTCACCCGCGCGTACTTCGCGGTGGAGGCCGGCTGCATCTCGGCCCTGGTGGCGTTCCTGAAGTCCATCATGCCCGGCAAACGCCTGGCCGAGCTCTACACCGCCCTGGGCTACAACAAACACGGCAAGACCGAGCTCTTCCGAGACCTCATGGAGCACCTGGGAAGCAGCGACGGGCGCTTCGAGCCGGCCCCAGGAGAGCGCGGAATGGTGATGGCGGTGTTCACGCTGCCCTCCTTCGACCTGGTCTTCAAGGTGATCCGCGACCGTTTCCCGGAGCCCAAGGCCATCACGCGGGAGGGAGTGATGGAGAAGTACGGCCTCGTCTTCCGGCACGATCGGGCGGGCCGGCTGATCGACGCCCAGGAATTCGAGCACCTCCGCTTCCCGCGCTCGCGTTTCTCCGCGCCAGTCCTGGAGGAGCTGTTGGCCAGCGCCGCCTCCAGCGTCACGGCCAGCGACGACCAGCTGGACATCGGCCATGTCTACGTCGAACGCCGCCTGGTGCCCCTCAACCTGTACGTGGCCGAGGCCTCGCCGGGCGAGGCCCGTGCCGCCGTGGTGGACTACGGCCAGGCGATCCGCGACCTGGCCGCCACCAACATCTTCCCAGGCGACGTGTTGCTCAAGAACTTCGGCGTCACGCGACACGGGCGCGTGGTCTTCTACGACTACGACGAGCTGGCGCTGATCACCGACTGTCGCTTCCGTAGGCTGCCCGCCCCGAGGGACGACGAGGAGGAACTGGCCGCAGAGCCGTGGTTCTACGTGGGGCCGAGCGACGTGTTCCCAGAGGAGTTCGAGCACTTCCTGGGGCTGCGCCCGCCGCTGCTGGCCGCGTTCCGCCAGGCCCACGGCGAGCTGCTGACGGCCCAGTACTGGCAGCAGATGCAGGCGCGTCTGGCCGGCGGTGAGATCGTCGACATTTTCCCCTACCGCACCGACCAGCGCCTGGCGCGCTAAAATCCGGCGCCGGAGGAGGCACAGCATGGAGTACACGCACGCGAAGGTACCCGCCGGAGAGCGCATCGGAGTCCGGGACGGCCGGCTGCAGGTGCCCGACCGGCCCATCGTACCGTTCATCGAGGGCGACGGCACCGGACCTGACATCTGGCGCGCCAGCGTCCGCGTCCTGGAGACCGCCGTGGCGAAGGCCTACGGCGGCGGCCGCCAGATCCAGTGGATGGAGGTCTTCGCCGGGGAGAAGTCGCACACCAGGGTCGGGAGCTGGCTGCCCGACGAGACCGTCGAGGCGTTCCGGGAGTTCCGGGTGGGGATCAAGGGTCCGCTCACGACCCCGGTCGGCGGCGGCATCCGGTCGCTGAACGTGGCGCTGCGCCAGCTCCTCGACCTCTACGTCTGCCTGCGGCCGGTGCGCTGGTTCAAGGGCGTGCCGTCGCCGGTGCGCCGGCCGGAGAAGGTGGACATGGTGATCTTCCGGGAGAACACCGAGGACATCTACGCGGGCATCGAGTTCGAGGCGGGCAGCGAGGAGGCGCGCAAGCTGCTGGCGTTCCTGAGGGACAACTTCCCCCAGATGCACAAGAAAGTCCGCTTCCCCGACACCAGCGCCGTCGGTCTCAAGCCCGTGTCACAGGAGGGCAGCGAGCGGCTGATCCGCGCCGCCATCCGCTACGCCCTGGACAACGACCGCAAGAGCGTGACCCTAGTCCACAAGGGCAACATCATGAAGTTCACCGAGGGGGGCTTCCGCAACTGGGGCTACGGACTGGCCGAGCGCGAGTTCGGCGACCGGACCTGGAGCTGGGAGCGGGGCGCCGAGGCGTCCGGGAAGGTCCTGATCAAGGATGCGATCGCCGACATCACGCTGCAGCAGGTGTTGACCCGCCCCGACGAGTTCGACGTGATCGCGACGCTGAACCTGAACGGCGACTACCTGTCGGACGCCCTGGCCGCCCAGGTCGGCGGCATTGGCATCGCCCCCGGCGGCAACATCAACTACGACACCGGCCATGCGGTGTTCGAGGCCACCCACGGCACCGCGCCGAAGTATGCGGGACAGGACAAGGTGAATCCCGGATCCGTCGTGCTCTCGGGCGAGATGATGCTCCGCTACATGGGCTGGACCGAGGCCGCGGACCTGGTGTTGAAGGGCATGGACGGCGCCATCGGCGCCAAGACCGTGACCTACGACTTTGCGCGGCTGATGGAGGGCGCGAAGGAGCTGCGCTGCAGCCAGTTCGGCGATGCGGTGTGCGCGCACATGGGCTAGGGCGGGCGCCAGGTCCGGCCCGGCCCGCCCAAGCTCAGCTCAACCGGATCGCGTGCACGTCACGGACACCCTGCACGCGGCCGACCTCCGCCACGACTTCGGCCGGCACGTCGTCGTCGACTTCGATGAGCATCACGGCACAACCGCTGCCCGGCGTGCGCCCCACGGTCATGCGGGCGATGTTGAGGTGGCGGGCGCCGAGCAACGTGCCCAGGTGGCCGACGACACCCGGCGTGTCGTCGTTCTTCACGAGCAGCAGGCTGCCGCCCGGGATCGCGTCGACCTCGACCCCGTCCACGTCCACCAGGCGCAGGTGGTTGGGGCCAAACATCGTCCCGGCCACGCCGGACTCGCCCTCGCTGGTCTTGAAGCGCAGTGTCATCAGGTTCGAGAAGGCGACCGGTGCACCCGAGATCGACTCCACGACCTCGATCCCTCTCTCCTGGGCGATGGCCCGGGCGTTGACGATCGTGACCTGGCCCGGGACCACCGGCCGCAGCACCCCCAGGACGGCCGCCGACAGGATCGGTTTCGCGTCCAACTCCCGCAGGTCGCCATACAGGCCCAACTCCACGCGCTGGATGTTTCCCGCACGCGCTTGCGACACGAACGCACCCAACCGCTCCGCGAGGTCCATGGCCGGACGCACCTGGTCGTACAACTCGCCGGTCATCGAGAAGAAGTTCACGGCGTTCTGGATCAGGCCGCCCCTCAAGAAATCGCGGACCTGGAGCGCGATGTCGGTGCCGACGCGTTCCTGGGCCTCCGCCGTCTGTGCGCCAACGTGGGGCGTCGACACCACCCGCGGGTGCTTGGCCAGGCGCCAATCGACCGGCGGCTCCTGGGCGTGCACGTCGAGAGCTGCGGCTGCCACCCGGCCACTGTCGAGGGCAGCCAGCAAGGCGTCCTCGTCGATCAGCTCGCCGCGGGCCGCGTTGACGACGCGGATGCCGGGCTTCATCCTCTCGAAGGCCTCCCGCCCCAGCAGTCGGCGTGTGTCCTTCGTGAGCACGCTGTGTAGCGTCAGGAAGTCGCTGGCGCCGAGCAACTCGTCGAGGGGCAGCAGCCTGACGTGGAGAGCCTCGGCGATCGCGGGCGACACGAACGGGTCATATGCGACGACCTCCATCCCGAGGCCCCGGGCGCGTTGCGCCACCTCGCGGCCGATGCGACCCAGGCCCAGCACTCCCAGGCGTTTGCCGTGCAGCTCGACGCCCACGAAGGACTTGCGGTCCCAGGTGCCCGCTTTCATCGAGGCATCGGCCGCCGGGATCGGCCGCGCCACGCTGAACAGCAGGCCCAGGGTCAGTTCCGCGGTCGAGACCATGTTCCCCCCGGGCGAGTTCATCACCACCACACCGCGGCGGGTGGCCGCGTCGAGGTCGACGTTGTCGACACCGATGCCGGGACGGCCGATCACGCGGAGCCTCTTCGCCGCCTCGATCACCTGGGCGGTGATCCGGCTGCTGCTGCGAATCGTCATCGCATCGTAGTCGCCCACGACCTTGGCGAGTTCGGCGGGCGGGAGCGCCTTGCGCTGGTCGATGGCGAAGCCCTCCGCCTGCAACACCTGAAGGCCCCGGTCGGTGAGGCCCTCGAGAACGAGGATCCTGTAGCTCACGCCCTCTCCGTGCCTCGAGGTGTCTCTGTTTCCCTCGTGGTCGTCACACTGCGCTTCAGGTATTCGGCCTGGGCCGCCGCGACGCCCGAACCGGGCCTGAACGAATGACCCAGTCGCTGCAGGGCGATCTCGAGGGTTCCCAGCAGGCCGAGGATGTCGGTGGCGTCGTAGAAACCCAGGTGCGCGATCCGCAGAATCTTCCCCTTGAGCAGGCCCTGGCCACCGGCGACAGTTGAGGCGAACTCGGTCTTCAAGGCCCTCACGACGGCCCCCGAGTCGATGCCGGCTGGCGGGAAAAGCGCGGTGAGGGCGTCGCCGTGGTGCCGCGGAGCGACCAGGGGCAACCCGAGCTCGTGCGCGGCGGCCCGTGTCATCGCCGCCAACGTGCCGGCGTTCGCCACCAGACCATCGACCCCACCCAGGGAGGCCACGAAGTCGAGGGCCGCTCGGCACGCCATCACGTGGGAGATCGGCGGCGTGAAGGCCGCCTCGCCGCCCGCTTGAGCCTTCCGTTCGCGGCGCAGGTCGAAGTAGAAACGCGGCCCGCGGGTCGATTCCACGCGCTCCACGGCCCGCGAGGACAGGCACAGGAAAGCCAGCCCGGGGGGCAACGCCAGGGCCTTCTGGCTGCCCACCACGACGACGTCGACGCCCCAGGCGTCGGTCTCCAGAGTGATGGCGCCGGCGCCCGAGATCGCGTCCACGACGAGGAGCACGTCTCGGCGCTCGCGACAGATGCGCGCCAACTCCCTCACGTCATGGGCTGCCCCCGTCGAGGACTCGTTGAGCTGGACGAACACCGCCCGGACTTCCGGCGCGCGCTCGAGGACGCCGCCGACGGCCGCAGGCTCCACGGCCTCGCCCCACTTCGCCTCCAGGACGCGGACGTCCATGCCGTGGGCCGCCCCGATGTCGGCCCAACGCTGGCCGAAGTTCCCCGCCACCAGAGCGAGCATCACATCCCCGGGAGACAACACGTTCACGAGGGCGGCCTCCATGGCGCCGCTGCCAGAGGCAGAGAGCATCAACACCTCCGCGGAGGTCTTCAGGAAGGCCTTCAGGCCAGTCGTGCACTCGCGAAACGTGGCGCGGAACTCGTCCGTGCGGTGGTGGACGATCGCTCGCGACAGCGCCTCCTGGACCGCGGGAGTGAGCGGCGTGGGGCCCGGCGTGAAGAGTCTCGGCTTGCGGATCATGCGCGGCGTCTCGCATCCACAGAATCTGTGGAAAAGGCTGTGGAAACTTCCGTGCCGACAGTCACTAAACCAGGAGCCTTCAGTCGCTTCCAGCGTTTTGCACTCAGTGGCAGCAGCACGACGAGGGCACGCGATTTGCGTGATGGGCTTTCTGCGCTCACCCGCGCACGGAGGACGTGCGCGACCGCGCTTCTTTCACGGCCCCCGCCAGGGCCTCCACCACGGCGTCGATCTCGTCGGCCGTATTATACCGGCCGATCCCGAAACGCACGGACGAGTAGACGCTTGCGTCCGCCAGGCCGATCGCCCGCAGCACGTGGGAACCCCGACCATCCGCCTCGGCGCACGCGGCCCCCGTCGAAAGCGCGATTCGGGAACCCAATGAGAGCAGGAGCGTCTCGGCCTCAACGCCGTCGATGGACACGTGGAGGTTTCCGGGAAGCCGGAGCAGGAGGTCGCCGTTGACCTCGATGCCGCCCAGCTCCGTACGCAGCGCCAGGAGCAGCCGATCGCGCAACTCGCGCAGGCGACCCGGCTCGCCGCCTCGCAGCGCCTCGGCAGCGAGGCGGGCCGCCGCTCCGAAGCCGACGATGCCCGGAACGTTCAGGGTGCCCGAACGCAGACCGCGCTCCTGGCCGCCGCCCTCAGCCTGAGCTTGCAGACGCACGCGTGGCGTGCGGCCACGCCGCACATAGAGGGCGCCGACGCCCTTGGGCCCGTACATCTTGTGGGCGGAGAGGCTCATCAGGTCGACGCTCCACGTTTCAACGTCGCAGGGCAGACGTCCGACGGCCTGGACGGCATCGCTGTGGAGCAGCACCCCGCGCCCGCGGCACAACGCTCCGATCTCGGCCAGCGGCTGCAGCGTGCCGATCTCGTTGTTCGCCGCCATGACCGAGACCAGGACCGTGTCTGGGCGCAGGGCAGCGGCGACCGCCTCGGCGTCCACGATCCCACGAGCGTCGACGGCGACTCGGGTGACCGCAAACCCCTCGCGCTCCAGGGTGCGGCACGGCTCAAGGACCGCCGAGTGCTCGAGGCTCGTGGTCACGATGTGGTGGCCCCGCTCCGCGTTCGCGCGCGCTGCGCCCCGGATCGCGAGGTTGTCGGACTCGGTGGCCCCGGAGGTGAAGATGATCTCCGCTGGCGACGCCCCCACCAAGGCGGCCAGCGCGGCGCGGGCCTCTTCCACCGCCGCATGGGCCTCGGCCCCTTGGGCATGACCGCGGCTCGACGGGTTGCCGAAGCGTTCGCCCAAAAACGGCAGCATCGCCGCCACCACCTCGGGGGCAACCGGGGTCGTGGCATGGTGATCGAGGTAGATCACGCTTCGATCATAGCCTCCGTGGGCCCCGTCACGGCGCCAGCATCTCGGTCAGGACGCGTTGCCCGATCTCTAGCGGGTAATCCAGGCCGAGGATTGCGTGCAGGGTGGGCGCGATCTCCTCGGGTCCGCAGGGCTCGGTGTAGCGACCTGGCTTGATGCCCGGGCCCAGGAAGGCCATGGGCACGTGGCGGTCGTAGGCCTCGGCGGTGCCGTGGCCCGTGCCGCCCCGGTACTCGTCGTCGACGTAGACGTAGCCCTTCAGTCTGACCAGGACATGGGGGCTGCGCGACTCGAAGAAGGCGTTGCGGAAGAGCGGGAACTCCGGATCGTCGACGGGCGGATCACCCAGCAGACGCGAGGCCGTGTAGACGCGCTCCACCAGGCCGGTGGCGAGCGCCGCCAATTCGATCACCCTCTCGACCTCTGCCCGCCTCACGCCCTGTTCCGCCAGGGCCTCCAGGTCCAGATAGAAGTGGGGCTGGTCGAAGTCGGCGATCAGCCCCCGTTTGCCCGGAAATGCCGCGGCGAGCGCCTCGCGCACCGGCTCGCCCAGCGCGTCGGGGTGCTCGCGGCGTGCGGCCTGGCCCCGCCCTTGGGCCACCTCCACCAGGGGCATCGCGCCGTGGTCGGCGCTGAGGCCGAACACGAAGCCGCCGGGCCCGACGCGCCTTTCGACCTCCTCGAAGAGACGCCCCAGGGTGCCGTCGAGGCGCAGCATCTGGTCCATCTGTTCCTGGCTGTCCGGCCCGTAGGTGTGCCCGATGATGTCGCTGGCGGAGAAGCCCACCGCCAGCAGGTCCGTGGCTTCGTCCCGGCCCAGCTCGTGGGCGTCCAGGGCGCGGAGCGCGAACTCGAGGGTCAACTCGTCCGCATAGGGCGTGCGGCGCAGGTCGTCATAGAACTGCGGGCTCCTGGGCGCGCCGCGGATGGCGTGGGGGAACACCGTGTCCTTGCGGTCCCACTCCCCCTCGACTTGGTCTGGACCTGCGTAGCGCTCGTACACAGCCGCGTCGGGCAACAGCCGCGTCCAGAGGCGACCGTGCAGGGCGTCGAACCGACCCTGGGCGTTCCAGGCGTCGAGCCAGGCCGGCGCCGCCTTCATGTAGTACGTGCTGGTGATGAAGTGCCCGGAATCGGAGTCGTACCAGTAGGCCGCGTCGGCCCGCGGGCCGGCCATCAGGATGGCCGAGCGGTCTTTCAGGGCCACGCCCACGACTTTCGAATCGGGCGAGGCTCGCTTCAGCCGGTCGCCCAGCGTCAGGCCGATGAAGTTCGCGGGCGAGCGCCCCTGGCCGGGCCCTCCCAGAGGCGACACGCTCGGGTCCTCGACGACGTTCAGGCTCCTCCGCGTCACGCGGTCGTACCAGACGTTGGCGACGACCCCGTTGTCGCGCGCGTGACGACCCGAGAGCAGCAGCGCGTGGCCGGGGCCCGTCTCCGTGTTGGCATGCCGGTAGAGCGACCGCGAGAACACCGCGCCGCGATCGAGCAGGGCCCTGAAGCCTCCCCGGAACAGCGGCGCGAAGCGCTCGAGGTAGTCGGCGCGCATCTGGTCCACGGACACGAACAACACCAGGCGCGGCCGGGGCGTGGGAGCCGCCCTCCCCGGGCGCCAGGTCGCGACCAGGGCCAGCGCCGCCGAGACGACCGCCACCACGAGCGCCCGGCTCCGCAGGGGCTCGACCCGACGCCGAATGGTTTCCTTCAACGCGTTCATCCCCCTGGTCCAGGCGATCCGGAACGCCTGGATGGTACCGGAGGGGGACGGTCCAGTCTCGCGCGGCCCCCTGCGATGCGCGTCACACCCTCTCCCGTGCCGGCGTCCGTATAATGTCAGGAGGCGGGGACGGCGGTTCGGGCAACCCGCAGGGAGCAGGGGACATGCGTCGAGCGGTCTTCGTGACACTTTCGTTCCTGCTGGCGAGCGGCGCGGCCAGCGGCCAGGACGCCGTCGATTGCGACGAACTGAAGGCGGCCGAGATCGAAACCTGCCCGGTTCCGGGTGATGCTGAC